>OIEQ01000007.1_pt1 | contig 325092 bp, 246 predicted proteins | sample 1581841 | NCBI WGS metagenome assembly OIEQ01 (sample SAMN03281020, study PRJEB24777) | human gut metagenome | isolation source: fecal sample PR170 from 1 month old male Malay infant, vaginal delivered... | place: Singapore | collected 2005-12-29
ATCACCAACGGCATCCTGCTGGGCTCCCACACCCGTCCGTTCGGCGGCACCTTCTTCATGTTCTCCGACTACGAGCGTTCCGCCGTTCGTCTGGCCGCCCTCATGGAGATTCCGAACCTGTACATCTGGTCCCACGACTCCGTCGCCGTCGGCGAGGATGGCCCGACCCACCAGCCGGTTGAGCACCTTGCTTCCTTCCGCGCGATTCCTCAGCTTGAGGTCATTCGTCCGGCCGACGCCTTCGAGACCGCCGAGGCTTACCGCTACTTCTTCGAGAAGAAGAACACCCTGCCTGGTGCCATGGTTCTGACCCGTCAGGGTGTCCCGGTTCTTGCCGAGACCGCCGCCAAGGCCAAGGACGGTGTCAAGAAGGGCGCTTACGTTCTGGTCGACACCGAGGGCACTCCGGACGTCATCCTCATGGCTTCCGGTTCCGAGGTCCAGTGGGCTGTGGCTGCCGCCAAGACCCTGGCCGGCGAGGGCGTCAAGGCTCGCGTCGTGTCCGTGCCGTCCATGGAATGGTTCGAGGAGCAGGACGCCGAGTACAAGGAGGCCGTGCTTCCGGCCGCTGTCAAGGCTCGTGTCTCCGTCGAGGCCGGCGTTGCCATGCCGTGGTACAAGTACCTCGGCTCCTACGGCAAGCCCGTCTCCATCGAGCAGTTCGGCCTGCAGGGCGACGGCGCTCAGAACATGATCGACCTCGGCATCACCGCCGAGCACGTGGTGGAAGCCGCCAAGGCCTCCATCGCCGAAGTCGAAGCCGCCAAGTGAGTCCCCTAGCCTCCCTCTGACGAGGGAGGCTTGTACTCAAGACTCCACCTGATCGGCCCTCTCGTTAGAGGGGGTCTACTTAAAGATTTGTTCCAATACGGAATATAAGGAGAAAAATAAATGACTGAAGCAACTCAGCGTACGTCTGACAACGGCGTTTCCATCTGGCTGGACGACCTGTCCCGCTCCCGCATCGAGTCCGGCTCCCTGCAGGACCTCATCGCCAACAAGAACGTCGTCGGTGTGACCACCAACCCGTCCATCTTCCAGAAGGCCCTGAGCCAGGTCGGCCCGTACGACGCTCAGCTCAAGGAGCTCGGCAAGGTTGACGTTGAGACCGCTGTCCGCGAGCTCACCACCACCGACGTGCGCAACGCCACCGACATCTTCCGCGAGATCGCTGAGGCTACCGACTTCGTCGACGGCCGCGTCTCCATCGAGGTCGACCCGCGTCTGGCCCACGACACCGAGAACACCGCCAAGCAGGCTGTGGAACTCTGGGAGAAGGTCAACCGCCCGAACGCCATGATCAAGATTCCGGCAACCCTCGAAGGCCTGCCGGCCATCACCGCCACCCTGGCCAAGGGTATCTCCGTGAACGTCACCCTGATCTTCTCGCTCGAGCGCTACGAGCAGGTCATCGACGCTTACATCGAGGGCATCGCTCAGGCTGCCGCCAACGGCCACGACCTGAAGCACATCGGCTCCGTCGCTTCCTTCTTCGTGTCCCGCGTGGACACCGCTGTCGACAAGCTGCTGGAAGCCAACGGCTCCGACGAGGCCAAGGCTCTGGAGGGCAAGGCCGCTGTGGCCAACGCTCGCCTGGCTTACGAACTCTTCGAGAAGAAGTTCGCCGAGGATCCGCGTTGGGCCGACCTGGCTGCCAAGGGCGCCAAGGTTCAGCGTCCGCTGTGGGCTTCCACCGGCACCAAGAACGCCGCCTACTCCGACTGCAAGTACGTTGACGAGCTCGTTGCCAAGCACATCGTCAACACCATGCCGGAGAAGACCCTGAACGCTCTGGCCGACCACGGCAACGGCGCTCCGTCCATCGAGGGCACCTACGAAGAGTCCCACGCCATCATCAACAAGCTGGCTGAGCTCGGCATCAACCTCAAGGACGTCACCGACAAGCTGGAGGCCGACGGTGTCGCTGCCTTCATCAAGTCCTGGGATTCCGTGCTGTCTGACGTCCAGTCCGGCATCGACCGCGTGAACGCCTGAGATTTGACGACTGATGCGTGTTTAGCGCACTAGTTGATTAGCTCACAGAAGCCCCGACCCCAACGGTCGGGGCTTCTTTCGTTTGTTGCTACAGTGGTACGAGCATATGAGAGAAAGGCCGAATCGTAATGAACAAACTTGTCGCACGCCAGCGGTTGGTGATGACCTTCACCTTCTTTTCGATGTTCTTCGGAGCGGGCAATCTGATTTTTCCGCCGTTCGTCGGCGCGCAGGCCGGTTCCGCGACCATACCGGCGGCCATCGGTTTCATCGTCTCCGCAGTCGGCCTGCCGATTCTCGGCGTGCTGGCGGTCACCTTCGCCGGCGGTTTCGACAAACTCGCCAGCCGGGTCTCCCCCAAATTCGCCTTGTTCCTCGGCGTGGCGATCATGCTCACCATCGGCCCGTGCTTTGCGATTCCGCGTACGGCGACCACCTCATTCGAAATGATGGTGGCTCCTTTCGTACCGTCCTCCTATGGCTGGCTGGCCCAACTCATCTACTCGCTCGTGTTCTTCACGCTGGCGTTCCTGTTTGCCCAGCATCCCGAGAAACTCTCCAAAGTGCTCGGCCGATTCATGGGACCGTTGCTGCTGGTGCTCATTGCTGTCCTGTTCATCGCCTGCCTGATCCACGGCATCGGCACCCCGGCCAACCCGATGGGCGACTACTCCACAAACCAGATCGCACGCGGCTTCCTCGACGGCTACCAGACCATGGACCTGCTCGCCGCGCTCTACTTCGGCATCGTGATCTCTGCGAATATCCGCGCCCAACAAGTCGATGACGAATCGCAAGTGCAGAAGGAGACCGCGTATGCCGGGCTCGGCACCGGCGTACTGCTGATCGTGATTTACGGCGCGCTAAGCTACGTGGGCGTGGTGTCCGGCGCCATCGCCACCATCGACCCCACCAAAGACACGGGCGCGACCGTGCTCACCAACCTCACCTCATCCCTGTTCGGCACGTTCGGTACCGCGTTCCTTGGCATCGTGTTCGTCATCGCCTGCCTCAACGTATGCACCGGACTGATCGGCACCTGCGCCACCTACTTCCATACTCGGTTCCGGACCGTCGCCGGCCGAACGTTGAGCTACCGCACCTGGCAGGTCATCTTCACCGTGTTCAGTTTCATCGTGTCCAATGCCGGGCTAAGCGCGATCATCAAGGTTTCCGTGCCGGTGTTGTCCGCACTGTATCCGATCGCCATCGTGCTGGTACTGCTGACGCTGACCCACAAGTCGCTCGGCGCGCGATTCCCGCGCGTCTACTTCTGGACCGTGCTGCTGGTGGGCATCGCATCCTTCGCCACCTGCATCTCCAGTTTGGTCGCCGTCTTCGGCGGTTCCATCGGCTGGCTGGACGCGGCGCTGGCTATGCTGCCTTTGCAGCAATACCAGCTCGGCTGGGTGGTCCCGGCTATCCTCGGTGTTGCCATTGGTATCGCCGATGCTCCGCGACGGTAGTTCTTCCCGGTCTGTGCCGGAGTCTGGCGGTCGGTCGGTGATGGCGGCTGCCGCAGTATCCCTCCTATAAAGCGGCATACAGAATTCCTGTATGCCGCTGGTCTCCGCCCATCTGCCATAGTTATACTGGCATCATCGACGACGGCGATAACAGCATAAGGTGGGGCGAGTCATGGACACCAGTGATAGACAGGTAGCGGAAACCGGCCGGAATCGCGAGCTTGGGCTGATTCCGGCCATGGTGATGGCGGTTGTTGCGACGCTCAGTGGTGCCGGTGTATCGTTCGCGCCATTATATGAGCGCATTTGGGGCGGCATGATGTTGCATCCGAATTGTCCGGCGATTGGCAGAATGACCTACTATCTCTCGGGCCAAGCAACTGACGATTATGGAGCCTGCGTCACCTCACCACTGTGGTTTATGACGGTGACTGCGCTGAGTGTTGTCGCGATTCTCTGTCTGACTGTTGCGGGAGTACAGGGCTTTTCGCGCCATCGGCTCTGTTCGGTGTTTAGTGTTCTTATTGCGGCAGTGGCTGTTGCGATCATATTGGTGTTGAGTGCGAATACCAAGATTGTAACGTTGTGGGCGATGTATGCGGTGACGTGGCTGGTGCACGCCATAGTCACCTCATATCTGAGCAACGGTTGGATACGAATCGCGCGACTGTTGTTCGTATGGCAGATTGGCGTGATGCCGGTATTCGTCACCGAATATTCAGTATCCGACGAGGTCAACTTCAGCGGCGGCGCAACCATCGCTTGCGGACTTGGACTTGCGGCATATGCGCTGGTGCAATACGCCTCTCTTACCATCGACTCGCAAAACAACAGTAATCGAATCACGCCAGAACGCAGTGGTATACGGGCTACCTCCTTGCACGACCTGTTCCACACCATCAGCATCAACGCATCCGCCATACGCAATTGCTCTGTTCCCGTTGCCCTGTTCTGGTCAGGTATCACGTTCTTTACCTACAGCTACAACACTGGTAGACACACCGATTTCTGCCCAGCGCTATCGGCAACTGACAATGCAGGTCTTGTCGCTTATTGCATCGGCCATGAAGCTTTGGGACTGCTGACCGTCGTGTTGTGCGTGCTGCCATTGTTCTCCCTGCTTTCGGCGATTACGGCCATCACGTTGGCTGCACGCAACGCAAATAACGGCGGTAACGCTGCCAATGCCGATGGCTCTCGAAATTCAGCCGCCGTGTGCTATCTGCTCCTGGCAACCGCACTGTCCGCCACGGCCTTCGTCATCGCCTTCACCTTGGCATAGCGCGGACCACCATGCCGCAGTTCGCGCGATCGCTGGGATACAGCGCTTCCTGCGCACGACGCGACACCACCGGCATAAGATCTCCTTTATATCACGAAACAATCGAGCGTGTTCGTTTGCGCCAAGGATCAGCTCTGCCAGTAGTAGCTGAAGAAGTCGGAGATCTCCCCCATGGTTTCGCGCAGCATGCCCATGCGCGGCAGGTACACCACGCGGAAGTGGTCGGGGCGATGCCAGTTGAACGCGCCGCCGTGGCTGATGAGGATGTGCTTGTCATGCAGCAGGTCGAGCGCGAACTGCTCGTCCGAGTGGATGTTGAAGCGTTTGACGTCGATCTTCGGGAAGATGTAGAACGCGGCCTTCGGCTTGACGGCGGTGATGCCGGGGATCTGGTTGAGCATGTCGTAGACGAGGTCGCGCTGGTCGTGCACGCGGCCGCCCGGCACGATGTAGTCGTTGACGCTCTGGTGGCCGCCGAGCGCGGTCTGCACCACGGACTGGGCGGGCACGTTCGAACACATGCGCATGTTGGCGAGCATGTTGAGGCCCTCGATGTAGTCCTTGGCAATGCGCTTGTTGCCGGACAGGATCATCCAGCCGATGCGGTAGCCGGCGATCATGTGCGATTTCGACAGGCCGGAGAAGGTCACGCAGAACAGGTCCGGGGCCATCGAGGCGATGGAGATGTGCTGCAGGCCGTCCATGACGAGGCGATCGTAGATTTCGTCGGAGAAGATGATGAGCTGGTGTTCGCGCGCGATGTCGACGATCTGCTGGAGCACTTCCTTTGGGTAAAGTGCGCCGGTGGGGTTGTTCGGGTTGATGATGACAATCGCCTTGGTGTTGCTGGTGATCTTGGAGCGGATGTCGTCGATGTCCGGATACCATTCGGACTGTTCGTCGCACAGGTAGTGCACGGCGGTGCCGCCGGCCAGGTTCACGCAGGCGGTCCACAGCGGGTAGTCCGGGGATGGCACGAGCACTTCGTCGCCGGTGTCGAGTAGCGCGGACATGGACAGGTTGATGAGCTCGCTGACGCCGTTGCCGGTGTAGATGTCGTCGATGGTGACGTTCGGGATGTTCTTCAGCTGCGCGTACTGCATGATGGCCTTGCGCGCGGAGAACAGGCCCTTGGACGGCGAGTAGCCTTCGGTGTCGGTGAGCTGGTGGGCCATGTCGTAGACGACTTCGTCCGGCGTGCGGAAGCCGAAGGGTGCCGGGTTGCCGATGTTCAATTTCAGGATGTGGGTGCCGTTGGCCTCCATGCGCATCGCCTCGTCGGCGACCGGGCCGCGCACGTCGTAGAGCACGTTGTCGAGCTTGTGCGATTTGCCGAAGGTGCGGCGGCGGCCCACGGGAATCTCGCTGTCCGTCTGGGGCTTGGAGGCACCCGTGGCAAGCGGTGTGGCGGCGTGTTCGCCGTCCGTGACGCTGTTGGAGGCGTCCGAGTTCAATTGCGTGGTGGATTCCTCGCCGCGCAGCCAGTTCATGTCGACGTCCAGTTCGCTGGCCAGGAATTCGAGCACGTCCTCGCGGGGCATGGTCTTGCCGGCCACGTATTGGCTGATGTGGCTCTTGCCCATCTTTACACCACGATGTTCGGCGGCGTGCACCAAATCGACCTGCTTCAGTCCCCTGCTGTTCATCGCATTGCGCAGACGTTCCGCAAACACCGATACGCTCATATCCTTATGCCTCCAACCGGGAGTTCAATTTATCTTTTGAACAACGGTTCAAAGCATACCCCCGGTTCAACACAAGTTCAATTTTGGCGTGTTCTCGAGTCTCGACCGGTTCAGCCCAACTGCGCTTCAATCCATTGGGCGACGCCGTCCTCGTTGTTGGACGGGCAGATCTCGTCGGCGATGGACAACACCTTGGGGTTCGCGTTGGCCACGGCCACGCCCCGGCCGGATTCGCTCATCATGTTGATATCGATGAGGTCGTCGCCGAAGGCGGCTGTCTGTTCAAGCGGCACGTCCAGTCGCTCGCACAGCAGGTGCAGCGCGTGCTCCTTGTTGGCCTGCGGGTTCATGAGCATCCACATCACGCCTTCGCTGATGGAGATGTCGAAGTCCGGCGGAATCAGCGCACGCAGCTCGTTCCACTGTTCAGGCTCGGGGAAGATGGTGATCTTGTCCGCCACGCCTTCGGGCACGTCGTGGAAGTTCGTGTATTGGAAGGCCTGAGTTTTCCAATACACGCGCACATCGAAGTTGGTGTAGCGCACGTCGTTCATCACGATGCCGAGCTTCAGGCCGGGCATGCGATCGAGCAGGAACAGACAGACTTCGCAGGCACGCCGTGAGGAGAAGCCAATCTTGATCAAATGGTTCTCATCGGCCGGCGTGGCACCTGAGGTGAGCAGGTCGAAGTCGGAGTGGGCCGGGTCGAAATCGATGAGGGCGCCGTTCAGATAGATTACGGCGTCCACCGGCAGTTTTTCGGCGAACTGGAGACCGGTACTCACCGGCCGCGCGGTGGCGATGGCGAATTGCATTCCGGCATCGTGCGCGCGGTTGATGGTGTCGATGCTGCGCTGGGTGATGAACCGGTCCTCGAATACCTCGGCGTCGTGCAGCAACGTGCCGTCGAGGTCGGCGACCAGCAGTCGGGGTTGTTTCGGCGTGATGGCGTCGAGAATCACAGCAGCCCCTCACAGTGTTCACGCACGAGTTCGGCGGAATGGTGCAGTTTGGCCCGCTCGTCCTCGCTCAGATCGAGTTCGACGATCTCGTTGGCACCATTGGCGCGCAGTTCAGTGGGGACGCCGAGGAACACGTCATGTTCGCCGTATTCGCCGTCCAGCAGGGTGGAGACGGGCACGATGCGGCGTTCGTCCCACAGGATGGTCTGTACGATGCCGGCCACGGTGGAGGCGATGCCGAAGTTGGTGCCGCCCTTGGCCGCGACGATCTCATTGCCACGGGTGCGGGTCTTCTCTTCGATTTCGGTGGTGGACACAGAGGCGAAACGGTCTTGGTTGTCGGCCAGGAAGCGGGCGAATGGCTTGCCGCCGAGCGAGACGGTGGACCATGCGGTGAACTGGGAGTCGCCGTGCTCGCCCATCACGAAGCCGCCCACGTTGCGCGGGTCGAGGCCGGTCTCTTCGCCGATGATGGTCTTGAGACGCGAGGTGTCGAGCGCGGTGCCGGTACCGAGCACCTGGGTGCGAGGCAGACCGGAACGTTTCCAGGCATACCAAGCCATCACGTCGACCGGGTTGGAGACCATGACGATCACGCCGTCAAAACCGGAGGCCATGACGTTGTCGACCACTTCGCCCACAAGACCCACGGTGAAGCCGAGTTCGGCCATGCGGTTGGAGTTGGCCGGCGGCTTGCGGCCCACGGTGATGACGACGATGTCCGCATCCTTGCAGTCGGCGTAGTCGCCGGCGCGCACCTTGACGTGGCGGTCCTGGAATTCGCTGCCATCATCGAGGTCGCGGGCCTCCCCCAGGGCCTTGGCGGCGGAACAGTCGATGAGCACAAGCTCATTGCACAGGCCGTGCGTGACGATGCCGAAGGCGGCGGTGGCACCGACCTGGCCGGTGCCGACGATAACGACTTTGTTGCGGTTCATAGTGACCATGGTGATGTCCTTTCGTAATACTCGATAGAACGCATACGACCCATGACCGACGGTAACGGTCATGGGTCGCGAGCGACAAGTCTATATGGCGTGCAAGCCGATCAGCCGAGGTTGAACTTGGTCATCATGTCGAGGCCGATAATCAAGGCCACCCACACCAGAGCGATGATAACGGTCCAACGGTTCAGGTTCTTTTCGGCGACACCGGAAGTACCGGCGTTCTGGGTCAGACCGCCGCCGAACATGTCGGACAAACCGCCGCCCTTGCCCTTGTGCATAAGGATGAGCAGGGTCAGCACGAAGCTGAGCAGCACGACGATGACTTGCAGCGTGATCTTAAGAGCGGTCACAGGGTACCTCCGGATTGATTGAACTGTTGACCAGCATAGCGCACACACGGGAAAACCGTGGTATTAGTTCCGTGATTTCGTGGATTTCAGTGCCAGTCGAGCGATTTTGGCGAGTTCCTCAACGTCCAGGGCCGCCCCTCCGATCAGGAAGCCGTCAACGTCGGGCTGGGAAATGAGTTCCGCCGCATTTTTCGAGGTGACCGATCCGCCGTACAGGATACGTACGCTATCGGATACCTTCGTGCCAAAAGTGGTCTTCAAATCGTTGCGGATGGCGTTTGCGGCATCCTGGGCGGATTGCGGAGTGGCCACCATGCCGGTGCCAATGGCCCAGACAGGTTCGTAGGCCACGATGAGTTTGGCGGCTTGTTCTTCGTTGAGATCGCGGGTGACGTCTCGTACCTGGCCCACGGCGAAATCGAGTTCAATGCCTTGACGTCGTTCCTCGAAGCTTTCGCCGACGCACAAAATCGGCTGCATGCCGGCGGCGAGCACGGCACGTACCTGATCGACGATATTGGCGTCATCTTCAGGATGGTATTTGCGGCGTTCGGAGTGGCCGACGATGACGTATGAGCAGCCGAGATGGGCGATCATGTCCGCGGACACATCGCCGGTGAAGGCACCTTGGGTGGTCACGGAAACGGATTGTGCGCCGTAGGCGACATGGAGCTTGTCGGCTTCGACCAGCACCTGCACGCTGCGCAATGACGTGAACGAGGGGAAAAGCGCGACTTCGCAGCGTTTAAAGTCGAAGTGAGCGTCACGCAACAGCCATACCAGCTTCTGCACGAAGTAAGTGGCTTCAAGATGGTCGAAATTCATCTTCCAGTTGCCGGCCACCAACGGAATGCGTTTGGACGCCATATGTTTCCCTTCTAAAAAAACGTAGCTCCCCTCAAGGAGGGGAGCTAGAAAATGGATTACTCAAGCACCTTCAGGCCAGGGAGCTCCTTGCCTTCGAGGAACTCGAGGGAAGCGCCACCACCGGTGGAGATGTGGGAGAAGCCGTCCTCCGGGAAGCCGAGGTTGCGCACGGCGGAGGCGGAGTCGCCGCCACCGACGATGGTGAACGCACCGGCTGCGGTGGCGTCGACCAGACCCTGGGCCACGGCCTTGGTGCCGGCGGCGAACTCAGGAACCTCGAACACGCCCATCGGGCCGTTCCACACGACGGTCTTGGAGTCGACGATCTTGTCGTGGAAGAGCTTCTGGGACTCCGGGCCGATGTCCAGACCCATCTTGTCGGCCGGGATGGCGTCGGCGGCAACGACTTCCGGAGCAACCGGGGTGTCACCGGCCGGGAAGCCGGCGTTCACGACGACGTCGGTCGGCAGCACGAGCTCAACGCCGTTCTTCTCGGCGGTCTCGATGTAGCCCTTGACCTTCTCAAGCTGGTCCTCTTCAAGCAGGGAGGTGCCGACCTCGTAGCCCTTGGCCTTGAGGAAGGTGAACACCATGCCGCCGCCGATGACCAGACGGTTGGCCTTGTCGAGCAGGTTCTCGATGACGCCGAGCTTGTCGGAGACCTTGGAACCGCCGAGCACCACGGTGAACGGACGCTCCGGGTTCTCGGTGGCCTTGGACAGGGCCTTGACTTCCTTCTCGACCAGCAGGCCTGCGGCGGCCGGCAGATCGGCGGCAACGTCGTAGTTGGAGCCCTGAGCGCGGTGGACCACGCCGAAGCCATCGGAAACGAAGGCCTCGCCGAGGGCGGCGATCTTCTTGGCGTAAGCGGCGCGTTCGTCGGCGTCCTTAGAGGTCTCCTCCGGGTTGAAACGAACGTTCTCAAGCAGCACAACGTCGCCATCGTTCATGGCGGCGACCTTGGCCTGAGCGTCCTCGCCGTAGGTGTCCTTGGCCAGCGGCACGTTGGTGCCGAGCAGCTCGCCGAGGCGGGCGGCAACCGGGGCCAGGCTCAGCTCAGGAACGACCTTGCCTTTCGGGCGGCCAAGGTGGGCCATGAGGATGGCCTTGGCGCCTTCTTCGCGCAGGGTCTTGATGGTCGGCAGAGCAGCCTTGATTCGACCGTCATCGGTGATGGTGGTGCCGTCCAGCGGAACATTGAAATCAGCGCGAACCAGAACGCGCTTGCCCTTGAGATCTCCAAGGTCCTTGAGTGTCTTCATGAATATCCTTTCCTTGACGAATCGCACGTCAAAGTGGCCAATTTTGCCACTTTGCATATTACAGGCATTCCGGAACAAAACACCGCATTCGTCTACTGACTGAATGCGGTGTTTTGTCACATCGTTGTCGCGTTTTGCCGAATAGGCACGGCAAATCGGATTGTCGGGTTACTTGCCTTCGGCTGCGCGAGCCTTCTCCGTCTTCTCGGCAAGTTGAAGCAGTCGGCGAATTCGGCCGGCAATCGCATCCTTGGTGATTTGCGGTTCGGCGATCTTGCCGAGCTCCTCGAGGCTCTTGTCCACGTGATCGATGCGCAGCTGGCCGGCCTGACGGAGGTTGTCCGGAATGTTATCGCCGAGTACTTCGAAAGCATGCTGCACTTTTTCGCTGGCTTCGGCGGCGGCCTTGGCGGAACGGCGCATATTGGCGTCATCGAAGTTGGCCAGACGGTTGGCCTTGCCGCGGGCCTCGCCGTCGGAGCGCTTGCCGGTCCATTCGCGGGCCGAACGGGTGGCGCCCATGAGCTTGAGCATGCGTTCGATGGCGTCGGGATCCTTGAGTGTCACGCGCTCGGAGCTACGCAGCGTGCGATGCTTGGCCTGGATGCCTAGACGACGGGCCACGCCACACAGGGCCATGGCGGCCTCTTCCGTGGGGCAAGCGATTTCCAGGAAGCTGGCCTTACCGGGATCGGACAGGAAGCCACGGGCCATGAAGGCGCCGCGCCATGCCGCTTTGATTTGGGCGATGGATCCGTTGACCACTTCAGACGGCAGTCCACGGACCTGCTGCTTGCGGCGGTCGACCAGTCCGGTCTGCAAAGCCAAGGCCACTACGTTGCGGGTGACGAGCACCACATAGGTCTCGACAGGGCCGTTCGGGGTCTGACGTGTGAGGTGATTGACCTCGGCTTCGTGCCCGAACGTGTTCCTCAACGTGTTCTTCAGCCATTCTGCAACGTCAAGCGAGGTGAATACGGCTTGGATAACGTATGTATTCTGTACCGGTCGAAGACCGCCGCCAAAACGGATCATGGCCGCAGCTTGGGCCTTGATCGCGGCTGGCGAATCGCCTTCAAAGGCTGCCAACTCGCTTTTGACATCGTCCAGAAGAGCCAAGATCTACCTCCTACAGTCCCGTTCTTCTCAATGCTTCAGGCGCTTCGTGCCGTTATCTGCTGTCACACGGTCGGAAGCCATCGGCTTTCTGTGATACCTAATCTGGTGGACAAGCGAACCCGTTTGATACGTATTATGGGCTCTGCTTTCTCGCAGTGTGGTCACCGAACGCTTGCCCGATGACCGCTCGACGCCTGCTTACGATGAGTGACGCTTGTGCTGTTCTCTCGCGGAAACGGTTACGTTGAGCCCATGTGCGCGTAAGCGGCGAGCCAGCTCTTCGCTCATCGCCACCGACCGGTGCTGACCACCGGTGCAGCCGACGGCGATGGTTACGTAGTGCTTGTCTTCCTGGGCGTATCCTTCCAACGCAATCTCGATAGCTTTCTCATAAGCGTCGAGAAATTCCTTGGCTCCCTTGCTGGAAAGCACGTAGTCGGCGACCGGCTTGTCGTGCCCGGTAAGCTCGCGCAGGCTGGGCACCCAGAACGGGTTGGGCAGAAAACGCACGTCGGCCACGAAATCGGCGTCGATGGGCATACCGTATTTGAAGCCGAAGCTGAAGATGTGTACTGCCACGGTGGTGGGGCCGGAGCCGAGCATCGCCTCGTAGAGTTTGGTGGACAGCTGGTGGATGCTCAGGGAGCTGGTGTCGATGACCCAGTCGGCTCGTTCCTTGAGGTCTTCCAGCAGGTGACGTTCCTCAAGGATGCCGTCGATCAGTCGGTTGCCGTGCTGCAGCGGGTGCGGGCGGCGCACGGATTCGTAGCGCTTGATGAGCACTTCGTTGCTGGCGTCGAGGAACAGAATACGGGTTTTGACGCCGAGATCATCCAGATGGCCGAGCACGGCGGCCAGCTCGTCGAAATAGCTGGAGCGCACGTCGATGACGGCGGCAAGCTTGTGGACGCCTGACTCCGATCCGGAACCGGAGGTGGTCATCATGTCGACAAGCGGGATAAGCAGTTTGGGAGGCAGGTTGTCGACCACATACCATCCCATGTCTTCCACGCAGTCAGCGGCATGAGAGCGGCCTGCGCCGGACATACCGGTGATGAGCAGCACTTCGAAGGCATCAAGCGGGGTCGGCTGGTTGTCCGGAGTCGATGTGGATGTCGCGGAATTCGCCGGCGCATTCGTGGCGGCCGCCTCGCCGGTATCGCGGTTCGTTGTCTGTTGATTCATTACAGCGCCTCCTCAAGAGCTTTGCGCATCGCGATCTCCAGCTGGTCGTCTTCGGTGGTGGTGTCCTGCAGACGCTGGTCGGCATCGCTGGGCGGGTCGTCATCCCAGATACCGGTCATCAGCAATACCTGTACGAGAGCTTGGTACAGCAGCATTTCTTCGCCGCCGATGGCGTGACCGCCATGAGCGCGCCAGGCTTCCATGAGCTTGGTGGGGCGTGGATCGTAGATCACGTCCAACAGCAGTCCGGAGAATGGCTCGGTTCCGGCATTGGCGAGGGCATCCGCGACGTTGTCGGCCGCGTGTCCGGGAATCGTGTTGATGACATAGGTGGCGTTGCGGGCTGCCTCGAGCAGGGCCTGATCGTCGCCTAATTCGATTTCGTTGTACGGGTTATGCACGTTGACGAACTTTTCGGCCACTGGTTTAAGCCCGGTGTTTTTTCCGGGGTGACGGGCGGCGACGACGATATGGCCGATTTCGGGCATCATGCAGCATGCGGCCAACGCCGAAGTGGCGGTGTTGCCATTGCCGATGATCAGCGCGGTGCCGCTTCTCGACGCGGTGTGGTGTTCGCCGAGTTCGCGATTGGCATGGTCGAAGGCGAGTTGGATGCCGATGACATCGGTGTTGTATAGCTTGATGCCCGGCTTGCCGTTCGGCCAAGCGGGATCATCGGCAGCCACGCTCCAGTCGAATACCGCGGTATTCGCCACCTTCAGTTCCTTGGCCCACAAATTTTCCGGAACACCGTACGGTTGGATGGTCTTCTTCAACGGCATGGTCAGGCTCAGGCCAGCCCACGTCGAGTCAAGGCCTTTGAGGAAAGCGTCGAGGTCGTCTTCCCCCACCTCGTGCTTGTCGTACAGCCAATCGTCGAGTTTCAGCGAACGGTAGGCCGCGTTGTGGAGCACGGGTGACAATGAGTGTGCGACGGGTTTGCCGAGTACAGCGCAACGATGATTGGCCATATCCCTCCTTGATGTCTGTTCCCATGCTAGCCGACACTTTGCTTCGAATATGTCAACCACAGGCCCCGCAACCGAAAATTTACTCTGGGCTGCTGGACCGGGCCGGCTCACTGCTCGTGCAGCGCGGTGTACAGCGCTTCGGCTTTGGCGTGGCCGATGCCTTTGACCTTCTCGAAGTCCTCGACACTGGCTTCGCGCATGGCTTTGACCGAGCCGAAGTGGTTGAGCAGCCGCTTCTGGTAGCTTTCGCCGATGCCGGGAATCTCGTCGAGCGCGCTGCGCAGGGCGCCTTTGCGCCGCTGCTGGCGGTGGTAGGTGATGGCGAAGCGGTGGGATTCGTCGCGCACACGCTGCAGCAGATACATGCCTTCGGACTGGCGTTTGAGGATGATCGGATAGTCGTCGTCCGGCACCCACACCTCTTCCAAGCGTTTGGCCAGTCCGCAGACGGCCACGTCGTTCACGCCACAGTCCTCAAGCGCCTTGGCGGCGGCCATGACCTGCGGCTTGCCGCCATCGACCACCACCAGGTTCGGCTTGTAGGCAAAGTGATGCCGGTTTGTGTTCTGCTGGACGATGTCGGGCGGGGACTCCCGCGCATCGTTCTGCACTCCGACCGGCACCGCGTGCCCCTTGCCACTGATGTCGGAACCGCCCTCACCATTGTCGTTACCGTTCGCAGCGATTGTCTCCGCCGCCACGGCAGTGGTCATCTTGCCGGCGGCCGAGGCCACACGCTGTTCCGCGTCGATGCTTTCGCCGGAGTCGCCGGCGATGTTGCCGTGCTTGAAGCGGCGGGTGAGCGTCTCGTAAAGCGCGGACAGATCATCCACCGCGCCTTTGCCGTCCTTGCCTCGGATGGCGAAGCGTCGGTATTCGGATTTCTTGGCGATCGCGTCTTCGAACACCACCATGGAGGCCACCTGGAAGGCACCACCCACAGTGTTCGAAATGTCGTAGCATTCGATGCGCAGCGGGGCTTCCGCGAGTCCCAATGCCTTGGCCACATCGTTCATGGCCTGGGTGCGTGCGCCCATGTCGGAGATGCGGCTCATCTTGCTGCGTTGCAGTGCTTGGCTGGCGTTCTCGTTGGCGCGGTCCATAAGCTGCTTCTTGTCGCCTCGCGAGGCCACACGGATGGTCACCGCTCCCCCGCGCAGATTGGTCAGCCAGCCTTCGAGTTCCTCACGGCGGGCCGGTTCGACGGGCACGATGATTTCGCGCGGTACCGGTGCGATGGGTGCCAGCAGGTCCGCGCGCCCGGTGGTCTCCTGACGGGTGTTGCGTTCTCGGGTGGCCTGGGCGCGTGCCACAGCGTCCGTGGCCGTGATGGTTTGCGTGGAGCCGATGGCCTCGCGATTGGTGGAGATGGTCGCGGCCGACTGGGGGTGATTATCCCCGGCGGCGTCCGAATACACCTGCACCAGAAGGTCGGCCATCAAGTCGGCGTCATCGATGTCCTCAACTCGTTCGACGCTCCAGTTGCGTTCGCCGCGAATCGAGCCGGCGCGCACATAAAAAGCGTGCACGGAGGCTTCGAGCTCGTCGCTGGCGAAGCCGAACACGTCAGCGTCCACATCCTGGTCGAAGACGACGGCGTTCTGTTGCACCACGGTTTCCAGCATTTGGATCTGGTCGCGCAGTCGGGCGGCTTTCTCGAATTCGAGTTCGGCGCTGGCCTCTTTCATGTCGCGGGTCAACTGGGCGATGTATGGCCGTCCGAGTCGTCCGGTCATCACGCCGACCAGCTGTTCGCACAGCCGCCGGTGTTCGTCCGCTTCAATGCGGTTCACGCAGGGTGCGGAGCATTTGCCGATGGAAGCGAACAGGCATGGCCGTCCGGTCAGTTGCGCCTTATGGAACACGTTGGTGGTGCAGGTGCGTACCGGGAACGTGCGCAGCAACCGGTCAAGACTGTGCCGCAATTCCCACACTTTGGCATAGGGGCCGAAATACCGGGTATCCCGCCGTTTGCGCGACCGCGTGACCCACACGCGCGGAATTCGCTCCCCCGTGCTGACCGCGAGATACGGATAGGTCTTGTCGTCGCGGAACTGCACGTTGAACCGTGGGTCGAATTCCTTGATCCACGTGTATTCCAACGTCAGTGATTCCAGTTCGGTGGCGACGACCGTCCACTCCAGACTGCGTGCGGTCAGCACCATGGTCTGCGTGCGCGGATGCAGCAGATACAGCGGCTGGAAATAATTGGTGAGCCTGTTGCGCAGGTTCTTTGCCTTGCCCACATAAATGACGCGCCCTTCCCCGTCGCGCCATTTGTACACACCGGGTTTGGCGGGAATATCCGAGGTCTTGGGTCGGAACAGGTCGCGAGAATCCCCCAGCAAAGGTGCCCCATTCGCATTCACCTTCGCCGTCGTTTCCCCGGCACCCACAGCTACGCTTTCCGACATTAACGCCGCCGCAGTCTTCCGCCACTCATCCGGACTATGCCGCTCAATATCGTTCGTCATAATCCTCCTCGCTATTAAGCCAATCATCAGGGATTGGGTGGGTTGGGGTGTGTGTTGCTGGACCGTAAAGACTTGGCCTGAGCGGCCCGGAGCGTGTCCAGCAACACACACCCCAACCCACCCGAGGTCAGCTGCAATGGAAGGCTAAAGCATGGGTTTCAGGAACTTGCCGGTCCATGAGGCTTCGCATTCGGCAACCTGTTCGGGCGTGCCCTGCGTGACGATGGTGCCGCCTCCGTCGCCGCCCTCCGGACCGAGATCGATCAGCCAGTCGGCCTCCTTGATCACATCCAGATTATGTTCGATGACGATGACCGTATTGCCCTTGTCCACCAGGGACTGCAGCACCTTGAGCAGCTTGTTCACGTCTTCGAAGTGCAGGCCGGTGGTCGGCTCGTCGAGGATGTACACGGTTTTGCCGTCGGATCGGCGCTGCAGCTCGGTGGCAAGCTTGACGCGCTGCGATTCGCCGCCGGACAGGGTGGGTGCGGGCTGGCCAAGTCGGATGTAGCCGAGGCCGACGTCCACGAGGGTCTTCAGGTATCGGGAGATGCCGGTGTACGCCTTGAAGAAGTCGGCGGCCTCCTCGATGGGCATGTTGAGGATGTCGGCCACGGTCTTGCCGTTGTACGTGACTTCGAGGGTCTCGCGGTTGTATCGTTTGCCGTGACAGACCTCGCAGTCCACGTAGACGTCGGGCAGGAAGTTCATTTCGATCTTCAGCGTGCCGTCACCGTGGCAGGCCTCACATCGGCCGCCTTTGACGTTGAAACTGAAGCGGCCGGGGCCGTAGCCGCGCACCTGGGCTTCGGGAGTCTTGGCGAACAGGGTGCGGATCTTGTCCCACACACCGGTGTAGGTGGCGGGGTTGGATCGCGGCGTGCGGCCGATCGGGTTCTGGTCGACGTGGATCACCTTGCGCACCTGGTCCACGCCTTCCACGCGCGTGTGGCGGCCGGGTACGATGCGTGCACCGTTGAGCTTGTCGGCGAGCACCGGGTAGAGGATCGTGTTGACCAGCGAGGATTTGCCGGAGCCGGAGACGCCGGTGACCACGGTGAGCACGCCGAGCGGGAAGCTCACGTCGATGTTCTTGAGGTTGTTCTCGCGGGCACCCACGACTTTGAGCACCTGGGTCTTGTGGATCTTGCGGCGCTTGGCGGGCACGGCGATCTCTCGCCGGTGGGCGATGTAGTCGCCGGTGATGGAGCGCTTGGCTTCTATGAGGTGCTTGGCGGGGCCGGAGTAGATGACTTCGCCGCCGTGTTCGCCGGCGCCGGGGCCGATGTCGACCACCCAGTCGGCGCGGCGTATCGTGTCCTCGTCGTGTTCGACGACGATCAGCGTGTTGCCGAGATCGCGCAGGTGGTGCAGGGTTTCGATGAGGCGTTCGTTGTCACGCTGGTGCAGGCCGATGGACGGCTCGTCGAGCACGTACATGACGCCGACCAGGCCGGAGCCGATCTGCGTGGCGAGTCGGATGCGCTGCGCTTCTCCGCCGGACAGGGTGGCGGCCGCGCGCGAGAGGGTCAGGTAGTCGAGGCCGACGTCGTTCAGGAAGCCGAGTCGGGCCTTGATCTCCTTGAGCACTTCGCCGGCGATCAGCTGTGCCGAGCCTTCGAGTTTCAGGCCGTTGATCCAGGCGAGTTCGCGTACGACGGGCATGTCACATACGTCGAAGATGGATTTTCCGTCCACGGTGACAGCGAGCACTTCGGGCTTCAGGCGGCGTCCGTGGCAGACCTGGCAGGGCACTTCGCGCATGTACGACTCGTAGTATTCGCGCATGGACTGCGAATCGGTTTCGTCGTGGCGTCGCATGAGCGTGCGGATCACGCCTTCGAAGCCGGTGGAGTATTCGCGCAGGCGTCCCCAGCGATTGCGGTAGGAGACGTTGACCTTGAAGTCGTGGCCGTAGAGGATGTCGTGCTTGACGTCGTCCGGCAGGTCCTTCCAAGGGGTCTTCATGGAGAAGCCCATTTCCTTGGCCAAGCCTTCGAGGATGTGGCCGTAGTACTGGGAGGTCATCTTGGTGCCGCTCCACGGTTCGATGACGCCGTCGGCCAGTGACTTGTCCGGGTCGGAGATGATGAGGTCCGGGTCGATTTCCAGTTTGAAGCCGAGACCGGTGCAGGCGGGGCAGGCACCGTAGGGGGCGTTGAAGGAGAAGGTGCGCGGCTCGACCTCGTCGAGTTCGAGCGTGTGCCCGTTCGGGCAGCTGCGGTGTTCGGAGAACGGCTGGCGGCGGGCCGGGCTGCCTTCCTCCTCGTCCACGAAGTCGATGATGATGCTGCCGTTGGCGAGCTTGAGGGCGGTTTCCACCGAGTCGGTCAGGCGTTGGCGGATGCCGTCCTTGACCACGAGTCGGTCGACCACGACCTCGATGGTGTGCTTCTTCTGCTTGGTGAGTTTGATGTCGTCGGACAGCTGCGTCATCTCGCCGTCGATGAGCGCGCGGGCGTAGCCGTCGGAGCGCAGCAGCTCGATCATATCCACGAACTCGCCCTTGCGGCCCTTGACCACGGGCGCGAGAATCTGGAATCGCGTGCGCTCCGGGTAGCCGAGCAGCGTGTCGACGATCTGCTGCGGGGTCTGGGAGGCGACGGGCTCGCCGCATTCAGGGCAGTGAGGGATGCCGGTGCGGGCGAAGAGCAGTCGCAGGTAATCGTAGATTTCGGTGATGGTGCCGACGGTAGAACGCGGGTTGCGGTTGGTGGTCTTCTGGTCGATGGAGACGGCCGGGCTCAGGCCCTCGATGAAGTCAACGTCGGGCTTGTCCATCTGACCCAGGAACTGGCGGGCGTAGGCGGATAGGGATTCGACGTAGCGTCGCTGGCCTTCGGCGAACAGGGTGTCAAACGCGAGCGAGGATTTGCCCGAACCGGACAGGCCTGTGAACACGACCATGCGATTGCGCGGAATCGCCAGGTCGACGTTCTTGAGGTTGTGTTCGCGCGCACCCTGAATCGTGATCTTGAGATCGTTCGGGATGTGCGAGATATCAGCTACCAGCGAACCATCGTGTTCGATCAGCGGCGCCTTTTTGATCTCCCGGCTCAGGAAGGAGTCGCTGGTCATCACCTTTTCGACGATGACCTCACCGTTCTTGCCCTTGCCGGTTTTCGCGCCCGTTGCGCTTGTTGCGCGCCTTGCGCCAGTCTGCATTGCCGCCACAGCCACACCCCACCTTCCATCTCACCGTTCCCGCGCGCACGGTCATGCGCGCGCCAAATCTGTCCCAAGGATACCCGAACACACGACCAAATTCGAACGCTTGTTCGATGGCGTGTCAGGCCGGAAAACTGAACCAGAGTATGCAAAATTCCGGACCATCAGTGGACCGAAACGCAAGAGCCGGCCCCCAAGATACTCGGGGCGTCCGGCTCTCACTTCCATTTCCCCAGCGGGGTTGGCTTACCATGAAGTATACACGGTTTTAGGACATCAATCACTGTCGATGAACACTGTTCGAACATGGCCGAGGAATTCATCGTATCTTCCAGTACCGGCCTGGGCATCACCGTACGCTCCTAGCAGCTGATCAGGGAGCCATAGCCTTGCATCAGTCTCCCCTGCACAGAGTTCGACACGAATTGGCCCGATAAATCTGCGGCTTCTCAATCCATCGATGAAACGGATATCGTTCCTGTCCTGTGAAATCTCGCGCCGTTCAAGCACAAGCGTGTCCACGTTGTATTCTGTTTCCAGCAGAGGCAGAAGACGTTCCAAACATTTACGGCGAGCGCGTTCGGCGGTATTCCACTGGCTCATTGGTACCGCAGCCACAATGACATGATCAATGTCCATTGCAGCCATGGCATCAACGACTTTGCCACGCAATGATGGCCGCATGTCTCGCCAGTGCAATTTCCTTGCTCCTTTGGGCTTAAGCAACGCCAATCTTTGCCTTGTTTCGGTTTCCGTATCATCACATACGCATGCGCCCATCAAGTACATAGGCGAGGGAACTCCGGTTTTCCGCACACTCTCGTCACCCCAAGCGGTTGCCATGTTTGTCCCTTCTCGCGCAACGCAAAACAACAGTTCGATAGTATCGGATAGCAGTGCCGGACCTTGCAGCTATGCAATGCCGTTGCATTATTAATTGGAAGGCATAATGTGAGACGAGAAAAAGCTAAGCCGTTCTAGCTCTTGGCAACATCCCCAATCACTCAGCCTAAATCGGCAAATCCTGATTTTCAATGGACTCCACGGGGATGCCAAGCTTGCGTAATTCGTCAACTGCATCACGCATGGGAATGCGTTCCTGTTCGATGCGCCGATAAGCGATGGTTTTGTCAGCACACAGTCGTTCATAAAGACGTCGCTCCGCCGATTGAAGGCCGGGCGTCGGCTTAGGCTCCCGCATAGCAATCTTCGCGCTGCGTTCAGTACGATCGGTACCAAATCTGTGGTACCGATCGTATGCATCGCAATCCATCAGGATGGAGTCGCATTCGATACCTGATTCACGTAATGTCGAAAGTATTTCCAGTCCATCCGCATCCATATCACCCCAATACACGATACGCATGTCACGCAGTGCAGGAACCGCAGGTACAGCATCGCTTACAGCGCGACCAGAACCCCATATGCAGATGCCCTGCGCAATCGGCGGCATAGTCTGATACGTGTCTTTGTTCTCAACGATGACAGCATATTTAATGCCGGATAACGCTTCGCCTTCCCACGGACACCATATGATGCGTTCGAGCTCAGCATCGTCGCGGACCGGATCGAGATAACGGAACCGCAGTTCGGTCGGCCGTTTTGACAGACCCAACGTTTCGACACCGAGCAGTCGGCAAATGGCCTTACGACGATTGGTTTTTGACTCATTCAGCCATTTGCCGCTGAATCCTGTCAATGGAATCTGTCGCGGCGTCATACCGGTCACGTCATGATGCCTGAAATATCGAACTGCGCTGACAAGCAGATCGAAGTCGTCAGGCTGTTCATGGCCTGTCATGCGAGCGGCCGATTCGATTGTTTCCGGAGCAACGTCACAAGCAGCAACCAGACATGCTATGCGGCGGCGCGCTTCGCGACATTCCGCCGCCAGCGTACGACCAACCACACGCATGGCTATTGATTCGTCAGGAACGACGACTTTGGAGATCAGCTCGACAGAGGTGCCTATGGTGCGATGCTTGGTTATGATTTCGCAACCATTCTTGCTTGCCCATTGCCGTATCTCATTGTTGTTGTCATGCACCGCAATCGCATTGGTTTCCAAAAATGCTTGGTCCGGCAATCCCACCGGCACGGGAAATGGCCATGCCGGTTCGATGTCGTACATATGTGAACGCATATGTTTCTTCACGCATGTGGTGATCGCAGCGATGTCTTTCATGCCGGCCACAGTTCCCATCACCTGCTTTCGAACATCGTCGAGTCGAACCGAATCGTCTTAATACCGGCGACGCCAGGACTGCTCATTCGGCAACCCCGTCATCCTTCAATATATCCGACGATGATTCATCGTCCATGTCATTCTGATGCAGCACGGCCTCGCGCAGGGAGGTGAGGCCGGTGTCGGGGTCCTTGTAGGTCACGTAGGCCTTGGTGGAGACCTCGAGGATTTCGCCGGTCTTGCTTTCCGGGGCGGAGACGATGACCTGGAATCCGAGGCGCGGCAGCACCGTGAGGGCGCGCTGCGTGTAACGGCCGTCGGCCTTGATGAGCGCCTCGTCGAGGAACAGCGTGGTGTACGAGGGCTCGCTGGTCAGGCCGCCGCCGAGCAGGTAGATGAGCGCCGCGCCGTATACGAATGAGGTAAGCTCCTGCAAGGCGCCGCCCGAACGGCCGCCGGTGGAGGTGATGCGTTCATCCGGGCCGTCGGCATGATGCACGATGGCGTAGAAGGACGAGCGGCAACGCGGGTCGAGGTTGCGGGCGCCGTAGCTTTTCACGCCGTTCGCGTCCTTGACCTGCGCGAGTTCGGCGCGCAGCAGCCCGACCATCGGCGCGCAGGCCGCGAAAGCCTTGCGCGAGGCGTCGGAATCGTTGACGTCGGCGGATTTCCAATCGTTCAGGGTGCCGATGACGCGGATGAACTGCGCCCAGAAGGTGCGCTCGGGACGGCGCACGTCCGCGTGCAGGGACAGGCTGCCGTGCTTGGGACCGAACTGCTGGCCTTTGAGCATGGCGTTGATGCGGTCAAGCTGGTCGTGGATGTCGCTGGCATCCGTGTCGATGGCGCGTTTGATGGTCAGGAAGCTCCTGAGCAGCTGTTCGAGGCAGCGCCGGTATTCGGCGTCGGTGGCGGCAACCGCGGCCAGCTGGGTGAGGCTGGCGAGTTCGTCGAGATAGTACCGGTAGTCCTCCACGCTGGCGGTCAGCGAATCATCGTCGGCCGCGTAGAGCGCGATGTAGGTGCTCATTTTCGATTCGACGCCGGTGCGTGCGGCATCGGCCTGGCCGTTCAGCAGGTTGATGCGGGAGGCCATGTCCTTGCCGATGCCGGCGATGGTGCGTTCGGGGAAGCTCTCCCCCGGAGCCTGCGTTCCTGCCGCGCCCGCGCCGATGATCATGTGCGCGCGCATGGCGGCGTCCGCCAGTCCGGCGAATCGGTTGTCGTAGGATTCGGCGAGCGCCGCCGTGACTTCGTCCGGCAGCGGGCCGGACGCGGCGTCATCGTCATTGTCGGCGGTGGCACCGGCGGCGTCCGTCGTGCCGGTGTCGGCATGGTCGCGCAGCCAGATGAGCGCCGCTTCGACGGCGCTGCCGGCGCGGGCCGCGGCCTGGTCGGATTCGATGCGCTGGCGTTCCACACGGTCGAGTTCGGCGTTCAGTTCGTCGCGCTGTTTGGCGAGTTCGGCGAGCTTGGGATCGTTTTTGATGGATGCGATGGCGTCCTGCGTGTCCGTGATGGTCCGTTGCGCGCCGGCGATGTCGATGCGCTCCCAGGACGTGTAGGCGAGCTGGTTGGCCAGTTCGAGTTCGCGGTGGAGGTTATCGGACTGTGTTTTGGCGGCCGTGTAGTCGGTGTCGGCTTGGCTGAGCGCGTTGCGGGCGGCGTCGACCTGCGCTGCGAGCGCGTTGAGGTAGGTTTCGTTGACGAATCCGATGACCTGGGCGCGGTCTTTGGTGCCGTGCTGGCCGCGTGCGCCGGATTTGATCTGACCGTCGGCCTGCACCTGACGGTTGGTGCGGTCGGTGTCGTCGATGGCGGTGACGCATAGGGCGTCGAATCGTTCGTCCTGGGTCTGCGAGCGCAGCCAGTCGGCGAAGGGCGAGTCGTCGCGGTAGCGCAGTTTGCCGGACAGCCAGTCGCCGTCCTGTTCTCCGGTGAGTATGTTCGCGTGCGCGCCGGTGTCGTCGTAGTGGCGTGCGGTGTCCACGAACTGCCAGGTGCGTCGGGGCATGGTGCGCGGGTCGATGGTGCTGACTTTGGCGGCGAAGCCCTGTTCGTGGCGCTTGTCGACGAGGATGGTCTGGGCGATGGGCGCGTAGGCGACGTTCATGGCGAGACGCCAGTCTTCCTCGTGTTCGTTCACGTCCATGAGTTCGGCCACGTACGGCAGTTCGGCGGGGGTGAGTCCGGTGGCGCGACAGAGCATGGCGCGGGTTTCGTCCATCTGCTGGGAGATGCGGGTGCGCTGGGAGCGTTGCCGGTCGAAGTCGCGTTGCAGTCGTTCGAGGTCGCCGCGTGCGCCGGCCCGCGCGTTGATGGCGGCGGTGAGGGCTTCCTCGCATTCGCCGTCTCGTTTGTTGTATTCGCGTTTGAAGTTCACGGCGTTGATGCGGCGTTCGTTCCAGGCCTGTTCGTCGCCGGGCAGCGTCTCGCCGATGGATGCGAACGTTTGTTCGATTCGTGTTCGGTTGGCTTGCACGTCTTCGAGGGTGCGGCGGGCCTGGTCGAGTTCGAGTTCGAGTCGGGTCAGGTCGCCGCCGTCCAGACCCTGCATCTGGCCTCGGATCATGTCGAGACGGGTGCGCAGGTCTTCGGTTCGGCGGCGCAGCAGCTTGGCTTCCGCCTCGCTGTTCTGTTGTTCGGCGCGATCGGCGGGCAGTTGGACGGCGACTTCGCCGCGCATGCGGGCCAATGCCCAGTCGCGCAGCACGGCCGGCACCGTGCCGTCGACGGCCGGCTTGACCGGTTCGAAGGCGCGGGCCTTGCCGCGTGCGGCGGCGTATTCGCCGTAGGCCTGTTGGATGCCGCGCAGCGTGTCCATGCGGCGGGTCTTCTCGTCCATGGCGTGGAAGTTCTCGTCGTAACGTTCGTAGTCCTCGACCGTGGTGCGGGCCAGGTCCAGGGCTTCGGGCACGCCGAGCACGCCTTGTTTGAAGATGTCGTCGAGCCGGGAGGGCGCGTCGGCGGACTGGATCTTGTGCAGCAGTCGGCAGGCGGCCTCGCTCAGGCCCATTGCGCTCCAGATGTGTGTGTGGAACGCTTCGGCGCTGGGGAATGTGAGGCAGTCGGGGTAGGTGGCTTTGAGCTGGGCCGGCGTGAACGGGGCGTCACGGTATTGGTCCATGCGCCTGGGGTCCACGGGCTTGCCCCAGACCACGTACTGTCGGCGCACGTCGCCGCGGCCGTCGCCGGGCATCAGGTAGAGGAATTTGGCGCAGGAGAGCACCTGGCCGGTGGTCTGGTTGCGATAGGTGTCCACGATGGCGCCCCACACGGGTTGCGGTGCGCCGTTCTCGTCGCGGCCGCGCAGGTAGAGCGGCTCGTCGCCGGTTTCGGTGCTGCCCACGCCGACCATGCCGCGCAGGTAGGTGTAGTCGCTGCGTTCGGAGCGGCCGGAGTTCGAGGCCTTGTTGAACGGCGTGCCGGTTGGGTACAGCAGGGAGATCTGCGCGTCGACCAGCGTGGATTTGCCGGATTCGCTGGCGCCGGCGAGCAGGGTCACCGGCAGCTTGTGGTCCGTGGAGGGGCGGAATTCGTGGTAGCCCTCATAGGAGCCCCAGTTGATGAGTCGGCGGGATTCCAGCATCCACCGGTCCGCGATCATCTGCACGTCTGTCGCCTGCATCATTCGGCTCCCTTCTCGTCGTCATCGTCATCTTCCGTGTCGCCGTCGCCGTGTTCCGCGACGTCGAGCCAGGTGTCGGCCAGTTCGCGGTCGAGCACCACGGGCACGAGCGGCGTGATCTGGTACATGGCTTCGTCGTCCAGGCGCACCAAATACCCGTAGGTGATCATCGCGGAGACGATGGCGCCGATCTGCTTTGCCACGCCTTCCTCGTCGTTGCGGGCGGCCAGATAGCCGGCGCCGGTGGCGAGCGCGGCGCGGATCTCCTCAAAGCTGACGAGCCAGTCGGCGGGGTCGGCGTGCACGTTCTCGTATTCGAGGACGCGGATGCGCAGGAAGGCGAGCAGCGCGGCCTCCTCGCGTTTGAGGCTGACACGGGTTTTGAGCGAGCGCAGGGTCACGTCGTCGCCGGCCACGGGCGTGGCGTACATGATGCGGTAGCGTTCGTTGATCACCAAGTCGAGCAGGTCGTTGTTCAGGGAGCGTACGACGGCGTCGCGGTTGTCGAGCACGGTGTCGTAGGTGGGCCCGCTGATATAGCGGTCACGTTTGAGGGCGATGGCGGCCATGCGTGCCTCGGCCGGCATGTCGCCGGTGTCGCCTTCGAACAGGGCGTACGGGTTGGCGTTGTCCATATGCTCCTCGTGTTCCTCGTGTTCCTCGGCCACGGTCATCCTTCCTCCACAATGATGCTCAGCTCGTCCATGTCGGCCAGCACCGGTCTAGTGATCCAGTTCCGGGGCTCGCCGTCGATCGATACGCAATGCCAGGTCGCGGTATCGCCGCGCTGCGCCGGGGCCGGCTCGGTGGCGATGTCGCTGTCGACCCCGACGCCGACGCCGTCAGTGGACGGCTCGTCGGCGATGGCGTTGCCGCTTACGGCTCCCAGCCCGCCCAGGAAGCCGACGATCTCGCTTTCGCGGCGTTCGCTTTCGGGCAGCCGGTTGAAGCTGGCGGCGATGTCCACGAGGGTTGCGCCGGGCCTGTCATCGGACCTGTCAACGGTCACCGGGTTGCGCCGGATGAGGCTGACCATGCGCAGGAGTCGGGGGCCGCCGCTGTTGACCATGTCCCGCAGATCGGCCACCGGAGTCGACTGCGGGGCTTCGGCGGCGAGGTCGCTCAGGCCGGGTGCGGTGGCGCGGGTCATGGATTTGGCCGGGCGCATCGGCAATGGCGCGAACAGCGCGTCCGAGGTGGCCGTGTCGTACGGGCGCGAGGCGTCTCCCATATGGGTTTTCGCATCCGCGTTGAGGCGCGCGTACAGTCGGTTCAAGCGGGTGAGCATCGTGCGGTAGCGAGTGTCGGTTTGCTGGCGCACGAGCCGGCTGATCGCCTCGTCGGAGACGCGCATCTGGCGGCGCACGGCTTCGATGCCGTCGTAGATGCGGGCCAGTTCGTCGCGGATCTGGCCGAGCAGCACGCCGGATTCGCCGGCCAGATACGGGGTTTTGGCGATGGCGCGCAGGGCTTCGTCGATTTGCTGGCGGCCCTCGTCGGTGATGATCACCTGGAAGGCGTCCTCGAAGCGGCGGCCGCTGTCTGATTCGCTGAACGAGCGGCGGTATTCATCGTGGTAGCGGGTCAGGTTCTCGTCCACGCTGATGTCGCCGGCCTGCATGCGCCGGCGCAAGGCGTCGCCGTTGTCCCGCTCGTCGAGCACGAGTTCGCGCAGGTCGATGGGCACGCCGCGCAGCGTGTTGTGGATCACGGCGATCACGTCCTCCACCTGGGCTTCGCTCAGCGTGGCATGCTGCTTGCCCTGTTGGATGCGTTTGATCTCGTGCTTGCGTTCCTTGATTTCACGGTTGAGGAGTTTGATGCGCTCGCCGGGGTCGGCGGTCAGCTGCATGCGCGCGTGCTCGATTTCCATGATGATGCTGTTGGCCTGCGCGCCGGACAGGGCGCGTGATTCGTCTTCGAGCCTGCTCAGCGCCTCGATGGCGCGGTGGGCGCGGGCCGTCAAACGGTAGAGGAATCGGTGTGAGGCCGCATCATGCGAGTTGGCGAGCCAGGCGTAGTCGCCTTCGCCTTCACGGGTCAGGTCGGCGAGGATCTGATGAGCGGCCTCGGCGAAGGTCTGGTCCTCGCGCGGCGCATATTCGCCGGCGTCGGCCAGAGCGTTCAGACTTTGCGCGAACCGCTCCTCCACGGTCTCGCGCGGCAGCTCGCCGGTGAGCGGGTCGAACGTGGAACGCAGCAGCGACACGTACAGCATCGCGTTCTGGCGCAACAGCAACCGCAGGACGCCCGTCTCATACACCGGTCGCAGCCGTTCCAGCTCCCGCATCACATCGGCCACAGCATGCCTCCCTCTGTCGTGACCGCACCATACTAGCCGATAGCCGCGAACCACACCCCGCCCGCGCCACGCCCTTCGCCCCCCCCACAGGGAGGGGCGCCAAGCCATGCTAAAAATCACAGACAGGCTATTGCCTTTGCGGGAAATCATCGTTAGATTGGCGAGAGGAATATTGTCAATGCATACGAAACGGAAAACATCGTGACCGCACCGAACACGCCCGCCGAAACCTCTGACCAGCTCAACAAGCCCGCCAAATCCGGCAAACTGGAGGTCTCCGACCTCATCACCATCGGCGTGTTTGCGGCCCTGTACTTCGTGATGGTGTGCATCGCCACACTGGTGAGCACCCTGTTCACCGGCGGCTTCGGCTCCATCTTCCTGCCCGCCATCACGGCCCTCATCTCCGGCTGCGTGTACATGCTGCTGGCCGCACGCCTCGGCAAATTCGGCGGCATCACCGTCATGGGCGTGATCATCGGACTGTTCCTGTTCATCTCCGGGCATTTCGTGCTTTCGTTCATCGCCAGCATCGTGTTCCCGGTGGCGGCCGACCTCATCGCGCGCGCCGGCAAGTATAAGAGCAAGGCGCTACTGCTCGTCAGCTACGTGGTGTTCTCCTACGGCCTGACCGGCCCGATCCTGCCCCTATGGTTCATGAAGGACGCCTACGTGGCGAGCCTGCAGGCGCGCGGCAAGGACGCAGCCTACATCGACGGCGTATTCGCCAACATCAACACCGGCACGTTCTTCATCTCGATGATCGCGATTCTGGTGTGCGCGGTTCTCGGCGGCTGGTTCGGCCAGCGCATGATGAAGAAGCACTTCATCAAGGCCGGTATCGCCTGATGAATCCTGCCCGCCGGACGCTCGATCCGCGCGCGAAACTCTACCTTCTGCTGGTGGCGAACCTCATGCTGTTCTTCCACGTAGGGCTCGCCACGCAAATCGTCATGGTCGTGCTGTTCCTGCTACCCCTGCTGGCGGCCGCCCGATGGCGAACCGCGTTGAACTTCGGCGTGACCTATGCCGTACTCACCGCGCTGGGAATGCTCGACCCCGATGCCCTGGGACTGCCGTGGCTGCATGTGGTCTCCGCGCTGGCCGTGGGCGTCACGATGATGCTGCCCTGTTTCATCACCGGCGCGTATACGTTCACCACCACGTCCGCGAGCGCGTTCATCTGCGCGATGCGGCGTATGCGCGTGCCTGAGGCCGTGGTGATTCCCTGTGTGGTGGTCATCCGCTTCTTCCCGACCATCGCCGAGGATTACCGGCAGATTCGCAATGCGATGGCGTTGCGCGGCATCGCCTCCGGCGGCTGGGGGCTGGTTCGTCACCCGGCCCAATCGTTGGAATACATTCTGATTCCGCTGCTGATGAACGCCACCAATGTGGCACAGGACCTGTCGGTGGCGGCACTGACCAAGGGGCTCGGGCGTGAGGGCGAGCACACCTCGCGCACGCTGATCCGTATGACCGTGGTCGACTGGCTGGTCATGATTGTGGTCACTTTGCCGCTCGCGCTCGATATCGCGGGGGTGATCTGATGGGTGGAAACCAATCGCAGCCGAATGCAACTGCCATTATTGGGACCGGCAAGGGTGGCCCACTCGACACGTCTGCGGGAACCATCGCCTCCCGTGGCATCTCCTTTACCTATGACCATGCCGCAGAGCCGGCATTGCGCGACATCACGTTGACCGTGCCCGCAGGCGAGTGCATCGTGCTGTGCGGGGCGAGCGGCTGCGGCAAAACCAGCTATACGCGCGTTGCCAACGGGCTCATCCCCTCATTCTTCCATGGTGCGTTCGCCGGCAACCAGACCACGTGCGGGCTGGATGTGGAGACCGTGCCGATCGACCGGCTCACCCCGCTGGTCGGCAGCGTGTTCCAAAACCCGAAAACCCAGTATTTCAACGCGAACGTCACCGACGAGCTCGCCTTCCCGGCCGAAAACATAGGGCTGCCGGCCGAGGACATCAATCGTCGTATCACGGCCGTGGCTGAGCGCTTTGGCATTGGGCATCTGCTGCATCGCAGCATCTTCCACCTGTCAGGCGGCCAAAAGCAGCGCATCGCCGTGGCGGCGGCCACCATGCTGGGGCCCAGGCTCGTGGTATTGGATGAGCCGACCAGCAATCTCGACGCGAACGCCATCGCGGACATGCGCGCCATGATCGAGCAGATGAAGGACGAAGGGCTCACCATCGTAATCGCCGAACACCGACTCGCATGGCTCAACGGCGTGGCCGACCGGTACGTGGTATTCGACGGCGGGCATATCGTGCAGGATTACGAGGCCGATGAATTCCTGTCCCTCTCCCCCGGCTGCGTGGCCGCCATGGGATTGCGGGCGTTGGACCTGCAACCGTATCGGCGCCGGATTGCGGCGCTGGCTTCAAGCCCAGCCGCGGATGAGTGCACTTCAGTATTGCTCGGCACCCATAACCTCACCATCGGATACAAAGGCAAGGACGGCTTCACCCGCGCCATCCCGGACCTGCGGTTCCGTGCCGGCGAAATCACCGGGCTCATGGGCAACAACGGCTGCGGCAAGACCACGCTCGTGCGCACGTTGACCGGACTCATCAAGCCTGTTTCGGGCCGCATCGAGCTCAACGGCGTGCCCGCAAAACCGCGCGACCTGACCCGCGCCGGATTCCTGATCATGCAAGATGTCAACTACCAACTGTTCTCCGACAGCGTGCGCGAGGAACTGCTCATCGGACTCGACGAGACGGATGCCGGCATCACCGCTCAAGCCAATCAGGTCATGGCCGATCTTGACCTTGCAGCGTTCGCCGAACGGCATCCGATGAGCCTGTCCGGCGGGCAGAAGCAGCGGGTTGCCATCGGCTCGGCATTGATGTGCGGCAAGGACCTCATCATCCTTGACGAGCCCACCAGCGGACTCGACCGCTACCACATGGAGCAGGTCGGCGAACTGCTGCGGCAACTGGCGAGCCAAGGCAAGGCGATTCTCGTGGTCACCCACGATGAGGAGCTCGCCGCCGGCTGGTGCGACTGCATTGTCAATCTTGGCGCCGACGATTCCGGGAACAACGGCTCGCATGCCAGTAACCCAGATGCCAGCAGCCCCAACCCTAATGCCTCTACCAATTTCGCCACCGCATCCACCCATGAAAGGAACGCGCAATGACCGCCAGCAACACCACGGATTCCACGGCCTTCGACATCACCGACTGGCTCGGTGAATGGGAAAGCTTCGAGCATTACATTGATTCGGATGACGCCGCCATCCAGCAGACCTGGGAAGCCGCCGAGCAGGCGGTGCTCGCCAACCCGAAGATGGCCCCGATGGCCGCGCGCGGCATCAGGACGTTCTGGTCGATGGCTTGCTCCACCACCAGCCCGGAGAACATCATCCATATCGGCTACTGGCGTGTGAACGAGCCGGCCGCCGAATCCGGCTCCACGGACGATGCCGCGCTCGCCATCGAATGGTTCGCCGAGGACGACACCAGCCTCGACACCTACGAATACACCATCGACCATGTCATCGAGCACGGTCTCGAAGGCTCCCCCACCTTCGTGTTCCACACCACCGATCCGGCCGCCGAAGACAGCCCGTTCCGCTGGCTACTTGCCATCAATCCGCTGCCTTCGCGCAAGGCGTTCGCCGAGGGCGGGCTGCTCAGCCACCTGCATTTCCAGTACGCCAACGATCTGCACACGCTCGTCGCCACGGATGAGGCCACCGGCGTCGAGACCTTGCGCAATCCGCGTTGGTACGCCACCATGTGCGCCAACGAGGGAACCGTCGAGGACCGTTGCGCCATCATCCGCGCGTTGCACCACTTGCAGTAGACCTGGCAACATACGGCAGTGACGGCTCCCCACTAGTGAAACTAGCATCGCTTCAGTAGCCGTGCGAGTGCAGATACTCGTCATCGAAGCCGAAAAAATGGCCGATCTCGTGCAACACGGTTTTGCGGATCCGTTGGCGCAGCTCGGCCTGCGTTGAGCATACGCGTTCATGCGGCCCCTTGAACAGGGTGATGACGTCCGGCATCACGCCGCTGTAGCCCGTAGTTCGCTTCGTGACGGGTATGCCCTCATACAGTCCGAGCAGCTCACCGCACGGATTGCTCATTGTAGCCAGTTCGCGCTCATTGGGTTCGTCCGCAACGACGATGCCGACATTCTCCAGCACCCGCGCAAACCGTTCAGGCAAATCATCCAACACCTGTTCAATGGCCCGTTCAAACTCATCGTCACTGATGTGCATTCGCTCTCCACACGCGAAATGCCTTGGCACCAAGTATGTACCAAGGCGCTGAAATCTCAGACTAGCAGGCTCAGCTGTTGCGGTTGATCTCGATGTCGGTGACGGTGAGGTTGGCCTCGTTGATCAGGTTGAAGAGGATGACTTCGGCCAGCGGGCCGGGCTGCATGAAGGTGTGCTGCTTGGCCTCGGAGACGTAGTCGCGACTGTCACGGTAGAAAGCGGTATCAATGCCGCCCGGATAGACGGCGACCACCTTGACACTGGTGCCCTTGTATGCGGCCTGCAGGCTCTTGGTGTAGCCTTTCTCACCCCACTTGGTGGCGCAGTACACGCTTTCGTTCGCGTTGCCGCGTGTGGCGGCGGTGCTCATAATCTGGGCGATTTTCACGTTCTGCTCGCCGCAGGCCTTGAGGGTTTCCACCGTCCACAGAATCATGCCTTTGAGTCCCTTGAGACATTTGTCGACGTCGGCGGCCTCGTAGGCGGTGGGCACCTTGAACGAAGGCTGGCCGGCGTTGTTGATGAGCAAATCGATGTGGCCGAGCGTGGCGATATCCGCCACGGATTCCTTCACGAACGCTTCGTCGGTGATGTCGCCGACGTAGGCGCGGTAGGAGTCATCGGGCCACTGCGCGGTCAGTTCGGCCTGACGTTCGGCATTGAAGTCGACACCGGCCACCAGCCAGCCGTTGGCGATGAGCTGGCTGGCGAGCTCGTAGCCCAAGCCCAGCGCGCTGCCGGTGACGATGGCGATTTTCTTACCTGTTGTGGTTGGCATGGCAGACCTCTCCTACTACTATTCTTCGGCTACGAGTTTACTACTATTCTTCAGCTACGAGTTCGAGGTACGAATCATTCCAGAGGTCTTCGTCGCCGTCGGGCATGAGGAGCACGCGCTCGGGGTTGAGCGCCTCGACGGCGCCCTCATCGTGGGTGACGAGCACGATGGCGCCCTCATACTTGGCAATGGCCTTCAGAATCTCCTCACGGGAAGCGGGGTCGAGGTTGTTGGTGGGCTCGTCGAGCAGCAGCACGTTGGCTCGCGAGGTGACCAGCGTGGCCAGAGCCAGACGGGTCTTCTCACCGCCGGAAAGCACGTGAGCCGGTTTCATCGCGTCGTCACCGGAGAACAGGAACGAGCCGAGAATCGAACGGGCCTGCGTGTTATCGAGCTCGGGCGCCACATGCTGCAGGTTCTCCAACACGGTGGCGTTCAGATCCAGGGTGTCGTGCTCCTGCGCGAAGTAGCCGATCTTGCAGCCGTGACCGTATTCCACGGAACCGGTGTCCGGCTCCTCGATGTGGGCCAGCAGGCGCAGCGTGGTGGTCTTGCCGGCACCGTTGTAGCCGAGGATCACCACACGCGAGCCCTTGTCGATGGCCAGGTTCACACCGGCGAACACGATGTTGGAACCGTAGGCCTTGGAAATATCCTTGGCCATGATCGGCGTGCGGCCGCAGGGCGCGGGCTCGGGGAAACGGATGTCCGCCACCTTCTCGGCCTTCTGCGCCTCGGAGGTGTTTTCCAGCAGCTTTTCGGCACGGCGCATCATGTTCTGCGCCGCCACGGCCTTGGTGGCCTTGGCGTGCAGTCGAATGCCTTGCTTCATGAGACGGTCGGCCTTCTTCTCGGCCACTTCGCGTTCGCGGCGGCGTCGCTCCTCGTCCACCACGCGCTGGTGCAGGTAGGCCTTCCAGCCAAGCGAATACATGTCGATCTGGCCGAGCTGCGCGTCCAGATGCCAGACCTTGTTCACCACTTCGTCCAGCAGTTCGGTGGAGTGGGAGATGACCAGGAAGCCGCCCTCGTACTTCTTCAAGTAGCCGCGCAGCCATTCGATGGAATCGGCATCCAAGTGGTTGGTCGGCTCGTCGAGGATCAGGGTGTCGGCATTGGAGAACAGGATGCGCGCCAGCTCGATGCGGCGGCGCTGGCCACCGGAGAGCGTGCCGAGCTGCTGCTCCATGACCTCCTGCGGCAGGCCGAGCGAGGCGGCCATGGAGATCGCCTCGGACTGGGCCGCGTAGCCGCCAGCCTTGTCGAAGTCCTGCATGGCCTTGTCGTACCGGGTCATGGCCTTGCTCATCACGTCCGGATCCGGGTCGGTCATATCCTTTTCGGCCTTGCGGATGCGGTTGATGATGGTGGCGATGTCGCGCGCGCTCATCATGCGGTCGAGCGCGGTCTGTGTGGGATCGGAGGCATGCGTGTCCTGCGGCAGGTAGCCGAGCTTGCCGGAGACGCGCACCTTGCCGGCGGTGGGCAGCATGTCGCCGGTGATCACGCGGGTCAGCGTGGTCTTGCCGGCGCCGTTGCGGCCCACCAGACCGATCTTGTCTCCCTTGGCCACATGGAAGTTGGTGGGGTGAAGCAGCGTGCGCGCGCCGATCTGAATTTCAAGTCCCTGCACCTCAATAGCCATGAATAACCTACTTGCCTGTTACGAATACTGTCTCTTACCAAAGTCCGACTGTCCATCATAGCGAACACCATGCCGACCGGGCTCAGCCGACGCTCATGCGTCCATACGCAGCCGCGCAACTGATCGGCAAGGTGAAGAATGCGACGCCCGGTATGGTAATCGCCCTGTATGGTGTGATGCGTCTCGTGTTCGCCGCGTTCAACGTGAGTTTTGGTGGCGTGGCCGGGTTCGTGCGTCCGGTCATTATGCCAATGGCGGTGGGTGCGATTGAAGCGTCCGGTCACAAACCGAACGGCACGCCGACCATGGAAATCGCGACCATGGCGCACGGTATCGAAGCTGCCATCGAAGCCGCTGTGAGCACCGAAACCGACGCCACCGACATCATGGGCGAAACCCACTAACGTACAGACAACGATGCCCCCGCCGACAACTTCTGTCAGCGGGGGCATCGCTATGCGTTGAACGTTACAGTTCGCGCAACTGGGCGGCGATCTGGATGGACTCGACGCTGGCCTCGGCCTTGTTGCGCGTCTCCTGCCATTCGGTGGCGGGCACGGAGTCGAGCACAATGCCGGCACCGGCCTGCACGCTCGCCTCATGGTCGCGCAGGAACGCGGTGCGGATGGCGATGGCCATGTCCATGTTGCCGGAGAAATCGAAGTAGCCGACGGTGCCGCCGTAGATGCCGCGGTCGGCCGGTTCCAACTCGTCGATGATTTCGACTGCGCGCGGCTTAGGCGCGCCAGACAGCGTGCCGGCCGGGAACGCGGACTTGAACACATCGAATGCGGTCAGCGAGGGGTCGACCTTGCCGGTGACCGTCGAGCAGATGTGCATGATGTGGCTGAAACGCTTGATGTCCATGAGCTGCACGACTTCCACGGACTGCGGCACGCACACCTTACTCAGGTCGTTGCGAGACAGGTCGACGAGCATGATGTGCTCGCTGCATTCCTTCGGATCGGCAAGCAGCTCCTTGGCGAATTTCTCGTCTTCCTCAGGGGTGGCGCCGCGAGGGCGGGATCCAGCAATCGGGAAGGTCATCGCGTGGCCGTTGTCCACCTTGATGAGGGTTTCCGGGCTGGAGCCGATCACGTTGAAGTCGCGGCCCTGAGCGTCGGTCAACGCCATGAAATACATGTACGGGCTCGGGTTCAGCGTGCGCAACACACGGTACACGTCGAACGGGTCAGCAGGCGAATCGATGTCGAGGCGCTGGGAGATGACCACCTGGAACACGTCGCCGTCGACGATGTACTGCTTGGCTCGTTCGACGGCCTGCTCGTAGTGGCTCTTCTCGGTGCGGAAGCGCAGCTCGGGTTGGGCGACCGTTTCGTCCAGGATGTTGACGCGGGACTCGTCCGGAGCCGGGGTGGCGGCATCGCGCTGCATCTGGTCGAGTCGAGCGACGGCCTCGTTGTAGGCAGCGTCGGCGCGAGTGGATTTATCATCCACATTCACCGCATTGGCGATGAGCCATACCGAACCGGATACGTGGTCGACCACGGCGATATCGGTGGCCAGGGCAAGCACGGTCTCAGGCTGGCCGGTCTCGTCCGGAGCTTCGGCGCGCAGGGTCGGTTCCCAGTGGCGGATGGCATCCCAGCCGACCGTGCCGACCAGACCGCTGGTCAGGTTCGGCAGGCCTTCCACATGCGGGGCCTTCAGAGTCTTCAACGTGGCGTGAGCGACTTCGACTACGTCACCGGTGACGGGCACGCCGACCGGGACCTTGCCCAGCCAGTCGGCCTGACCGTTGTTGGAGCGCAGCTGGGCCATCGAGTTGACGCCGATAAAACTGTAACGGCTCCACGTGCCGCCGTATTCCGCCGATTCGAGGATGAAGGTGCCGGATCGGCCGCCGGCGAGACGCTCGTAGAAGCCGACCGGGGTGAGCGAGTCGGCGAGCAGACGGCGCACAATCGGAATCACACGGTATCCGGCGTCGGCCAGTTCGTGGAACTGTTCGCGACTGGGCCAGGTGGCGCCCCACTTCAGGTGTTTGACGCTGCATTCGCTCATATTCGCTCCTTTGCTTACAACTCGATGTCTTGTTTCATAGTACGCGGTCGCTCGGCTTCCCCCAGTCAGGAAAGCCCGTTCTACTGCTCGGCCGGGCGATGGCCTTCGACCACGGGCAGGGGGCCGCCTTCGAGGAAGCAGCTGCGCTTGCCGGTGTGGCAGGCGGCACCGACTTGGTCGACTTCGACGAGCAGTGCGTCGCCGTCGCAATCCAGGGACACGCCCTTGACGTATTGCACATGGCCGGAGGTATCACCCTTGCGCCAGTATTCCTGACGGGACCGGGACCAGAAGGTCACGCGGCCGGTGGCCAGCGTACGGCGTAATGCCTCGTCGTTCATGTAGCCGACCATCAGCACCTCGCGTGTGTCGTACTGCTGGATGACGGCGGCGACCAGCCCCTTGGCGTCACGCTTCAGGCGTGCGGCAATACGGGGATCGAGTTCAGTGGAATTGTCGTATGTAGTGTCTGTCATACCTATCTTCTTTTTGTGGACTACCCTCAGTCAGCTTCGCTGACAGCTCCCGGATTATGTGCGACGTGCGCATAGCGCATTGCCACGAGCAATTCACTGGATTGTTCGCCCAGCGGGAGCAAGGTGTATTCGTTTAGCGAACGGTGTAGCCGTGCTTCTTGAGTTCCGCCTTGACATCGGCGATAGTCAGGATGCCGTAATGGAACACGGATGCAGCCAGCACCGCGTCGGCACCTGCTTCGATGGCGGGCGGGAAGTCCTCGACCTTGCCGGCACCGCCGGAGGCGATGATCGGAATCTTGACTTCCTTGCGCACGGCGCGAATCATCTCGAGGTCAAAGCCTTCCTTGGTGCCGTCGGCGTCCATCGAGTTAAGCAGAATCTCGCCGGCGCCAAGCTGCTCGGCGCGCTTGACCCACCAGATGGCATCAATACCGGTGGATTTGCGGCCGCCCATCGTGGTGACCTCAAAACCGGACTGCGTATGCTGCTCACCCTTTTCGCGGCGGGCATCCACGGAGAGCACCAGCACCTGGTTGCCGAAACGATCGGCCACACGGCTGATAAGCGACGGGTCGTTGATGGCCGCCGTGTTGACACCGACCTTGTCTGCACCGCAGCGCAGCAGCGAGTCGACGTCCTCGGGCGTGCGTACGCCGCCGCCCACAGTCATTGGGATGAACACCTGTTCGGCGGTGCAGGAGACCACGTCAATCATCGTGTTGCGGTGGGAGCTGGATGCGGTCACATCCAGGAAGGTGATCTCGTCGGCTCCCTGACGGTAGTATTCGGCCGCCAGCTCCACCGGGTCACCCGCGTCCTTGAGGTTCTCGAAATGCACACCCTTCACCACGCGACCGGCGTCAACGTCCAGGCACGGGATGACTCGTACCGCCAACGACATGCTTCACTCCCCTGTTCGGCTTTGCATTACAGTCCTTCAGACTACCTACCGCCCGTTACATGCGCCGCACCTGTTTCTGGAATATGAGAATCATCATATTGAGCACCGACATGGCAGCCGCTCGGCGTGAGAGAATGGCTCGTGGAAGTTGTCCGCCGAATCAAGGAGATTGGCATGGCTGTCGAAAACAGCACGGTACTGATCATCGTCAACAACTGGGGTATCGAGGAGACCGAGCTGACGCGCCCGCTGCGCGATCTCAAGGCCGCCGGCGCCAAGGTGACGCTTGCCGCCACTACCTTGGACCCGTGTGAGACGGTGCAGCACGACCGCTACGAAGGTGAAACGCTGACCCCGGACGCGCGCCTGTCCGACGTGCAGGCTGCCGACTACGACCTGCTGGTGGTGCCCGGCGGCACCTGCAATGTGGATCGTATCCGCGTCAATGAGGATGCGATCACGCTGGCGCAGGAGTTCGCGCACGAAGGTAAGCCGATCGCCGCGATCTGCCATGGCGCGTGGCTGCTGGTCAACGCGGGTCTGGTGGCTGGCAAGACCGCCGCGCCCTGCCGCTATATCGCCGCTGATATCGAGAACGCGGGCGGCCATTACGTCGACGAGCAGCTGCACGTGGACGACGCCAACGGCTTCAAGCTCATCACGTCCCGCAAGCCCGACGATCTGGACTACTTCGTGGGCGCAATCAAGGATGCGCTGAAGTAGCTACCGCTCCTTGGCAGCGAGCTGGCCGCAGGCGCCGTCAATATCCTGACCGCGGGTGTCACGCAGTGTGGCGGTGATGCCCGCTCGGTGCAGGATCTCCAGGAACCGCTGTTCGTCTTCCGGCTTGGAGGCGGTCCACTTCGAGCCCTCGATGGGGTTGAGCGGAATCGGGTTGACGTGGGCCCAGTTGTCGCCGTAATGGTTAAGCCTCTTGGCCAGCAACTGCGCATGCTCGGCCTGGTCGTTGATGCCGCGCATCAACGCGTATTCGATACTGACGCGGCGCTTGGAGGCCAGCCAATAATCGTGCGCGGCATCCAACACCTGCTTGGTATTGAAACGCTTGTTCATCGGCACCAGCTCGTCACGCAGTTCGTCGCTGGGGGCATGCAGGGAAACGGCCAGACGCACGGGAATGCCTTCGGCAGTGAGCTTCTTGATGCCGGGGACCACGCCCACCGTGGATACGGTGATGTTGCGCGCGGAAATGCCGAAGCCTTCGGGAGGCATGGCGGAAATCTGTCGTACGGCGGACAGCACGGAGTTGTAGTTGCCCATCGGCTCGCCCATGCCCATGAACACGATGTTGCTCAGGCGGCCCTCTCCCCCGGCCACTTCGCCGTCGCGCATCATCTTGGCGGCCACACGCACCTGTTCGATTATTTCACCGGTGGACATGTTACGGGTCAGGCCAAGCTTGCCGGTGGCGCAGAACGGGCAGCCCATGCCGCAGCCGACCTGCGAGGAGATGCACAGCGTGGTGCGGGTCGGGTATCGCATAAGCACCGATTCGATGAGGGAGCCGTCGAACAGCTTCCACAAGGTCTTGATGGTGGTGCCTTCGTCCGCCACTTGGCGGGTCACCTCGGTGATGAGCTGCGGGAAAAACGCGGCGGCGGCCTCGCTGCGCTTGGCTGCCGGAAAATCAGTGAATTCGGCGGCATTCACATCGAAATGGCCAAAGTAATGGTTGGCGAGCTGCTTGACTCGGAACTTCGGCAATCCGAGTTCGGCCGCTTTCTCGACGCGCTGCTCGGGCGTCATATCCACAAAGTGCAGCGGCGGCTTACCACGGCGGGCATGGTCCTTGGATAGCACGTCACGGAAGGCACCTGATGTGCCGCCGGGAGTAATGCCGGTTTCCGGAGTGTCAGGATGCTGTGTGGTCATGATGGGTTCGCTTCGCTCTCGATATCAGAAAATAGTCAAACATGCAATAGAAATATCAGAATCCACCATACGGCGTGCCGCATACGAATCAGATGGCCCATGTCTTAGCCCATAGCGAACGCATATTGAACGATGATTTCCCCATATATGGCATGTGGCACCGTGCGATATACACACGATGCCACATTGTTCATGCACGAGGCATGCGAATCACAGTCCGGTGATCCACAGCAAGGCGCAGGTGAACGGTGCACTCATCAAAATGGAATCCACACGATCCATCACACCGCCGTGCCCCTTGAGCAGATGGCCCATGTTTTTGATACCGATATCGCGCTTGAGCATGGAAGCACACAAATCACCGAACGTGCCCACGGCACCGATGAGAATACCCGCCACGATCGGCACCCACCAACGAGTGGCCCATTTCGAGGCATCATACGTGCATGCGAATACGGCAAATGCGCCAGCCATGGCGAAGAGCATCGAGCCGACAAGGCCCTCAACGGACTTCTTCGGCGAGATGCGCGGGCTGAGCTTGTGTTTGCCGAGCCAGGCACCGGCAAACAAACCGCCCGTATCGGATAGGGCGGGTAGGAACACCAGCATGATGGCGTGTGCAATCGGATGCCCATTAAAAGTCAGTGAGATGATGACGCAGCTGGCCAACAACGGAATATACAACACGGTAAGCACGGACACAGCCACATGGCTGAGCCGGGAATGATGCTGTTCCCCGCCCTCATGATTAAACGAGGATTCGAGGCGCGCGCTGGCATCCGTGTTGGACAGTTTGCCGGCAACCGCCAGAGATAGGCGGTTGCCGACGCTGATTTTTGCGCTGGCCGCGATGGCGACCAGAATAATCGACACGATGATACTCAGCGACATCGTGATGAGATGGTACGGGGAATAGTAGGTGGCAATGAGGGTGAAGGACGAGCACAGCCACAGCATAAACACCGGGAGGTGCAGGCCCACGGTGGCGAAGTCCACCCTGAGCTCCCACAGCGCCAGAATCATGAACATGACTACCAGCAGCACGAAGAGGTCGACGCTGAGCAGCAGGCACGCGACAATAAGGATGACCAGTGCCGCGCCTGTGGCGATGGCCTGCGGCATGTTGCGGCCGGTCTTCTTGTTGATCTGGTCGAGCGTCTCCTCGGCCTCTTCATGGAGTTGTTCGTTGCGTTCCATAATTCTCCGGACCTGGTCTGAATCAGACCTCCATGATCTCCTTCTGCTTGGTCTCCAGCAGAGTATCGATCTCGTCGGTAACGGACTTGGTGACCTTGTCAAGATCCTTCAGCAGGCGATCGCCTTCGTCCTCACCCATTTCGCCGTCCTTGACGGCCTTGTCGATGGTTTCCTTGGTCTTACGGCGAATGTTGCGCACGGCGACCTTGCCATCCTCGGCCTTGCCCTTGGCGAGCTTGACGTATTCCTTACGACGATCCTCGGTGAGTTCCGGCATGGTCAGACGGATGACGTTGCCATCACGGTTCGGGCTGATGCCGAGGTCGGAGTTGCGCAGGGCCTTTTCGACGGCACCGGCCTGGGAAGCGTCAAACGGGGTGACGGACAGAGTGCGCGGTTCGGGAACGCCGATGGAGGCGACGGCCTTAATCGGGGTGGGGGCACCATAGTAGTCCACGGTGATGCCGTTGAGCAGGGCCGGGTTTGCGCGACCGGTGCGGATGCCGGAGAAGTTTTCCTTGGTGTTTTCCACGGTCTTGGCCATCTGTTCCTTGGCCTGGTCGATAAGAGACATATTCACTCCTTGTGTGTTGGTGTTCGTCAGTGTTGTTCGTCTATGAACGCTTGATTCGATTGTGGGCGTTTGCGGCTTACTCGGCCACGCGCGATTCGGCGGTGGAGACCAGCGTGCCGATTTCATCGCCGACGAGGGCGCGGGTCACGTTGCCCGGCTCTTCGAGGCCGAAGACGCGGATGCGCTTCTTGTTGTCGCGGGCCATGGACAGTGCGGAGGCGTCCATGACGGCCAGATTGTCCACGAGGGCGCGATTGTAGCTCAGGGTTTCAAAACGCTTGGCGTTCTCGTCCTTGCGCGGGTCGGCGGTGTAGACGCCGTCGACGCCGTTCTTACCCATAAGTACCTCGTCGCAGTGGATTTCGAGGGAACGCTGGATGGAAACCGTGTCGGTGGAGAAGTACGGCATGCCGGCACCGGCGCCGAAAATCACCACGCGACCCTTTTCAAGGTGACGGATGGCCTTGAGCGGAATATACGGCTCGGCGACCTGTCCCATGGTGATGGCGGTCTGCACGCGGGTGGCCTGCCCCTCCTGCTCCAGAAAGTCCTGTAGAGCGAGGCAGTTCATCACCGTGCCGAGCATACCCATGTAGTCGCCACGGGAACGATCGATACCGGCCTGCTGCAGTTCGGCACCGCGGAAGAAGTTGCCGCCGCCGACCACGATGGCCACCTGCACACCCTGTTGTACGGCCGGAACGATCTCCTCGGCAATGCGACGAATCACCTGGGTATCGATGCCGACCTTGCCACCACCGAATGCTTCACCGGACAGCTTGAGCAGAACTCTGCGCGGATTGTCGCTATCAGTCATATTGTGCCTTTCTCAAAACCGAAAGTGCGAAATTATCCGTAGACAAGCGTATCGGTTTACGACGACACCCCCTAGCAACGACACCCTTGGAATAGCGAAACGCCATCCGATTATTGAATAACCGGATGGCGTTTCGTTGAAATTACGCTAAGCGCGTGGAGTAAGCCTTAGGCTCACTCCTCTTCGCCCTTGCCGACCTCGACACGAGCGAATGCGGTGGCGTTGCCACCGACTTCCTTGAACAGGTCGCCGACGGTCTTGGACGGGTCCTTGACGAACGGCTGCTCAAGCAGCACGACTTCCTTGAAGAAAGCGTTGAGACGGCCTTCGACGATCTTCGGAACGATCTTCTCCGGCTTGCCCTCGGCCAGGGACTTCTCGGTGGCCACGCGACGCTCGGACTCGACCACATCGGCCGGAACGTCCTCGCGGGTCAGCCACTTGGCGCCCATGGCGGAGATCTGCAGAGCAGCTTCGTGAGCCACGGCGGCGCCGGCCTTGTCGGTGGCGATCATGGCGACGATGCTCGGCGGCATCTCGGCGGACTTCTTGTGAGCGTAGACTTCGACGTGCTCGCCGGAGATCTTGGCGAACTGGCCGACCTTGACGTGTTCACCGAACAGGGCGGCGGCCTCTTCGACAGCCAGCTTGACGGTGGTGTCGCCAGCCTTGGCCTCGAGCAGCTCGTCAGCGGAGTTGGCGTCGGCGTCCACGGCGTAGCCGAGAACTTCCTCGGTGAACTCGACGAACTTCGGGGTCTTGGCCACGAAGTCGGTCTCGGAGTTCAGCTCGACGGCGTAGCCGGTCTCGCCATTGGCGGTCTCGACGACCTTGGAGGCGATGGTGCCTTCCTGAGCCTTGCGGCCTTCACGCTTGCCGGCTGCGGCGATACCCTTGGCGCGGATGATTTCCTTGGCGCGGGCGACGTCGCCTTCGGCTTCGGTCAGAGCCTTCTTGACGTCGAGCATGCCGGCGCCGGTGTCTTCACGAACCTGCTTGATCAGTGCGGCGGTAATTGCTGCCATTGATTATTCTCCTTGAGAAATTTTGCTTACCCGTGAACGATGGGAAGCGCTTATTCAGGCACTTCCCATCGTAGAGCATCACTCGGCCTTGGGGGCCTCGGCGGTTTCGCCCTCGGCGGCAGCCGGAGCGGCGGCTTCAGCGGAAGCCTCGGCAGGAGCCTCGTTGGTCAGGAGTTCCTTCTCCCAAGCGGCCATCGGCTGCTCGGCGGCTTCGCCCTCGGCCTTGTTGGCGCCGGAGCGCTCCAGCAGACCTTCGGCGACGGCGTCAGCCATCAGGCTGGTCAGCAGTTCGATGCCGCGGATGGCGTCATCGTTGGCCGGGATCGGGTACTCAACGGTGTCCGGGTCGGCGTTGGTGTCGACGATGGCGACAACCGGGATACCCAGCTTGTGAGCTTCCTCAACAGCCAGGGCTTCCTTGGTGATGTCGACGACGAACATCGCGGACGGGGTGCGGTTCATGTTGCGGATACCGCCCAGTTGCTTGTTGAGCTTGTCCTTCTCGCGCTCGAGCAGGAGGAGCTCCTTCTTAGTCAGGCCGGAGCCGTGCACGTCGGTGAAGTCCATTTCCTCAAGTTCCTTGAGGCGGTTGACGCGCTTGGAGACGGTCTGGAAGTTGGTCAGCATGCCGCCGAGCCAACGCTCGGAGACGTAGGGCATGTTCACGCGGGTGGCCTGGTTGGCGATAGCTTCCTGAGCCTGCTTCTTGGTGCCGACGAAGAGCACGGTGCCGTTGTGGGCCACGGTGGTCTTGATGAAGTCGTACGCCTTGTCGATCATGTCGAGCGACTTGAACAGGTTGATGATGTGGATGCCGTTGCGCTGGGTGAGGATGAACTGCTTCATCTTCGGGTTCCAACGACGGGTCTGGTGGCCGAAGTGCAGGCCAGCCTTCAGCATATCGCTCATAGTGATCTGAGCCATGGTATTACTACCTTTCATTGTCGGTTCTTGCCTGGCCATGCGCACCTGCGTGCAGCTGCTCCCCCGGTTTCACGAGTTGTGCAGCCGACCGACACAAGCCGTCGCGAGCATGACGCGAATTTGTTGTGTGCCGGTTGACAATATTGGGTGGCTCTGGACACCAGCGACTGCGTCCGTTGCCGGGTGGCACACGAGTTTCGAGAATAGCACGGAGCCGGTACTAAAAAAAAACAGGCTCCCCTCTCTGAGGGGAGCTGTCGCCGTAGGCGACTGAGGGGAGTCACGGGCGGTACCGGCAGAACCACCCTCAGTCTCACTACGTTCGACGGCTCCAGCCAGTGGGAGCCGAGTATGGACTACTTCGCCTGACGATTGCGCATGTAGCGCAGGGCTTCGCGGCGTTCTTCCTTTTCCAGGCGATCCAAATACACGTGGCCGTCGAGGTGGTCGCATTCGTGCTGAAGCATACGGCCCATCAGCCCGGAGCCCTCGAGCACGACCTCGTTGCCGTCCAAGTCGATGCCACGCACGCGAGCGTAGTCGGCACGACGGGTCTTGTACCACAAGCCGGGCACGGACAGACAGCCTTCATCGCCATACTGCTCGCCGGACTTCTCCTCGAGTACGGGGTTCAGAACGTAGCCGACCTTGCCGTCGATGTTGTAGGAGAAGGCCCTCAGGCTCACGCCGATCTGGTTGGCGGACAGGCCCGCTCGGCCCGGATCGTCCACGGTTTCCAACAGGTCGTCAACCAGGCGGCGCACGGCCGGGGTGATTTCCTTGATCTCATCGCAGGGGGTGCGCAGGACTGGGTCGGGCACGACCCTGATCTCACGGATGGCCACTTCTCGTTACTCCTCATTCTTCTCGTCAGCCGGCTGGTCCGGCTTGCTGCCGGTGTCAGCGGCATTGTCGGCGGAATCGCCGGTCTCGCCCTCTTCGGGTTCGGCCTTCGACTTCTTGATCTTCTCCGACACGCTAGCAATCGAATCAGACACGCTGGTTTTCATCTGTTCCGAGGCCTGTTTGACCTGTTCGGACGCCTGCTTGACCGATTCGGAGGATTTCTTGACGGTCTCCAGCGTGCTGTCGATGATCTTGGCAGTGGCGGGCAGCGGCTTGTTGGATGGCTTGGGCGCGTACAGATCCTCTTCGATGACGGTGGCGTAGCGCTGCAATACCTTGGGACGCACCACTTTCATGCTCGGGGTGAGTGTGCCGTGCTCCTGACTGAATTCCTCATCCAGCACCGCGAATTTGCGCACGGACTCAGCGCGGGAGACATTGGCGTTGGCCTGGTCGATGTACTGCTGGATAAAGGCGCGCACCGCGTCGTTGTCGCTGGCCTCGGCGAGTGTCATGTCGGCATTGAGGCCCTGACCTTCCAGCCAGGAATGCAGCATTTCGGGGTCGAGCTCGATAAGTGCGGACACGAACGGCTTGCCGTCGCCGACTACTACTGCATGAGCCACGATCGGGCAGGTGTCGATGGCATCCTCCATCGGGGCGGGGCTGATGTTCTTGCCGCCGGCGGTGATGATGATGTCCTTCTTGCGTCCGGTAATGAAGGTGAAGCCGCGGTCGTCGATACGACCCAGATCGCCGGTTTTGATCCAGCCGTCGGCAGTCATCGTCTGTGCAGTGAGTTCGGGCTGCTTGTAGTAGCCAAGGAACACGTTCGGGCCGGTCAGCTCAATTTCATCGTCTTCGCCAAGACGCACGCCCATGCCAGGCCCAGGCTTGCCGACCGAACCGACCTCGTTGTCGTCCTCCCAATTGACGAGCATCGGAGCGGCGGTTTCGGTCATGCCATAACCCTGGATGAAGGTGATGTCATTCATGCCGTTGAAAAAGTGGGCCAAATCCACGTTGAGCGGCGCACCACCGCAGGCCAGCCATTTGAGGTTCGGTCCGAGAGCGGAACGAATGGATTTGCCCACCGTGGCCATGTAGAACGAATGGCGCATGCGCTCGATGAACGAATGGCCGCGACCGGCCTGCTCATCCTTGCTCCACTTGACGAAGTGCTTGACCGACTGGGCGAAGATATGCCCCTGGATGCCGGCACCAGCCTTCTGCGAGGCCGCGTTATACACCTTCTCGAACACACGTGGCACGCCCAGCAGGTAGGTGGGCTTGAAACTGCGGATATCGGCGAGCAGTCGCTTGGCGTCGGGAATGTATCCGACCACGCCGCAGCCACCGATGCACACGTACTGGATGTAGCGGGCGAAGCAGTGCGCCAGCGGCAGGAACAGCAGCAGACGGTTGTCGTCGTACAGCATGCCACGCAGAATCTCGTAGCCGTTAAGCACGATGTGCGTGTAATTGCGGTTGGAGAGCATCGCGCCCTTGGGCTTGCCGGTGGAACCGGAGGTGTAGACCACGGTGAGCAGATCATCGGCTTTGATACGAGCGATAGCCGCATCCAACGTCTCATCGGATACGCCATGCCCGAAGTCAGCGACAGCGTCAAGGCCATCGGCCTTGAAATTGAACACGTATTTCATGCCCGGATGATTGACACGGATCTGCTCAAGCGTCTGTGCGCGCTGGAAGTCGCCGGCAAAGGCGATGGCGGGATCGACTTCCTCGACGATGCCCGCGGTCTGACGGGCGGAATCGGTCTCATAGACGGGCACAACCACAGCGCCGATTGCCGCGCAAGCGAAATCAGCCACACCCCACTCATAGCAGGTAGGCGAGTAAATCAGCACCATGGTGCCGGCTTTGACGCCAAGTCCCAACAGGCCCTTGGCCACCTCGCGTACGCGGGACAGCATTTCAGTAGCTGTGGCGCTGCGCCATTGGTGGGTGTTGTCATCCTGCCATTCCGCGATGATGTCATCCGGCGTGCGAGCTGCTCGTTTGGACAGCAGCGAGTAGACGGTGTCGTCATCGGTGGTGACATATCTGGGTTCTTCTACATGTTCACGCATGGTCACTACTATAGGCGAACCAGCCTATGACACGGCAGAACCGTCTTCCGCTACCAGCGTAGGAATCGGTGTGCGGGCGGGGCCGTCTGGTCAGCCCAAATCGGCATAGATGCACATCCATCGAGAACCGATGTACTTCAGTTTGAGGTTGACTCGCAGATTTTCCTGGCCGATGGTCATGAATACCGCCATTTCCAGCGTGTCCTTGCCGGTGATCATGCCGTCGATCAATGTGGGGACAGTGGGCAGATAGCAGAATTTCGCTTTGAGCTCCGGATGAGTGACCATGTGGGTGCCGAGCAGGTATTGCATGGTTTGCAGCCGGTCCAGGCATGGTTTTGTCATGGCTCTGTTGAGATGTGCGACGCTGAGTTTGCCACGTATCGCGTCCGCCGATGTGCAGGCGATGCGGCATGCAGCCATGGCCATGGAATGACATTCCTTCGCATTCAGCCCGCCTATGAATGTGGGTTGGATGTGATACCGCACCGGGCGATCCGACAGCTCCACAACGATGAATCCGTCATAACTCGGCAACGGCCCGTACTGATATGTGCCGTGGAAAAATCCCGAATACTCCATGATGACCCCCTTCAAGCCCCCTTGCAACTCACCATCATCGGCGAGCGTCTGTACTACAACATCACGAAAGGCGCGCCAAGTCAAACTACTTGAGCGCGCCTTCGGGCAAGTTAAGCCTCCTGCATGGAGGGCAAACCCCCCATTTTCAGGGGGCAATCGGGATTATCGTGCGGAATACGGGTTGACCACCATGCCGCAACGCTGGAAGTTCTTCACGTCGACGTAGCCGGTGGAGGCCATCGCGCGCTTGAGGGCGCCGATGAAGTTGGTCTTGCCGTCCGCCTGGTGGCTCGGTCCGAACAGCACCTGTTCGAGCGGGCCGACCGTGCCGACCGTGGTGCGGTAGCCACGCGGCAGCGTCTGGTGGCGGGCTTCGGAACCCCAGTGGGTGCCCTTGCCGGGGGCCTCGGTGGCGCGGGCCAGCGGCGCGCCGAGCATGACCGCGTCGGCGCCGAGGGCCAGGGCCTTGACGAAGCTGCCGGAGTCGCCCATGCCGCCGTCGGCGATGACCTGCACGTAGCGGCCGCCGGATTCGTCCATGTAGTCGCGGCGGGCCTCGGCCACGTCGGCGATGGCGGTGGCCATCGGGGCCTGCACGCCGATGGTCTGGCGGGTGGCGGAGACCGCGCCGCCGCCGAAGCCGACGAGCACGCCGGCCGCGCCGGTGCGCATCAGGTGCAGGGCAGCGGTGTAGTTGGATGCGCCGCCGACGATGACAGGCACGTCAAGGTCGTAGATGAACTTCTTGAGGTTCAGCGGTTCCTGGCCGGAGGAGACGTGCTCGGCGGAGACCACAGTGCCGCGGATCACGAACAGGTCCACGCCCGCGTCCACCACGGTGGAGTAGAACTGCTGGGTGCGCTGCGGGGAGAGCGCGCCGGCCACGGTGACACCGGCGGCGCGAATCTCGTGCAGACGTTGCGTGATGAGCTCCGGCTTGACCGGCTCGGCATAGATCTGCTGGATACGCTCGGTGGCCTGATCGGCCGGCAGTCCGGCGATTTCGTCCAACAGCGGGGTCGGATCCTCGTAACGGGTCCACAGACCTTCCAGATCGAGCACGCCGAGCGCACCCATCTTGCCCATGGCGATGGCGGTGGCCGGGCTGGTCACCGAATCCATGGGGGCGCCGATCACCGGCACATCGAACTCATAGGCGTCGATCTGCCAAGAGGTGGAGACGTCCTCGGGGTCGCGGGTGCGACGGGAGGGGACGATCGCCACATCGTCGAGTGCGTAGCCGAGACGGCCTTTTTTGCCCAAACCGATTTCAATTTCCTGAGACATGGTTTCCAGCCTATTGCCCGGGTGGGACGCCAACAAGGCCGTTTCCCACGGACCGGACGATTGCTTCAAGTCGTTACAAACATGCGCTATGACTAAATCATCTTCACACCATCTATCAGGAGGAAGCATGGCCAAAATCAAGGTCGAAGGCACTGTCGTCGAACTCGACGGCGACGAGATGACCCGCGTGATCTGGAAGGACATCAAGGATCGTCTGATCCTGCCGTACCTCGACGTGAACCTCGACTACTACGATCTGGGCATCGAGCACCGCGACGAGACCGATGACCAGGTGACCATCGACGCCGCCCACGCCATCCAGAAGCACCATGTCGGTGTCAAGTGCGCCACCATCACCCCCGATGAGGCCCGAGTCAAGGAATTCGGTCTCAAGAAGATGTGGAAGTCCCCCAACGGCACCATCCGCAACATCCTGGGCGGCACGATCTTCCGCGAGCCGATTGTGATGAGCAACGTGCCTCGTCTGGTGCCCGGCTGGACCAAGCCGATCGTCGTAGCCCGTCACGCATTCGGCGACCAGTACAAGGCCACCGATTTCAAGGTTCCGGGAGCCGGCCAGCTGACCGTCACCTTCACTCCGGACGATGGCTCCGAGCCGATTCAGCACGTGGTCTACAACTACGGCGAAGACGGCGGCGTGGCCCAGGTGCAGTACAACGTCAACGATTCGATCCGCGGTTTCGCTCGCGCCTGCTTCAACTACGGCCTGATGCGTCATTACCCGGTGTACTTGTCCACCAAGAACACGATTTTGAAGGCCTACGACGGCCAGTTCAAGGACATCTTTGCCGAGGTGTTCGAGACCGAATACAAGGACAAGTACGCCGAGGCCGGCCTGACTTACGAGCACCGCCTGATCGACGACATGGTGGCCAGCTCCCTGAAGTGGCACGGCGGTTACATCTGGGCCTGCAAGAACTACGATGGCGATGTGCAGTCCGACTCCGTGGCCCAGGGCTTCGGTTCGCTGGGCCTCATGACCTCCGTGCTCATGACCCCGGACGGCCAGACCGTCGAGGCCGAAGCGGCGCACGGCACCGTGACCCGTCACTACCGCCGCTGGCAGAAGGGCGAGAAGACCTCCACCAACCCGATCGCCTCCATCTTCGCGTGGACCGGCGGCCTTAAGCACCGCGCCGATCTGGACGGCACGCCCGAAGTCCGTCACTTCGCCAAGACGCTGGAGAAGGTCATCGTCGACACCGTTGAAGGCGGTCAGATGACCAAGGATCTGGCCATGCTCATCGGCCCGGACGAACCGTGGCTCGACACCGACGGCTTCATGAACGCGCTGGACGAGAACCTGGCCAAGGCTCTGGCCGAGTAAATCATCGAACACATCGTGCGGACCTACATGGGTCATGTCATGTCGCAAACTGTCATGATTGTCGTGCTTCATCTGGAATGTTCCTCAGCACGATAATCATGACAGTTGTTCGATGCACGCACGTAATACCTCTAATTGTTCCCGGATATGTGGCGATTTGTCCACTGGTCCGGGACTTTTTCGTATACGGCCTACTAGAATCGTGATTCAGCTTATTTTCACGCCCGCTTGAGGAGGTTTCGCCGCTTATGGTGTTCGCACGCCGCTCAACCACCCTGCTCGCCGCCATTATCGCATCCTGCGCGATGGTGCTGTCACTGACCGCGTGCACCTCAGACAATAAGACCGTTGTAGATGGTCAAACCACGGTGACGTCCAATTCTGCCGGCGGCGTGGCCGTGTTCACACCTTCGGACGGCATTACGCTGAACCAGCAGACGCCACTGAACAAGTGGGCGAAGCTGGTGCCTGACCTAGCCAAGGCTCTGGCCGACGCCGGTTTCAAGAAAGGCGATATCGATCATACGACGTCCGACTCGTTGGCCAAGCAAAGCCGCGCCATCCAAGACTTTGTGGTCGATCATCTTTCGAATAACACCACGGACGATTCCGGCATTGCCATCGCGCCCGACAACATGACATTGCTCGTGGCTCCAGTAGTCGAGGCCGACGCTTCCACTCGCCAATACGGCGATTACATCAGCCAGAACCTGAGCACCAACGATGCCACGGATGAGGGAGCTACTTCTGACGGTGAATCTTCCAAAGACGACTCGTCCAAAGACGATTCGTCCAACACTGAGAGCGACAGCACTGCATCGGACGAGCAGGCGCAGGCCGTGGACCGGCTGGTCTCATCGCTCAAACTGGCCAAGGAGTCCGGCATGCATGTGGTATTGCTCGGCAACAGTATCGAGGGATATAAGCCGGACGTCTTCGTCAAGTTCTCGGACGCCCAGACCATCGGCAAGCTACAGGCGGAAAAGATGGTGTCCAAACTCAAGTTGGATAAGGCCAGTAAAGACAACCCCAAATACATTGAGGTGCTGCTGCCATACACCGCCGTGGACGAAAAAGGCAACGCCAACGATTCCGCGTTCGCCCAAGAGGCGTTCCGTGGTATCTGGCAGGTACTGGGCTCCTACTATCAGAAGGGCGTTGTGGAAAGCCCTTCAGGCACCTTGGACGGCAAATCCACGGAAAACGATTGGCAAGCCGTGGCCTACGATGCCGCTGAGGAAGGCTCCACTGCGAAAGTGCTTGACAAGCGTCTGGCAAAAACCGACGGACAGTCCACACTCACCCGTATTGACGGCATCATCACGATGAACGACTACATCGCCTCCGAGGTCGTCAAGGAATTGGACGATCTGGGATACACCGGCTCTGCCGCCGATATCAATCCGCAGATCACCATCTCGGGCATTGTCGGCAATATCACCGGCAAGAAGGATCTCAGCCGTGACGCCGTGCCGGACCCGATCAAATCCCCTGAAAACGACAACGCAAACGACTCATCCAGTTCCGATGACGATGCGGACGAGGACACCTCCGCTTCCGACAAGGACCGTGACTCGCAGTGGCCTCTAGTAACCGGATACGGCGCGTATGTCTCGAACATCCCATCCATCGTCAATGGCAAGCAATGGATGACCGGCATGGAAGACAGACAGACCATCGCCACGGATATCGCTCAGGCCTGCGCCAAGCTCAACAAGGACGAAGCGCTGAATTCCATGCCTTCAATCAGGAACTCCGAGGTAGGCGGCGTGAAGAAGATCCCGACCATCAGCGAACCGTTGCTGGCTGTCAGCGCCAGCAATCTCAAGTCCGCGCTGATCGACCCCGGATATATTTCCTTGGCCGATGCCGGTCTGTGATTCATACTCGTCACGCCGCTAGCCGCCTGCGATGTCTCTTCCGCACGGCCCTGTTCCGGCCGACAATCACCGTTAAATCATGACGGTTTCAGTACGATTTTTCGACTCCCCGCATATTGCTGTGGGTCAAGATAGTCGGCCGTTCCTCGCTTGAGGCCCCAATGCAGGCAACGGTCTTCGCAATGGTCCGAGCTGCCTTCAACGATGCCTACGGGCTGTCTGCGGGAGATCGTATCCCCCACTGAAAGCTCGGTAACGGCCGGTTCGAATGTCGACGTGACACCTCCACGATGCCGTACACTCACCACATCTTTGCCAGCTACTTTGCCAGCAAAACTCACGGTCCCTGCCTGTGGTGACAGAATTACGGTACCTTGCTCCGCAACAAGATCCACTCCGCGATGACCTGGTGCCCACGGGTTGATCGGCCGCTCGAACTGTTGTTCGACCTGTGGATCGTCGACCGGCCAGTCGAACCGGGATTCGCACTGATTGCCATTGCGCCACGCCAAATCAGACATATCGGTGAAATCCTCCACCGTGTATGCCGCATCTCCGGTCACCGCAGTATCCGCATGCGCAACATGCTGAGGCGTGGATTCCAGCCCTACTCCCAAGGCAAGCAGCAGGCCGATAACGGCGGTCAACGCGATTATGGCATCCATACGCCGTTGCCGTTCCTGAGCCCGCTGACGCGCCTGCTGACGCCGCCTGCTGGCACGTCGGGCTTCGTCGCGACGCCAATCAAACAACAGTGGTGCATTCATGAGATTCCTCCCCATAGTGTGAGTGTGATGCGATTCCGGCTTCTTTGCCGGTGATACCCACCTTGAGGGGTCCGAAACAGGATGTCCAGCCAGAACGACCTATGTGGTTCTAGCTTCCGAAGTTATCCACAATGAAATTTCGCGTGACAGTATCGCCGCATCGTCATGTTGTTCGACCTTCAGCCGCGGCCGATCCATGTCACAACCGCTGCCATGCAGTGACAGCGGAACATCAGAACTCTTGTGATTGTTCCCACTGGGTTCGCATACTCAGACGGTTGTTCCGTTTCACCGATTCCAGTATTTGCCAAGCAGACACCAGCTCCTCTACCGTTAGTCGCTAGTGTATATCCGCGTTCGGTTTTTGGCTGTATGAGATAGTATCCGATGAGTCCGATTCTGCGGAATTCAGCGCGACATGCCCTACACGCATGTAATTTGCTTTTTCGTGGCAGGCATGTAAGATATGTGACTTGTGCGCGAGAGAAATCTCAAACACAGCAGACATTCCTGCGTAGCTCAGTTGGCAGAGCATCCGACTGTTAATCGGACGGTCGCTGGTTCAAGCCCAGCCGCAGGAGCTCACCTGAAGCCACCGGCGTGTCGCCGGTGGCTTTCTTGTTTCCCGTCATCTGATTTATTTGATCCAGTTGAACGCGCAGTGCGACCGCTTGGCGTTCGATCTCCATCTTCATGGCACTGTCATCAAGTAGTTTTTCAATACTTGTATCGAGGCTCTGGGCAACATTGACCGCGCTAATCAGAGACCAATGAGTAATGCCTTTGAGTCGTTGAGATACAGCCCCTTCGCTTGTAACCCCCATCGGCTGCATCAGTGATTTCTGGGTTCGCTTCAGCTGCTTGCGCCGGGCGTCCACATTGTAGTTGAGCACACGTTCTGTGTATTCGCCCAAGGTATCGGGGGGTGCCTGATTCGCCTGATCTGCGGATAATAATGTACGCATATTCTAATCCTATTCTATCAATAAACCTTTATCTCATTAAGATACTCTAGTTTGCGATTTGACTTTAGTCAAACCAATGTGTATTCTAAAAACATTAGTTAGGCTAAAGACTTTAGGAAAAGAGTAGATATGGCTTCTCCGATGAAACAGTGGAGGAAGGATCACGATGTGACTCAGGCTGCCCTTGCTGCCGACATGGGCCAATCCGCTTCCACTCTTTCTCAGAAAGAGAACGGGCATTTGGGCTGGCAGCAGAAGGACTTGCTGTTTCTTTATGACCACTACGGACTTTCCGCTGATTTCGTTCTTGGCATCAATAACCTGCCCTCTTGCGAGAAGGCAATCACTTGATGGCTGGACCCAGTAGAAGAGGAGGTTAGTGGTTTTTCTCATTTCAAGAAAATGCCCGGTCTCGATCTGATACATCGAAACCGGGCGTATGCAACACATCCAATGTCGGACGATTCCCCAGTCGCCAAACTTCGAATCGTTCGCATTGCCTTTTAGATTATGGAGGCTGCACAAATGTCTAGTGTAACCGAAGTCGCTGTGCCGACTTCTGATTTTGATGGTAACGCCCCCGCGAATGGTTCGCGGGACATGGCGTCTACATTTTCCGAATCTTTGTATTGGCGACGTTCTGCCCGGCGCTACGAGCTGCTGGGACTTGTCTCCTGGATGCTGGCCGCGTTGTCGTGCGTGGTTTTTCTGGCGATTCTGCTTGCCGCGAGGAATCTGCTTCTGCCGGGATTCGCTTTGGTGCCGGTGGCCTGCGGCCTGGCTTGTGTGGGTTGCTGGTGCGACCGTAACTCGCGCGATGCCTGGGATTTCGCTTTCTGGTCCCTTCACGCGGAGGTGAGGCAATGACCATGACCGTTGGCGCGCGTTCCCTCGATAACGAGGAGCGCTCGAATTTCCGGGACTACATGTCCCTGTTGTCCCTGTCCGTGGATGCGTCGATGACCGTGAGGGAGGTCATGGCGGTCGCCTATCTGATCGGCCGGCATGACGCGCTTCGTGACGTGCGGAACGCTTCGTCGCCGGCTCGGACGGTGAACCGTCGTCTGATCCATGGCGGTCCGTCGGATTGCGTGTTCAATCGCGGCTACGAGGCCGGTGCGGGCATGGTGTCCGACGAGATCGACGCGTTGATGCGCGACGTGGAGGCCCTTAGCGGCGATGACGCGGTGTTCTCGATGCTCAGGCATCCTTCGGTGAGCGGGGGTGATGAGTGGTGGAATTGGTGATCCTGCTGTTCGTGGTGCTCGCGGTGGCCTGTTTCGGCCTGCTGCTGCCGTTCCTGCGTCTGGCAGTCGGCATCGTGTTTCTCGTGGTCCGTCTGCTGGCCTCTCTCGCGCGATCGATGGGGGCGGGCCGATGATGCACCTCATACTCGTGATCGCCGTCGTCATCATTCTCGCCGCGTCCTATCTGCTGACGTTCGCCCTGTGCCGCGCGGCCACGCGCCGCGACATGCTTGAGGCCCGTTGGCGTGAGGAGTCGGCCGGTTCCGTGAGTGAGGAGAGTCATGAGAGCGCATGAAACGCTTGAGCGTGCCGGGCGTCATGGCGGCTTCCCGGCCCGTGGTTCCGCTTCGGGCCTGTTGGCGGCCTGCCCGTCGGACGGCAGCCACGACTTCTACCTGTCGATGATGCTCGACGTTCCCGTGCCGCGCGTGCCCATGCTGCGCGCACGTCTGCAAGACTCCCGCCGAGGGGGTGCCGCATGAGCGTGAACGCGGTCGATTGGGCGCTCAGGTTCGCGCCCGTGGACGCCAGGCACAACGGTGCCGCTCGCGTGCTGATGTGTCTGGCGAACGTGGCCGACGACGAGGGGCGCAACGCGCATCCGACGCACAGGAAGCTGGCCGCGTGGTGCAAGTGCAGCGTGAGCACGGTCAAACGCCACCTGTCATGGCTGGAAGCGAACGGGCTGATCCGTCGCGGCGACCAACGCCAGGCCGGGCATTTCAGCGAGTGGCACCGGCCCGTCGTGTGGGATCTGTGCCTGGGGAACCGTCTGGAGCTCGACCCCGACTTCTTCGACTCGAACGACATCGACGCGACCCGAGGAGGACGGCCCGCAACGGAAAGCCCCGGCCCACACGTGAACCCTGGTTCCGACACGGAATCTGATGATAACCACGGGTCACATGTGGACCGTGGTTATGGCGACGGGGGCACGGGAAAACCCCAGCTCACGGGTGAACCACGGTTCACAGCTGTGACCCCACCCCCAGCTCACCTGGTGAGCTACAGTACGTCCCTAGTACGTAATAACCCCTCTGCCCCTACGGGGCATCTCCCCGCAAGCGGAGAGACCTCCCCGGACGATGACGGAATCCGCGAGGACGGTTCATGGGCCGACGCCGCCGGAGCCGAACCCCCAAGCAGCGAATCCTCCGGGGCTGGTTCCGACGCGGAGGCGGTGTGCCGCACGATGGCGGACGGGCTGCGCGCCATGCCGCCGATGCCGGTTCCCGAACCGTTGGCCCGGCCCGGCAAACGCGAACTCGACGCCGCCCGACGGCTGATCGCCCGCCACGGCATGCCACTGGTGCTGGCCGTGGCCGAATGGGCGTCACTGCCGCCTTCCAAGACCGACAAGGGCGACGCTTCCGGCAAACCGTATGACGGTTTCTGGCGTCGCACGCTCACCGGCCCGCGTTCCCTCGCACGGCACTGGGACCAGGTATGCCTCCAGATGGCCGACGACCCCCACGGGCGTCGCCTGCTCGCCGAACACGGCGTCATCGCCGACAAGGGCGAAACGGCGCAGCCGCCGAGCGCGGAATCCACGCCGAAGGTGCCGAACTACGGGATCCCCGACAACCTGGACCGGCGCGTGTGGAAACTGCTCGACCCTTACGACTTCGATGCGGGCAATGACGGGTTCGAGGCACCGCGCACCCTGCGCCGGCTGTTGAAGCGCGTCCCCGCGAACGATGCCGAAGGCGAACGCAATGCCGTGCTGGAGGCATTGCGGGCGGGCCGCGCCTTCCTGGACGCGGTATCCAGGGAGAAGGACGACGGCTTCGGGCAGCGGAAGCCGGCCGAGACCGGGCCGGCGTCCGTCCGTTTCGGCTTCATCGGCGGCCGTGGGCCGAAGGAGGTGCCGGCATGTTCCTGAAGGGAGAATGCGCGGATTTCCCCGACTCGTGGTCGGACCGCATGTGGGGGCCCGACGACCTTCCCAACCGGCGAACCCAATACGAGCTGCGCCGCGCGGCGGTGCGGATCTGCGAGGCCTGCCCGGTCAGTGCCGAATGCCTCGCGTTCGGCATCATGGTCCGGGACCAGTACGGCATCTACGGCGGACTGCCGTTGAGGGCCCGACGCCAGGTGCTGAAGACCGCGCAGGAGGCCGGATTCCGGTTCGACCCCGACGACCCGACCGCCGAACGGCGGCTCGCCCGGTACATCCGCGAGAACCCCGAGATCGTGGCGGCGGCACGCGAACGCGAATGCAAACGCCGCAAGACCGAGCAGCGCAACGCACGCCAGCAACGATGGCGCGCCACCACACGCTCGACCGGCAAGGCGAAGGCCCCGGCCGCCGCCACACACACCCCGCCCTTGCAGGACACCCTCTTCTGAAGACAATCCGATACAGATAACCGGTCCGGCCCCATAAGGACGAACCATTCCGGAAACCCGTATACGCGGCAAACCGTGGAACCGTGCACCCGTGGACACGGGAAGCCGGAAACCCGAATGAAAGGAACAATCCCAATGACCACGAACACGAAAACGGTGGCCTTCGTCAACCTCAAGGGCGGGGTCGGCAAGACCACCAGCGCCATCGGCACCGCCGAAGCACTCGCCCGACTGGGCCATACCGTGACGGTGCGCGACGCCGACCCGTCCGGCGCGGCGACCCTGTGGGCGCACAAGGCCCTATCGGCCGGCCGCCCACTGCCCTTCGGGGTGGAGGTCGTCAACCGGTTCACCGTCGCCGCGCCCGCCGAGGAGGAATGGGTGCTGATCGACACGCCTCCCTTGCAGACCGATCTGGTGGAGGCGGCGGTGGACGCGGCCGACCTCGTGCTGCTCGTCACCACCACCGGCCCCATCGACCTGGAACGCATGCTGGAGACCATCCGGCAGATCAACAAGCCCTCCTCGGTGCTGCTGACCCAGACCAGGTACGGCACGCGCAGCCTCAGGCACGCCGAGGAGTTCCTGGCCGAGAACGGACTGGCCCGATGCCAAGAGACCATCCCGTACAAGGAGGCCATGCGTCTCGCATCGGACGAGGGCCGGTTCCCGTCCGCTTCGGGCTACGGGCTTATCGCCAAGGAACTCAGCGACGCATTCGCCGCCTGACACCCGCAGAACCGGAAACCCGCAATCCCGTATCCACGTAAACCCGTGGATACGGGGACACGGAAAGGAACAACATCATGGAGATCAACAAGCCGATGACCACGAGGAACATGCTGGCATCGACGCTCACGGACTACAAGAAACCGGTCAAGCTGCCCAAGATCACGGTGGAGCTCGACCCCGAGCTCAAGAAACGGTTCAAGGCCGAGGCCGTGCGACGCGGCACCACCATCCGCGACATGCTCACGGCATGGATCGAACATGACTGCCCTCCCCTCGACGCGGCGGACGCAAGGGCCGAGGCGAAGCAAGACGGAAGAAGGAGTGGATGATGACGGATGACATCGAGGAGCGGGCCGTGCTGGCCCGTCGCGGGATCATGGATCATTCGGATTGCGAGGACTGCGTGGAGGACTGGACGTTCCTGATGCGTCAGGGACGGCGGGAGTTCCCGTTGGGATTGCGCACGGTGCTCGCGTGCCTCGCGTTCGCCGAACGCGAGGGCGCGGTGCCCGAGCTGCCGGCGGATTGGTGGGTTAATATCAACAGGAGGTATCAATGACGACGATGCGCGGCGAGGGGAGCTGGCTATGGATGTGTTCAAGGCATGGCCGGGAAGGGCGGAAAGCATCGTGATCAGCCAAGAGTCATACATGGGGTGCACCGGCGGCGTGGCCCCGTGGCGTCGTGACGGCGACAAGGGGCCGTCCTACTACGCGGTGTGCCCGCTGTGCGACAATCCCATCCAGATCGTCGGCCTGTTCCGCCGGCAGGAGGAAAGCCGTGCGCGCCGGCCCTACGGGCGACACCACCGGGGCGATGTGCCGGGCCTGTGCCGCTACGACGAGGACGCCTACCTGCACTGCCCGTATGCGGATCCGAACCATCGGACGGACATCCGAGCGAGACGTCATCCGAAGGACCAGACCGGGCGGGCCCTGTATGGTCTCATGCGCGGCGAGTTCGACCGGGTGGCGCTGGCGTGGGAACGGTTCTCCGGCATCCATCTGGGGCCGGGGGCCGCCCGTGACATGCTTCGCAAATGGCGGGACGACCAGGGATGGCGCTACTACGACGCGACCTACGGCAATCTGCCGCAGATGCTGTTCTTCGCGGCCGGCGGACAGAACCTGGTCAAACGCTACATCGTGCCGGACAGCCCGTTGCACGAACGGCTGAAAGGCGTGCCGCGGGTGAGATTCACGCCGACGCGCTCCCGGTACGTGCAGGTGGACAAGGCCGGGCCGGGGTTCCTTACTCTGGATTTCCTGCTGTACGCCCGGCGCATCGAATGGGACGGACAGCACATGAACGAGACGTTCAGGCTACGCGGTCTGCTGGGCCGCGATGACGGGCAACAGGCCTTCGATGACCTGACCCTCGACGTCGATCAGGACTGGCTCCCCCACACAGCGGACGCCCAGCCCGGCCGCGACGAGCGGCTACTCGACATCGCGCGGGAAACGCTGCAATCCGACGCGGGTATCCCGGCAGATCAATAAAGCGTTATCAATGCAAGGAGAACAATGATGAACGAGAACGACAAGACGGAAATCCTCGAACCCGTCGAAACACCCGCCGAGAACATCACAGAGCCAAGCAAGGATGGAAGGAAGTGTCCGAAGTGGCTGCCACCCCTGGTCGCGGCCGTCTGCGCGGTGATTCTGGTCGCGGCCGGCATCATCGGCTGGAACGCTTACAGCGGCGCGAAGCTCGCCGAGGCCAAGGAGGCGTGCGTCACCGCCGCCGACACCGTGCGCAACAATGCCAACGAATACAACGCGCTGCTCAACGGCGATGCCGCCGATGCCGCCGCCGTCAAGGCCGAACAGGTCAAGGACTCGAAGACCGTCGAATCCTTGGGCAAGGAGCTCAAGTCCTCGGCACCCGAATACGAGGGCTGCGTGGCCGAAAACGCGCAAGGACTGGATGCCGCCACCGTGAAGCTCAATGAACAGGCCGACTGGTACGAGACCCACGAGAAGAGCCTGTCGAAGGCGGTGAGGGCCGTCGCCGAATCCAAGGCCGCGAAGAGGCTGGATGACGCGAAAACGAATCTGACGGCGAAGCTGGACGAGGCGTCGAAGCTGCTCGCGGATTCGGACGGCAAGGTCGCGGACAACGCCACCCGCGACGCATTGTCGAACGCCATCGACGCGGCGAACGGGCTGAAGGACGGGAACGATCCGGCGAAGATCGACGGGGCGCGCAAAACGCTGGAGGATGCCATCAACGGCGTGAACGCGAGCGTCCAGGCAAAGACGGACGCGGATGCGCAAGCCGCCGCAGCGGCAGCAGCGGCAGCCCAGGCTCAGGCGCAGGCCCAATCCACCTACAGCGGCGTCTCCTCCTACTCCGGCGGCGCGTACAGGCGCACGGAAGGCTCCACTTCCGGCTCCAACACATACCGTGGCACCACATCGGGCGGCTCCGGCCCGGCCGGCGGCTCCGCCCCAAAGCCGAACCTCAACGGCGCTTACGGCTGCGGCAACAGCTGCACCGGCAAGGATGATGGCTATTACCATCACTGATCGATGAATGACTGATTATGGCTCGTATCGGGAAACCGGTACGGGCCTTTTTCATGGATTTCGCAAAGGAAAGCCATGTCCCTGTGAACCTGTGCCCCCGCATTCCCGTGTACCCGTATTGCCGGGAAATACTTCCGGATTTTTTGTAGACGCCATGCTCCGTGGTTCGGCGTGTCGTCTGTGAGGCTTGTTGGTGGCTGCCGGGCCAACCGGTGGCTACCTCCCGTTATTCCTGCGGTCGGAAGCCCCGCCACCCCTTGAAAAAAGAGGCGGCGGGGCCATGACCGGAACGATTGAGGGAGGGGATGAACAGACAAGGTTAACGGAGGTTCATTTACATGAACTTTGGCAGGAAGATGATGAAGGCCGGTGTCGCGGCGGTGGCTGCGATCGCCACGCTTGGTGCCGGCGGCGTCGTCGCATCGACCGCGTTCGCGGGCGGTGGCGGCGGCAACCAGCCCGGCACGGGCGGCGATCTGGCCGCGGTGCAGTTCTGGCAGTACAAGGACGATGCTTCGGGCGCATGGGGTCCGGCCACGAGTCTTGATTCGGTGCGCGCCGCCATGAACAATGCCGGCGTGACGTTGGAGGGCGATGGCGTCACGAAGGCGCAGGCCGCATTGGACCAGGCCCGTACGGAATGCGAGACCGGTTTCCAGCGGCGTCACTCCGGCGAGGGCAGCGGCGACTGCCGAGTGGTCGCGGTAGGCGCGGTGCCAGCCGTCTTCGGCGGCAACTTCATCTACAACGGGTCCGGCGCGGCTTCGCCGACCGGGACCGGTGGCTGGTACGACAACTGGAACACCTACGTAGCTCCAGGAACATACCAGTATGGCAGCACCGTATATAGGACCTCATATCCGTTCGATGATGATCCGTCGAACAGCGTGGATGCGATTATGCGTCGTAATGTGGAGGCTTCCAGCAAGCCCTCGATCGTGGTGATCGTGCTGGACAAGTACCAGCCGGCACCACCGTCGTATCATTTGAGCGTGAGCACGCAGGCTGCGGAGATGTCGGGCCAGTCGGGTGACACCAAGGCTGCTTCGGACACGATCACCCTGTCCAGCGACGGGTCGAAGACCGAGAACGTGAACGGCACCGCGACCCTGCACTGGCGTGGCGTTGACGGCACCGAGAAGACGGTGGCGAAGCGGTTCACCGCATCCAACAAGGGCAGCGCCACAGTGAGCGCGTCCTTCAAGGAAATGGACGCCTCGTGGGAGTCGTGGCCTGCGGGCAAGCGCTGGTGGGACGTTGACGTGGCGAAGCAGGGCGACATGGCCGAGGCGGTCTCCCACAAGGGAGAGAACGACGGCAAGGAGTCCGGCGAGAAGACCACCACCCCGCCCGAGAAATGGCTGACCAACGGGGCCGGCCAGACGGTGCAGGACGGCAACGACTCCATCGCCTCCGGTTCGCTGTATACGGCTCACATCAAGGCGCATTCCAACGCCTCCGGCAAGTTCTGGATCTACGACACGATCGACACCAGGGACGTGGTGATCGGCGGCACCGACAAGGACGACGTGAGCAAGGTGACCGTGACCGACGCGAACGGCAACGTCGTGCCGGCGGACATTTCCATCGACGATTCCATCGATGGCAAGCGCGTGGTCAAGGCGCACGCCACCGCCCCGCATTCCGGCCTCTACACGCTGAACGTGCCCCAGAGCGCGAAACCGACCGGCGGCGACTACGAGATCAACGACGGTTCCGTGGCGTGCTGGAACGGAGACAACGGCACCGGCAGCCTGGCCGACTGCCAGACCGGCAACAGCGACAGCGTGGGCAAGGTCACGCCGACCCCGGACAAGGTGTGGGTGCTGGACGAGTCCGGCGCTCTCGTGGCCGAGGACAAGGGTTGGACCAACCAGCAGGGCGTCGATCAGAAGACGTTCCTCGTGGGCGACCAGGTGGGCGTGGTCGTCAACGGCAGCATCCCCGCGCACCTGCTCAACCCGCTGGCATCCTATTCCATCACCGATGATCTGACCGGTTCGAACCAGTGGATCGACTGGAAGTCCGGCAAGGTGTTCGTCGGCGGCAAGGACGAGACCGACCAGTTCGATATCGTGATCGACCGGAAGGCCGGGACCGCGACCGCCACCGCGAAGGCTTCGTACATCGCCAAGACGATGTTCAGGAACAGCGCGAGCAAGGTCAGGTTCTACCTGACGGGCACCATCAAAAAGGGTGCCACCGAGGGCAAGAAGATCCAGCTGACCAACAAGGCGTACGAGAAGTGGAACAACGAGACCCGACCGACCAACGAGCCGCCGGTGTTCGTGTGGACGCCCAACCCCAACAAGGCGTGGGCCATGAAGGTCGGCGGCAAGTGGCAGCTGACCGTCGATCCGGCCAAAAGCGACAAGGTGGGCGGCGACGACAAGTACTACCGTCTCGGCGACGAGGTGGCGGCGGTCGTTTCCGGCACCCTGCCCACCGGATTGGGCCGCGTGCCCGAGATCGCGTGGACCGATGACTTCGCCAACGTCGATAGCATCCTCGACCTGAAGGACACCTCCAACATCAAGGTCTACGAGCAGGACACCGCCGACGAGGCCAACGCCAGCGTCAACGACCTGAACAAGACCGGCAGGGACGTGACCGACCAGTTCGACATCACCGCCGAGGGCACCAAGGTCACGGTCAGCGCGAAGGACTCCTACGAGGCCGCGCAGAAGGACCTGAAGACCGCGAAGCAGATCAGCGTCGTGATCCCGTTCGACGTGAACTTCGACACCGTGAAGCTGCTCGAATCCCACGGCAAGTCCGAGGGCGACGAGCTCAACACGTGCGCGGACCCGAAGGGCGACGACCTCGACAACAAGGGCGGCCAGACGGTCGGCGGCAGCACGGTGGACACCAACACGCCGAAGATCTGCGTGACCGTTCCCCCGATCCACAAGCAGGTCATCGCCGAATCCTCCCAGGGCGGCGACCAGTCCAGCATCGACACCAAGACCGTGTTCCCCGGCCAGACCGTGGAATACACCGTGCGCGTGGACCCGCAGATCCCCGCGGACCAGGCATATTCGGTGACCGCCATCAAGCTGAGCGACACCTATTCCGAGTACACCACCGCGAACAAGCAAACCCTGGAGATCACCGACCTGGGAACCGGCGGCATCATCCCGAAGAGCGCCTACAAGGTGCAGTGGGACGAGAAGGCCCACTCGTTCGAGGCCACGTTCACCAAGGACTGGGTTGCCGCCAACTGGAAGGCCGGCTCCAACCCGCGCGTGCTGCTGCGCTTCGAGGCCAAGGTGAACGAGGACGCGCCCACCGACAAGACCGTTGACAACAAGGCCGCGCTGACCGTCAACAACGGCGTCACCCCGTCCAACAAGGTCGAGAACGAGCCGCCGGTCATCAAGCCCTCCAAGCAGGACACGCAGAAGGACCCGACCATCAACATCGACGGCAAGACCGCGCTGCTGGGCGACAAGGTGTACTACCGCGTCAACATCGACGCCTCCAGGCTCACCGACACCGCCTACAAGGTATGGCGACTGGGCATGGTGGACGACTACGACCAGGAGTACCTGACCCTCGACGCGAAGCACGTGGAGATCCTTGACGAGACCGGCAGGGACCGCACCGGCGAGTTCAACATCCAGGACAAGGACGGCGTGCTCTACGCCTTCGCCAGGACCGTTGACACCATGATCCCCGCGACCGGCGAGACCGTGCCCGGCGACCCGCAGCCCGACGATCTGAAGGCGTACAGCGAGAAGTCCGACAAGGATTACGATCCGCTGAAGGACCCGAGCATCGACCAGTCGCTGCTGGGCCACACCTACCAGGTGGTCATGCCGATGACCGTCACCAAGGTCAAGGACGGCCACACGGTGGAGAACACCGCCACGCAGGTCACGAACGACAAGCGCGACAAGACCAACACCGTCACCAACCCGCTGAAGGAGATCAACCCGACCAAGGACGTGACCGTGAAGGTCGGCGGCGACAGCATCGACGGCAAGAGCGTGTATTTGAACCACACGTTCCTCTACCGCCTGGATTCCAGCATCCTGCCCCCGGACCGCGCCTACCAGACCGTCACGGACTGGGGCGGCACGGACCAGCTGAACACCGAGTACGACCAGTACCTGGGCAACTGGGCCGTCTACGCCAGCCGCGACCTGTACAGGGACGGCCAGATGCTCGCGGCCAAGGGCGAGAAGATCGCGGGCAGCGGCTTCGACTCCTCGAAGTTCGGCGGCAACCTGTTCACCGTGGACGCCGACGAGAACGGCAAGGTCACGGCCGACGCGACCCAGGCCTACCTCGACCTCGTGAGCGCCGACAACGAGCACGAGGCCGGCTGGGTGCTCTACCTCCAGTGCAAGCGCATCGCCGTGGCCGACGAGGTGCCCAACACGTGGACCGAGACCATCAACGGCCAGCCGCGCGAATCCAACAAGGTCGTCACCAAGACCCCGGACATGACCCCGAGCATCCACCTCGAAAAGGTCGATACCCCGACCCTCAAGCAGGACGGCCAGGAGCAGGCGGACCGCGACGACTCCAAGCAGGCGCTGAAGATGGACGCCGACAACATCGGCATCACGTTCATCATCACCAACACCTCCAAGACCGACCCGGCCACCGGTGACGGCGCATGGTTCAAGGCAAGCGACCTGAACCTCGACGACTCCACCATCGTCGGCGACGCGCACGTGGACATGGATTCGCTCACCTATCCCGCCGACTGGGACACCCTGGTGCTCAAGCCGGGCGAATCGGTCAGCGTGACCGGCACGCTCAAGGGCGTCAAGGAAGGCGAGACCCACACGGATCGCGCCATCGTCACCGGAACCCCGCTCGTGGAATGCGCGCCGTCCAACGGCGACCCGTTCAACGACAAGACCGACGGCGGCGAAGACACCGATCCGGAATACTCCACCGGCGACGTGACCGAGATCGACGGCAAGCAGCTGTGCGCCGACACCCAGACCGCCAGCAACACCGACGACTGGAACGGATACCGTGCCAAGCCGTTGGCCTCCACCGGCACGGCCGTGCTCGGCCTTGCCGGCGGCGCTCTGGCGGTGCTGCTCGCGGGCGGCTCCCTGCTCGTGTTCCGCAAGCGCCACTACGCACAGGGTTCCGGCCGCCACACGGCCGTGAACGCGGGCAAGTGACCCCGAGGCGTTCCGGCCTCGTCGTCCGATGACGGCCGGAACGCCCTCCATTGACTTCACATGAATGAACCACAGACTTCGCCCTCCCCGACGAATCACCGCCACCCGACCGGAGACGGTCGGACGGCGTGAGCCGGGGGACGGGTCCCGGGAACTCTCCTGCAAACCGTACTTGGGACCCATCCTCCACACCATTAGAACAGCCGTATTCATACTTCCCTCCACTTGTGACGGCACATCCCCGAAAGGAACCGAAAAGCGATGAAACCCGGTCTGAGAAAGGTCGCCGCGCTCATACTCGCGACCGCGACGCTGTTCGGCTCAGGCGCGTCGGCCGTGTCCGCCGCGTATGCGGACGATACGACCATGGGCACGTCCACGCGAATCCAAGCCGAACCCGACGTGAAGACGACCACAGGCGGCGACGAGGCCGCGACGAAACCCGACACCGGTTCCGGCGACGAGGCCGGAACCGGGGCGGACGAACAATCCGGCACCGGTGCGCCCGCGCAATCCGCTCCGCAGGCGGATGCGGGTCAGGCCGCGCCGGACGTGACCATCCACGACATGCTCGACACGGACAGCGCCGCCGTGAGCAGGCTCAGGCTCACCGACCGCATCACCGGCACCGCGCCGTTCGACAAGGACAACGAACGCGGCGACGACAAGGACGAAGCCAACGACATCGTCCGCTCCTACGATACGGTGACCTACGACTACGAGTACACGCTCACCCCCGACTCGACCATGGATTATTATCGGCGCACGCGCGTCGGCTTCCGGTTCGAACTGCCCTACCCGCAGGACAGGGTCACGTTCGACGCGGAGAAGATGGGCTGGGTGGACCATACGCCCGGCTACGAGCCGAAACTCACCACGGAAACCATCGACGGGACCGTCACGCAGGTGTACACCTGCTACCGTCTGTTGGAGCCGACCAGCCAGTCGCCGACCGTGAACCCCGGCACCGGTTCCATCGGCCTGTCGGTCGCCGTCAAGGGCGCGCCCCACGGCTACCGGTTCCATCCGACCGTCAAGGCGTGGCCCGCATGGGACGCCTCGAACCCGACGAACACGGGCACGCACAAACGGGCAGAGGACACGCCGAAGGATGTGACCGTCAGCGCGAAACTCAACCTGAACGTGCGCATGGTCAACTACGGCAACGTGGACAGGGGCGTGTTCGACTTCTCCTCGGGCGCGGCGAACGCGCCCAACAAGGACGAGGGCAAGGTGACCGGCTTGGGTTCGGGCATCGCACTCATCACGGAGATGCGTTGGCCCGACCGGACGAAGGGGTTGAAGGGTTTGGAGGCCCCGTCCGGCAGGATCACCTATAGGCTTCGCCTGTCCAACCAGTATTCGGATGATACGAAGACCGGGACGAAGCATCCGATGGAACGCCGTTGGCAGCCGTTGCTCTACGATTACGGGCATATCGACAACGAAGATTCGAAGTATGGGCGGACGTTCGTAGATATTGACCTACGGTATCAGGCTCCGGGCGTCGCCGACCATGCCGACGGGAACGACCGTGTGGCGCGTGGCAACACGACAATCACGACCACGACCGGCGGGCAGGGCACGGACGTGACCGTCTCGTTCGACGGCTACGACACGTCCGCCTTCCCCATCCACAATAAACTGAACGGCACACACAATAAATGCAGCACGGATTACATGACGTCGGACTGCTCCACCATGCAGGTCGGAGCCATCCACACGGACGTATTGCAGTTCGTCACGCCCACCAGCCGTGACGGCCGGACCGTCGCGCAATATTACGGGAACGTGGACCAGACGGCCAACATCACCATGGACGACATGGGATTGACGGCCACCGGCGTCAGCGGAGACCGTCTCGCCACGGCGGAAGACAATTCGAATCAGGCCTCCACCGGTGACGACCATGCGGGTTCGGCCGTGACCGTCCGCATGCCGGGCACGTACAGTACGCGCATCCGATACACGCACTGGAGCAACAGCATGTCATGGAACGATGCGGGCACGAGCGGCGACTGGACGCAACCCGACTACGGCAACGGGTCCGACAGTCTCATACAGGGGTCGAAACTACGCCTCCAAATAGGCCACAACATCATCATCAACTCCGAAGGCGACGCCGAAGTGATGGGCATGGGTTTGGTCAAACTCGACCCGAACAGCATCGAACCGGTGGACGACCATCCCGACACGCAGCCGACCATCCCCATGAACGTTTTCACGTGGGGCGCGAGGGCAGCCAAACGGAGGAACGCAATCCCCTACTGGTACGCCGTCAAAAAAGACGGCACCAACTGGAAGGACTACAGGGAGCAGCGCGACACGAAAATCAGCGGACTCGACTACTATCCGACCCTCAACGAGGCGAAACGGCATGGCACGATAGTCGGCATGCTGTTCGAAGACCACAACACGGTGGACCCGACCGGCACGAGCTTCAACCGAACATTCACACCCATCGTCTCCCTGCCCGCCCGCATCCTCGACACCGCGAGAATCGGCACGGTCGCACCCATCGTCGCCGAAACCGCCTACTGGACGCGCAACAGCCTCGCCCGGACCGCGAACCTGGACGCGGACGCGCCGGACACGCAATGGCAGCAATGGTCCGACAGTCTCACCACCCGACTGCCCGAATACGCGAACAGCGTGAAACCCGACCTGACCTACAGCGGCGACACGTACCGTCCCGCCACGTTCGACGACAACGGCGCCTACCAGGGCGGCGACACCGCCGACACCCTGGAAGGCGACAGCCTGTACGTGGCCGGCGAAACACCGCACATCGCCAAACAGGTCGCGCAGACCAACGAGGCCGGCAACGTCAAAACCGTCTACGATTTGGACAAGGAACAGCGTACGGTGGACTGGAAGCTCACCGCCACCGCCGACACGTCCACGACCACGGACGGCGGACAGTACACGACCGACTACATCATCACCGACACGCTGCCCAAGGGCCTGACCTACGTGGACGGTTCCATGACGGTCGGCGGCCAGTACACGCAGCATACGCCCGACAAGGGCACGGTCACCGGCGGCACCCCCGTCACGCCGACGATCGTCGTGAACAAGGACGGCACCACCACCATGACCATCAGGGTGAACGGTGCGCGCGCCGATTCGGGCACGCAGACCGTCATCCACTATTCCACCACCATCGGGGACGCGTCAGACCCCGACCATGACGTGAGGAACAACGATTCGTTCACGAACCATGCGACCATCCAGTCGAAACGCAACATGGCTCCCCCATTGGCTACAAAGGCGCAGATAGCCGACATGACGGTACGCGTGTCCCGCACGCGCGCGACCGCGCTGGCGACCCGCGCCGACCCGCTGCTGAACGACATCAACCGCCCGTTGGGATTCAGGAACATGCTGGGCAATTTCTCCAAGGATGAGAAAACCGACCCGTATGCGGTGGACGTCATGCCTTACAAGGGTTTGAACCAGTCCAACTATCACGGCGACTACGTGATGGCCGGACTCACCGTCAAGGCGGGTGCGGGCGCAAGCATGAACGGCGTCAAAGTCTACTTCACGACCGACCAGAAGTGGCGCAACGTGGACGCGACGAAGATAACCCGCGAACAGGTCACACAATGGACCGAAGCCACGGTGAATGCGACCACAGGCAAGGTGACCATCCCCGACGGCTACAGCAAGCCGGTGGCATGGGCGTTCACCTCGCCAAGCCTGCCCGCCAACGCCCGCTATGACTTCAGCCTGAGCATCAAGCCTACAGGCAACAAGGTGGCCGACTCGTATGTGAACCGGTGGGCGGACGGCGACAACAAGGTGGACGCGGTCACGCAGGTCGTGGAACGCAAGGTCAACGGCGTCGCATGGTTCGACACCAATCATGACGGCATCCGACAGGATTCGGACCGTCTCCTCCCCGACGTGAACGTCACGCTGGTGGACGCGAACGGCAGGACCGTGACCAGCATGAACGGACGGCCCTGCACCACCGTCACCAGCCGGGACGGACGCTACGAGCTGACCACCATCCCGGCAGGCACCGGTTTCAGACTCAGGTTCACGCCGAAAACCGGCACCGCCTGGCACGGGCAGAACGTCACCGTCAAGAACACGAAGGACGCCAGCGAGGCGACCGACTCCGACAGCGACCAAGAGAACGATTCGCACGGCAACATGGTCGCCGGCGTCATCACGCTGAAACCGTTCCCCGCGTTGGACGAGATGACGTCCGCCGTGTACGAGGACCCGAACGAGGACCACGGCATGAGCGGCACGCTCATACCCGCCGTTCCGGCCACGTTCAAAGCGGTCAAAGTATTGAACGGGCGTCCGAACGGCGCTTGGACCGACAGGGACAGGTACGTCGCGGACATCACCGCGTTGGACGGCGCGCCCGCGAACGCGGTGCCCTCCACCATCACGTTCGCCGACAACAGGACGCAGACGCTCCAAATCAACTCCAACGCGTTCCCCACGGACGGCATCTACCGGTATCAGGTCAAGGAACGCAAGGGAGACAATGCGGGAGTCACCTACGATGACCGCACTTGGATCCTGACCGTCACCGTCCAGGACGATTTGACCACGTTCACCCGTCGCATCACCGCCAACACGACGTGCGACGGCGTTCAATCCGACGCCATCCAGTTCACGAACACGTACGCGCCGAAGGACACGCAGGCGCGCATCACGGCGAGCAAACTGTTCACGGACGCAGACAGGTCGGCCACGAAGATAACTGCCTTCCAGTTCGATCTGTACGCGAACGACAAGGCGACCGGCACGCCCATCCAAACCGTGAACGCGACGGCGGACGGCAGGGTCGAGTTCGCCCCGCTCCTGTTCACCAAGGCGAGACTGAACGGCAGGGACAGGGCCGTGTTCCGCTATTCCGTGCGTGAACGCAATACGGGCGCTGCGGGAGTCCAATACGACGGACATCATGCGGCGTGGACGGTGACGGTCACGGACGACAACAGGGGACAGTTGAAGGCGAACGTCACCAACCCGTCCGAAACCGAAGGACGGTTCGTCAACTCGTATTCCAGCCAGCCCGTCACGGTCACGCCGAAAGCCCGCAAGACGCTTGACAATCCGTCCGGAACCCTCCGCCTGTTGAACGCCGACGAGTTCACGTTCGAATTGCAGGATGCGAACGGGGAAACCCTCCAATCCAAGGCGAACAAGGCCGACGGCACGGTAACGTTCGACAAAATCACCTACGACACCGTAGGCGAACACGATTATCGAATCATCGAACAGTCAGGCAAACTGGCGGGCATCACCTACGACCAGACCGTGCATATGATGCACGTGACGGTCACCGATAACGGTTACGGACAGTTGAAGGCCACCGTCATCTATGATGGCGGCAAAGATACGCCCGTGTTCACCAACACGTACAATCCGAAGGACGCGACCGTCACCCTCACCGCCCACAAGACGTTCGGCAACGCCAACAACAGTCACGCGAAGCTCACCGACTTCCAATTCCAACTGTTCGACAACGAACAGGCGGTCGGCGTGCCCGTGCAGACCGTCAACGCCGCCGAGGACGGTACCATCCGCTTCCAGCCGTTGACGTTCACCGCCAGCCAGCTGAAAGGCAACAAGTCCAAGACGTTCACCTATACGGTGCGTGAAATCCGCCAGTCGGCGGGCGGCGTCAACTACGATTCCCACATGGGAATGTGGCAAATCACCGTCACCGACGATTTGACCGGACAGTTGAAAGCCCAAACCAGAACGAACGCGGCATATCCGACCACGTTCACGAACACATATCAGGCGAAGCCGGTCGGCGTGCAATTCCGTGCGCACAAGACCCTCAACGACCCCGACCATACAGGCATCCAACTGCAAGCCGGACAATACGAGTTCAAATGCGTCGAGGACAAGACAGGCGGTCAGGCCGGAACGGTGAAAACCAACGACCAGCAAGGCAACATCCTGTTCGACACCATCTCCTACAAGAAGACGGGAGTGTACGACTACACGCTCAGCGAAGTCCACGGCGACAAGGGCGGCGTCACCTATGATGCTACGAAACATCATGTGAAAGTCACCGTCACCGACAATGGCGAAGGCCAACTGTTGGCCGACGTGAAGTATGATAACGGAACCAACATTCCGGAATTCACCAACACGTACCATGCCCAACCCGCCACGGACAATCCGACCGCAGTGAAGAAGATGACCTCCTCCAAGGGCAACAAGTACACGCTCAAGGGCGAAGACTTCGCATTCACGCTCCACCAACAGTCCGCGCCCGCCAACGTGGCGAACGCCGACCAGACGAAACGGAACGACCAGCAGGGCAACATCCGATTCGACCAACTGTCGTTCCCGCTCGTCGGCACCTACGTGTTCACCATGTCGGAGCAGGATACGACCGTTCCGGGCGTCACGAAGGACGGGACGGTTGCGGCCATCGCCTACGTGGTCAAGGATGTTGACCATACGGGCAAGCTGACCGTCGTATCCAAGACCGTCACCCCGACCACCGGCGCTAACGGCAAGAACATCACGTTCACCAACCATTACAGTCCGAAGAACGTCGGATACTCCATCAGCGGCGTGAAAAACATCGTCAACACGGATACGGCAACCAGCCGCGTTCCACAGGACGGCGAATTCCAGTTCCAGTTGAACGCGGTATCCGCACATGATTCGGACGGCAACGCCATCAGCATGAACGACATGCCAATGCCAGCCGGAAGCCAAAACGGAACGCAAACCGTGTCCAACAAGGGAAGCGGATTCACATTCGGACAAATGGTCTACACCATGCCCGGCGCATACACGTACCACGTGAAGGAACTCGCCGGAACGGACAAGACCATCGGCTACTCCACTCAGGAATACGATGTGACCATCACCGTCACCGACCAAAACGGCGCACTCACGGCAACCTCCGACCGTCAGACCAATGACATCCGATTCGACAACACGTACACGCCGACACCCGTCAGCGTGCAACTCGAAGCGGACAAACATCTGACCGGACGTGACCTGAACGACAACGAGTTCACCGCCGAATTGAAGGATTCCAACGGCAACCTGCTCCAATCCAAACAGTTCGCCCGCGTTCCACGCGACGCGCAATCCGACAAGGAGCAGAACGTCCGCGAAGGCGACGGAACCCTCGAATTCGACAAGCTCACGTTCGACAAGACCGGCGTGTACACGTACACGGTTGACGAACAGGACGGAACGTTGGGCGGCGTCACCTACGACACCACCAGCCACACCGTCACCATCACCGTCACCGAGGACACGAAGAGCCACAAGCTCGCCGCCAGCGTCGCCTACTCCAACGGCAAAGCCAGCGAAAAGAGCATCCTCTTCCAGAACACGTACCAGCCGGAAGACGTGTTGGTCGAATTGTCGGCCAAGAAGAATCTGACCGGACGTGAACTGCAAGCGGACGAGTTCGAGTTCGAGCTTGTGGACGACAAGGGCAATGTCATCGACAGTGAGAAGAACGACAAGCAGGGCAACATCCAGTTCAAGCCGCTTACCTACAGTCGTGACAACAACGGCACCGACGACTGCGGCGAATACCGGTATGTGATTCGCGAGAAGAACACCGGTGAAAAGAACGTCACCTACGACAAGACGGAACACCACGTGACCGTCACCGTAAGCGACAACCTGCAAGGCAACCTGACCGCCAAAGTCGAATACGATCCGACGGACGGGAAGACGAAGGATTCCAGCACCATGCTCGTCACGCCGACCGCTAAGGCAGACAAGACCGACGAGAATGCCGGTGAGGATGAGAACAATCCGACCACAACCCCCAGCATGGTCACAACCACCGGAACCCGACCCGAGTTCACCAACTCGTACATCCCACCGGCGACCCCGGCCATCGTGAAGACGATTCGCCAACTCGCCAAGACCGGCGTGACCGCGCCCATCGTGGCGTTGGCCGCGTTCACGCTCTTGGGAGTGGGATTGATGCTGTTCCGCCGTCGCGGAAACCAAACCGAGACTGCGCGGCACAGGAAGTAAGGCCACGGTAGGACAGTAGAAAGGCCGGGCAGGGGAGCGGATTCCCCGCCCGGCCTTTTCTTTTGCACCGGCTGCAAGGTGACGTCCTCCCTCTCGGCCGAAGCTGAACCGCACCCCGATTGTTGGACTGAAGAAATTCAGATTCGATGATCGGAGGTGCGGTTCTTTCGTATACGTGAGGATCGAAGGAGACGTTACGACGACGGGTTCCGGGCATGGGAAAGGCCCTTCGCCAGCCTCTCCCGGCGGAGGGCCTTTCCCATGCCCGTGGACCCGTGGACCCGTGGACCCGTGGAACCGTGGACCCGTGGAGCCGTGCTCCCGATGGGGCCTGTAGACGGTGCGCCCCGCAGCGGCCCGCGACCCGGCGCATCATCGACTCTGACATTGTTCGCACCATCATCATTCTTCTGGAGGTTGCACATGGCTGACAGGCAAACCGCATTGGCCGTATTCGATTTTCTCGACTCGCTGCGCGCCGGACAATACCGCATCGGCGCGGACGCGGAAAAGGACCATGCCACGGCGGGGCTGCTGGCGTCGCTGTCCGGCGACACGGGGCTGCGCGACGCCGTGTGCGCGAAGCTGATATCTCCGGGCCTGGAGCGCGCCCGTTTCCTCATGGTCGCCGAGCATGATCCGCGCGCCTTGCCCCTGTTCGCCTCGGGCCAGGTCAAACCGTGGTACCAGGCCGACTACAACGTGCGCGAGATAGCCAACAGCGAGTTCCACCAGGACATACCCGCACTGCTGTGGCGGCTGTCCAACAGCATCCCGGATTCCGCGCGAAGGGAGGGCATGCTTGAGGCGGCCGCGTACATGAGCTTCATGCAGGGCGATCCCGAGGCCGCGTTCACCGGCCATCTGGGACGGCTCGCGGCGGTTTCGCCCGAGGGCGAGGTCACGCGCTGCCTCATGGACGCGCACGAGCACGGCCAGCATCCCGCATGGGTCATGGAACAGCGGCAGCTGCGCGAACGGCAGGCCGACGCCGCCGACGGCATGACCGCCACCGCACCGGACCGCCCGAGCCTTCGCCAGCGCCTCTTCCCGAACCGATGAACACCTCCAGCACGGACCCATGGGAGATCGGCCCCATAATCGCCGCCGGCACCGCCGTCGCCATCGACACGGCACGAGAACCGGAACCGGAACGCCGGCCACCGGCCGAACCCGAACCCGAGCCCGGGCCCGGGCTGGAGCCGGATGCGCGATGCGTGGACGACGCCGGAAGCGAAGACCGGGCGAACACGGCCGTCGATCCGTGGGAGATCGGCCCGCTGCCATCGGCCTCGAATCCGGTGGGGAATGATATCCCGGCCGATGCCCCGGCATCGGAACCGCAGCACGTTGTCGGTGCCGTGGAGCCGGCCGATCTCGCCGACACGATCGACCTCACGCCGGTCGGCGACCGGGATGCCGCCATGCCCGTGCGCGAATGGAGGCGCATAGCCACGACCACGGGCGGCATCCTGCTCGCGGCCTGCGTCACGGTCGCCGGCATGTCCGCGTGGAGATCGCATGAATCCGCCACGGCCGCACGCGAGCTGGAACAGGCGACGGCGGACTGCGCCACCGCCCACGCTGCGGCGAAGAAAGCCGAACAGAAGCTGGTCGAATATCTCGACGGCGACCGGCTCGCACAGGCGAAAGCGGTCACGGCCGACAAGCTCGCCGACCCGGAAACCCTGGAAACCCTCAACGACCTGTCCGAACGATACGCCGCAGGCGAACGGATCCCCACATGCGCAGGCGGCACGGAAACGGCGCAGGCCACCACGAGCACGCTGCGATCCGCGGAGAAGCGGAACGCCAAACGGCTCGCACGGGTGAGGAAAGCGGTGGGGGCGGTGTTCGCCTCACGGCTGGCCCATACCGTCGAACAGGGCGAACGATTGTATTCCTCCTCCGAAGGCAAGGTGCAGGACGATTATTCTCGCGCCCTGCTGCGCGCCTCAATCGACAAGCGCGACGAGAAGGCCATCACCGACGCCATGGACAAGGTGAACGCCTCCATCGACGCGAAGAACAAGGCCGACGAGGAAAGGAAAGCGCAGGAGGAGGCCGCAGCGGCTGCGGCGCAGGCGCAGGAGCAGAGCACGCCGGCACCGCAACAGTACTCGTACATGCCCTCCGGCTCCGCTTCGGGCTCGGGTTCCGGCCCGACGGGCGGCGGATACCATTCCTCCGGCGGTTCCGCCGGCTCGACCGGTGGTTCCGCGCCTCCGGGCTGGTCGGTGCCCGCGAACCCGGACCCCTCGCAACTGCCCGGCACCGACCCGAGCCTATGAAAGGACCAACACCATGCCACAACTGACCACGTTGATCCCGTCGTTCACGGCACCCGTCACCGACCGCGTGTGGCTGGTGGGCGCGCACGGCGGTGCCGGATGCACCACGATCCGCCATTCGGATCCGGAACGGTTCGCCGACGCCGGCCGCGCGCTGCCGGTCAGCCCGGATCCCTCCATGCCGTCGCGCGTCATCCTGTGCGCCATGGGAACCGGGAGAGGTCTCGAATCGTTGCGCGCGCTGCTCGCCGATCAGTCGGCCGGACTGTTCGGCGCATCGATCCTGTTGGGCGCGGCCATCACCGACCCCGCGCCCCGCGTGCCCCGGCCTTTGGTGGCGGCGCGCATCCAACTGTCATCCGCCGTCCGCGTGTGGCGGCTGCCCCATATCAAAGGGCTTGAGCTCGACGGGTTTCCCCGGCGTTATCCGGCCGCGTACCCACGGCTTGTCAGGGACGTAGACGCCATGCCCCGCGCCACGGCCCATGTCGGCTGACGATGGTGCATGAACCTAACACGAAAGGAACGACCCAATGCTGCATGAAACATACATGATCCTCGCCGAGGCCCTTTCCGACCCGACCCCGTGCCTGCCTCCGGGATTCTCGGGGCCGGTATCCACCGCCCTGGGCTGGGTGAAGGCGCTGAGCCTGGTGATCGGCGTGGTCGCGCTGGTGCGCATCGGCGTGCACATCCTGCGCCAGCAGGGCGACGGCGTGCCAGACCGCGACGACACGTTCGACAAGCTCGTCAACTGGGTGATCGGCATCTTCCTCGGTGCGGGCGCTGTCGCCATTCTCGCCGCACTCGGCCTGTCCGTCACCGCAAGCTGCTGAGAAAAAGCCATGAAAGGGATTCGACGCATACGGCAGCGCCTGTGCGCGCTGCCGCTCGCCCTCGCCTGCCTCATGGGCCTCGCCGCCTGCGGCGGACCCGACTTCGGATCGTTCAGCAAGGAGCTCACGTTCGGCGACAAGCAGATCAGCGACACCCAGACCACCTACGTGATGAAGATACCCGAAGGCAGGCTCGGCGACCTGATCGGCCCCAGCCAGATCCAATGGGTCATCGACCAGTACGGCGACCCGCCCGCCCATACCGGCGCGGTCGCGGTCGGCACCAAGAAGGCGGCGAAGGATCTGCTGAGGAAGTCTCCGGAACTGCAATGCAGGGCATTGGAGAACACGTACCAGGAGGAGTCGCCCGACGAGGGCAAATGGGAGTACAAGGACTCCTCGTGCCAGAAGCAGCGCAAGCTCTCCTGGCTGGAGAAGACCCTGTGGAACATGTACCAGGTGCAGTCGGATTCCACGATCGAATGGCTGTCCACCAGCCGCAACACGCTGGTCGCCGCGAACGACACGGTATCAACGTTGCAGGCGAACGCCACGCCGGACTACGATTCATGGTTCACGCCGGTGAACCGGTACCTGCGCATCGCGCAGGGCGTGCTCATTGCTGCCGCCGCGATCAGCCTGATCGTGCTGAGCGCGCGCATCGTGTGGAACATCGGCCAGGGCGGCGAGGGCCGTCTGCTCGACCGCATCGGCTGGATACTGCTCGGCGTGCTGCTCGGCTCCTCGTGCGCGAGCATCGCGCTCACGTTCTTCTCCCGCTCGTCCGGCGGCAATCCGGGCCTGCCGTCCTGGACGCCGGGCGGCGGCACCACGTTCTTCCTGTCGGACTACATCCGTATGCAGGTTGACCCGTTCCTGATCATCGCGGCCGTGTGCGGCGTGATCGCCGCCGGCTGGAAGCTCGTCACCCAACAGGAGGGCCGCGACCTTATCCCATTGGGCAAGGCCTTCATGTGGGCGATCCTGAGCGCCGTGTGCCTTGCCGGACTGGTCAACACGTTCCAGGCCACGTTCGACACGTGGACCGCCGCCGTGCTCAGATCCGCGTCCGGCATGATGAGCGACGCATGGGAATCGAAAAGCCTGGCCGCGAGCTCGTTCTTCAACTTGGGCGCGCCCGTCGCCATCGTGCTCACCGTCGTGATGTGGATCTGCGGGCTGATCAGCAAGATATTCGCCTACTTCCGCGCCGGGATGCTGCCGATCCTCGTGGGCGTGGCACCCATGTGGGCCGCGATGAGCTGGATGGAATCGGGCAAGCAGGCTTTCGCCAAGACAATCGGCTGGCTGGCCGCGTTCCTGGCCTACAAGCCCGTCGCCGCACTGGTCATGGCGACCGGCTCGGCGATCATGGTCACGGCCGGCCCCGGCGACGACAGCCAGGCCATAACGTTGATGCTCACCCTGAGCGTCATCATCCTCCTTCCCGCCATGATCCGCGTGATCGTGCCCGCAGTGCAATCCTCGGTCGGCGGTGGCGGCGGCGGAATCCTGCCCTCCATACTCGGCATGGGAGTCGCTTTGGCCGGTGCCGGCGTGCGCAAGGCCGCAGGAGGCAAGGGCGGCAGGAAAGGCGGCGGCGACGGACGCGGCGAAGCGTCACCGGACGGTGCCAAACCCGGTGCCGGTCGCGGCCTGGCCGGACTGCTTTCCGGGCTCGGCCGAAACGGCGGAAAGCCGCAGGGGGCGAACGGCGGCGGCAAGCAAGCCAAGCCGCTGGACGGCAATCCCACGGGCGACGAACCGCAGAACACCGGCGACAAGCCGCAGGGAGCGAACCGCAAGGCTAGCGACGGCAAGCCGCTGGGAGCGAACGGCAATGGTGCGGGGAGCCCGGTTCCACCGGCACCCGATGGCGCATCACCCGACCCGTCAGGCGGCAACAGGCCGCAGGGGGCGAACGGCGACGCCGGCGGGTTCGCCCGCGAGGGCGCCCCGGACGGCGCCGACCGCTCGACCACTCGCAAGGGCAAGACATTCTGACGCATACGTTTTGTTAAGGAGATTCGGATAACCATGGCGTCGAACACGACATACGGCGATTGGATGCGGCCGATGCCGGGCGGCATCCGCAACATCGGCATCCCGCTGACGATAGCGGGCATGGGAGTGCTGACCTGCACGCTGCTGGTCAGCATGGCGAGCGTGGTCGCGGCCATCGCGATCCTCGTGGTCGGCATGGGCGTCATCCTCGTGTTGGCGATCCGCGACCGCGAGCACCGCAACATGGTGGATCGCACCGTGGAGAAACGCACGTGGATGGCCGCGCAGCGTTCCGGCGCTAACCTGTATCGTTCCGGCCTGCTCGCGCCGATCGACGGCGGCAAGGCCATGCTTCCGGGCATCCTCTCACGGGTGGGCCTGACCTCCGCCCTGGACGGGCTGGGCGGCGAGTTCTGCCTGGTGCGGCATTCGCACACCGGCGAATACTCGCTGCTCCTGTCATGCCAGCCGCAGGGCGCGAGCCTCGCCGACGACGACGTGGAGGATTCGTACGTGGCCTCGTGGGCCGGGCTCATGGAATCGCTCGCCTCCGAGGCCGGTGTCACCCAATTGGCCGTGACCGTGGACACGGCACCCGATTCCGGCGTGAGGTTCCGCCGCACGTTGAGCAGACGCATCGTCAGGGACGCTCCCGAGCTGGCCGCGCGCGCCATGGCGCAGATCATGGACCAGTACGCGGCCGGCGGCGCTTCCAACGATGTGACGCTCACCTTGACTTTCCGCTACGCCGACCGTGACGGCAGATACCTGGAGGCCGGGGAGGCCGCGCGTCGCATAAGCCTGCTGCTGCCCTCGATCCGAGAGCAGATAGCGCAGGCGGGAGGCGGTGCCGCGAGGGCCCTGGGCATGGAGGAGATCACGCGCATGGTCCGCGTCGCCTACGATCCGGCCGCTCAGGAGACGATCGAGGAATCCGACGAGCCGCCGTACATCGCCTGGGAGGATTGCGGACCGCTCATGCACGAGGCCGGCTGGAGCCATTACGCGCATGATTCCGGTTTGAGCCGCACATGGGAGATGGTGGATCCGCCGAAAAGCAACGTGACCGCCGACACGCTCACCCGGCTGCTTTCCCCGTTGGCGGACTGCGGCCGCAAGCGAGTGACCGTGCTCTACCGGATGCTGCCGCCCGACAAGACGATGTTCATGGCCGAGCAGAACAGGCAGAAGGCCGCGAACCAGGTCAGCCAGGAGAAACGGGCCACGGTGAGGTCCATGAGCCAGATCGGCAAGGCCAACCGCCAGGCCGTCGCAACGAACCAGGGCGCGGTCATGGTGTTCTTCGGGATGCTCGTCACCGTCACCGTGTCCAGGGGCGAACAGGAAAGCCAACGGCTCGAAGCCGCGTCACGCGCCGTGGAACAGGCCGCAGGCGGCGCGAAGATCGACCTGCGCCCCTGCTACGGGGCACAGGACACGGGATTCGCCGCAAGCCTGCCCCTTGGATTGAACGTCAGATCATACACTCCAGCCGGCCCCCTCGGCCGGCTCCTGTCCTGAACGGAGGACACGAGATGCCGATGCCATGGAAGCCGTCGAAACGGAAGGGAACCATGCCGAGCGCCACGGCCACGGACCCCGTGGCTCGCATGGAATCAATGCTGCTCACACCGTTGAAGGCCAAACCGGACGAGCCCGTGCCCCCGGTGCCGTGGCGTGGAAGAAGATCGCGCGGCGGCGGCTACGCGGCCCTGATGCCCACGATCGATGAGTTCTTCGGCACGTCGAACCAGGTGTGCGGCGGATTCTGGCCGTTCGGCACCGACATGGCCCTGCCGGCCGAGGGGGTGCCGGTCGGGCGGAGCCTGATGACGGGTGCCGGCGTGTGCTGCGACCCGATCAGCTGGTTCAAGGCCGGCATCATCAAACAGCCGAGCATGTTCCTTCTCGGCCTGCCGGCCATCGGCAAGAGCACGTTCGTGCGCCGCGAGGTGCTGGGACTGAGCGCCCTGGGCATGAACGCGATCATCCCCGGCGATCTGAAGCCCGACTACGCCTCACTGGTCAACATGCTCGGCGGCCAGGTCATCCGGCTGGGAGCGGGCATCGGCGTGGTCAACCCCCTGGACCCCGGCGACCTCCACCACGCACTGCAACAACTGGAGGGCGAGGCGCGCAAGGACCTCACGGACTACTACAACGACACGCGCGCCGCGCTCATGGAGGTGCTGCTGACGATCATGCGCACCGGCCGCGAGAACGACACCGATGCCGGTGCCAGGGGCGTGACCGCACGCGAATCCGATATCCTTTCCGTCGCCGTGCGCGTGCTCCACGACCGGCATGGCGGCGATCCGCAGCCTCCCGTCATCGCGGACCTGCGAGACCTGCTGAGGGAAGGGCCCGACGAGGTGCGTATGGCGGCGGTCTGGGACGACCCGGAAAACGACGAGCTCTACAGGGCGCAGGTTCGCGGCCTTCTGGCCGACCTGCACGGGTTCTCGAACCGCATGACGAAGTTCGGCCGTCTGTTCGGCGACCAGACCACCGCGCGCATCGACCTGTCCAGGCCCGTGGACTTCGATATCAGCGCCCTGGCCCAGTCGGGCGACGATGTGGTCGCCGCCGTGCTGGCGACCACGTGGACGAGCGCGTTCGCCGCGAAGAACGCCGCCGACGTGCTCGCCGAGGAGGGATTGCAGCCCCGGCGCAACCACGTGATCATCATGGACGAGATGCACCGCGCTTTGCGCGCCAGCCCCCTCATGGTCGAAAAGCTCGACCTGCTCACCCGTCTGAACAGGCAGTGGGGCGTAGGCCAGATCATGATCACGCACACGTTCAAGGACCTGATGTGCATGGAGACCCCGGCGCAGAACACCAAGGCGCGCGGCTTCGTGGAACGCAGCGAGATCAAGGTGCTGGGCGCTTTGAGCCGCATCGAGGTGGACCGCTACCTGCGCGGCGAATGCGGACTGCCCGTATCCCGGCGCGAGGAGGACATGCTGGAGGATTGGGCCACCCCGGTCAACTTCGGTTCCGATGCCTCGCACAAGGGTCTGGGCCGTTTCCTGATCAAATTGGGCGGACTGCCCGGAATCCCCATCAACGTGGAGATGTGCCCGCTCGAAAAAAGCGGGTTCAACGATACGAACCTCAAATGGCACGCCTAGAAGGGAACCCTGCGATGACAGACCACCTCGCCACCGGCATGAAACGCATGATCCGCGCCGTGGCACGCTCCGCATCACTCTTCGACCGGCTCGGCGAGCGATCCCGGCTGCTGCGGCTGACGGGCAACCGCAGCACGCTCGACTTCCGCCCCGCCGAGCACGGCGCATCCTCATGGGACTTCGAAATGTCGATAACCCCCGCCGAACCATACGGCAACACGGAAACCCGTGAACCCGTATGGCGTGAGACGGTCGATTCCGCCACCTATGGCGAATCGAGGGCGCGGGTCGCGCACGCCGTCGAAACGTTCAGAATATACGACAACACCGGCATCCTGCCGGAAACGGAAAACCGGTGAAAGGACCACGATGAACGACGCCGCACTGCTCGACTCGCTGCACGCCGCGCTGCGCAATCCCGACCTCGCATGGTACACGGAATTCCATGCCGGCGAATCCATCGTCGCCGGCTACCTCGATTCCCTGACGGACCCGTATGACGGCGATGCCATACAGGTTCCCGAGGGCTGGTTCCGCTGCTCGGTCGTCACCCGTGAAGGCGACCACGCCCTTCCATGGATGGAGCACTGGAACGAATACGAGTATTCGATCACCCATCACATCGATTGGAACGGCAAAGGATATACGCCATACGACCTGTACTGCACACAGGACCTCACCGGCATGATCGCCGACGGCTCGCTGGCCTCGATCCGGGAGGACGCGCGAACCATATTCAAGGACCGGTCCCTGACGGACGACTGCCTTTTCGCCAACTCCATCTGGCCCGAACCGGAACTCCTCGGCCTTGTGGACGACCTGACCGGCCGCACGGGACGAAACCTGTAAGGACCCTGTAGACGCCATGCCCCACCCCGCCATGGCCTTGGACTGATGATCGGGGTCATGGCGGGAACAGCGGGTTGCCGCCGAGGATTGTCAAGGAGCCGAACATGCCTTTGGAGAACACCGGTGCCGAAGAGCGGATCACACGGGAGACGATGATCGGATGGGTCGAGCATTGGGGCGAATCGTATGATGACGTGCGACCCGATGACGGTGCCGTGCGGCTGGCGAACCGCATCATCGAATACAACGAGATGACGGAAACCGTCGAAGACCTAGGGAATCCCGATGCCGTGTACGACGAGCTGGCATCCATTCTCCAGCCGGTGCTCTCCTCGATGGACGGCACCTGTTTCGCGGGCTCCGAATGGTTCGCCGGCGAAGTGGACCGCATGGAAGCGGACCGCATCAACGGGGAGCGGCCGGAGGAAACGGACGGCCTGGTCTCCGAAGGGCCCCGCATCCCGTTCATCGTGGAGAGCGAGGCCACAGCCGCCGATACGGACGAACCGCCGTTGGACGAGCTGATCACCGCAGCCACACGCGAATATCTGGACTCGGGCATGACCTACGACGGATTCTCGGAACATGTGCGCACCATCTGGCGCAACGCGGCAGCCTACGACTGGTCGAAGCTCATGGCCGAACAGCGCTCCACGGGCGAATGGTCGTCCGACGCGAACCGGCTCGCCGTATTGGGCGTGATGATGCAGTTCGCGCCCGAATCAACGTGCATGATGATCGCCAGCGACATACTGGCCGAGAACGCTCCCCTGTCCCTTCCGGCATTGCGCGAACGCATCAATACGCCGGACGGCATGGTGAACACCGACCTGCTGTTTTCCCGGCTGATCGACAACGGCATCACGCCCGATCCGGCGCGCATCGACATGGCGATGGGGATCCTCGGCCCGTTGGAGGCCAACGCGCCGACGGACGCCTGCTACCGGATCATCGGCCTGAAGGCCATGCTCAGCCTCGCCATGGGCGACGGCGAGAAGGCGCGGGAACTCGCCGAACAGGCCATCGGCTACGACGCCTCGGACCGGTTCGCGTCAAGCGTGCTCGACCGTCTGCCGGAAGCCGATCCCGCCATGGAGGCGGCGAACGTGTGGGAGAACGGCGGGCATCTGGGCCGCTGACGGGTGGCGTAGACGCCGTGCCCCGCGATGCCACCGGTCCGGCCGGATGATGGGAGTCGCCGCCGCCATTGAAGGCGCTGGTATTCCCCGAATGAAAGGACCATCATCATGCCACAGTCAATGCAAGTGGTTCGCGGTCTCCTCGCCGCGAACCCCGATTACTGGCCGGCGAAAACCAACGCGGACGGCACCACGAGCTCGGCGTACCTGCGCGCCACCGTGTATGAGGACCGCCCGCGAGTCCGTCAGAAGGACGGCAGCTATACGGACAATCCGCTCGGCCCGGTGAGAACCACCGTGAAATTCTGGGGCCAGGCCGCCGAGCTCCTGCACGGCATGGATTTCCGCCAGGGCGACGCCGTGGTGGCGACCGGCCGCATGGGCGATCCCGACGCCTTCATCAGCCAGAAGGACGGCAAGGCATACGCGCGTCCGGTCGTGATCGGCGATTCCATGCAGATCGATTCCATCGTGTCCCGGCGCATCCAGCTCGCCCGCGAACGCAAACGCCAGGACAAGGAACAGGCCGGCGCCGTGGCCGATGCCGGGCGAACGGATCCATGGACGGACCAGGTTGACGCCTCGCGCGGCGAATACGTTGGCGACGGCGTTCCCCGCACTTTCAACGGCGAGCCCTTCGAACCGCTGTCGGGCTATCCGACGCCGGGCGCGGCTCCCGCTCCGGCGGACCCTGCGGCACCGGATTTCCTTTCCACTCCATCCGATTTCACGACGGGCAACGCCCGCTAGCCATGACGCAAGCCCTGGCGCATCGACGGCGGGACCGCTTCCATCGGTTCCGCCGTCATGCTTGAAAGGAGAAATGAATCTTGGCCGACGTCGATCCGAAACTGCAATCGAACCGAGTGAAGGATCTGGGCGGCACGGTCCGTCCCAGCCGCAAGATCGAACTGGCGATCATCGTCGCGGTGTTCCTGATCCTCACGGTGTTCGCCCTCGTGTGCTCCCATGCGGGGCATCCCTTCCAGATCTTCGCGCTCATGTACCTGGTCTCCGGCCAATGGTCGCTGACCGCAGGCCAGTGGGCGCTGGCCGTGGCCGTGCTCGTCGTACTGGCCGTGGTGTGCGGCGTGGCCGCGTGGCTGATCGCCAGCAAGGCCGTGCCATGGGCCACCGGTGCCAAGGCACGCACCCGCGTGGACGTGTACGCGCCGGCGATGGGCCACGGCGAGGCCGTGGAGAAGGTGACGCGCAAACGCGCCGAAACCATGGCGTCAAGGCTCATAGAAGCGGACCACTGGCGAAAGGGCATGTCGCCGGGCTATCCGCTGGGGCTCAACATCGTGGACAACACGTCGATGTACACCAGTTGGGAGGACATGGCGATCGTTCTGGCGGGCCCGCGTTCCGGCAAGTCCCTGTGCTACGCGATCCCGGCCGTGCTCTCGGCTCCGGGCCCGTGCCTTGCGACCTCGAACAAGGGCGACATCCTCGACGTGACCGCCCCGATCCGCAGGCTCGACCATCCGAACGGCCGGATATGGACGTTCGACCCCGAACGCATCGCGGACCCGAACCGGAAGAGCGCGCCGTGGGTGTGGGACCTGATCGCGTCGGTGCAGTCCATCGCCGACGCGAAACGCATCGCCGACTGCTGGCGTTACGCGTCGGGCCAGCCGCAGACCGGCGGCGACGACTTCTTCCCCGGCACCGCCGCCCAGCAGCTCGCCGACTACCTGTTCGCCGCGCATCTGGGAGGCCGTTCCGTGTCCGACGTGTTTCGATGGTGCTCCAACGAGCGCGACACGTCGCCGGCCGACATCCTGAGCGAATACCCGCGCTACGCGGGCATCGCCTCGCGCGTGTCCAGCGTGATCGCGCTGACGCCGGAAACACGAAGCGGCGTGTTCGGCAGCCTCCAGACCATGGTCGCGTTCCTCGCGGACCCCGAGATCATCGACTGGATCGACCCGCACCGTGATACGGAAGGAAACATCGACGAGCGGCGCGGCCTGTTCGACCCCTACGAGTTCGCCACGAGCGAGGACACCCTGTACCTGCTTTCGGCGCAGGGCCGGCCCTCGACCGCGTTGACCGCCAGCCTGACGGCGGTGGTCGCGTTCACCGCGTTCCAACGCGCGCAATCCGAGTTCACCGGCAACAACCGCCGTCTGCCGGTCCCGTTGTGCTGCGTGCTGGACGAGGCCGCGAACATCTGCCGCTGGCCCGAACTGGCGGACGTGTACTCGTATTTCGGTTCGGCGGGCATACCGATCATGACGATCTGGCAGAACCCCGACCAGGGCAGGGCCGCGTTCGGCGAGACGAACTTCGGCTCGCTGTTCAACAACGCGAACATCACCGTGTACCTGGGCGGCATCAAGGACGCGAAGTTCCTCGGCGAGATCAGCCAGCTGGTGGGCCAGAGGGAGATCGTGCGCGGCAGCGTCAACATCGACGGCACCGGACGGCGCAGCGTGAACAACTCGATCCAGAAGGAGAACATCCTCGACGTTTCCGACCTGACCGAATGGCCCGTCGGACGCGCGCTGCTGCTCGCATCCCAATCCCGGGCGCAGATCGTCAAGACCCTGCCATGGACGGGCAACAGGCAATGGGCCGACGCCCTGGCGCAAGCCAAGGCGAAAGCCCGAGACGAGCAGAGAAAGGCCGCATAATGAGCGAACACACCTCGAACACCACGTCCGGCCCTGATGGGGAGGAATGGGAGCGCGCGGTCGGTGCCGCCAGGACCCTGCTGTCATCGGACTGCGGATGGCTGGAACTGTTCACCCGCGCCATCCTGGAGGAGAAGGGCGTGCCCTACGGCAAGGGACTGCCCAACCCCGAAGCGCCGCACATCCCCGAGGACAAGGAGATCGAAGAGGAAACCATGCCGGGCCAAGGCGAGCCGACGCCGACCGCACCCGAGGCGCCGGCAGGCCGGCACGCGGCGGAACCCATCCGATCCGGGATTCCGGCCGATGCCGGGGAAACCGGCAACGGCTACGAGAACCCGCCGGAAGACGCAACGGACCGTGACGACACCCCTCCAAAGGCCGGTGCGGAGGAATCCGACACCCGTATACCGCCCGCGCAGGAGGGGAAGACGGATCTCGGCCGAGACGAATCCGGCGACCTCGATCCCGCGCGGGCCAGGGACGTGTCAGGCCAGTTCGGAGCGCGAATGCGGCGCAGCGAGACCTACTACCCGAACCTCGCCGCGTTCGTGGAAAGGTTCGTGGCCAACGTGTTCTGCTACCACCAGAGCGCATCCGTGAACATGCAATGGGTGAGCGACTGGTGGCGCTATCCGGCGCTCGTGTTCCCGCTCGACGCCATGTGGCGCGCCTACGAGAACTCGCGCAAGGCACCCGGCCAGATGATGATCTTCTACATACAGGCGGCGTCGATGCTCGACCGCGTTTTCGACAAGGACCGTGGCATCGTCGCCAGCCTCGACTGCAAGCAGAATCTCACCAGGAAGGGCGAACCGCTGCCCTGCGAACGCCCGAACCGTGCATGGCGCGAACCGATCCTGGAAACGTTGTCGGTCCCCGCCGCAGGCGGCAAGGAAAACAAGGAAACCACCATCACGCCAACAAGGAGGAGAAACAATGGCTCAAACTGATCCCGAGGACGGCTTCGACCAGATCATGGTCCAGAGCTGGAACAGCGTCGCCCAGCAGCTGCGCACCCTGCACAACGAGCTGAGCGGCGACCGCGCGCGCCGCAGGGAACGCGCCGAACGCGCCGTCCAGAACGAACGCTACGAGCAGACCAGACGGCAGCAGCAATCCATCCGCCTCGAACAATGGGAGATGGACAACAGGGAACGCCTCAACAAGGGGTTCGAGTCCACCCTGAACGCGACCGTGCTTGCCGACGGCGACGGCTGGAGGAAGATGCGCGACTCGTCCCTCTTGCAAGGATGGATGGTCGCCGACCAACTGGAGGGCAACGACCCCGGCTACCGCAGGCAGATCATCGAGGCGAAGGCCCGGCTGAAGGACGAATGGTCGCAACGCCACCCGGAAACGCACATCGACGCCGCAGCCGACCAATTGACCAACCACGTGAACATCACCTACACCGACCAGTCGCCCGCGTTGCAGGCCACCCTGAACGCCTTCAACACGGCCGGCGTGCCCGTGGACCTGCAACGGGTGGAGGACGCGCAGGCGTTCCAGGCCGCGCACGGCGACGACGCCACGTTCTTCGTGGACTCGCGGCTCACCGGCCAATGGACGGGCTACGACCACGACAGGATCGTTGACGCCGTGATGTGCGCGCCGGTCAACGGCGTGGACGACGCCGCCTCCCGAATCAGCTTCCTCAAGGACCAGGGCCTGCCGGAATCCTCGCACGCGGACAACAAGGCCACAGGAGACGAGCCCAGCACCATAAGCGAGGTCGAACGCACCGAGAACGCTGACGCCGCGCCAATCGTCGAAACCCCCACACCCGTGCGGGAGCATACGAAGCCCGCCGCCGATGAACGCAAACCGGCATCCGGACCCGAGCCCGAGACCACGGGAGGCGGCGACCTGACGACCGGGGAGCCCGACGGATACGAGGAGATGCCACTCGACCTGAACGAACCCGAGGAATGGAACGGGCCCGACCCGTTCGGCGAATACAGTCCCGCCATGGAATCCTCCATGAACCCCACGGACCAGCCGATACCCGACCAGGCCAACGTCTCGACGCCGCAGATCCTGCAACCCGAGACCAACGGCAACGCACGCTGACGCCGATGCCGGCGCACCCCTTGCCATGAGGTTCGTGGGGTGCGCCGGCATCGGATGGCCGTATCATGGTGTCAACGGCTTTCGGAACCGGAAAGGACGAGCATGGCACACGTGACGTTGGATCTGTCGAAATATGATGCCCTGACCGCCTACAAGGGTCTTCCCGACGAGAAGGAGGAGAACCCGGCGCGGTTCTTCCCCGACACCTCGTCGGTCCGCCGTTGCGTGCGCGAACGCATGTCCGTCATGGGTCTCGACGCCGCCGAACTCGCCAGGAGAGCCGGGGTCCCCCTCTCAAGCGCCGAAGAGCTCGTGGAGACCGGTCTGACCTCCATCCGCTACGTGTACAGGATGTTCGACCTGCTGCACATCCGCACCGAAACGCTGCCGTCCGCCTACGCGGGGAGACTGCTGTGAGGGAACTGCACGCCTGGGAGAACGGGCATCATGTGGGCGTGTTCTCGGAAGACGACGAGGAGCGCATATCGTTCGCGTACGACGCGAACGAGGGTCTGCCGATCAGTCTGAGCCTGCCCAGAACCGGCGGATGGAGAGACCAGGCACCGCGTAACTTCCTGGACAATCTATTGCCCGACAATCCGAACGTCCGCCAGGCCATGCGTGAGCACCTGAATGCCTCCTCGGCCGGCGTCTTCGATCTGCTGGACCGGGTTGACGCCACCGGCGGACTGGTGTTCTCCCTCTCCCCGGAACCTCCAATCCCATCGCCGACGCTTCGTCTGATCTCCGATTCCCAGATAGCCAACGAAATCGACCGCATCGAGCGGACCAGGAACTACTGGTGGGACGAGGACAGCCACTGCCGGTTCTCCTTGGGAGGGGCGCAGGGCAAGTTCACACTGTCCCGCGTGGACGGCAAGTGGTATTGGCCGGATATGATGCTGCCCTCCACCCACATCGTCAAACCGAAGCCCCATGACCTTCCCGAGGCGACCAAGGTGGAACTGGCGACGATGCGATTGTCGGAACTGTGCGGCATCGACACACCGGCACGCGGCGAGATCACGGCGCAGCGCAAGACGGCCTATATCGTGGAACGGTTCGACCGTCGCCTGGAGGAAGGCCGAATCGTCCGACTGCGGCAAGAGGACTTCCTGCAAGCGTTGGGATTGCCGACCCGCGACAAATACGATCCGTCGGCCGATGACTGCCTGGATCTCCTGCAACGCATCGATGCGTCGGGTTCCCTGTCCTACCGGTGGCTCGAAAGGCTGGCCTTCAACACGTCGTCCGCCAACAGCGACGCACATGCGAAGAACTATTCCCTGATCCTCGATCCCGCATCGGGGATACGCCTGTCTCCCCAGTATGATGCGGTCGCCACCAGGTATTGGCCCGAGTTCAATTGGGAACTCACCATGCCGTTGAACGAGGATCACGCCTTCGCGGAGCACACCACGCCCCAGGATTGGGAGGATCTGGCGACACGTCACGGTCTCGATGGTTCGAGGGTGGCGGATATGGCCCGGCGTATGGCGGGGAAGGTCCTCGCCGGCATATCCGAATCCTGCGAGGGCCTGGACGCGCGGATGGCCGATCGCCTGAACGCATGCTGGACGAAGGCGAACGAGTCCATCGAGCCGATCATGCCGGGAGACGAGCCGGCGAACTCTCTCGATCCAGCATCGGTTTTGCCCGATTCGCTCGGTTTTCCTTCCTCGGGCCGTACCATCTGAGCTTTTTCCGGGAAGCGTCCTAACGGCGGGGCCGGTTCTCCTCGTCAGAGGCGACCATGCTCCATAGACCGTATTCCGGCGCGATTCCGTAGCGTTCGCGCAGCATGTCGAACGTGTGCAGGCCCTCGCGCATCGCTGCCCGGTATTCGTCGTCGTCCGCCGCGTTGTTGAGGCTGGCGGCGATGCAGAACGCTTCGGATACGAGGCGTTCCATGTCGTGCGTGGACAGGTTCTCCAGGTGCCGTTCGCGTCCATCATCGAGGAAGGGCGGGCGGTTCTCCATCGCGGCGCGCCATTCCTGCACGGCCAGGGCGCGGCTTCTGGCATCGTCCGCCCAGTCGTCGCGCAGTCGTTTCAATCGCATGTCGTCGCCGAGCTCGAAGGCGTTGAACCGTTCCGTCCACCCGTCCGTGCTGCGCCACGTGATCCTGTAGCCGACCACCTGGCCGGGGTCGGTGAACGAGTCTTTGGCGGTTCCCCTGCGCAGCCTGGGGTCGATGGAGAAGCCTTCCCTGCGCACGCGGCGTATGAACTCGTCCTCGCTGCGCGATGCCTTGGCGCACGCCTCCACGATCCGGCCGACATGCTGGCGCGGCATCGTTGAGGCGGCGACCGCCGTGACGAGCCGGCTTCTCTCGTTGCCGTCCAACGCATCCCATCCCTCGTCGTCGCCGTACTCGTTTCGCGCCTTCCATTCGGCCCATTGACGCCATTGCCCGTGCTGCCAGCTGACGCGCGTGCCGGTGTCGGAGCGTGCGAGCTCGACCAGTTCGGGGCGTGTCTTCTCCATCCGCCTGCATGATTTCTGCGCGTTGATCCGGTCGTGGTACGGGTTTATCCACCCGTCGTCGGCGGCGAGCTGCACCATGATGTGCACGTGGTCGTTGCCGTTGGCGGACAGTCCGTGGCGGACCGCGAGCCATGTGACGCCCTGATCGTCGTCGCCGTCGATGATGTTCATACGCGTCAGATAATCGCGGATGATGGCCTCCCATTCCTGGTCGGTCAGTATTCCGTGGCCGGCCTTGATGGCGAGCGAGCAGTGCCACACGCGCTTCCTGCCATGCTCTCGTTCGGGATTGTTCTTGCCTCGCATGTCGGGCGGGAACGGATCGTCCTTGCGTTCCCTGACGCGGTAGCGTCGGTCGAACCTGCGGCCTATCTCCGCATACGACGCCGCCGGCTTGCCATCCATGTCAAACGAGGGAAACATGTCGCCGCTCGCGCACACGAGATGCTGGTCGGTGTGTTCATTGCGCCGTCCCTTGCCGAACAGGTAGCGCACCAGGCCGGCCGGGTCCGAACCCCTGACGATATTCGGTATCATACGATGATTCTCCGTCCGCGCGCCCGGCACGGCGGCGCATGGCGTCTATGAGAGATATGCGTCCTTTGCCGGCACGGCCACTTCGATAGAATTATCGGAAACGGACAAGGAGCTTTGATGGAACCGGTGAGGAACGATACGACGGCGGATAGGCGCACGGCCGTGGAACTGGCGAAGCGGCTGCTGGTCGATTCGATCTGGCGCACCGCCAAGATCGAGGTTGATGGCGTCACCTTCCCCGACACGCAGGAGATCTTCGACGGGCGCGCGCCCGAGGGTATGAGCGTGGACGATATAGTCACGGTGAACAACATCAAGCGCGCGTGGAGGTTCCTGCTCGACAACATCGATTATCCAGTCGATTGGCAGTACATCCGCGAATACAACCGCATCATCGGCGAAGGCCTCGTGCGCGACGCCGGCCGCTTGCGTGAATACGGCGTGAGGGTCGGCGGCACGGGATGGGTGCCGGAGATCCCCACCGTCGAATCCCCACAGGAAAGGGTTCGCGGCATCCTGGAGGAGTCAGAAGGGGAGGACACTGCGATGCTGCTGTTCGGCGCGGTCACGCGGGGACAATGGTTTTCGGACGGCAACAAGCGCACCGCGCTGATGGTCGCCAACCACCAGCTCATACACGACGGCATCGGCGTCTTCTCGATCCCTCCCGAAGACAAGGCACAGTTCGTCTCTATGCTCCTGCGCTACTACGAGACGGGCGACTACTCCCGGCTCTCCGATTGGCTCTCACAGAACGCCGTCGGCCATGTGCCCGGCGGGCTGACTTTGGCCCAATCGTCTGGGGCCGCGGAAAAGACGAATGATGCCGCGAACGGGATGGGCATCGTGCCCGGTGTTCCCCTCGATGGCCTCGATGGAGGTTCCGGCTTACTGAGGTGACGGTCGTGGCGTCCGGGGGTGCTCCCGAACTCCATGGGATTATTTACGGTCGGCTTGCGTGATGATGACTTCGAGCCGGCCTATAACGATGTCCCTGATCGCCGCGACGGTGGGCGGATTCAGCTGGCACAAGCTCGCGTACGGGGCATGGCGTCTACGCAGCCGATGATTTCGCGGGGTGTCGGGCCGCGCCCTTCTGATGTGCTATCCTGGGTTTCTCGGGAATCGGAGGAACCATATGAGTGAGATCAGGATAGCGGATTTGTTCGCCGGCATCGGCGGCATTCGCATGGGAATGGTGCAGGCGTTGGGCGATGCCGCGCACGTGGTGTATTCGTCCGAGTGGAACAAGTACAGCGTGCAGACCTATGAGGCGAACTGGCATGACGAGAGGCCCGTGGCCGGCGATATCACCAAGGTTGACGAGCATGACGTTCCCGACATTGACCTTCTGCTTGCGGGATTCCCGTGCCAGCCGTTCTCCATCGCCGGCGTTTCCAAGAAACAGAGCATGGGCCGTCCCACCGGTTTCGAGGACAAGACCCAAGGCACGCTGTTCTTCGACGTGGCGAGAATCATCAAGGCGAAGCAGCCGAAGGCGTTCCTCTTGGAGAACGTGAAGAACCTGCTCTCGCACGACCGTGGACGCACATTCAAGACGATATATTCCGTGTTGACCGAAGACCTTGGATACCACGTCACCTACAAGCTGATCGACGCGGCGGGCTTTGTCCCCCAGCACAGGGAGCGCACGTACATCGTGGGCTTCCGCGAGGAGAACGGGTTCACGTTCGATGACGTGAAGCCCATCGCGCACGGCAACGTCGGCAGCATCCTTTTGCCCTCCTCTCAGGTGAGCGACAAGTATATTCTGAGCGACAAGCTGTGGACGTATCTCCAGAACTACAAGAAGAAGCACGAGGCCGCAGGCAACGGCTTCGGATACGGCATGGTCGATGCAGCCACCGACCACACGCGCACGTTGAGCGCACGGTACGGAAAGGACGGCAGTGAGATACTGGTCTCGCGCGGCGATGGGAACAACCCCCGCAGACTCACCCCGCGCGAATGCGCGAGGCTCATGGGCTACCCGGACTCGTTCGTGATCCCGGTATCCGACACGCAGGCATACCGCCAGTTCGGCAACTCGGTCGCCGTGCCGGTCATCCGCGCCATAGGCGAGGCGATGAAACCCTACCTGTCCGACTGATTCGCCCGAGGCGTTTCCTGTCCGATTGGTCTATGCTCATGGATTATGAGCGATTACGGAAGAATCGGCGACTACATCGGACCGGTCGCGGCCAAGAAACTGTCCGCCGTCGATATCGACGCCAACAGCAGCAACCAGCACGAGTTCGGCGGCAACGACGCGCTCAGAAGACTGCTCGGCACCGGCGAGGACCGCAAGGCCTCCCAAGGACACGGCATACCCACCGCGCTCATGTACCTAGGCGACGATGACGCGCCCGTGGTCGCCGACCTTGAAACCACATGGTACGACGCGCGGCGCAACAAACCGAACCGCAGCGCCGAATGGCGTCTCTACTACGCGGCCTGCGAACCGATCCGCATGGCCCGTCCCGGCGACCTCATGTGCTTCGGAATGCTCAGGGACAATCGCCTGCTGATCGTCATCACACAGCATGACAGCACGGCCGAGGCCCAGGCCAAATGGCTCTTCGGCATCGACGACGAACAGGAGGGCGCGTTCCGTTTCCATGACAACACGGAACGTGAACTGGATGCCTTCGGCGCGCAGATCTTCGAAGCGCTCGGCATCAACGTCGAGGTGCGGGATGACACGCATCTCCCCGAGATGATCGGCCGATGGGGATACAGGTTCCCCAGCAACGAGGAGTTCGCGTCCTTCTCCCAATCCTCCTTGACGGACGTGGATCCCGCGCACGACGACCCGGACGACGTGGTGATCGAATACCACGACCGCAGCTACCTGCTGTTCAAACTCTATGAGCGGGCGGTCATCCAACACGACTACGATGCCGCGCCATTCGTGTCGGACGGCATCATCGACGTTGACTCGTTCACCTCGTTCTACACTTCCGTACGCAACCGGCGCATGAGCCGCGCAGGCAAGGTCCTCGAAATCCACATCGCCCACATCCTCGACGCGCGCGGCATCGAATACGAGGCCCAGGCCAGGACAGAAAACGGGAAGAAACCCGATTTCCTGTTCCCCTCGCAAGCCGCCTACGAGGATCCGACGTTCCCCGAGACGCAGCTGCGGATGCTCGCCTCGAAGACCTCGATCAAGGACCGTTTCCGTCAGGTCGCCGACGAGGCCAACAGGATCAGGGACAAGCACCTATTCACCCTGACCCCCGGCGACGTGACCCATCCCAAGCTCGCCCAACTCGATGAACTGCACATCCACCTGGTCATGCCCAAGGTGGTCAAGGAATCATACGACGACCTTATCCAGGGGGAGACCATGACGTTCTCCCGGTTCATCGAAGAAATCCAAGGACTACAAGCGGACCGTCCGCAAAGCCTGACCCTCCTCTGACCGGTTCGCGTCATCAGGCACTCCCCCGGACTGCCCGATGACGGCATCGAGATGGTCTATCAGCTCCCGGCATTGCCGGACGGCGTAGGACGCCGATGCCTCGTCCTCGATGGTCGCGTTCATCTCCCTGTTCGCGTTGTGCGCGATCTGGTTGACGTTGCGGCCGATGCGGCGCAGCTGGTATTCGATATCCCTGAGCGCCTGGACGGTGGGCGAATCATGTTCCTCCTCCTCGACGTACAGGCTTCCCTCCAACAGCTTTACCGCTTCGATGATGGTGAGGGATACCGTCTGGTTCCGTTTCCTCGCGGCGGCGCGGATCATCGCGGCTTCCTCTTCGTTCACCATGAGATGCACTTGGATGGAGCGCTGCGCGCCGCCGCCTTTGCTGCTTCTTTTACGCATTATTCTTTCTCCTCCTCCATCGGCCTTCGGCACTCGGGTTGTTGCTCCTGCGCCGACGGGCGCGGGAGGTGCTGCGTTCGGTTCATGTACATGAACCGTCTAGCTTGCTTACCTTCGATTTGATGGGCATCTCCATGTGGATGTCCATGGACATATCCATGTGGATGTCTATGGACGTGTCCATGTGGGTATCCATGGACATATCCATATGAGCGCATAGGAAAACGCATGAGGGTGGATGATCGTTCGGGGCGATGCCTTCTTCCACGAATGGGAAGGGGCTCTTCCTTTTTTTGGAATGTCATCTTCCCGCATCCTTCGTCTTGAGCTCCTTGAGCAGCATCGTCGCGTTGTCGCGGATGCTCGCGTCCGTGAGCGGGGAGAGCTCGTCCGCATAGGAGCGGCAGAGGAGCGCGTACACCCGTTCCCGCACCCAGGCGCTGCGCGCGATGCCCAGCTTGAACGCGGCCCGGCACAGCATCTCGTATTCGTCGCCGGTGAGCATGACATTGAGCTGGCGTCCCCGCTTCAGCGGATGTTCGGGGTCGGGGTCGGTGCGGTACACGTCGTTCCAATCGGTGGTGCCGGGGGCGAGTTCCGTGTAGCTGAACGGCTGGATGGCGTATCTCACGAAACGGGATTTGGGTATGCCCGTCTTGGTGGAGGCCTCGGCAAGCAGATTGAACAGCTCCTGGTCCATGAGGACCCGGAAGGCGTGGCTGTATCGTCGCATGGTTTCATCGTCTCCTTGGTCGTTGCCGTGCCCGGCGCGGCATGGTGCGTCGGGCACGGATGGTTGGCGTTTGGTCAGCGGTCGAAGTCGAACGCCGTGCCGCGTTCCTTGTCGATGCGGATGGCCGCGTCGAACTTCTTCCCGGATTTGGATGTGAAGCCCTTCAGGGTGACGGATTGTCCCGCGAGGAGCCTGCGTGCGGTCTGGTCGGTGATGGTCTTGCCCGCGAGGCTCGCGTACATCTTCCAGCCGCATCCCTCGACGGCGATCCACTTGCCGTCCTTGGTCTTCTCGGTCTTGTTCGTGGAGCATTGCCACATCCGGCCGGTTTTCCTGACCGGCTGGCCGCAGCGCGGGCAGTCGCCCCATTCCTGCGCGGTTCGTGTGACGGCATCAGCCTTGAGGTTCGCGGTCGCGTCGGCGGGGATTCGCAATGCCTCCCGGTGGAACATGTCCATCACGTCGGCCGGGTCCCGTTTGCCGTGTTCCACGTCGGAGAGCGCCTGTTCCATCCGCGCGGTGAGCAGCACGTCCTTCAGTCGTGGCTCCACCACGTCGGTGAGGCGTTCGCCTTCCGTGGTGGCGTGCAATTGCCGGCCCTTGCGTTCCACGAGTTTGGAGCGCACGAGCTTTTCGATGGTGTCCGCGCGGGTGGCTGGCGTGCCGATGCCGCCGGAATGTGATTCGTCGTCATCGAGCGCCGCCTTGAGGCTTTTGTCCTCCACGCACCGGCTCGCGTGCTCCATCGCGGCCAGCAGCGTGGCCTCGGTGAACGGTTTGGGCGGCCGGGTCTCGCCTTCCTCGACCGTGACCTTCCCGACCGGGCGAATGACGCCGCCTTCCGTGAGGTTCGACGGGATCACGTTCCTTCCTCCCGCCGGGTCTGCGGTTTCCTCGTCTTCCGGTTCGGGCCCGCGGCCGGTTTCGACGGCCTTCCATCCTGCGGATACGGTCTCGTCGGAACGACTGGAGAACTCCCTGTCGGTGTCGTCGGAAAGCCGGGCCTTCACCTCGGTGACGATGTGCACATGGTCGTCGCCCACGGCCTCCCACATGCGGCGCACGATGCGTGTCATCACCTTGCGCTCGTCATCGTCCAGGCCTTCCAGCTTCCCGGCGTCCAATTGCATGGTCGGCAGTATCGCGGTGTGGCCGGCCACCTTCGCGTCATTGACGGCCAGCTCCGGGCGCGGGTGTCCGGGTATGCCCTCGCGGGTGACGAACCCTTGGGCGAGACGGCCGGATTCGAGGAGCGCCGTGAGCGTTTCGAGGTCGTCATGCGTGATGTACCGGCTGTCGGTGCGCGGATAGGTGGCGAGTTTGAGTTCGTAGAGGTGCTGCAACGCCGCGAGCGTGCGCGCGGCGGTCATGCCGTACATGCGGCTCATGTCCTTCTGCAATCCGGTCAGGTCATACAGGCGGGGCGGCCGGTCGTTCACCCGCCTCCGGTTCACGGACATGATGCGGAAGCGGCCGTGTTCGGCCTGGCCGCACAGCAGCATCGCCGCATCCTTGCTGTCGATCCGTTCGCTGGAGAGCCGCCATCCGCCCATGTCCGCGATCACGGTCCAGAACGGCACCGGTTTGTGGTTCCTGATCTGCCGGTCGCGTTCCGCGATCATGGCGAGCGTCGGCGTCTGCACGCGGCCCACGCTGAACCGTGCGTTGTAGAGCAGCGAGTACGCGCGGCTCGCGTTCATGCCGATCAGCCAGTCCGCCTTCGACCTGATCTCCGCCGACCATGCGAGCCCTTGGTATTCGGATTCGGGTTTCATCGCCCGCCACGCGGCCTGGATGGCCTCCGCCTCCAGGCTCGCCACCCACAGGCGCAGTTCCGGCTTGCGCGAGCCTTCCATGTCCGCGATGCGGCGGAAGATGGCCTCACCCTCGCGGTCGGGGTCGCAGGCGTTGACGAGGCAATCCACATCCGTTCGGCGGATCAGCCGCACGATCTGCCGGTAGCGGGAGCCGGCACCGCGCTCCTCGCTGATCTTCCACCGCCAATGGCCGGACGGGTCCACAGGCAGCGTGTCCAGACTCCATTTCCTCCAATCCCTGTCCTTGTAGTCCTCGGGCATGGCAAGGTCGATCAGGTGGCCCTGCGCCCATGTCACGAGCAGCTGGCCGCACTCATAGCATCCGTCCCTTTGGACGGGCGCGGCGCACAACGCCTGCGCGATGGCCGTGGCGACCGATTTCTTTTCCGCGATGACGAGTCTCATTCGCGTTCCTTCCGATTTTCTGGATTCCTTGATTCTTGTCCGACATGCGAGGACCGGCGCGGGAATCCCTTCCCGGCCGGCCCTGGATGGAAAGGCGTCGCCAAGGTCAGGCGGCGAAGCCGAGCAGCGGCGCGAACACGGCGGCGATGGCCAGCACCGCGATCAGCATGAGGATGACGCCGGCGATCCACGCGATGGCCGTCACCAGCGTGCGGCTCCAGGTCTGTCCGCCGGATTCCACGATCATCGGGCTGCCCATGCGTTTGCCGATGATCGCGCACACGCCCGAGGCGACCACGCACAACAGCACGAGCACCACCTGGAGCATCCCGTTGAGCTCGACCAGCCACGTCCACAGGCCCATGAACCAGCCGGCGAGCATAGAGAGAAACGATTCCATTGATTTTCCTTTCACCTGATTGGAACGACGCTTCCGATTCTCGGCCGCAAAACGGCCGGCCACGGGGCACGGCGTCTACACGCCCCGCCTTCCGCCATGGGGAATGTAGACGCCATGCCCCGTGGAACGCGCGACGGGAAGGCAGACTCGCCTTGACGGAAAAACGAGCGAAAGGAAGATCGTCGTGGCGAACAACCAGAACACCATGCGCGACATGAAACGCAGCATCCTCAAGGCGGTGCGCGACAGCCAGAAGACGAAACAGGATGCGATGGACGAGTACGTGGCGGCGCGCGTCAACATCAAATCATTGGAGGAACGTCTGGAAGAGGCCCGCGAGAAGGCCACCCTGCTGCGCAGGAAGGCGAAGGACGCGGGAAACACCAGCGCCGAACTGAAAACGGCGGACGACCTCATAGACGCGCGGTGGACGGGGACGGAAGACGGGTCGGCGGAAGACGGGTCGCCCGAAAACGCGGATCCGGGAACCGTGAACCCCGAGCGGGAGCATCCGGCCATGGAAGAAAACACGCAAGGCGGCATGCCGGGCGAGCCGAACCGTTGGGAAGGCGGTGAATCGTGAACCGGCCGGAACCGCGTCCGCTGCCGAAACCGCTGCGCGTCCTGTGCCTGTTCGTCGCCGCGCTCCTCGTGTGCTCGCTGGGCGTCATCGTCGCCAACCACCAGCCGTCAACGGCCGGCGACGACCACGGTTCCGCGACGGACGCGAAACAGGAGTCCACGGGCAAAAGGAAAACGGATTCGGGCCCGCGACGGTACGCCGGCCTGGAGGCGGCGGGAATCCCGGTTCCCGGCGACTGGTCTCAGCGCACCACCGCGTTCCCCGTTGACACCCACAAGGACGGCACCCGCACGCTCTCCGAAAACGCGGACGGCATCACGCTGCACAATGGTTCCGGCCCGATCGACACCGCATTGGAAACGGTGGACGCGCTGCTCGATCCAAACGGCAGCGACGACGAATGGCGCAACAACGTGTTCGCGCTGCTCGGCGACGACGGTGCCGGGGAAAGCCATCCGGTCTCCGACGCGCCGCGCTGGTGGTGGACCCAGCGCCGCTTCCACGCCGAATCCGTATGCTCGGGCCAATACGATGACAAGTACGTCAACTACGCCTACACCTGCACCTCCGACGGCAAATGGGAGGGCTCGGATACGGATGCCATCCAGTCCCAGCCGTTCTGGACGACGAAGGAAACCAGCTTCCCGATCCCGGAAGGCAGCGGACCGTCATCCACGACGGATCCGCAGCAGACCGTCAGCCAGGCGTACAACACCGTGCTCTTGCCGATGGACGACGGCAACTGGCACGTCACCGTCTACTGCCCGGCCGCGCTCGACGCGTCATTGCTGGACAAGGACGCCAACGAGCTCGACCCCGATCAGGTGAAGGCCGGCGACGAGGCGTACACGGTGATCTCCGCCACCGGATACGGCACGGTCCAGCATCCCTGCCGGACCGTGGAGGTCGTGGTCGGCGGGCAGAAGCCCTTCTGGTCGCTGAGGAACACGCAATGAGCCGGGCCAGCCGCCATCGGATCCTCGCGGCCATGCTCTCGGCATGCCTGCTGTCCCTGCTCGGCGGATGCACGCCGTTGACCGTGCTCGCGGTCCTCGGCGGCTGCAAGGACGGCGGCTCCAACGGATCGTCGGGAGGCGTCACGGGAAGCGTCACGACCGGCGAGGTGCGTGACGGCATGACCATCGCGCAGACCAAGGCGTGGTTCAACGGATCCGACGGGCCCGACAACGTGTGCCAGGCCTATCCGGACGGGCAATGCACATGGTGGGCGTGCATGAGAGGCCATAAAATCGGATTGGACGTGGGCTCCTACTGGGGCAACGGCGGCGACTGGGCCGCCAGCGCCACCGCCGCCGGATGGAAGACCACCCGCACCGATCCCGTGGCCGGCAGCATCGTCAGCTACCCGCCCGGCGTGGCCGACGCGGACACCCTGTACGGCCACGTCGCCGTCGTCGAGGCGGTCGACCGGACGGCCGGCACCGTGACCATCAGCGAGATGAACGGGCGCGGCGGCCTGGGCATCGTCAACCACCGCACGCACAGGATCAACGTCGGCGCGGTCTACATCCTGCCCAACGGCAGTGTGTCCACCAATGGTTCCGCCGGCACGGATTCCACGTCATCCGGTTCCGAATCGTCCGATTCGTCGTCATCGTCCGACTCGTCCTCCTCTTCGGATCCGGTGGAGGCGGCATGGACGTGCTCCAGTTCCGACTCGGGCTCCACGGACGTGGTGGTGGACTACGACGGCGACGGCACCCACGCCACGCCGGAACAGGCCCGGGCCATCGCCCGGAAGATGATCGCCTCGTACAAGGACTGGGGAGACGGCGACTATGACGCGCTCGTATGGCTGTGGAACAAGGAATCGGGATGGCAGTGGAATGCCACCAACCCGAGCAGCGGCGCGTACGGCATACCCCAGGCGTTGCCCGCGTCGAAACTCGCCTCCGCAGGAGACGACTGGAAGGACAACGCCGCCACCCAGATCAAATGGGGATTGAACTACATCGCCGGCCGGTACGGCAGCCCCAGCGCCGCCAAGACGTTCTGGCTCGCCCACAACTGGTACTAAGGAGCGGGACACGTAAAGGGACCGAGCATCAGATCTCGGCGGAATCATCTGCCCCGTAGACGCCATGCCCCGCGCGACCGCCCGTATGGGCTGATGATCGGAGCCATGCCCGCCGGACGGCGCGGCACCGATCATCCAAGGGAAGGAAGGACGCATCATGCTGATGGAACCCGATGAATACACGTCCCAGGAACGGGCCCTGACCGACAAGGCGAAGGAGCTGATCGAGCAGCACGAGCTCGACTGGGGCAACGGGGAATGCTTCATCCAACGCGACGCCGGCCACAGCGAACTGTACATGACGCTGGAGGCCCCCAACCACGCCACGGTCACGGTCACGGTGCCGGCCGAGGCGGACGAGAAGGGGCTGAGGCGCGCCATGGCGGACGGGCTCCTCGACTTCGACCCCGACGAGAAGTTCGACGAATACTGGTCCCGCGAGTTCGCGGCACGCACGGGTTCACGCCCATCCGGCTTCCTGTCCGGCCTCCAGGAAGACAAAGCGTATTTCGGTCTCCGATCTGAGGCGTTGCTTCATCCCGGTCAAAGCAACGCCGGGCAAGGCAACGAAACGATTGCGGAGATCCGCTGGACGGAGGAGGACCTTCGGCACTGGCTGAAAGACCATGACTGGCCCGACAACAACGAGAACATGGACGCGATGCGCGACATGATCTCGGCCAGGGAATTGCGGGACCGCAGCATCGAGGAGGGATGGGAGATCATCGACGCGATGGTGGACGACGGCCGGCTCGCCCGCAAAGACGAAGGCGAGAAGGCCGAAACGTCCGAAACCTACGATCCCGCGAACCCGGCCGACCCGTTGAGCATTGCCGATACGTCTGCCTCAGCCGCAGCCACACGATAAAAGACCCGAGCGAAGGAGCATCATCATGGACGGATTGAAGGACTACCAGATCAGCGTGTACGTCGCCAACCTGGGCAAATACGTGGAGGGCGTGTTGCAGGGCGCGTGGATCACGCTGCCCATGCCCGCCGAACGCTTGCAGGACACCCTGAAGACCGAGGTGGGATTGGGCGGCCGGTACGAGGAGTACGCGATCCACGACTACGAGGGCGGGGAAGGACTGCTCGCCACCGTGGCGAATCCCGGCGAATACGAGTCGCTGACGGACCTGAACCTCATGTGCCGCGCGTTCGAGGCGCGCGAGGACGACGACCCGGACGTGTACGAGAAGGTGCAGACGGTCCGCGACGATCTTGACGCGGCCCCGCGCACCCCGTTGCAGTACGCGAACCTCGCGTTGAACTCGGACGAGATCCCCTATCACTCTTATGATGCGCCGTCCTCGGCCGAATCGAAGGAGGCGAAGTATGCCTGGACCGCCGTGAACCAGGGGTGGGCATCGGATGCCGTGTGGTCCATGTTCGATACGGGGCTCGGCTATCTGATCGATATGGAGATGTACGGCCGGGACCTCAAGCTCGACGGCGATGTGTCGCTTGGCGACAACGGCTATCTGGAGGACGCGGACTGGCCGAGCGATATCGACGGCCGGTACTCGCGCGAGGAGATCGCCGAGGAGGTCGAATGGCTGGATGATTTCGACGCGAAGACCGGTTCGCCGTCCGCGTTCGACCTCGCCTCGCTCGTCCAGCCGGGCGAACGCATCGCGGACTACACGATTTCCGGCACCGGCACGAACTGGGGAACCCCCTCATACCAGTGCATCGTGGAGGAGGGTTCCACCGATATCCATGCCGCGCTTGAGGACACGATGCACCGGATCATCGACGCGCGCGCCGCTACTGGCGACGCCGTGGACGTGCTGCGCGAGACCATGGGCGCAATGCCCGCAGCATCCGTCGGCGAAGACGACGGCGTGAGCCCGATCGACCTTGATCTGGGATATGTGCTGCCCGGTGCCGTCACCTCGTTCGCGGAACGCGCGCAGGCGTGCGACCCCTCGGACCCGCTGAATATGACCGATACGGCCGGTTCCGGCCTTTCCAAGTGAGAAAGGGCGAGCGAGATGGCCTTGACGCCTTTTGACATGGAGGGTGTGAACCGCGACCTGCTCGCGGCCGGGAATCCCGCCAAGCCCGACATGCAATCCATCCTGCGCAGGAACGCGCGCGATCTCGTGCTGGGGAACGCGATTCTGGTCTCTTCCGCCGATGCCAAGGAATTGGAGTTCGGCGTCCACATGGCGTATTCCGACGCGGACGGCGGCTTCGACACCGATCCGAGCGAGGACGTGTGGTTCGAGGCGTCCTCGCTCCCGATTCCCAATGAACGCCCTGATCTGCCTCCCGACAACGCGCTCAGAATCAGGGTCACGGACGTGCTGACCGAATACGGGTTCACGGACATTGACGTGAAAGCCCCGGACAGGACGCCGGAAGGCATCTGGATCGGTTTCGAGGCCATGCAGCCGGTCAGGCTCGACGTGACCTCGGCCCAGGGAGGGCGTTCCGTTTCCTTCACCCTGACAGCAGCCGAGGCCAACGATTGGCGTTCCGGCCGTCTCGACGCGCACGGCCTCTCACGCATGGCCGTCGAACGGGTTCTCGCCAGGCCGGGCGACACGGTGACGCTCGCCTACGGGGATTCGCTGTTCCGGCCGGCGGTGATGTGCGACGGTTCGGGAAGGCTTCCCGAGCATCGCGTCAAGGCCGGTATCGGCACGTTCGTCATCGGCCGTGAAAGCGAGGCGGTCATGCCCGAGATACTGCGGATCGACCGCACTGTTGACCCACGAGACCCGCTCGTGATCGAAAAGGCGTTCGGAAAGGAGAACGACATGGAGAACGGGAATGTCCCCGAATACTGGAAAGGCCTGATGGACGAGGCCGATCTGCCGTTGGCGGGCATCGTGCGCGAGCACGGCGGCGGGTTGATGGACTTCCACCGCATGAAGGGCATCGAACGCCTGACCGGTTCGAGTGACTGGGATTTCTACTCCTGGACGGTGGAAAATTACGACGATGACCTGCTCGACGTGTGCGAACGGGAGAACGCCGCCGACGTGCTCGCCGACTTGCAGGCATGGTGGAAAACGAGCCAGCCCGACATGCGGCAACACGTGGACGAGATGATGGCGGGCATCGACGCGGCCATGGAACCGCTCGACAAGCACCTGTACGCCGCCGCCGAAAAGGAGTTCAAGGAGCGCGCGTTGGACCCGGACGGGGAATGCTACCAATTGGACGGCGGCACGTTCATCTCCCAGGAATCATTCGACGGCATCTGCGGCGACCAACGCGACCGCTACATGGCATGGAAGAACCAGGCCGAACCCGCCAGACTCGTGAGCGCATGGGACGACCCCGCACGCCTGGACCGGCTCGTGGGAGACCTGATCGACGCGGACGATGGCGGCGGATGCTTCTACACCGACGCGCAGCCCATCGACTACACGCAGGGCATGGATTACAGCCCACAGCAGCTGGCCGCAGACAGCGGGCTGGGAGATACGGTCCCGCTGGCGTGTGAGTCCAACGCTTCCTACAGCCTCGCGCACCACCCCGATATCAAATTCACCGCCACCGGGTCTCCCGACGGCAGAAAGGCACTGGAGGTCTCGGCCCCCGGTTCCGCCCGTCATGCGCTAATCACGGCCAAACCCGGAACGTTCGACGTGAGCCTGCATGACGAGCGCGGCATCGTGTCCGGCGAATCCTTCCCTTACGAGGCAAACGATTCCTGGACGTACCGGCTTTCCGGCCAGGCGTTGCGCGGCGCGCTGGACCTCGCCGTCGGCTGGGCCGACCCACAGGAAACGTCTCCTGAGACCGCAGGGCTCGACCTCGCGTTGGATGACGGCATGGAAACGACACACGGACGATAAAGCGATTCTGCCGGCGTATGCGATCCGGCCGGCACGTTGAACCTTGACCAGGCATCGCCGTACGGCATGACCCGGTGAACAGGAAAACAATATGGAACAAGGAGAAACGAATATGAGTGATGAACATGAGGTCACGGCGGGAATGGACCGGTCGATAGGCGAATTGCTGGAGCACGCGGACCGTGATCGTTTGCCCGACACGATGCTGTATTTCGAGTCGCATGACGGCCGGAACCATGTGGCCGTCAGCGCCGCGCTCATGGAGGAGGATGACGAGGAGGCGCTGCGCGGATTCCTCGCCGAGGAATGCGGGACTCAGGACAAGGGGCTCGCGGACCGGTTCATAGCGGACTGGCAGAGCGGGCATTACCGCAGCGCCGTGCTTGCGTTGCGTGACGCGGGGGTGGATTTCACGCTTGATCCCCGGCTCGATATCCGCTCCTGGTCGGACGAACCCATGGAACAGGGGCTTGAAGCATCCGGTCTCGATGGTGCCAGGGCGCGTGTGGAACAGGCCATGAGATTGATCGAGCAGGCCGGGGAATGCCTGCGAAGCGCCGATGCCATCGCCTTGGACATTGACCCGCATTACCTCGCGGCCGCTTTCACGGGCAAGACCGTCAGCCTGTGCGACCAGCTCGAACAGGCGACGAAGCAGACCGCCGCAGAAGTCGAGGAAATGCGCCGCCAGGAGCCATCCGTGGAATCATCGGACGGCAACGATGATTCCACGGCCTTTTTCCAGGACTTTCTCGAAGGCAAAAAAAATCGTCGGACTGTCCATGTGACGCGCCTGCGCTTGTAGACTTATGGAAGCATCGATTAAGGAGTCGATATGCCGAATCCAGCGCTGACTGAGAAAATCCGAAACCTTCCTCCTCTCTTGGACTCTCTGGAGCGGGACGCGGAGGTGTCCGACTTGCTTCGTCGTTCCGATGCTGCCCGAGAACGGTTCAGGCAGATGTTTCCTTTGGATGGGGTGGAGCAGTCAGCGTTTGAGGATTACCGTAAGGAATGGATGGCCCGCTATGTCTACAACTCCAACGCGATCGAGGGATCCACGCTGACGCTTGAGGACACCGAACTGGTGTTGGAGGGCGAGTTCCTGCCGACCGACTCGCCGGCAAGATACATCTTCGCCGCCCGTGGCGTTGCGGATGGCATGGCCTATGCGGAACGATTCGCTGAAGAGAAGCGGACGCTGAGTGTCGAGATGATCCAAAAGCTGCATGAAGTCACCGCATTGGACATGCAGCCCGCGCTCAGGGGTCGGTTCCGCCCCTACGGCTACCAGGCAAGGGTCACCGCCACCCGAGTGAAGACCGCCGACCCACTTGAAATCTACGAGGACATGGAAGCGCTCGTGGACGCGGTGAACGGTTCCAAAGACCACCCGATCCTCAAGGCTGCCGGATTCCACGCGATGTTCGAGAACATCCATCCATTCACGGACGGCAACGGACGAACCGGGCGACAGATTCTGAATCTCATGCTCATGGCTGCCGGCTACCGGCCCGTAGCAATCAAACATGATGCCGGCCGCAGCTATGGGAAAAGTCTGGAAGCATGGCAGGTTGACGGCGATCCCAAGCCGTTCATTTCCCAGCTTGTCCAATGCGTTGATCAGGAAGAGCGCGCCGTAGCGGAAATCGTCGGCAGATTAAGAGAGAACCCTTTCTCGGAAAACGCCATCGACGGGATTAGTCTCGAAGACGGTCCGGCACGAGGGCGTTCCCTCTGATTGGAACGCTTCAGGATTGTGATAGGTGTACATGAATATGCGTTTTTACATATATTCATGTACACTTATATGCATGAAGAGGAGCGAGGCGATTGATCAGCTGCGCGAGATGGATGCCAAGTACTCGTGCTACGTGTATTGCAAGAACGAACTGGCCGTCGTGCTGGGTGAGCAGGGGCAGAAACTGAACCGAACCCTGTCCAGCCTGGTATCGGCGAAGGCGTTGGTCCGTGCCGCCCGTGGCGTCTACGTGTTCGCGTATTCCTCCCATCTCGGCGAGGGGACACTTCATCAGGTCGCAAAGCGGTTGCGTTCCGGCGAGCTGGTGTGGGAAAGCCTCGAAAGCGCTCTGTCGCGCTGGAACGTGATCAGCCAGATTCCGGTGGATAGGGTCACGTTCATGACCACGGGCCGTGAGGGCGAGTTCCGCACCGCGTACGGGGTGATCGAGTTCACGCACTGCAAGCTCAGCTGGAGTCGCATCCTGCCGAACCTGATCGCCCGCGATGACGGACTGACGCCGCTCGCGTCGAAACAGTGGGCGTATCGTGACCTGAAGGCCGTCGGACGCAACCTCGATCTGGTGGACATGGACGAATTGGAGGACGATGATGACTGGAGCTGACGGCACCTATGACTACAAGGCTATGGCGGCCGGGATCGTCTTGGCCGGGGGCGAGGGCATGGGCAATCTGCTTCCCGTGGTCGAGAAGGAACTTCTGCATTATCGAATCCTGGATGCCATGATGCGCGAGGGTTTCTTCTCCTCGCTGGTGTTCCAGGGCGGCACGAGTCTGCGCCTGTGCCACGGGTCCCCAAGGTACAGCGAGGACCTTGATTTTGCCGGCGGCACCTCGTTCGACATGGACACCCTTAAAGGGCTTGGCTCCTGCATCTCCGATTCGCTCTCGGGGATGGGCGATGATGTGACGGTCCGGGTCAAGGAGCCGAGACCCGACGCCGATGGGCTGACGCGCAGATGGCGTATAGCGATTCGCACGGCCGGTCAGCGCAAGGATCTGCCGAGCCAGACAATCAAGCTGGAGGTGGCATCGATTCCCGCGTACGAGCCGCAGCATCGTCCCGCCTTGGTCAACTATCCGATGTTCCCGGCCTTGTCGGGTCAGATCATCCTCGATGTGGAAAGCCCCACCGAGATTCTTGCCGACAAGCTGCTCTCCTATGCCTGCGCATCGCACCTGCGGCGACGCGACCTGTGGGACATGTGCTGGTTGGCGTCGAGAGGCGGCGTCGATTCCCGACGGGCGATGGAGCTTGCGGAATTGAAATCATCTGATTACGGCGAAGAAGGACTTTGGGCAGACCGTGCTGATCGCGTGGCGGGGGTCGCCGATGTGATCGGCTCGGATGCCTTCGCCGACGAGATGCGCCGGTTCCTCCCCGCCGGCCTGATGACATCCACGGTCGAATCCCCACGTTGGAGCGCATGGGCGATCGAACAGATCGGGACGTTGTACGGCACTCCAGGCACTCCATCGTCGGCCGATGCGGTTCCCGGATTCCCTATTTTCGGTGCGTCGAACGACTCCAGTCCAACCCGCTGAACGCTAAGGAGGTCTGCGATGTCGAATCTGGACTATAACTTGCCTGAGCCGACAAAGGCGCAATTGGAGTACGCGCGTTACCTCAGCCGTTTCCAAGCGCCGCGTGAACGCCGGACTCTTTTCGCCCGCACCGAATCGGATATCGCAGCCGCCTTCCGTGAAGAGACCGCGAACCATTCCTGGAACGCCGACGACCTTGCCTCCCAGGCCGGTATCGATCCCCGGTTTGCCGATGCTCTGCTCCAGCGGGGCGAAGCCCCGATTGAAGCGGTGTTCTCCGCAGCCGATGCGCTGGGGATAGACATAGCCGCGTTGCCGCTTTCCAGTCCCGGGAACACTCGGTGAGCGGTGTTGGTATACGCCAATATGCGCAAAGAAGCATGTTGTCGTATACCGTTTGTTCATCCGATCCTCGCGGCGCTAAGGGAATAGGTGGCGACGCTGCCGGCTGTTCCGACGACCTGGTTCATGGGCACGGTCAGTCTCATGTCGGTGCGGGTGGTGGATTCCACGGCGTTGCGCATTTCGTCCTGCACGAGGCCGATGTAACGCATGGTGGTGGCGATGTTGGCGTGCCCCAGCATACGGCTGACAAGCACGATGTTGCAGCCGTTCCTGTAGTAGACGCATGTGGCGAACCTACGGCGCAGGCTGTGCGACGGGTATCCGGTTACCGTCTTGATCCTCTTCGCCACGTAATCGACGCCGCAGTGTCCCTGCACGTCTCCGGGGAACAGCCATACGCCGGTGCGTTTCCGCAATGCCGAAGCGAGCTTTGCCGGCACGGGAAGCATCCGCTCCTTGTTGCCCTTGCCGTGGACGTGGAGCACCATGCCCTCGGCGTTCTCCTCCAGATCGGTCTTCAGGTTGATTCTGGTCATTTCGATGCGGCGCAGGCCGCAGAACGCGCCCAGCATGACGGCCAGCCGCGCGTTCTCGTCGGGTGATGCGAGTCCTTGTTCGATGTTCTCCTCGGGACAGATGCAGCCGGACGGAAGGGTCATGGGCACGGTGGGCACTTCGTCCGCCGGATTGCGGCGGGCGAGCCCTCGCTTCATGCTCCATTGGTAGAAGACCTTGACGCAGCTGCGTACTCCGCGTCTGCCTTCGGTTCCCATGCCGGCTAGGTAGAATATGAGGTCGTCTTCGGTCACGTCGGTGATGCTCTTATCGACGGCTTTGGAGAATCGAACGATCTGGTACCAGCGGGTGCGCAGGGTGTCGTTCGTGCGTCCGATGGCGTCCATCCAGTCGATCCATTTCTCAATGGATTCTTTCCAATCCTCCCGTGGCTCGACGTGTTCGCAGCTCTTCCTGTTGTCGTTCCAATACCTCATGGGGCTCCTTAAGCGCATAGAAAAGGGAAGTGACTTCTTCATCACTTCCCAAGGAATACTATTGCGCGTTTCTGGCCGATGCTCTTCGGAAAACCAGCTGCAAGGCGAACATGCGCGATGACACGCCGATTTGAAGGAACAGCAAGGCTGGTGTATTGTCTACTCCTGTTGCAAAAAGCCCTACGGCTGCGAGCCAGAACCGTATATCGGACGGTCGCTGGTTCAAGCCCAGCCGCAGGAGCTCACCTGAACGGGTAACTCCGGACGGGATGAAAATTGAATATTCCTGCGTAGCTCAGTTGGCAGAGCATCCGACTGTTAATCGGACGGTCGCTGGTTCAAGCCCAGCCGCAGGAGCCATCGAAAGCCTCGGTTCTCCGAGGCTTTTTTATTTTCATCGCATTGGTGACCAGACACGACACCCCATCATCAACCGGGAAATCCATGGCGAAGACCTCACCACTACTCACATCAGGCAGACAAGTCACTGTCAATTCACCGATGAGAGGCGCGGTATTCCCAGTATCAGTTTGGGAATACCGCGCAAATCTTACATCGAAACCTTGGTCAGGGGCATGGCGGAGTCAATCGGGAAGTCGGGGGCGCTGGGGGCCACGCCGGCTTCGACCAGGTTCACGCCGAGCATGGCGACCATGGCACCGTTGTCGGTGCAGAGCTTGATTTGCGGGATACGGACGTCGACGCCGTAGTTCTCGCCGAATTCGAGCAGTTTGGCGCGCAGCTGCGAGTTGGCGGAGAAGCCGCCGCCCACGATCAGCGTGTTGGAATCGTACTGCCGGCAGCCGCGCATGGCCTTACGGGCCAGCACGGTGGCCACGGAATCGGCCAGGGAGGCGCACACGTCGTCCACCGGAATCTCATGGCCGGCGGCCTGCTCGCTTTCCACCCAGCGAGCCACGGCGGTCTTGACACCGGAGAAACTGAAATCATACGGGTGCGCGGCACCGGCCTTGCCTTGTGTCAGGCCCATCGGCACCTTGATGGCGTGCGGGTCGCCGTTCTGGCCGTGGCGGTCGATGTGCGGGCCGCCCGGATACGGGAAGCCGAGCAGGCGGGCGACCTTGTCGAAGCACTCCCCCGCCGCGTCATCCAGCGTGGTGCCCACCACATCGATTTTGCGCGGCATGTCTTCCACGTGCAGCAGCGAGGTGTGGCCGCCGGAGACGATCAGCGCCAGCGTGTCCTTGGGGAACGGGCCGAACTGCAGCTGAGTGACGGCGATGTGTCCGATCACATGGTTGATGCCGTAGATCGGCTTGTTCGCAGCCCAGGCCAGCGCCTTGGCGCCGGACACGCCCACGGCCAGGCAACCGGCCAGTCCGGGACCGGCGGACACGGCGATGGCGTCCACATCCGCCAACGTCATGTTCGCGTCGGCGAGCGCCTTGGACACGCACGGCACGAAGGCCTCGGCGTGCGCGCGGGAGGCGATTTCGGGGATCACGCCGCCGTATCGCGCGTGTTCCTCCATGGATGAGGCCACGACGTTGGAGAGCAGTTCGCGGCCGCGTACGATGGCGGCTGCGGTTTCGTCGCAGGTGGATTCAATACCCAGTACAACCGGTTCGCTCATCGTGCTTCTCCGTTCTTCTCCGTTTGCTTGCTGGTGATGTCTTCAATGTCCGCCGATGCCGTCTGCGGGGCGGCAAAGCCCACGACCCTCGGCTTCAGGTCCAAGCTCATGGTGTATGCGTCGATGCCTTCGGGCTGGTAGTAGCGTTTGCGCAATCCCATGCGTTCGAATCCGAACCGCTGATATAGGGCCAGCGCAGGGTCGTTATCCACACGCACTTCGAGCAGCATGCGCGAGGCGCCCTGACGTTTCGCCTCGTCGACCAGTGCCTGAAGCAACGCAGCGGCGATGCCTTGCCGCTGGTATACCTTGCCCACGCCGATGGTCATGAGCTCGGCGTCCTCGCCGTCATACCAGAAGCCGGCGTAGCCGCGGACAACCGCCTGTTCCGCCTCCCCCAGCACATCCAGCAGATACGTGCGGGCCGGTGCGTCCAGTTCCTCTCGCACCATGTTCGCATTCCATGCGCCGCGGCCGAACAGTTCGCCTTCCAACTGTGCAATGGAACGAACCGCAAGATCACGACTCACAGCAGTGATATCAACAATCATCGGACACAACCCGCCTCACGCTTTATCGGCACCGGCATGGCCGAGCACGTGCTTCAGCGGGTTCGGCACTTCGGCGTCCGGCCGGCGCAGGTACAACGGTTCGATCGACACGACCTGGTCGCCGCGCAGTTCGCAGCTCAACGCGGTGGTCGCAAAGACGGCGAGCCCGGCTTTCCCGGCATCCAATACCGATCCGTCCACCACGGAGCCCAGCGCACGCAGTCCCTGCCAGACGGACGCGTATTTGGCCGCGCCGTGGCCGGCCACATCCACCACATAGCTGACGCCGTCGCGTTCGCCGTGTTCCGCGAGCGCCGCGTTCACCCGTTCGACGATATGCTCCGGGTAGTCGATATCCATCTCGATCCAGCGTCGTTCGGCGGCGTCCTCGTCCGGCAGGCTGATGCTGCCGTGGCTGAGCGAGAAGTACAGCTGCTTGCGGCGCGCATCGTTGACGCACAGCGTGACGTGGCGGTCGAGTTCGTGTTCCTTGGCCTCGGCGTCCGGGACGTCACCATCCGATTGGCGCGAACTCAAGCGCGGCACGTCGGCCAGGAAATCGATGCCGTCGAACATGGCGCTGTCACCCAGCACGAAGTTCATCATCTCGCCTTGCGGGTCGAGTACGTTCTGTCCGACGAGCTTGGCCCCGGTGGCGAAGGCCAACGCCTTGGCGGCCACGATGCCGGCGCGCAGGCCGGTGAATGGCGCCGGGCCGATGCCCACGACGATCTCCTCGATATCGGCAGGAGTCAGGCCGGCCTCCTCGACCGCGCGCGCGATATTGACCTGCAGTTTCTCCACATGGGTGCGCGAATCGGTCTCTACAATGGGCTCGCGCCCCACAATGCCGACCGTCGAGCCGAATGAGGTGTCAATCACCAACGTGCAACCCATGAATCCTCCTAGTCGTAAAGCCTCTAGAGAGTGTACATCGAGGAGTCTATGGGCGCATGGCTTATTGCAGGTCGAACGCGGCCCATCGCTTGCCGACTGGGACGAATGCGACGGTACGAGTGCCGTTGCTGGTGAGTTCGCCGTCTGATCCAGCGGATGCGACATCGGAGGAATCGAGAGGTCGATCGATATGGATTTCAAGTCGTTCTGGTGCCAAGGCGGTGGCCATTTGTTCGCCCCACTCCATAAGCACCACCGTGTTCTCGCCGGGGTCTTCAAGTTCTTCGTCCAATCCCAGCGATTCCAGCTCGTCCAACAAACGCCCGATGGCGTCCTGCCCCGGCGCATAGGCTGAGCCGCCCAGACGGTAGGCATCCACATGCACCAGATGAGCCGGAGTGCCGTCGGCGAAATGCCCGTCAAGTTCGCGGGCAATGGTGAATGTAGGAGACACGATGGGTTCGGTAATGTCCAGCCCCGCCCCGAAGCCTTGGGCGAATGTGGTTTTGCCGGCACCAAGAGGGCCTGAGAGCAGCAATACATCGCCGCCGTGTACCATTCCGGCCACGCGGCGGCCGAGCTCCTGCATGGCCTCGCTGGTGGGAGCCGCAATAGTGTGTTCGCTCATAAATACCCCTTTATCGACTTTTACCGACCTTTATGACTGATGTCTTCAATGCAGCGTTCCAGCGCATATACCGGGTCGCCGCCGTTCGTTTTGCTTTGCTCATCCGCCCAGGCGAGCATACGGATGCAATGCGCGAGTCCTGCCGAAGTCCAGCCGCCAAGTTGGCGCATCGCATTCTTCAGCACCCACGGATTGGTTTTCGCTTCGGCCTGTGAAATCGTGCCGGCCCGGACCGCCGAGGCTTTGGCAATGGTACGGAGCTTCATGGCCAACGCGCCGATCAACGCGATGGGATCGGTCCCTTGTTCCACAGCTGCACGCATCATGACGATGGCTTCGGCGGTTTTGCCTTCCACGGCCTTGTCTGCCACGGCAAAACCGGTGACCTGCGGATTGGCGGTCAAATACTGGTTGACACAGTCGAGCCCCATCGGATTATCGTCAAAGTCGAAACACAATTGCTCGCACATGGCGGCGAGTTCGCCGGTTTTGCCGCCGAGCACGGATACCAGCTGCTGCGCGGCCATCGGTTCGACTCTACGACCGCGTTTCTCGAATTCTCCGAGTACGAAATTGAGTTGGGCATCCGGTTTCTTCAAATCCGGCACGTCCTCTTTGCGAGCGCCGGCTTTCACCAGTTGGTCGATGATCTTGCGCCCTTTGACGCCGCCCTCGTGCTGGCAGATCACCACGCTGGAGCCGTTCGGATCCTTGGCGGCCTGCTTGGTGTACGTCACCAAAGCTTCGGCGAGCTTTTCGTCGGCATTCTGCAGGTTGACGAGTTTGACCACGGCAACGTCGGAAAGCAACGATGGGCTGACGGCTTCATCGAAGGCATATTGGTCGGCCGATGTGGCGTCGAGCTCGATGAGTTCGGCGTCGGGTCGCGCCTTCAACGCTTGTGCGCACAGTGCCTTGGTGCGCGCGTCGTTCAAATACGAGTCGCCTCCGGGCACCACGGTTACCGGTACGTTCGCTGCTGTTTTCGCCATGCCCCCATCTCGCCACACAGGTTGGACAATGACCTGCCGGCATAACGGCCCGGCAGCACCCCGCGATTAGGCGTATGCCTCATCCAACAGGGCGTCGATATCCGCGAAACGCTTGGGACCGGGACGCCATACCGGGTGACCGGCCGCGATGACCAATGCCGGGTGTTCCAACGCGCGCAGGTCGTCCAGCGGATTGGCATTCAGCACAAGCAAATCAGCGGATTTGCCGACTTCCAAAGAACCGGTCTCGGCATCGACGCCGAGAATGGAGGCGTTGACGGCAGTGGCTGCGTGCAGGGCCTCAGCCGGACTGAAACCGGCATATGCGACCAGCAGCTCCAGCTCACGCCATGTGGCGTACTGCGGCACGAATGTCATGCCTGTATCGGTGCCGACGCCTATCATCAATCCGGCCTCGTGCGCCTGACGAGCACCTGAAACCATGCCTCCGACCACGTTTTTGGAATTCTCCAATTGGATGTCGGTGATGCCGGTCACGTCCTGTCCAAGCAAGGTCAATGGCAGGCCGGCGGACAGTGTCGGAATCAATGCCGAGTATCCGCGCAACGCATTCGGATTGTGCCGGAACATGCCGATCAATTCGTCGTCGAGCACGCTACCGTGTTCGATGGTATCGACGCCGGCCAGCAGCGAACGCCGCACGCCTTCCGGGCTTTGCGCGTGCGCGCCGACAATAACACCATACTGATGCGCCTCATCGCAAATCGCCCGCATCTGTTCCACGCTCATCTGCGGGCTGCCGGCCTCGCCGATTTCCTGTGCATCGGTTACGCCGCCGGTCGCGGCGATTTTGATGGCGTTGACGCCAGCCTTGAGATTCTGCGCGACTGCGGTACGCGCCTCTTCCGGGGTGCCGCTGGTCAGTGCGATAAGCGGGGCGCCATGGCCTTCGGGAATCGCCATCAGCGGTCCGGACGCCAAGATACGCGGTCCGAGGATTTGGCCTGCATCAATCTGATCGCGTAATGTCACGGACTTCATATCCCACGTCGCCAAGCGTGCGGATCGTCGTAACGCCGGACTCCAGCAATGTTGTGGCGTTGTGTTTTACGGTTGCGGCCATGTACGGCTTGCCCAATGGCGAATGCGCGAATGTGGCGACCATACGTTGGCCTTTGGGCGTCGCCAGCTTCGGATTGAGCGGCTTGCCTTGGGAGAACAGATGGGTATGCGCATTGATCAGCCCCGGCATCACGATTTTGCCGGTGCCGTCAAGATAGTGGTATTCGGCTGGGATACTGGTTTCGATGCTGGGTGCAACCTGTTCGATACGTCCGTCGGCTCCGACCACGATCGTCATGTTACGCAGTATGGTTCCGGCTTTATCTCCGGTGACGATGGTGGCGTGGGCCAATGCAAATGGTTCGACTATCGGATTATGAGACAACATCATCGCCGGCACTCCTTCATGCAGCTGGTTGAACTGGTCTCAACTGTATCGCAGTTTTACCGGCTGATGGTTTATGCCGCGCGGCCTATCGCATAGGTTCGGCTGGCTATTGCGATGGTTGCTGCACCGAATACCGCATTGGCTATTCGGCTTGCCGCCGCGTAAAGAGACGTCTCGTCTCCTCGCACCAGAGACTGAGGCGGACATGCCAAGCGGAACCGAAGCGCACGCCAGGCATTCCGGCCTCATAACGACGGACATGCTGGAGGCAACGGCTGACGAACACCAGTAGCATGCCGATACCGATTTCCACCGCCACAATCAGCATGGCACCCGTAACGCCATCTTTCCATGGGATGACGGCCATCGTGCTGCCACCCAGCCACAACGCCACCCGTTCCATCACCAGCGTGCCCCATGACGATATCCACGCGAATACGCCGGCCAGCCATGGCTCGCACCATGCGCAGGCCAATGCCATCAATCCCGCCATCGTGGCCAATCCCACAAACGGCGACACCAACAGGTTCGCCGGCACGGACAGCAACGGCAACTCCGGTTCCATCAACACCTGAATCGGCAGGGTGAACAACTGCGCGGCCACGGTCATCGCCATCATTTCGGCGATGCCGTGCGGCATCGCTCGCTCAAAGGCACCGGCCAGCCGCCCCGCAAACAGCACGATACCCAGTACGGCGGCCGAAGACAAGGCGAATCCGTAGCTGGCCGACATATCCGGATTCACCGCCAATACACCGATTACCGTCCAGCACAGGGCGCTCAACGCTTGCGTACGCCGCCCCATCGCATACGTCAACGCACCTATCAATCCCATGATGAACGCGCGGGTGACCGAATCACTGGGGAACATCGCCAATGCCAGCAGCACATATACTCCAGAGACCAGCAACGCCGTCAGCCGCCGATCAAGCAGCATCCACATGCATAACCGGCGCACCAATCCCGCCACCAGTACAAAGTGGCCGCCGGATACGGCCATGAGGTGCATGATGCCGGACTGGCGGAACTGATTCTCCAACGTTTGCGCATACGTGCTGTTGACCGGCATCGGACCGGTCTCGCCGCCGATATAATCCTGGCCAAGCACACCCATCGTCAATCCCGGCACCAACACACGCCCCTGATCGGACAATTGTTCGGTCACGGTGAAAAACGCCTCCTGCACATGCGCAATCGCGGCGAGATGCCACGGCGGAGCCCGCACCTGTGCTACCGGCTGTTTTCCTTCCAAGAGCAGCCATAGTGGTATGCGTCCATATCGCGCTTGCTGCAATACGCCTGTCAGCAGATAGACCGCGCCTCGACGCAACTGCCCACAATACGATTCGTCGGCGTATACACGCACAGCGACCGTGGAACGTACATCCGTACCATCCACAGTGATGCCGCTCAGCCGTATGTCCGTCTGACAATCGTATGTGCGTTGGTCCGAAGCGATCACGGGCGTCGTCACCGTGGCCATGACTTCGTGGTATGAACTGGATTGGCGAGCTTGTGCGGAGGCAGGATCATGCCAGGCAATGGTGTCCGACGCGATTGCCGTCATACTGCCGATGCACGCCACCGCAACGCATACGGTCAATGTTCCCGTCCACCGGATCCGCAGGCGGAAAGACACCACAATCATCGCCGCCACGGCAGCACATGACGCCACTGTTATAGGCAATATTCGTGTGACAGGCCATTCCATGCCGATTATGGTGACGTCAATGCCAGCTCCGGCATCAGCCTTTGCCTGACCGGTGCCGAGTCCATCAGACATCCTCCATGCGAATAATGCGTGCGCTCCCAGACTCGCCGCCCACATCACTATGGCGATCGGCAGCATCCTCCAATCGCGGCTCCCCTGCTCGCGCAGTATCCAATCCCTGCTCATCCGACCGTCACCTGCCCTCGCATGGTCTCCAACGTCTTGGAGCCGATGCCTTTGACATCCAGCAGCTGATCGACTGATGTATACCCGCCAATCGCCGTGCGATGATCAATGATCCGCTGAGCGGTAACCGGCCCAATACCTTTGATGGATTGCAATTCCTCAGCGGTAGCCGTGTTGAGGTTGATAAGACCATGCGTGGAAGCGCCGGCATCGCTGCCGTCCGTCTGCATGTGCGGAGATTGCGTGGTATCCGATTCGGGGTTCGCTGTGGCATCGGAATGCTCCGACTGCTGCGGATCCGTGCGTTTCTCGTCCGTGGTGTTCTGCGATGGCATCGTCTGATCTCCAGCGGAGCCGCCCGTGGTCTGCATGGCGGTCGGTTGAGACAGCATGGCCATATTCATCGACTGTTGGACCAGCAATGCCAAGCTGATGCCAAGGGCGACGATCAGCAGCAATATCACGGCCAAGGCATGCCCAATGGTGAACGACAATCGCGGCTGATCCCGGGTGAGTCTGGCTGATTCGCCGACGGCATCGGCGGAACGTACGCCAATCAGATCCGATAACGCACGTTTGTCACGGGTCGCCTGCCGCAGGCCGCTCTGCGCCCTTTGGGGCGGGTGGCCAGCCGGACGGATCCGTGCATGGCCAGGAGGCGGCGGAGGCGTCGTGGGCCGTTCCACTCGCGGTTGGGGCATGGCTGCGCTCTGCCTGCTGAATGCGCGCAAACGGTTGGCGGCATGGTCTGCGCGATGGTTATGAGAAACGCCCATGCATCCACGCTGATGGATTCATGGGCGTTTGTCCAGCTGAAACGGGGTATGTGGTTCTAGCTTATGAAGTTATCCACAATTGAGGTGGGCGGTTGACGCTCCCCTCAGTCTCGCTACGCGAGCCAGCTCCCTCAAAGAGGGGAGCTGGCTCGCAACAAGTCACTCCGCGGGAACGATGGAGACGATCTTCGGGGCCTTGACGATCACCTTGCGCGGCTCCTTGCCGCCAAGACGGTCGGCGACGGCGGCCAGCGCCTGCTTCTCGAGATCGGCCGGATCGATGTCGACCGGCACTTCGAGCTTGGCGCGCACCTTGCCCTTGATCTGCACCACGGCGGTCACGGTGTCGTGGCCCACGTAGCGTTCGTCGGCCACCGGCCACGGCTCGGCGGACAGGGATTCGGCGTGACCGAGCTTGCTCCACATCTCCTCGCAGATGTGCGGGGCAATCGGCGCGAGCATCAGGATCAGCGGCTCCACGGCGGCACGCGGCACAGCCTTCAGACCGGTCAGGTGGTTGTTGAGCACGATGAGCTTGGCGATGGCGGTGTTCGGGCGCATGCCTTCCATTTCCGCGGTCACTTCGGCAATCGTGTTGTTGAGCAGCTTCAGGGTCTTTTCGTCCGGCGTGTCCTCAGTCACATGGGCCTGGCCGGTGGTCTCATCGACCACATTGCGCCACAGACGCTGCAGGAAGCGCATGCCACCGACCACGTTGCGGGTGTTCCACGGGCGAGACTCGTCCAGCGGGCCCATGCTCATTTCGTACAGGCGGAAGGTGTCGGCACCGTAGTTCTCGTACATGTAGTCCGGGGTCACGATGTTCTTGAGGGACTTGCCCATCTTGCCGAACTCGCGGTTGGCATGTTCGCCGTTCCAGGTGAAGGTCGGCTCGCCGGAGGCGTCGGCCGGGCCTTCCACGACCTCGTCGGCCGGCACGTACTGGCCGCGGTCGTCGGTGTAGGCGTAGGCCTGGATCATGCCCTGGTTGAACAGCTTGTGGAACGGTTCGGCCGAGTCCACGTAGCCGAGGTCGAAGAGCACCTTGTGCCAGAAGCGGGAGTAGAGCAGGTGGAGCACAGCGTGTTCGACGCCGCCGATGTACAGGTCCACACCGCCTTCATCACCCGAGTACTTGTTGTGGTTCGGGCCCATCCAGTAGTCGAACTCGTCCTTCTCCACCATGTGCTTGGTGTCGGTCGGGTCGATGTAACGCATGTAGTACCAGCAGGAGCCGGCCCAGTTCGGCATGGTGTTGGTGTCGCGGTAGTAGGTCTTCTTGCCGTCGCCCAAGTCGAGCTCGACCTTGACCCAGTCCTCGTTGCGGCTCAACGGTGCCTCCGGGTTGGACTCTGCGTCCATCGGATCGAAGGTGCGCGGCTCATAGTCGGGCACGTCGGGCAGGTTGATCGGCAATGCGGAATCCGGCAGCAGGTGCGGGGTGCCGTCTTCGCCGTAGACGATCGGGAAGGGCTCGCCCCAGTAGCGCTGGCGGGAGAACAGCCAGTCGCGCAGACGGTAGCTTACGGTGCCCTTGCCCACGCCGGCGGATTCGAGCCAGGCGTTGACCTTGGCGATGGCGTCGTCCACGCGCAGGCCGTTAAGGCTCAGCGCGTCGCCCTTGGCTTCGGTGGCCTCGACGGAGGAGTTGATCACGATGCCGTCATGGGAGACGAACGGCGCCTTGCCCTCGTAGTTGGCCAAGTCGTCGCCGGAATCCGGCAGAGGCGTGACGGTGTAGATGACAGGCAGACCGAACTTCACGGCAAAGTCGTAATCGCGCTGGTCGCCACCAGGCACGGCCATAATGGCACCGGTGCCGTAGTCCATCAGCACGTAGTCGGCAGTAAACAGCGGGAGCTTCGCGCCGGTGATCGGGTTGGTGGCGTACAGGCCGGTGAACAGACCGGTCTTCTCACCGGCCTCGTTCACGCGGTCCTTGGCGGTCTTGGCTTCGGCGGCCAGACGGTAGGCCTTCACCGCCTCGACCGGGTTGGCATAGCCGCCCTTCCAGTCTTCGGGTACATCGGCCGGCCATTCGGCGGGCACGTTCTCCAGCAGGTGATGTTCCGGGGAAACCACGGCGAACGTGGTGCCGAACAGCGTGTCGGGACGGGTGGTGTAGATTTCCATGTCCTTGTCACCGTCGGCAGTGGCCACGGTGAAGTGCACGGAGGCACCATGGGATTCACCGATCCAGTTGCGCTGCATGAGCTTGACCTTCTCAGGCCAGTTGATGCCGTCAAGATCGGCGATGAGGCGGTGGCCGTACTTGGTGATGCGCATGGACCACTGGCGTAGCTCACGCTGGAAGACCGGGAAGTTGCCACGCTCGGACTTACCTTCGGCGGTGACCTCCTCGTTGGCCAGCACGGTGCCCAGACCCGGGCACCAGTTGACCGGGGACTTGGAGATGTAGGCCAGGCGGAAGTCGTTCAAGATATCCTGCTGCTCGGCGTCAGTGAGGTCGGACCACTGCTTGCCGTCGGACTCGTGGCCCGGAATGGCCTTTTCGCCGGATTCGAACTTGGCCACGAGCTCGGCGATCGGGCGTGCGGAGCCCCTGGAGCCGGACGGGTTGGTGGCGTCCTCGTCGTACCAGGAATCGTAGATGCGCGAGAAGATCCATTGGGTCCAGCGCACGTAGCCGGGGTCGATGGTGGCGAACGTACGACGGTTGTCAAAGCTCAGGCCCATACGGTGCAGCTGGCGGCTCATGTTGGCGATGTTCGCCTCAGTGGTCACGCGCGGGTGCTGGCCGGTCTGGACTGCGTACTGTTCGGCAGGCAGGCCGAAGGCGTCGTAACCCATGGCGTGCAGGACGTTCTCGCCCTTCATGCGGTGGTAGCGGCTCACCACGTCGGAGGCCAGGTAGCCCAGCGGGTGGCCGACGTGCAGGCCCTTGCCGGACGGGTAGGGAAACATGTCCATGGCGAAGTAGGCGGTGCGGCCTTCGGCGTTACGGCCCTTGCCGTCCTTCAAATCGCCGTTGACGTTGGCGGCCCAGAAGGTGCCTTGCTCGTCCCAAATCTTCTGCCACTTGTTTTCGATGTCCTGCGCCAGTGCGGCGTTGTAGCGGAAGTTGGGCTCTTCGGTTTGCGTGCTCTTCTCGTTGTCACTCATAAATCAGCAAGGTAGCCTCGCAACTGGACACGTCGTCAATCGTTATTCAGCATCCGAGACGATGGCTTTGGGGTCGCCGTTCAGCGAAACCGTGAGCTTTGTTTGGCTTGTGAACGTATCCTTGGCGGCCGTCCAGCTGCCATCCTCAACCATGTCTTCCAATGCTTCCGCGATTTTCTGCGCCAATTGGCTGGTGCCTTGACTCACGGCGATGCCATAACCGACCTCGCCCTTGTCCGCAATCACGTCCATATACTGGGGCCCGTTGGCCGCTTGAAGACCGGAAAGCACCGCCATATCGGAGGCTATGGCATCCGCCGACCCTACTTGCACGGCCGTGACGCACTGCGCATAACTGCTGCGCTCCTGAATCCGAGCCTGCGGGTGGTTGCCGCGGAAGATGCCGACTGTCTCGTCACCTTTCACTGCGCACACCGTGCCGTCGCCTACGTCACCCACCGAACCTGCGTCATTGGTGAATCGGCCACGCTCATCCGACCTGACCAGCAAACCGACGCTGGTCGTGAGGTATGGTCCGGCAAAATCAACGATCGCACTGGACCCATCGGTGATAGGCCAAGAGGCGACGACCATGTCGACCTGTCCATTGTCCAGCATGGAGCGCCGGTTTTCGGGGCGAACCTGTTTGAAGACGATCTGCTTGTTCGCATAGCCGAGTTTGGCGGCCACGTATTTGGCGATGGTGATGTCGAAGCCCTGGTATGTGCCGTCATGCCATGCTCCCACCGATGGCTCGTCGGCTGCGACCCCAATGGCGATGGTGGGCCCCTCCGGCGCTCCGGAGACGGTGGTGACTTGAATTTGGCCGCAACCGGCCAGACCGGATAATGGCAATATCACGCCAAAGGCCGCGGCGAATCCTGCCATCAGTCGGGAGCGAAATCCGCGCCGCATCGGACGGCGAGCGCGGAGCATGCTACGGCTGGCGAACGATGACCAGTGGTGCATAACCGTCAAACGCCTTACTTGAACATGCGCGAACGCGTGAGGAACCAGGCAACCGCACCGGAGAGCACCATGGAAATCACGATAATGAGCATGAAACCCCACGGCTTGTCAGTGAACGGCATACCCATCATGCCGCCATCGAAGTTCATGCCGTACATCGAGAAGATCAGGGTCGGGATGGACAGTGTGATGGAGATGATGGTGAAGATGCGCATCACGTTGTTCAGGTTGTTGGACACGATCGAGGCGAAAGCGTCGGTCATGTTCGCAAGAACGCCGCTGTAAATGTTGGCCATCTCGATAGCCTGCTTGTTTTCGGTGATGACGTCGTCGAGCAGGTCCTCGTCGTCCGGGTATTGCTTGATGCGTTGCAGGGTGGTGAGCTTCTCCATCACGATTTCGTTCGATTTCAGCGATGTGGTGAAATACACCAAAGTCTTGCTCAGCTCCATGAGCATCACGATCTCGCGGTTCTGCATGGAGTGGCGCAGCTTCAGTTCAAGCTTGTCGCTTTCGCGGTCGATGATGCGCAGGTAACGCAGGTACATCGTGGCGTTGCGGTACAGGATCTGCAGGATGAAGCGCGAACGCATGAAGGTGTTGAAGCCTCGGATCGTGCCTTCCATGAATGGGTGGAGCACGGGCGTGTCCTGCATGCAGACGGTGATGATGAGGTTTTCGGTGACGATGATCGACAGCGGGATGGTCTCGTACCAGTCGCGTCCGCCACGCTCTTCCACGGTGGGAATGTCGACGATGATCATCGTGTAATCGTCTTCGACGTCTACACGTGAACGTTCCTCGTCATCCAAAGGGGCACGCAGGTCGGCCAGGTCGATGCCGGTTTGCGAGGCGACGGTGGCGAGCTCCACATCAGTGGGTTCGCTCAAACATAACCAGGAGCCGTTTTCCGGTTTCTCGATCTGCTCCACTTGGCCATTGATTGAGCTGAAGATTCTCAGCATGTCGTCTCACCCGCCTTCCGCGCTTTCTTACTGTTCTATCGCTGTACGGTTCCAAACCGAGATTAGTCTAGACCCACCGTTCGAATTTGCGAGCGGGGTTTCGCATAGCGACCATCACCAGACGATTGGCTGCCAACTTGGCATGTGCGGTCCTCGCAGATCGGTCGGCCCGTTCTCCCAGTCGGCGCTGTCGGCGATGGCGGGAGCCTTGTTGTATTCCTCCAACTCCCACAGTGGCTGTTCGATGGGGGTGCCGTTGACGCTGTGGCGCACTTTGAGCCGGCACCAACAGGCGTTGCGCATGCCGCCGAGTACGTTCATGCCGTCCGGGTCAAGTTCGAGCAGGTTGGAGATGGTGGCGGTAATCCATGAGCCATGGGTGACGAGCATCAGCGTGGTGGGCGTGCTGTCTGAATAGGCGGAGTCGATGACCAGTGCGCGCACGGCATCGGCACCTCGCTGCCCCACGGCGGCACGGCTTTCCACACCATGCTTGGTTTCGCCCCCAGTGTGCTGTTTCCAAGAGGCGTAGTCGTCGGCTGCCACGGCTTTGATTTCGGCGCGGGTCATGCCTTCCCACTCGCCGAAGCTGCGTTCACGCAGTCGTTGGTCACAGGTGACTGGCAATCCCAAAATATCGGCGAAGGCGTGTGCGGTCTGTTGGGCACGGAACAGGTCGGAGGTCATCACCACCATGCGCCGGCCGGCGGCGGGAGCCTCCTCGAACTGGCGCGTATCAGTGCGTTCGGCGGCGTCAGGACCGGGCTGGGCGATGGCTTCGGGATGCTCGGCAAGTCGGTTCACCTTGGCCCAGTAATACCGTGAAGCGAGCGCGAATCCGGTCTGGTCAACCTGCCATTGGCCTACGATGTCGAGCGGCACATCGATCTGGCCTTGCAAGCGATGTTCGAGATTGTATTGCGTACGGCCATGACGCAGCATCATCACTTCATCGATCATCGGTTTTCGCCACCTCGTTCTCTTGCGGTTTGCCATACTCATCTCAGCACAACCCCTAGAATGGCGGCATGGAGATTTCTGAGTCGACTTGGGCGTTCATCGCCAAACACCGCCGTGAAGATGTGCGTGATGTGGCCTTGCACGCCAAGCATGATGGCGACGTGGATGTGCCGTTCGCGCTGGAGCAAATTGCCGGCTGGCAGCGCGCTTCACTCAAGCTACCTGACTGGGCGTCCCATGATGGGCTGATTTTCCCGCCGCAAGTCCCAATGGAACAATGTTCCAGCCAATTCACCGCACAGTACAAGGCTCGGCTGGCACAGCGATTGTTGGCCGAAGAAGCAGTCGACGACGACTCCCCGACATCCCTAGTCGATCTGACCGGCGGTTTCGGCGTCGACTTTTCTTACATGTCCCGAGTGTTCAATCGTGCCATATATGTGGAACAACAATCCATTTTATGTGATATCGCTCGCCATAATTTCCCGATACTCGGCCTTGACCACGCCGAAGTCATCAATGATGATTCAACAGCAGTGCTTGACACGCTTGGCCGAGTCTCCATGATCTTCCTCGATCCGGCCCGCCGTGACGATCATGGCTCGCGTACCTACGCGATTGCCGATTGCATGCCGGATGTGCTGACCCTGAAGGATATGCTGCTGGCCAAGGCACCGACGGTCATGGTCAAGCTCTCCCCCATGCTCGACTGGCATAAGACCGTCGCCGATTTCGCCGGCGCGGTACATGAGGTGCATATCGTCTCCACCGGGAATGAGTGCAAGGAATTGTTGCTGGTGTTGGGGCGCGGCCGTTACGCCTCACCGCTCGTGGTATGTGCTAATGACGAGCAGGTGCTGTCGTACAAGGCCGGCGATAACAGCGACAATCACACCACTATCAGCGATTCTGCCTTGGCTGCACGCAATACTTGCAATACCGAAGATTCCCTGTCTGAGGAAAGCGCGAACGACTTCGATTCCTCGCATTGGAAGTACCTTTACGAGCCCAACGCCTCAATCATGAAGGCCGGATGCTTTGATGTTCTCGAACAGCGCTTCGCCGTGCATCACATCAGCCCGAATAGCCACCTGTTCGTGGCGGCCGAACCTATTGCCGATTTTCCAGGCAGGTCATTCGCCATCGAATCCATCGCCACCATGAACAAGAAAGAACTGAAACAGCTATTGGCCGGCCTCACGCACGCCAACATCGCCGTACGCAATTTCCCCCTAACCGTGGCCCAGCTGCGCAAAAAACTCAAACTCAAGGACGGTGGTAGCACCTACCTCTTCGCCACCACCGACGCCCAAGGCCGTCACCTAGTACTGCGCACTAAAAAGCGAAAAAGTGGCTCCCTCTGACGAGGAAGCCACCAATACGTCAGCTAATCAGTCCTTGGCGATGGTCTTGCCGGCGGTCGGACCGGAGGCAAGGTCCTGGATCTCGGTGACTTCGAGAACCGGAATCACGGCCGGCTTCTTGGTGCCCTTTTCCTCGGCGACCTTGACCTGCTCGTTGTAGATGTCGTCGTCAACGTGCAGCACCACGTTGCCGCGGAAGCGGTAGCCCTGCTTCTTCTCGAGGTTGGCGAAAGCGATGACCAGCGGGGAACCGTTCTTGAGGTTCTCATAGTGCTGGCCGGCGGTGCGCTCGTGGTAGGCGATGTGCGTGTCGTCCAGCACGAACAGGGACATCTTCGGGCCGAGGTCCAGTTCGCCGTCCTTGGAGACGGTGGTGATCCAGCCAAGGTTGTTCTTGATGAATTCCTTGATTTCCGGAGTAATGACTGCCATGTCGAATCCTTTCATGATTGCTACGGATAACGTATCCTTACTCTTTCCAGAGTACCGGTTTCGAACGCGACTAGCCCGGATGTTCGCTGTGAGTAACCTCACCTTCGCACAGCTTTCATCCGGTTTTTGCCTGCTTGGCGATGCCATGCCCCGGTCGCGCACCAGCCACACACCTGTCACACACCCGACACCCATCGACCGGTCGATTTTGGCCGGTAGTTCCCGTAATCTGTGAGCCGAGAGAGCCACAAGTTTTCCTAACTGTCCTGAGGTGCACCATGGGTTTGGTCGAACGTTTCAGCAAGCTGCGCAGCCGCTGGTCCCGCAACTTTCCCCCGAATCTCGCCCGACTCATGTTGCTGGGCTGCGCTGCATTATGGGGTGGCAGCTATCTGCTCGCCAAATTCGCCATGGAGGCGATTCCGCCCCAATGGCTGATGGGTCTGCGCATGATCGGCGCCTGCCTGTGCATGCTGGCCTTGTTCCATAAGCACATCGTGCCGTATCTGACGCCGAAAATCATTGTGCCGGCGCTCGTGGTGGGCCTGACCTACTGGGGCACGATGGTCACCCAGACCATCGGCCTGCAGACCATTGAACCGGGCCGCAGCGCGTTCCTGACGGCCGCCTACTGCGTACTCACCCCGTTCGCCACGTGGATTATTTCAAAAAACCGCCCGAAGGCCATCAATCTGGTCGCCGGCGTGATCTGTCTGATCGGCGTCGGCTTCGTCTCGCTGAAGCCGGGCGGTTCGCTGTCGCTGAGTGCCGGCGACTGGCTGACCATCGCCACCGCGGTCATCTTCTCGTTCAATCTGACCTGCCTTGGTGTCTACACCAAACGCTTCGACCCTATCGCCGTCACTTTTGTGCAGTTCGGCGTTGCCGGCGTATTGTTCATCATCGGCGCGTTGTTCACCGAACCCATGCCGAACGCCAGCTGGCTGGCACCCTCAGTAGTGGCCAGCGTGCTCTATCTGTTCCTCGGCGCCACGATGAGTGCCCAGATCATGCAGAACATCGGTCTGGCTCACGTGCCTGCCTCGCAGGCGTCAATCATCATGTGTACGGAAAGTCTGTTCGCTGTCACGTTCTCCGCGCTGTTCTGGGGCGAGACAATCATGTGGAGTTCACTGGTGGGCTTTGCGCTGATCTTCGTCGCCGTGCTGATGTCGGTAATCAAGCCGACCAAACAGTCGCTGCACCGGAACTGACGATTCAGTTTCGGCCATGGATGGTCATGGGTTCTCCATTGCCCTGAACCGTTACGGTGAAGGCCGAGGCTCTTGAAGGCGTGCAATCGGAAATCGGACTTGGCATCGCCAAACTGCATTTCGAGTTGGGTGCCGGCAACGGCAGCTTCGCTTGGGCTGCATGACGTTCTGCTGAACGTCGTTTTCGCTCCAAGCGAACCAATTTCGGTTGTTCTTTGCGCTACTTTGCGCCACTTTGCGCTGATTCCCACTGCTCATCGGCACCATATTTTTGAGTCATTCCACATTCCGCTGGCTAGGTTTTGAAGGTCTCGTGTAGGCATCCTCTCGGTATCACCGAGCCTTAAGCAACCTTCCAGCCCGACACTTTACGGTCGTGTCTTGTGAAGAAGTTTTTCGAAGGTCTTTCCCTCTCATCCATCGTGGCGGGCACCCTTGCCGCCGTCACCTCATTCTTACTGGCATCGAAAATCGGTATCGCCGGCTCGGTAATCGGCGCGGCAGCCAGCTACATCGTCTCCGCGGTGGCCACCAAAATCTATCAAAACATACTCACCGCCTCCGGTGAGAAACTACAGTCGGCCTCGTCTTCCGGCAATGACGATGACACTACGGATAATAAGTCCGATAAGGCAGCCGAATCCGAGTCCGATACGACGATGACCGGCATGGTCAATACCGTTTCCACCGCGCGCAAGCCGCGCGAAGTCGTGTCCAATCGAGCGAACGGACGAACCTATTCGGTCAATGAACTGCGCAAGGCCCGCTCCCATAATTCGAAGCGCACCGCCATTATCGTCACGCTGGTATCCGGCCTGCTCGCCGTGGCAGTAACCGCCGGCATCGTCATGCTGGTCACGCAGGGCCGTGGCACGGACCATATCATCACTCCGTCCACCACGCCCACGCAAACCGACACCAAAACGCAGACCGACACGTCCAATCAGAATAACGGACTGCCGCAGCCGGGCATTACCGACGGTTCGAATGATTCCAACACCAAGGACTCCACATCCGGCTCGTCCAACGACGGCACCGATTCAAGCACGTCCGGCTCAACCGGCACCGACTCCTCAACCGATTCCAACACCGATGGATCCACCGATGGTTCGACCGGCACCGATTCCTCCACTAATTCGGGCACGACTGGCGGTTCCACCGGTTCCGGCACCACCGGAGGCACCACCGGCACCGGCAACGGTTCAACCGGATCGGGTTCAGGATCAGCCAATGGCTCCGGTTCCTCTTCCAGCTCCACGGGCGGATCATCCAGTTCAAACTCCGGTAATAGCGGTTCGAGCGGCTCCTCAACCGGTAGCAGCAGCGGAACCGGCATCAAATTCATTGGCTGACAATCGCCGACTCGATAGCAGCGATGGCGTCAATGCCAGTCAATGACGTGGGGCAATGAGAACATGGAACGTATGACTACCATCATTATGAATACCTCTGAGGGCAGCATCACCATCAACCTGTTCGACGACAAGGCTCCGAACACCGTGGCCAACTTCCTGGGCCTCGCCACCGGCGAGAAGGAATGGGCGGACCCGTACACCGGCCAGCCTTCCCACGGCAAGTTCTACAACGGCCTGACCTTCCACCGCATCATCAAGCAGTTCATGATTCAGGGCGGTTGCCCGCTGGGCACCGGTACCGGCGGCCCTGGCTACGAGTTCGACGATGAGATCGACCCGAGCCTGAAGTTCGACAAGCCGTACCTGTTGGCTATGGCCAACGCCGGTCTGCGTCGCGGCATGGACGGTAAGGTCCATGGCACCAACGGCTCCCAGTTCTTCATCACCACCGTGCCGACCCCGTGGCTGGACGGTCACCACACCATCTTCGGTGAGGTCGCCGATGACGACTCCAAGAAGGTCGTCGATAAGCTCGAAGCACTGGACACCGATCCGATGGATCGCCCGCTCGAGCCGGCCGTGATTCTGTCCGTGGACGTGGCGGAGTAAGACCGACAACATATACGAAAAGGTCCTGATTCTGAACCGCACCCCGATTGTTGGACTGAAGTAATTCAGATTCGATGATCGGAGGTGCGGTTTCTCATGTGTAGGGATCGCAGGCGTCATTACGATGACGGTTTCATGCGGGTCGTCGCTGACCTGATCCGGGGCGGGGCCGGGAGGCGTTCTCTCGCCCGCCGGCTTGGCGTGCCCGTCAGTACCGCGGGAAAATGGGTGTTGTCATACCGGTTTGGCGGGGAGGCGGCGCTCATGGGAGAACGCGAAGGCAACAGGAGATACGACTACGAGACGAAGCTCGCGGCGGTGCGCGACCATGTGGAGCATGGGCTGACGAAGGCCGAAGTCATGGAGAAGTACAGGATCGCGGGCCCCGCCCCGTTGGAGCGCTGGTGCCGCGAGTACCGGTCCGGCGGCCCGGACGCGCTGCGTCCGAAACCGAAGGGCAGGCCCAGGGGCGCGAAATCCAAGCCGAGGCCGGCTCCCACAAGGGAACAGCTCCTTGAGGAGGAGAACGCGTACCTCAAGGCGAGGGTCGCGTACCTGGAAAAAGTCGACGCCCTGCTGGCGTGGAGATCGGCAACCGGGACAGAACGGTGATCGTCTCCATGCTGGCGGGGCTGGGACATCGGCTCCGGCACCTGCTCAGGGCGGCCGGACTGGCGAAAAGCACGTATTACCATCTTCTGTCGCATCCGGCCGCCGTGACCCGGCCGGACATCGAGCCGATGGTCGCCGAGATATTCGCGCGCACGCCCAACGGGTGCGGCCACCGGCAGATACGCATGTGCCTCGTGCACGAGTTCGGGGTGCGGGTGAGCCACAAGAGCGTGCTGAAGGTCATGAGGCGCATGGGCCTGGAATGCCGGATACGCAGGCCGAACCCGTACCGGAAATACAGCTCGTACCGGGACGAGACGGGCGCGAGGGCGGAGAACCTGCTGAACCGCGATTCACGGCCGACCGGCCGTGGGTGAAGCTGGGCACGGACGTCACCGAGTTCAGGGTCGCCGACGGCAAGGCGTATCCGGCTCCCGTATACGATATGGGATCCAAGGAGATCGTGGCCCGGGACGTCAGCCGGCATCCCGACATGGCCCAGCAGCGGCGCCTGCTCGCCATGCTCGAGGAGAAGCTGCCCGAAGACGCCGACCCGATCCCGCACTCCGACATGGGCTGGCAGTACCGGCACCGGTGGTGGCGCGACCGGCTCGCGGGACTGAACATCCGCCAGTCCATGAGCAGGAAGGGCAACTGCATCGACAACGCCGCGACCGAGCAGGTGTTCGGCCACCTCAAGGACGAGTTCCACGCCGGACGCGAGTTCGCCTCATACGAACAGTTCAAGAACGAACTGGACGCGTACATCATCCACTGGAACACCAAACGCCGCCAGATACGACTGGAGGGACACACCCCGGAGGAATTCCGGAACATGTCCCTCACAGCCTAATCAGGTACCCTTAATAAACCACGTCCAACAATCGGGGCGCAGTTCAGGTATTCCAGTCAGGACCTTTTCGTGTTCTTGGCTCCCCTCTCTGAGAGGGAGCCAGAGTAAGGTAACGGCCTACTTCATCTTGCGCAGTCGAGGTTCGGCGGATTCCTTGGCACCAGTGATGCGGTACACGTCGAACACGCCATCAATCTTGCGCACGGCTGCCAGCAACGAGTTGAGATGCTGCGGATCGGCCATTTCGAAGCTGAACTGGCTGGTGGCCACGCGATCGGAACCGGTGGCGATCGTACCGGAAATGATGTTCACGCCATGGTCGGAAAGCACACGTGTCACGTCCGAAAGCAGGTTTCGTCGATCCAGCGCCTCGACCTGAATCTTGACCATGAACAGGCCCTTGGTGCTGGTCCATTCGACTTCGACCACACGCTCAGGCTGCTTGTTTTTCAGATCGATCATGTTCTGGCAGTCGGTGCGGTGCACGGATACGCCCTGATTACGGGTGATGAAGCCGATGATATTGTCACCGGGCACCGGCATGCAGCAACGGGCCAGCTTGATCCACACATCGCCCACGCCCTTGACGGACACGCCGGTGGAGCTGCTGGAGGCCTTGCGTTCCATGGGCTTCAGCGGCAGGACTTCCTGCTCGACTTCCTCATCGACCTCGTCGGCACCCGCATCCTTGACCAGATGCGAGATGACGTTCTGCGTGGAGACCTGTCCGTCACCAATGGCGGCGAACACGGCGTCCGCGTTCGGGAAGTTAAGGTCGTCGGCCACACCCACCAGTGCTTCGGGCGTAAGCAATGTGTTGACCGGCAGATTGCGCTTGCGCATCGCGCGGGTCAGCTCGTCACGGCCCTCCTCGATGGCTTCAGTACGACGCTCCTTGGAGAACCACTGACGAATCTTGTTGCGGGCCTTCGGGCTCTTGACGAAGCTCAGCCAATCGCGTGACGGGCCGGCTGTATCGGATTTGGACGTCAGAATTTCGACGGTATCGCCATTATCGAGCGTGGTGTCGAGCGGCACCAAACGACCGTTGACGCGCGCGCCCATCGTACGGTGGCCCACTTCGGTGTGCACGGCGTACGCGAAGTCGACCGGCGTGGCGTGAGCGGGCAGGGATACGATTTTGCCTTTCGGCGTGAACACGTAGACTTCGGACGAGCCAAGGTCTTCCTTGAGCGAGCCCAAGAATTCGTTGGAATCAGGGGTTTCGCTGGTCCAGTCGGCGAGCTGCTGAATCCATTTGAGGTTATCGACCTCGGAAAGCTCCTGATTGTTTTCATCACGCTTTCGATCGGACTTGTCCGGCGAGCTCAGGGCGCGGCCGGCCTGGCCGTTTTCCTTGTATTTCCAGTGCGCGGCGATGCCGAATTCGGCGCGGCGGTGCATGTCCCAAGTGCGAATCTGGATTTCGACCGGCTTGCCACCGGGGCCCACCACCGTGGTGTGCAGCGACTGGTACATGTTGAGCTTCGGCATGGCGATGTAGTCCTTGAATCGGCCGGGAACCGGGTTCCACCGCGCATGCACGGCACCAAGCGCCGCATAGCAGTCCTGAATGGTGTCGACGATGATGCGCACACCGACCAAATCGTAGATGTTCGCGAAATCATGGCCGCGCACGATCATCTTCTGGTAGATGGAGAAGTAATCCTTCGGGCGTCCGGTGACGTATGCCTTGATGTTCTGCTCGTCGAGATCCTCGTTGATCTCCGCCAGAATCTGCTTCAGGTACACATCGCGCTGGCCGGCTCGGCGAGCCACCAGCACCACGATCTCGTTGTAGATCTTCGGGTAGAGCACCTTGAAGCTCAGTTCCTCGAGCTCCGTCTTGATGGCGTTCATACCGAGTCGGTTGGCCAAAGGTGCGTACACGTCAAGGGTTTCACGCGCCTTCTTCTGGGCGGACGTGGTCTTCACATAGCGCCAGGTGCGAGCGTTGTGTACGCGGTCGGCGAGCTTGACCACCAAGGTACGCACGTCGCGGCTCATGGCCACCACGAGTTTGCGAATGGTTTCGGCTTGGGCGGAATCACCCACTTCAAGCTGACTCAGCTTGGTAACGCCATCGACCAGACCGGCCACGGTGTCGCCGAATTCGGCGCGGCATTGATCCAACGTATAGTCGGTGTCTTCCACCGTGTCGTGCAACAGGCCGGCTGCCACCACGATCGGGCCCATGCCCAGATCCGCGAGAATCTGGGAAACGGCCAGCGGGTGGATGATGTACGGCTCGCCAGACTTGCGGCGCTGGGCGGAGTGCTGGATGACGGCACGCCGGTAGGCACGGTCAAGAATGGACAAATCCTCACCGGGATGGTGGGACTTGCACACTTTCTTGATTGGATCCAGCGGATTGAGCGGATCGGCACTGATCTCACAACCCAACTTACGGGCGGCGTACTGCTCGCCATCAATCTCTGCCATGCCAGTCACCTCCCTCGTCATGAAGTTCATTGTAACCGCGAACCGGAGCCTTATGCATGCACCTGTTCGCCATCATTGGTTCCGCAACCGTCGTTGCCGTCATCACCTTGGTCATTCAACCGGCCCAATCCGGTCAGGACGCCACTCCCGTCGAACCGAACCCGCGTTCGGCGCGATCGGATCCGGGCAGTGTCTCGGCCGGGATGAACCGAGCCTCAACATACCGCTGAATCACCAATTGAGCGATGCGATCGCCCGGATGGAAGACGGCGGTGTGCTTCGGATCGAGGTTGATCAGCGGCACCTTGATTTCGCCACGGTAGCCGGCATCAACGGTGCCAGGCGCGTTGAGCACGGTGACGCCCTGCTTGGCGGCCAGCCCGGAACGCGGATGCACCAACGCCACGTAGCCCGCAGGTAGGGCGATGGCCACGCCGGTGGGCACCAGTACCCGTTCAAAAGGCTTCAGCGTCACATCGACGGTGGTGATGAGGTCGGCACCGGCATCGCCCGCGTGGGCATAGTGCAGCTGGGCCGGATGTTCGGGGTCGAGGCTCTTGACCAGGACCTCGGTGGATTCGGGCTCGTTGTAGGTCTCGTCGAACGCCATCAGGCGGCGCACTCCTCACACACCGGCTGGCCATCCTCGTCCGTGTAGGCGAGCTGGCTGCGATGCTTGACCAGGAAGCACTGCGAGCAGATGAACTCGTCACCCTGCATGGGGATGACGGTCACCGAGGAATCCTCGTTGCTCAAATCGGCGCCCGGCAGTTCGTAGTCTTCGGCGATGGCGTTCTCATCGTCGTCGATGTCGCTCGAGGCGTTCTGCGAGGACTTCCCCAGCGCCTGCAGCGATTCCTCGTCCTCATCCTTGTTGCGGGGGGAATCATAATCCTGAGCCATCATGGTCCTTTCGTCGTCTTTGGTTCGTAAGTCGATATATATAGCACGGTCAGCGCCGTACTCGCCCATAGGATACACGATTTGAAATACTCGTAAAGTTCGACACGTGGGGCATACTTAAAAGAAGTAATGTCTTTGCGACGGAAAGTGGTGCGAATATGCCAGATGATCGGCTTGAAAAAGCCCGTTTCGTGCGCGTGAGCAAGACGGGGGACCTCGTATTCTCCCTTGGCGGCAGGGAAATGGCTGTGAGCGTGGACGACACGCTCGAACGGGCGATTCTTGAGGCCAAGCAGGTCAGAAGCGAGATGCGACAGGCTCCCCAGCCGCATCAGCAGTCCACTTTGCCGATTTCCCAGATACAGTCGCTGATTCGCGCCGGTGCCGATCCGGCCCGTGTCGCGGAGAAATATCATCTGAGCGAAATGCTGGTACGTCGTTTCTCCATGGCTGTGGAGACCGAGAAACAGTATGCCATCGAACAGTTCCTTGCCGTGGCGGCACCCAAAGACAGCAGGGTGCGCACCATCAGCGAACTGGTGGAACGCACGCTGGCCTCTGCGGGAATCGGCATGGAATCAGTGACCTGGAAATCCACCCGACGTGGACTTGAGCCTTGGCGCATCGTGGCGATATTCACTTCCGCGGGCCGTGAGATCCATGCCGAATGGACGTGGAATATGCACGACAATTCCGTGATGAGCCTGAACAATGCCGCTCGAAAACTGCTCGGCGAACAGAATCCGGAATCAGCCACGGATTCCAAACTCAAGCCGACGATTCCCGAACTGCCCGGCGACTCCGTACGCTCCGCGCGTATCGAGCGCGCCGTGTCTGCTTGGGCGGCTCCTACGCCTTCGATTCCGGCCGCACGGCCTGCCGCAATCCGGCCCTCTGTCACTTCCACAGGTTCCATGCCCCCAGTGGATCTATCCACGTCCATCTCACCGGCCACGACCCAGGCTCATGGCACTACGGCCCCCAGTCCGGTCTCTTCGCAGACCGCCGGATCTGTTTCGCCATCTGCCGCAGGATTACAGCAATCGCCTGCCACGGCACCAGAGCAGGGCTCTGACAATGTTTCGGACAAGACCATACGGAGTGGCCCCAATGCACAGCTAGTAGCCACCGAGCAGGAGCGGGCGGCCGAATCCGCCGCCACCGAACATGAGGCACCAGCCAAACCGGCCAAGCGTAAATCAGGACGTTCGGCCGTACCAAGCTGGGACGAGATTCTGTTCGGAGACTGAATTTCCGAATCAGGCCATATCGATCAGGCAGGGAATATCCATTTCCAATGCTGTTTGGGAGCCATGCACGCTCGGCAGGTGGGTGGCCTTGTCTCCTTGCGTACGCGAATCGACGAGGGTCACGGCTCCCGCTGCCTGCACGACCACATCGCCGAGCATTGGCCGGACTCGCTCGCAGACCGGTCCAAACAATCCGTCCGCGATGGCCTCATCCTTGGTCCGCACCAAGGCTCGGTCTTGCAGACAATCGCGCCACCGGCAAGCTATATCCTCAGGTCGTTCATCCGGCTCGGCATACAGCATCAGCGAGCGCGGCTCCCCCCCGACCAGTGACACGCCTCGGGTGAGCTGCGGTTCAACGGCGATGTCAATCCGCTGGTCCATGTCGGTTTGCACCATGCCGTGGTCGGCTACGATGACGATCAGCGTGCCTTTGGGTGCGCTGCGTTTCAGGAGCGCGAGCTGGGCGTCGATATGTTCGAATGCGGCCACCCAGTGTTCGGAATCCCACCCGTAATTGTGGCCGACTTTGTCGGCGTCACGGATGTACAGGTAGGTCAGGCCGGGGGTGCGGGAGGCGCGTGCGGCGGCCAGCACACGATCGCGTGGGGTGACGTTGCCTTGATAGTCGGTGCCTCGCAATGCGGCTTCGGTCAATGGCGATTTGGAGAACTTGGGCAACCCCGAGCTCGTGACGCGCACCTCTTGAGCCGCAAGTTTCTCGAACACCGTCTCCTCGCGCTGCAGGTCGAGCGGATCGACCATGGGCGGCACAGGAATGTGCGGATTGGCTGGTTTGGGTGCCAGCGCGTCTTTGAACTGGATGAGTTGGATGAGCTTATGGCTGGCGGGTTCGAGCTGCGTATAGCCCGCCATTGCGGTCAGTCCCGGGCAGGTTCCGGTACCGAATGCGGCCATGGCCGCCACAGTGGTGCTTGGAGCGCAGGTAGCGATGGGACGCTGATTGGCGCTTTCGTTCATCAGCGAACGCAGATAGGGCGCGTGGCCGAGGCGCATGGCGAGGTTCCAGTAGCCCAGGCCGTCCACGAGCACCACGATGGCCGATTCGGCATCGGGCAGCCCCAACGCGCGCTGGCATGCCTTGGGATCGGCGTGGACCTTGGTGGGGGCCGGATGTCCGATGGCGGCGGACAAGGCGGGCAGCACGGCGGACAGGTGCAGTGCTCCCCCACGCCGATCGGCCGGGGCGTCATCCCCATAGCCCACTGTGGGCACCAGCCGCAGCAACTCGTCCATATCCGGCGTCTCAACACTCATAGTTGCCCATTCAAGTAGCACCCCTCCCCTTGGCTCAGTGCGCAGAGAACGGTTCTCAATAACAACTGTGCGCTCCAACGCACATAATCAAACAAACGCACATCGACTGAAACACTGGAATCACGCCGTTTTATCGGCAAACATGTGCGATTGGCGCACCGAAACCAGCGCACAGTTGTTATCGAGAACCGTTCTCTGCGCACTGTTTCGCGCCCTCCCGCTAATATGGGGGCGTTCGAAAGGGAGTTTCATGGCATCACACCGCAAACCGTCCGCGCAAACCTATGATCCGCGCACGGTCAAGGAGCATATCGTCGAGACGCCGCTGAACGAGGAGATGAGCAAGTCCTTCCTCGAGTATGCGTATTCGGTGATTTACGCACGCGCACTGCCCGATGCGCGCGATGGCTTGAAGCCGGTGCAGCGCCGCATCGTCTACCAGATGGGCGAGATGAACCTGACTCCCGACCGCCCATATATGAAGTCCGCCCGCGTGGTGGGCGAGGTGATGGGCAAGCTCCACCCGCACGGTGATTCCGCGATCTACGAGGCCATGGTGCGTTTGGCACAGCCGTTCGCGATGCGTCTGCCGCTGGTAGACGGCCACGGCAACTTCGGCTCGCTGGATGACGGCCCTGCGGCCTCCCGTTACACCGAGGCCAGGCTTGGCCCAGCCGCTCTCGGCATGAACGCGGATATCGATGAGGACACCGTCGACTTCACGCCGAACTATGACAACAAGCTCAAGGAACCGACCGTGCTGCCGGCCGCCATCCCGAATCTGCTGGTCAACGGCGGCTCGGGCATCGCCGTGGGCATGGCCACGAACCTGGCCACCCACAATCTGGGCGAGGTGGTAAACGCCGCCAAGTTCCTCATGGCGCATTCGGACGCCACCCTGGAACAGCTGATGCGTTACGTGCCCGGCCCCGACTGGCCCACCGGCGGCACGATCATCGGCCGCGACGGAATCCGTGAGGCCTATGCCACTGGCCGTGGTACGCTCACCACGCGCGCCGCCACGCATATCGAGCATGTCACGGCCCGCAAGCAGGCCATCGTGGTCACCGAGCTGCCGTACATGGTGGGCCCGGAGAAGGTAATCGAACGTATTTCCGACGGTGTGAAGAACCGCAAGCTGGAGGGGATTTCCGGCGCGTTCGATCTGACCGATCGTCATAACGGCACGCGTATCGTCATCGAGATCAAGACTGGTTTCGACCCGCATGCGGTTCTGGTGCAGTTGTTCAAGCACACACCGTTGCAAGACAACTTCGCCATGAACAACGTGGCGTTGGTGGAGGGCCGCCCGCACACGATGGGTCTGAAGGAGATGCTTCAGGTGTGGGTGGACCACCGCCGTGTGGTGATTCGCCGCCGCAGTGAATATCGCAAGAAGAAGGCGCTGGAGCGCCTGCACCTGGTCGAGGGCCTGCTGCTGGCCATGTTGGACATCGACGAGGTGATTCAGGTAATCCGCACCTCGGATGATGCGGATGCCGCGAAGAGCCGTTTGATGGTCGTTTTCGATTTGGACGAGGTCCAGGCTCAGTACATCCTCGACCTGCGTCTGCGCCGACTGACCAAGATGAACCGTATCGAGCTTGAGGCCGAACGCGATGATCTGAAGAAGCGTATCGAGGAGCTGACCCGGATCCTGGCCTCCGCCGAGGCGCTCGACCAGGTGGTCACCGACGAGATGGACGAAGCGGTCGCCAAGTGGGGCTCGCCGCGCCGTACCGTGCTGCTGGATGCCGACCCGGATGGCACGTTGACGCCGGTCGTGGCGCAGGGTGCCGGGGCTTCGGGCGTGTCCAAGTCCGCGCTCGAAGCGGTGAAGGCCGCCACTACGATCTCCTCCGCCGAAGCCGATGTGGCCGCAGCCGCAGCTGCGGCCAAGAAGACCGGCGAACAGTCCACGCTGACCGGAGCCTTGAAGATCGAGGACGAGCCGTGCGTGGTGATGATGAGCGCTACCGGTTTGATTGCCCGTACCACGCCAAGCGCGATGGACGTGTTCAATGCACGATCCACTTCCGATGAGCGTTTGAGAGACGATCAGATCACCACAATCTTCGAGACTTCCACGCGCGCTACGTATGGGCTGGTCACGTCGGCCGGCCGCCTGGTGCTCGCGCATGTGGTTGATTTGCCTGCCTTGCCCGCTGCCGCCACATTGTCGCTGAAGGGAGGAGTTCAGGCCGACGAACTGATCGGCATGACCGAATCCACCGATCCGATTCGTGGCGAGCGTGTGATTACGGCGATTGCCATGGAGCAGCCGACGTCCGGCAAGACCAGTGCCAAGGACGAGAGCGAGGATGGCGGGGCCGCCGAGGCCAAGCCGTTGCCGTCGCTGGCTATCGGTACCCGTAACGGTGTCATCAAGCGTTGGAATCGTGAGGCACCCACCACCATGGATTCTTGGCCCGTCATTGATCTGAAAGATGGCGACGAAGTGGTATTCGCCGCCGTGGCCGAGGATGACGACCGTCTGGTGTTCATCTCCTCCGATTCCTCGCTACTGACCTTTGAGGCGAAGAACGTGCGCCCGCAGGGTCGTACTGCGGGCGGTATGGCCGGCATCAAGCTGGCCAAGGGCGCCCGTGTGGCGGCCTTCAACGTGGTTCCCGCCGGCAAGGTGGCATGGACCTATGAAGAGGGCGAGAACGGCTTGACTTCCGGATCCGGTGCAGTGGTGCTCACCGTGGCCGGCGATTCCGATGCACTGCCCGGCACCGAAAACGGCGCGGCGAAGGTCACTCCGCTGGAAATGTACCCCACCAAGGGTCGCGCTACCGGCGGCGTGCGTTCCCAGCGATTCCTGAAGGGCCAGAACACGCTGATTCTTGCCTGGGCGGGCCTCTACCCGTTGCACGCCTCTACATCCGCAGGCTCTCCGGTCGAGCTTCCCAAGCCCGATATGCGCCGAGACGGTTCCGGAGTAGACCTCGCCTCCCCCATCGCCTTCATTGCGTAACCTCAATTAAGCTCCCTCTGATGGGCCGAGCCGTAAAGCAAACACCCCAGTGGGGTGTTTGTAGGCGAGGAGCGAACGATAGTGAGCCAAACAATAGAGAAGAGACCCTAAACCCGGCCTACACTAAGCATTAAGGAGGTGGCGATGAGACTACTGGTTGCCGTATCCAATGAACCGTTGGCCCACGCCATTCGTGGTGCCCTGCTTGCCGGTCGTCATGAGGTGTCTTTGGCAAGCACCGGTAGTATCGCGCTCGCCGCTGTCGCCAAGGAGTCATTTGACGCAGTGATTCTCGATGAATCCCTGTTCGGCATTTCCACCGAGCAGCTCATCGAATCCCTACGCAATGCCCGTGCCTCCGTCAAGATTCTGCTGCTGACTTCGACGCCACTCAGCAAAACCATTGGTGAAGGCAGCCGCTGGCGAGCGCTGCCTGACGAGTACGCCCCTATCGAAGAGACGCCCTACAGCTCCTTCAGCGCGGATTCACGCGCAAACAACTCAGATGCCGAAGCCGAACAACGCTCGGACAATGCCGCCGCTAGCGCACAAGCTAACGCACGACACCCGGATGTCGTGCTGAGCAAACCATTCTCCGATGGCGAACTGCTCTCATACGTCGGCTCGCTTGCCACCGACTCCCCCGTCATGATCATTCGTGGCAATCTCACGTTGGACACCACGAATCACAAGGCCTACTACGCATCCACGCACAGCGCAATCTCACTGTCCCGTCTGGAATACAGTTTGCTTGAAGCTCTGGTCAAGGCTGATGGCCAGTTTGTCAACACCAGCGAGTTGGTCAAACTTGTCGGCGGCCCATTCTTCGAGCAACAGGGCTTACTCAAGAACGCCCTCTACACACTGGATAAGAAGCTCACCCGCGCCGGCCTCATCATGACCCAACGAGGCTCCAACTACCGCATTCGATAGCTGGGCTCAATCAGTACAGCCGCATGCCTTGGGGAACGGGGGTGAAGCCGGACTGCTGGAGGATGCGGGCGAAGGGGTGACGGGCGTTGAGGGGTTCGCCATTGATGTCGCTGAATGTCACGGAGCCGGTGCCATTGCGTTTGAGGGCGTAGGCCAGTTCTGTGGCGGTCTTGCGCATTTGTTCGTCGGAATCATTGACAGCGGCTTCATGGCCGACCGATTGATCGAACGCTGTCAGGTGCTTGGCTTTGGCGGCCGCGTATAGTAGCGCGCCTTGCGCATTGAGCACGACCGTGGCTCCGATACGGCGTGCCGGTTTACCCGCACCGGCAGGCGCGTCCGGCCACGCGATGGCGGAGCCACTGAGATTTGCGGGGTCGAGCACACTCAATGCCACCACGGACTGGCCGCGATGCTCTGACGGATGACGCAACGCATCCACGGTGTCGCGCTCGGCAAATTGGGCCGCGCCGAAACCACGGACGAACATGCCTCGTACCAGTCGACCATGCTCCTCCATGCGCTGCAATATCGGATACAACGCTGAGTAGCCACCCGGGATATTTTCCTTGTCGATCACCGGCTGCGCGATGACGCCATACCTGTCCAGCAACGTCTCGACCAGTGCGAGCGCCTGCTCGGTCTGATCAGTGTCTTCGGCTTCAGCTTGCCCGATTACGGCAGACCACAAACCTCCTAACGTCATATCCGTAGTGGCTCGGTGAATCGGAGCGACACGCCCACGACGACGTGATGTAGTGGATTTACGCGGGCTTGCTGCGCCTGCGGTTAATGCACGTACCGGCGCGAAGCTGGAATTGGTGACCTTACCTTGCCAGACCAAGCTCCACAAGGCATCCTTGAACTGCTGTTCGCTCCACTCTTGCGGAATGATTTCACCGGTGTTTGGATTGATGTCCGGCTCCGCGGCCTCATTCCACACACGTTTGGCGGCATCCACCAGTTGACGGGCATGGAACGCTCCTCCTGAGTCCAGTGCGGTCAGAATCGCTTCCGGCATGGTGGCGTCTGAGGCGTTCGATGTCGTACCATGTTCCACACCGCTGAGCAATATTGAATCCGCCGGATAGAAAGCGACCTCACCGGGGTCCATCGCACTGGTTCCCCCGGTTTTTGAGCCGACCCAGACCACATCGCCGCTGGTCAGCAACTCATCCAGCAATGCAGGTTGGTAGTCTCGTACTCGTGCGGGGAATACCGCCGACTCCCAGAGTGCAGTGGGCAGTGCTATGCCCTCCAGCTGCTCGATAACGCGCATGAGCCCGTCGGCACCTTCATATCGTTCGCCGCCGACCGGCCCGATACCTTGTCGGTCGATAAGAAACATCTGGAACGCCTCTGGTTCTACTGGCTTGACTGCTTTACGCGCCTTGGCCAATGAGCGAGACCGAATGCGGCGGAATACGTCCTTATGGAGCCACTGTTGGCCTTGCTTGTCATCATCTACAAAGTGGCCTTGCAGCAACTCGCCTTTGGCAGCCAGCACATCCAGAGTGTGCACGGCATCCGTAGCATCGAGGTGCAGATCGGCCATGAGCTGATCGGCGGTGAAAGGACCATGGGTTTTGGCGTAACGGGTCACGCGACCAGTCACATCATCGTCGGCAAGTTCATTCCAGAAAGTGCGCTCCCCCAGTTCCTGTTCGACTTCGCGAATCACGTCCGGATTCAGCACTTGTGCCATGTCGGTGGTGCCGAGCAAGCGTTCGAGCACGTGCGGATCGAGAGACAACAGTCGCGCGCTGCGCTCGGCCTGAGGTTGGTCATACTGGTACATCACCACGCCGACGAAGCCAAAGAGAATGTTCTCGGCGAAAGGCGATGGCGATTCGGTCTCCACGTCCTTCACGGTAATGATGCCGGCTTGCAATCCGGTCATCACCTCGTTCAGGGCGGGCATGTCGTATACGTCTTGCAAACATTCGCGCGCGGTTTCCAGCAGCAGCGGGAAGTTCTTGGCCATGCGTGCGGCTTGCAGGAGTTGTGCGGCGCGCAGTCGCTGCTGCCATAGGGGCACGCGACGGCCCGGGTCGGATCGCGGCATGAACAGTGATCGGGCGGCGCATTCGCGGAATCGTGCGGCGAATAGCACGGACTCGCCCACTTGACGTTCTACATCTGCTTTGAGGTCTTCTGGGTCGAAAAGGAACAGGTCTTGAGCAGGAATATGTCCGTCACCGTCCGGTAGCTGAATGACGATACCGTCATCGGCGGCATATACCTGCCCATCGAAACCGTAGCGTTGGCGCAGTCTGCGGCTGATGGCCATGGACCACGGTTCGTGAACGCGGCGGCCGAAGGGGCTTAACAGTACGATGCGCCATCCGCCGTCTTCATCGCGTGTGCGCTCCACGATAAGGGTTTGGTCGCTGGGGACTGCACCAGTGGCGGCTTGTTGCTCGGAGAGTAGGCGGGCCAAGTTGGTGATGGCGTTGGCATCTAGGCCATCGTGGTGGAGACGGGTGAGGATTGTTGGGATGAAGGTTGGGACAGCTGGACCTTCTGCGGCAGACCTCCCCTCAGTCCGCTTCACGTCTAATCCGGCGGCGATTTCTCGGGTGAAGCGGGCTATGGTACGGCTGAAACCGTAGTCACGGCCAGCGCCTTCACCGTGCCAGAACGGCAGGCGGGCGGTGCGGCCCGGAGCCGGAGTCACGACCACACGATCACGGGTGATTTCCTGAATCTGCCATGTGGAGGTGCCGAGCGTAATGACATCGCCCACGCGCGATTCGTAGACCATCTCCTCATCCAACTCGCCGACGCGACGCTGGCCTTTGCCGGCGTCCGCCTCAGGCAGGACCACGGTGTACAGCCCTCGATCGGGAATCGTACCGCCAGAGGTAACGGCCACTTTCTGCGAACCGGGACGGGCGGAAATCAGGCCATTATCCCGATTCCATACCAGTCGCGGCCGAAAGGCCGAGAATTCCTCGCTGTTGTATTCGCCGGACATCATGCCGATTACCGCATCGAACATGTCACGTGGCAGTTCGGCAAACGGCGCAGCACGGCGCACCGTGGCATACCAGTCATCAGCGTTCAAATCGTGCATCGCGGCAGCGGCCACGGTCTGCTGGGCGAGAATATCGAGCGGATTGCGCGGCACGGCCAATGGTTCTATATCGCCGGCAATCATGGCTTCCAGACTTGCGGCCCCAGTGACAATCTGCTGACGGGTGAGCGGATAGAACAATGCGTGAGAGACGCCACCGACCTGATGATCGGCACGGCCTACACGCTGCAATCCGGAGGAGACCGACAACGGCGTATCGACTTGAATCACCAAGTCGACCGAGCCCATATCAATGCCGAGCTCCAAACTGGAGGTGGCCACCACGCAGCGCAATTCACCACGTTTAAGCCGTTCCTCAATCATTTTGCGGCGATCTTTGGAAACCGACCCATGATGAGCCATGGCGATGACATCATCGCCCTCATGTGAGCCGACAAGCATGGTGGTGGAGCCGACCACAGCATCGTAATGCGTGGAGAACCCTTCGCGGCCTTCCGGAGAGCCCGGATCCCGCACAGTGTCGGGATTGGTGCCATGCCGGGTCTGCGCATACAAATCGTTCAAGCGCGCAGTGAGTTTCTCAGCCACACCACGCGAATTAACGAACACCAATGTAGTGCGGTGCGCGAGAATCTCATCCAAAATACTGCGTTCCACCACAGGCCAAATGGAACCGGAGGTACGGTCGCCCGCCGCTCCAACCAACGCGGAAGAATCAAACTCATCACTCGCATCAGAATCGTCCCCAGAAGTGGAAGAAACATCTCTATCATCCACCGGCACAATGCCCCTGCGTTCAGCAAGTCGCTGCATGGCCGGCGTGACACCACTGATATGCGGAGCGGACCGTTCAGCATCCACGCCACCGACACGCTGCTTGGCATTCACGGACTGCAAATCACGCATGTTTTCCAACGGCTCAATCATGCGCAAATCCATTGCAGGCCGCCCACCGGGATTCACGATGGTAACCGGTTGCCCGCCGCCCAGGAATCGCGCCGCCTTTTCAGGCGGATTCACCGTAGCGGATAGACCAATGCGCTGCATATGACGATCGCCGCGGCCAGCATCGATGGCGGCATCACCGCCCTCATCAGCATCTGCATCGATTGCATCTCGCTTGCGCGATTCTGCGACAAGGTTCTCCAGCCGTTCAAGGCTTACCGCCAAATGTGCGCCGCGCTTGGTGCCCGCCACTGCATGAATCTCATCGACGATCACCGTATCGACAGTGCCGAGAATCCGCCCTGCCTTCGAAGTGAGCAACAAGTACAACGATTCTGGCGTGGTAACGAGGATATCCGGTGGATGGGAGGCTATGCGCCGCCGCTCCTGTGCGGTGGTGTCGCCTGAACGAGTGGCGACCGCGATCTTCGGCACGGGCAGCCCTTGCGCCTCGCATTGTGCAGCAATGCCCTCCAAAGGCTGTTCTAGGTTCTTGGCCACATCGGCCGCGAGCGCCTTTAACGGCGAGATATACAGCACACGCACACCGGCACGCCGCGTGCGTGGCACGGTCATCAATCGGTCGATGGCTGAGAGAAACGCGGCCAATGTTTTGCCGGAGCCGGTAGGGGCGATGACCAAGACATTGCGACCGGAATGGATTGCCGGCCATGCCTGAGCCTGTGCCTCGGTCGGCTGACCGAAGGCATGCTCGAACCAGATCTTGGTGGGTTCGGAAAACAGGCTCAGGCTTTCGTACATATGTACGATTATAGGTCAGCTGAAGTAGGCGATGACTTCTTCGGCGGTACCGTAGGCACTTTGGGCACCGAGCTTGGTGGCCGCATAGGCGGAGACGTAGGAGCCGATTTGCGCGGATTGCAGCAGCGTATGACCGGCGGCCAAGCCAGCCAGCACGGTCCCCATGAACGAGTCGCCGCAACCGGTGGTGTCCACTGCATTGACTTGCGCGGCGGATACGCGATGCCAACGTCCGTTCTCGATCACCACCGATCCCGACGCACCAAGCGTCGCTATCGCCCGGTCGAATCCGTAATCGGTGAATCGTTCGGCGACCTCGTACCAGTCGAGTGATTCCACGTCATCATCCGGCAGGCCCAGCAGTTGAGCCACTTCATGCTGGTTGACCAGCAGAATATCCGTGGCTTCCACCAGTTCGTGAGGCAGCTCGTCCATAAATGGCGAGTCGTTGAGCAGCACGGTCACGCCAGCGTCATGCGCGGTCTGCGCGGCGGCGATAACGGTGGCAATCGGGCTCTCCAAACACAGTCCCAATACCGCGCATTCGGCGATGGTCGTGCGATGTGATTGCACATAGCCGGCACTTGCCTTGGCATTGGAACCCGGCGAATAGACGATGGTGTTCTCGCCCTCAGCGCTCACGGTGATTACCGTGGTGCCGCTGGGGCCTTCGACATGCAGGATATCGGCGGTGTCGACGCCGGCCTCATCCAGCTTGCTTAATAGGAAGTCCGCGTTGGAGTCCTCGCCCACCGCGCCCAGCAACTGGACATTGACACCGAGGCGCGCGGCGGCAGACGCCTGATTCGCGCCCTTGCCGCCCGGCAGCACTTTCATGGCACCACCATTGACGGTTTCACCTGGCTTGGGCAGTCGTTTAGTGGTTACGGTGTAATCGGCGTTCATCGAGCCGACCACGATTACCGAGCCCGGCGCATCCTTCAGCGCTTCCAATCGTTCCCGTACGGGCTCGGGCATCTGTTCATGTTCTTCTTCACTTATCACCATGGGCTCCAAGCATAGTAGGCGTCGGGCCCAAATGCGCATATGATCAGCCGCGCAACTTGCGAAGACGCTCGTGCATGGCCACCATCAGCACCAAGAGCACCAGCAAATACCACGGGTAGAGACTGATTGTCGCATATTGCGCGATGATGCCGAACAGTGGCGGCATGAGCAGTGAGCCCACATAGGCGCAGGCCATCTGCACGCCGACGATGGCCTGCGATTTGTCTTCGCCGAAGTAGGCCGGCGTCGAGTGGATGACGCACGGATAAATCGGCGCGCACCCGAAGCCGATGACCACCAGCCCAACGACCACACCAAGGTGGTGAGGCAATGGCACGAACATGGTGAGGATGCCGGCGAACACCAGCACTTGGCCGAGGCGAATCATGACCGGGTCCTTGAATCGCATGGTCAGAAAGCCGGAAAGCGCACGACCCACGGTGATGCCTACGTAGAATAGGCTGGCCCAGCTGGCGGCGGTGATCTTGTCGATGCCGCTGTGCATCACCATATAGCTGGAGGCCCACAGGCCCGCCGTAGATTCGACGGCGCAGTAGCAGAAGAACATCACGAGGATTTCCTTGGCACCGCGAATGGCGAGCACGCCGGCCACGCCGAGCGGTTTGCGTTCGGCAACAGACACCCCTTCAGCAGTGCCAAATCTCTCGGCATTGCCGTCAGATGATGCGGTGTCATCGGTCGATTCGCCGACCGCAATTGCGCCACGTTTCTTCCACAGTGGCAGGCTCAGCACCAGGATGACGGTCAGCATCACCTGCAGGATCGCGATGTACCGATAGCCCCACGGCCAGCCTTGGCCTTGAGAGAGCGCATAGCCCATGATGTAGGGGCCGACCGATGCGCCGACGCCCCACATGCAGTGCAGCCAGCTCATATGCCGGCTTTCGTAGTGAATGGCTACGTAGTTATTGAGCGCCGCATCCACTCCGCCCGCGCCAAGGCCGTATGGTATGGCGATGGCCAACAGCACCCAGTAATTCGAGGTAACGGAGAAACCGGCCAAGGCCGCCGCAGTCAACGCCACCGAAACGGCGGTGACCTTGCCTGCCCCGAATTTCAATGTCATTCGGTCCGAAAGCAGCGCCGAGACGATCGTGAACATGGAAATCACCGCGGAGATGCCGCCGGCCCACGCCACCGGCACGTTCAGATCCTGGCTCATGGTGGGCCATGCGGATCCGAGTAGCGAATCCGGCAATCCCAGACTGATAAACGCCACATAGATGACGGCAAGCAACAGACTGGCCATGTCCCATCTCCCATTCACAGTACGGCACCGGTTGTGATAACGATGTCATCAGTCTATCGAATAGCGCTTCAGCAACACGCAAACATCACAGTTTGGAGTCTTGCCCGCAGTACACCGGCGTGGAATCGGCTACGCCGCGCGGGTCAAAGCCGATGATGTCGTAGTTGTCCTTGAGATAATCGGCGGCGGTGCACTCGATGAAATCCTGATGATATACCGCAGCACCCTCTGACGAAATAGCTGTCCGCCAAAGACGGACTGAGGGGAGAGAAATACGAGTAGCCCGCTACCACCCGAGGCCTCTCCCCCAGTCAGCTTCGCTGACACCCCCTCATCAGAGGGAGCTTGAGATAGGACGGTCAGGTATCGATCTTGGAGCGGTCGAAATCGTCGGCGTTGTCGACGATGAACTGCTTGCGCGGCGGCACGTCGTCGCCCATCAGCAGGCTGAAGATCTCGGATGCCTGGGCGGCGTCCTCCATGCGGATGCGGCGCAGCATACGCGTGCGCGGATCCATGGTGGTGTCCGCCAACTGGTCGGCGTCCATCTCGCCCAGACCCTTGTATCGCTGGATGTCGTCGTTGTATCCGATGTGCTTCTTGTCGAGGTCGGCCAGCTTGCCGGCCAGCTCGTCATCGGAATACGTGTAGATATATTCGCCCTTGTGCGAGCCGGTCAACGCGATGCGGTGCAGCGGCGGCACTGCGGCATACACGTAGCCGTGTTCGATAAGCGGCCGCATGTACCGGTAGAACAGCGTCAGCAGCAGGATACGGATGTGCGCGCCATCCACATCGGCATCGGTCATCATGATGATCTTGTGGTAGCGCGACTGTTCGATGTCGAAGCTCTGGCCGGAGCCGGCGCCCACCACCTGGATGATGGCCGCGCACTCCTTGTTGGAGAGCATCTGCGTGATCGACGCCTTCTGCACGTTCAGAATCTTGCCTCGAATCGGCAGCAGCGCTTGGAAACCGGCGTTGCGGGCGGCCTTGGCGGTACCGAGTGCGGAATCACCCTCGACGATGAACAGTTCGGCCACGTCGTCATTGCCCGGCTGGCAGTCGGAGAGTTTGGCCGGCATCGAGGCGGATTCGAGCGCGTTCTTGCGGCGCGTGACCTCCTTGGCCTTGCGCGACTGGATGCGTGCGTGCATTTCGCCGACGATCTTCTCCAGCACGCGGCCGGATTGTTCCTTGTACCCGCGCTTGGAGCCGGTGATCATCTCGCCGAATTGCTTGTCGGTGAGCCGGGTGACGATCGGCTTGACCTGCGCGGTGCCGAGCACATCCTTGGTCTGGCCTTGGAACTGAGGTTCGGCCACGCGTGCGGTGACCACGGCCACGAGTCCGGCTTGGATATCGTCGCGCTCCACCTTCATGGCGGAGTCCTTCATGTTCACCTTGAGCTTGCGGGCGTTGTCTTCCACCGCCTTGCGAATCTGCTTGGTGATGGCGTTCATGAAACCGTCCACGTGAGTACCGCCGCCGGGCGTCTCCACGATGTTCACGAAGCTCATGATTGTGGTGTCATAGCCGTTGACCCATCGCAGGGCGATGTCCACGCCGCAGGTGCGTTCGATTTCCTGGGCGTGCAGTTCGCCGCCCTCACCCACGGCCTGGGTCTCCTCCTTATAGGTGCCCTCGCCTTGGATGCGCCAGATGTCGGAGATCGGCTCGCCTTTGGACAGGAAGTCGACGAAGTCCTTGACGCCGCCTGTGTGCAGGAATTCCACGACGCGCGGGTGCGCGGGCTGTTCGCCGAACGCGCCATCGACGACCTGGTCGCCGGCCGTCAGCGAGAAGTCCTCCTCGGCCGGGCTCTCGGCATCGTCGGACTGGGATTCGGCGGAGTCGTCGAAGAGTTCGGCATCGCTGGACGAGACATCCAAGGCCGGTGCCTGGTCTTGCGCAGGTTCGACTGTTGTGTCATCAGTGGCCTCGACGGTGTCAGTCGCCGCCGTTTCCGGTACGTTTTCGTCGATGATGGTGATTTTGAGGCCGGGCACCAGGAAGCTGGTCTGACGCACGCGGTCGATGAGCTGTTCGTATGAGAACTCGGCGGTTTTGTTGAAGATCTCCGGATCATACCAGTAACGAATACGGGTACCAGTGGTTTTGGGAGATACCTTGCCGATGATTTCCAGCTCGGTGGGTCGGTTCTTGCGAGTGCGCTTGAACGGGGAATCGGGAGACGGATTGGCCGGGTCGGCATCCGTGTATACGCCAGGGTGACCTTGGTGGAAGGTCATGTGGTGCGTCTTGCCGTCACGATCCACTTCGACGTCCAGTCGGGAGCTCAGGGCATTGACCACGGAGGAGCCCACGCCGTGCAGGCCACCGACGGCGTTATAAGACGAGTTGCCGAACTTGGCACCGGCATGCAGTTTGGTCAGCACGACCTCCACACCGGACAGGCCGGTTTTCGGTTCCTTGTCCACCGGGATGCCTCGGCCATTGTCCGCGACTTCCACGGAACCATCGGTGTGCAGGGTGACCACAATGTCGTTGCAGAAGCCGGCCAAGGCCTCGTCCACGGAGTTGTCGATGATTTCCCACAGGCAGTGCATAAGACCCTGCGAGTCGGTGGTGCCGATGTACATGCCCGGACGCTTGCGTACCGCATCCAAGCCCTCAAGAACAGCTAGGTCCTTGGCGCCGTATTCTTCTTTGGGCATACAGTCCTATTTTTCTCTTCAAATGCTTGGCTCCCCTCACAGAGGGGAGCCAGATGATCATTGATCCAGGAAGTCGCGCAGGGTCTGCGAACGGGACGGGTGGCGCAGCTTGGACATGGTCTTGGACTCGATCTGACGGATGCGTTCACGGGTCACGCCATACACACGGCCGATGTCGTCCAGCGTCTTCGGCTGGCCGTCTTCCAGGCCATAGCGCATCTTGATGACGCCGGCCTCACGCGGAGACAGGGTTTCCAGCACCTGCTTGAACTGTTCCTGCAACAGGGAGAAGGCCACGGCGTCGGACGGAGCGATGGCGTCGGTATCCTCAATGAGGTCACCGAACTCGGAATCGCCATCCTCGCCAAGCGGGGTGTGCAGGGAAATCGGCTCGCGGCCGTACTTCTGCACTTCCTGCACCTTCTCAACCGGCATATCCAGCTCGCGGGCCAGCTCGTCCGGCGTAGGTTCACGCCCCAGATCCTGCAGCATCTGGCGCTGTACACGGGACAGCTTGTTAATCACTTCGACCATGTGCACAGGCACGCGAATGGTGCGGGCCTGATCGGCCATGGCACGGGTGATGGCCTGACGAATCCACCACGTGGCGTAGGTGGAGAACTTGAAGCCCTTCTTCCAGTCGAACTTCTCGACGGCACGAATCAGACCAAGGTTGCCTTCCTGGATCAAATCAAGGAAGAGCATGCCGCGACCCGTGTAGCGCTTGGCGAGCGAGACCACAAGTCGTAGGTTGGCTTCCAGCAGATGGTCCTTAGCCTTCTTGCCGTCGGCGGCGGCCCACTTGAGTTCACGCTTGCGCTTGAACTCCATGCCTTCGCTTTCGGTGTCGAGCAGGTGCTGGGCGTACAGGCCGGCCTCGATGCGCTCGGACAGGTCGACTTCCTGCTCGGCATTCAGCAGGCTCACACGGCCGATCTGCTTCAGGTAGTCCTTGACCGGGTCGGCGGTTGCGCCGGCCGCAATCACACGACGCTTCGGATTGCCCGAGGGGATGATGTTCTCTTCCTCATCATCCGTGTCGGAGACCACGTAGGCACCCTTTTCCTTGGGCTGCTCGGGTGCCTTGGACTTGGCTTCTTCCTCGTCCTCGTCGTCTTCCACATCATCGTCGTCGGCATCGTCCTCATCGAGGTCTTCGTCGTCGGCATCGTCTTCGTCAACGTCGTCAAGATCCTCGTCGAGGTCGTCAACGTCCAAATCGTCGTCGTTGACCTCGGCATCGTCATCAAGCTCGTCATCGACCTGAGTGTCCTCGTCTTTGACGAGCTCATCGTCCTTGGCCTTCTTCGCGGTTTTCTTCGCAGCGGACTTGCGCGTGGTCTTTTTCGAGGGCTCTGCGGACTTGGACTTCTTGGCGGAAGTCTTGCGTGCGGTGGTCGTAGAGCTGGCCTTCTTCTTGGTCTCGGTCTCCTCGCTGGACTCGGCTGTCTGCTTGGTTGCCGTCGTTTCCTTCGTGGCCAAAACTGCTCCTCCTGATCTCTCGCCGTGAAGTGCATATACCACATGGGCCCACTTCTGGCAAGGGCAAATCGTCAACTATGTGAGTAAACCACCCTCCACGGACGATTATTCCCACATCGTTGCCCGACGTGTTGCCGATCACCACACGCTTTCCTTCCGCGCATCGCGCGTAAAACCTCGGAAATCCGCCGTTTCTGTTCACTCAGCCCGAGCACCATGCCGGTGCCACGCCTCGATCGGCGGCTGAGAATATCATCGCCGCCAGCGAACAATCCTCATCGAGCAGCAGGCATCGCAAGGCGAACACCATTGCTCGCGGATCGCCCAGCCACCATAAGGTGTAGGCGATTACGGCCAATGGCTGTATGCAGTACGGCACCGGTGAGGCTTCGGCGATATCGAGCAACATACCGATGCCGGTATGGCAACGCTCCTTATCCGGCATCATGCCTTCATCCTCGAATGCGCAGGTCAGCAGCTCGCCCATTCGTGTTCTCGTACGCGCCAGATGCGGTCGCGCCGCGAATTCCATGAGCCATGACTTGGGGCAACGGCTTTCATCAATAACCAACGAGAGAATCAGCGCATCACGAATCGATAAGGTCTCGCGCATGCCCACCGCAAACGCGGCCATCGTCTCTCGGCCTAGTTCGGTGTTCCCGGCATCGAGGCAAGACAGCCATTCGTCCAATGGTTCGGCCACCCAGTCGGCATTAGCCTGTTGCGCGCCTCGAAGTCGTCGATCATTGCGAAATTCCTGTGATCTCGTCTCCAACTCGTCAAAGCCAAAGGGCTCCGTCTGCTCGGCGGCGTGCCGTTTGGCGTGTCGGCTCTTACGCGGCTTGTGCGGCGTGTTGTTGTTCATCATGTCCTCCTTGACTAATGGTGTGCAATCTATTGGTGTTGTGGTGCGCGCCGAGCCGGATAGCTCATGCGCCGAGGGGGTGTGTGCCCACTATGGCTGAAAACGCCGTATGACGCAGGAAAAAACGACCATTGTGGTTCTAGCTTCAAAACCCTTGATTCCCAACGTTCTTGTGTTCTTCAAACCCTGTGGATAAGTTATTAGGCATGTGCACAACTGCTAACAACCGCGAAATCATCGAGCCACGCATCATTCAGTTGGTGCGGGAACTGACTGCCGCCCCCGCCACCGACGAGGTTGCCGACGCCCTGAAACCGGTGATGGAACAGGTTGTGGACCAAGCCGCCTCCTCCAGCCAAGGAGGCAAACGACTGCGTGCGCTGCTCGCGTTGGACGCCTTCGATATTCTTGCCGGCGACGTGACGCCTGATCGGCGTGACGCCATGATCGACCTGGCCTGCGCCATTGAAGTGTTTCAGACGGCCGCACTGGTGCATGACGACATCATCGACGAATCCGATCTGCGCCGCGGCAGGCCTTCCGCACATCGTGCCTTGGAACAGGCCGTACACAGCGGTGCCATAGGCCGTGGCTTGGGCCTGATGCTCGGCGACATTCTGGCCACCGCCTGCATTGAAATCACACGCCGGTCCGCCAGCCGTCTTCCCAACACCGATGCCCTGAACGAGGCGTTTCTTACCATGCAACGCGAGGTGGAAATCGGCCAGGTACTGGACTTGGCCGTCGAGATGACCCCACTGTCCAATCCCGAAGCTCTGGCGAACGCCTCATTGAACGTATTCCGCTGGAAGACAGCCAGTTACACCACCATCGCTCCACTGCTGCTTGCACTGCTGGCCGCAGGAGAGAGCCCGGATCAGGCCAGGCATTGCGCGTTGGCCGTCGGCCGGCCGCTCGGACTGGCGTTCCAACTGGCGGATGACCTGTTGGATGTCGTCGGATCAAGCCGCAATACCGGAAAACCAGTTGGCGGAGACATCCGAGAAGGCAAACGCACAGTGCTGTTGGCTGATGCTCTGTCTGCGGCAGATACGGCGGATAAGGCCGATCTGATTGCCATCTTCGAAGAAGATTGTCGCAATGACAACCAGGTGGCCCGCACCATTGAACTGTTCACGTCGACCGGTGCTCTTGATCGATCCCGCGAGCGCATCGCTGCCCTATGGGGTGAGTCCCGTAAGGCGATTGCCGGTCTTGAGCTGAATTCCGAAGCGCAACGCCGTCTGACCGAGGCTTGTGCGCGATTCGTCCCCGAATCCTTGCGATAGTCCACAATGCGAGCCGCCGGACCATGAGACCATGAACACCGGTGAAAACCCGTGAAAGCTATGCGCTGATGCTCCGGCCGCGTAACCGGGGCCATGTACACTGAACATGTTTAGTCGTGATTAAAGGAACCGTACGATACAACATGAGTGAGAACGAGCCCGCACAGATGATTGAGGGACGCTACCGCATCGTGCGCAATATCGCCGAGGGTGGTATGGCCACCGTGTATGAGGCCATCGATGAGCGTCTGGGGCGCACCGTGGCGATTAAGGTCATGCACACACAACTCGCCAAAGGCCCGCATCGGGAGCAGTTCGTCGAACGGTTCCGCCGCGAGGCCAATTCGGCCGCGTCCATCGCCAACCCGCACATCGTTCAGGTGTATGACACCGGCGAGTTCAATGGACTTGATTTTCTGGTCATGGAATATGTGCATGGCGTCAATCTGCGGCATGAGATGAACGCCCAAGGCACATTCTCCGTACGTGAGACGCTGCGCGTGGTCGCGGAGACGCTGGATGGTCTGGCTTCCGCACATCGCGCCGGCGTGGTTCACCGTGACATCAAGCCCGAGAACATTTTGATCAATGATCGCGGCCATGTGCAGATCACTGATTTCGGTCTGGCCAAGGCCGCCAGCCAGGCCACATTGAGCTCCACCGGCATGCTATTGGGCACCGCCGCTTATCTGGCTCCCGAAATGATCGAGAACAATCAGGCCACCGCGCAAGGCGACCTGTATTCGGTGGGCATCATGGCATGGGAGATGCTGACCGGCAAGGTGCCGTTCGATTCGGATAATCCGGTGACGCTTGTCTTCAAGCATGTTCATGAGGACGTGCCGTCCGTGGCCACGGTCTGTCAGGGCATTGATCCGTCCGTGGCGGCGTTCATCGCCCATCTGACCGCGCGTCAGGTGGATGCCCGCCCCACCGATGGCGCGGCAGCAGCTGAGGAATTGAGCCAGTTGGCCGCCAAATTGCCGCTGGAGGCGTGGCAATACCGTTTGCATGCCGAACCCATCGGAGGTGATCATACCGATGCCACCGCTGCAGCGCTGGTAGGCAATATCGCCGAGCAGGCCCCGCTGACCGGCGTACCTGCCGGTGCAGCAACGTTCAAGCCGTCCGTACCAGCGTTTTTGGCCGATGATGTCGCAAGCAATACCGTCGATACCGGTGGCGCCGCAGACGTCAATCCTCCGGCTCCTCCGGTCGCCCCCACCACGGCACTTGATTCGTCGACGCCAGCCGATGCTTCGGCTCCCCATAAGACGCAAATCATGGCACAGTCCGGCAGCGAGACACAAGTGCTGCCTCAGGCCGGCGATGCCTTCACCCGAGCGCTTGCCTTTTCCGATGAGCCGGACGTCGCTTCCAACGGCACCGGGCCAAAGAAGCAGCGCAGCAAAAAACCGCTCATCATCGTACTGGTGATCGTGCTGGTACTGGCTGCAATCGGCGGAACCGCCGGCTGGTGGTGGTTTGCCGGACCGGGCAGCTATTGGAGTGTGCCCAAGCCGGATGACGTGACCTGCGATGCGAATGCAAGCACCGAATGCTCGTTGGCCGGCGCGGATTGGGCCACGTATGAGAGCACGTTGAAGGCTCTCGGCATCCCCTACAAGACGCACAAGGAATACAGCGACGACGTGGCGGAAGGCAAGATCATCTCTTCTTCCGTGAACAAGACCAAGGCCGTTGTGAACAGCCGCATAAGCAAGCGAGCCAATCAGGAGCTTACGGTGGTGGTGTCCAAGGGCGTGCGGATGACCACCATCCCGAAGGATATTCTCGACGCGAATTCGGCCAATGGCAAGGACCCGTTGAACGCGCTCAAGAAGGCCGGCTTCGATAATGTCAAGCATGACGAGTCGAAGGATGAGTATTCGATGGACACGCCGCAGGGTGTGGCATTGACGATCTCCCCTGATCCCGGTACCACGGCCAAGCACAACGATGAGGTGACGGTTACTTTGAGCAAGGGACCGATGCCGGTGACCATGCCTAACATCGTCGGTAAGACCCAGGATGAGATGCAAGCCGCGCTCGGCGAGTTGAAGCTCACGGCCAATGTCACCGAACAGTACGATGACAAGGTCGAGGCCGGTCAAGTCATTTCCGCGTCTCAGGAAGCCGGAGCCCAGCTGAAGTGGGGCGATAGCGTGGACGTGGTGATTTCCAAGGGTCCGGAGATGGCGACGATACCGTCCGGCCTTGTCGGCAAACAGGAAAGCGCCGTAACCAAGACACTTGAAGGTCTCGGGTTCGAGGTGAAAACCGACAAGGTGCTCGGTGGCCTGTTCGGCACGGTACGTACCGTGAAAAGTGGCGATACGGACCTATCCAACGGCGGCAAGATTCGCTTGCGCGATGCCAACGGCAACCCCACCGTCATCACCCTCACCATCGTGTGAGATTTGAATGAGGCTCCCTCTGTCTTCAGACGAGGGAGCCTCATTTTGTTAATTACTTTTCGGCTTCTTCAGCGGCCTGCTGGGCCTTGAGCTCGGCCTTGACCTTCTGGGCGTATTCGTTCACGAATTCCTGACCGCTCATTTTCTGGATTGCGGTGGAAACACGATCGGTCAGCGAACGCAAATCATCATGTGTAATTTCATCAGCCGGCTTCTTCGCAACCTCAATCGGCTTGCCATACAACACCTTGGTCTTGCCCTTCTTGGGAATCGACGTGCCAATCGGCTGCAGCTTGTCCGAGCCGATGATGGCGGTCGGAACAATCGGGCAACCGGTCTCGAGCGCAAGTCGTGCGGCACCGGTGTGTCCCTTGTATAGTCGACCGTCCGGGCTGCGCGTGCCTTCAATGTGGATACCGAACAGGTGCCCATCCTCGATAATCTCGCGTGCATGCTCGAGTGCGCCAAGCGACTTGCTGCCACCGGAACGATCAACCGGGAACACGCCCACGGACGTGAACCACCACTTCTTGAACTTGCCCTTCAATCCCTTGCCCTCGAAGTATTCGGCTTTGCCCATGAAGTGCACCATGCGCGGGCAGGTAATCGGAATCAAAGCATCGTCAATCACCGCCAGATGGTTGGCTGCGATAATCGCGCCACCCTCTCGAGGCACGTTATTCAGTCCGCTGACAGCAGGGCTCAAACGATGATGAGCAATAGGGCCGAGACCTTTGACGAAGAACCAGTAGAGCACTTGGCATTCCTCCCGCAGACGAACTAGCCATTGGCCGGTCGCCTGATTAGAGTGACAGTTATGACTGAGAACCAGAATAGCAATGCCGACGGAGAGCAGCCAACCCCCACGCCGGGCAACGGACAGGATTCCGATACTTCGTCCAAGTCGTCGACTCCCGGTGCCGCCGGACCGGCCACGAATGGTGCCGATACACCGCAATCGCATGACATGAACGATTTGGATGCGGCGTGGGCCGCGTTCGAAGCCGAGCATCAGGCCGACTTGCATGACGTGGCTTCCTCCAGGCAGGCCAAAAAGTTCGAGAAGCAGGCCAAGAAACGCGAGAAGGAAGCACTGCTTTCCGTAGATGACTTGGATATCGGCTCGTTCACCGATGATGCTCGCCCGAGCCGTGGCGGCAAAAAAGGCAAGCAGTCAGGCCCCCGTGATTTCACCGGCTCCAGCTGGCTGGATACCGATAATGTGATGGACGCCTATGATGATGGCGGCTTCACTCCCCCGAACCCTGATCTTGGTCCGGTCAAAGCATCTACGGTACTGCTGACGGCGTTGCTCATCATCGGTCTCGCAGGCGAAACGGTGATGATATTCGTTCCCGGATTGAACGCGATTCCTCTCTTAGGCGCGCTGCTCAATATTCTCTTCGGGCTGGGCGTCATTTTGGGTCTGGGCGGATTGGTGGCCAAAATCCTCAACCGCAAAGACCGCCCCGGTGATCAGGGTGGCTATTACGACGACGGCGCGAGGGTGTAGTTCGCGTAGGTTGTGTAGTCCTTGGCTCCCCTCTCTGAGGCCGAGCCGTTAAGCAAACAGCCCAGTGGGCTGTTTGTAGGCGAGGTGTGAGCGATAGCGAACCAATGTATCACAGGCGTGGCTCGTCCGTAATTGCGGCCGAGCCAAGATAGGTCACGAATTGAAGTCGATGGACTCCTGCAACTCGAAATAGTTGATAATGAAGGAAAGGTAAACATATTCGAGCAAACCCATTCCATATCACGCCTTGGACTTGGCGGTTTCGATCCACTTGTTGAACAGGGCTTCAGCCTTGCCGGAGTCGACAGCATCCTCGGCCAGCTTGTAGGCCTCGGCGAAGCGCTCGGCCAGTGTGCCGTTGCCGACCAGATTGCCGTCAGCCACGATGGCGGAGGCAGCGTTGAGCAGCGCGGTGGTGCGGGACGTAATGTCCTTGCCGGCCAGGAAGTCCTTAAATGCGTTGGCGTTGACGTCCGGCACGCCGCCCTTGAGCTGGTCGACGGTAATCTTGGCGAGACCCAGATCCACGGTCGGGTCGAACTCGGTTTCGGTGACCTTGCCGTCGCGAATCTCCCAGACGGAAACCGGGCCGGTGGGGGCGAGCTCATCCATGCCCTCATGCGAAGTGTAGACCAAGCCGGACTGACCACGGCTGGCGTAGACGGCAGCCATGATCGGGCTCACCTTGCGGTTGGCGCAGCCGATGGCCACGTGTGCCGGGTTGGCGGGGTTGGTCAACGGTCCCAGGATGTTGAAGACGCACGGAATGCCGAGCGCGGCACGAATCGGGCCCACGAAGCGCATGGCCGGGTGGAAGGTGCGGGCGAACGCGAAGGTGATGCCCACCTCGTCGCCCACTTCGCCGACGGCTTCCGGCTTCAGATCCAGCGGCAGGCCGAGGTCTTCGAGCACATCGGCGGCACCGCACTTCGAGGATGCAGCGCGGTTGCCGTGCTTGACGATCTTCACGCCGGCTGCGGCGGCGGCCACGGAGCCCATGGTGGACAGGTTCACGGTGGCGAAGCCGTCACCACCGGTGCCCACGATGTCGGTGGTCCCACCGGAAACGTTCAGCGGCACGGCGTGGGAGACCATGGCCTTGGCGGCACCACGCACCTCGTCGGCGGTCAGTCCCAGCTGCTGCTGCATAGCGAGCGCGGCACCCACGGCGGCCGGATTGGCGTTACCTTGCATCAGGTCGTCCACGAACCACTCCGATTCCTCAGCAGTAAGGTGGTCTCCCCCGACCAGCTTGGTGAGAATCGACTTCCATGTGATCTCGGCCATGATGCCCTCCTTGGCGTTTCCTACGCCGTGTGATGTATGTTCGCCGCTCATTGTAATGGTTCGTCATTTCAAGGCCCTGAATCTTCCATATTGCAAAATATGGCGCTATTGCTGTTTTCGTGGATGTCGGTTCGTCGTCGAGCCGTTGGTTTCGTAAGCGTGAGGGGCGTTCCCGCGTATTCTGTTTTCCGACCAAAGAAATGAATCACGAAGAACGCCTGGGCAAAAGCCCATTCACCGGATTGCCGAACGTCAAAGGCACGGTTGCAGAGGATGCGCGGATCACGGATTCGCCGCCGCGTTCCGAACCCGTGCTCGAGATCCGGGTGCGTCCACGTGCGGGTATGCTCCGATGCTCCCGATGCGGAAGGAGGTGCCGCGGGCATGACCAGGGCGGCGGCGTGCGGCGTCGTGGTCGCTTCCGTGCCGTGGGCCGAGCCGGGCAGCCGGTCCACACGCGATTTCGAATCGGAACGCGCGTGGCCGATGAGCGTCGCGAACCAGAAGACCGTAAGCGGTTTTCCGCACGTCGCGTGGCGCGCCGCCGGAAGACGCCGCCCATAGGGTCGCTGAACGGTTGAAAGCGTCGATGCCGTCTCCGTTCGGCGGCCTCACGTCGATCGGCGTGGACGAGACCGGCTACCGCAAAGGCCACACGTGCATCACCGTGGTCGTCGACCACGAACGGCATCGGGCGATATGGGCGCACGACGGGTACGGCAGGGACGTGTTCGGCCTGTTCTTCCAAACGTTGACGCCCGAACAGCGCGCCTCCATCAGGGTCGTCGCCGGGGACGGGGCCCGGTGGATCGACTCATGCGTGCATGAGTGGTGCCCGAACGCCGAACGCGCGCCCGACGGGTTCCACATCGTCAGTTGGACGAGCGGCGCGCCCGACAACCCACGAAAACAGCAGAAGCCTCTTTTTGTGCTATCCCGTAAAACTGCGGGACGGCAGCTCATTTTCGCCGTTTGAGCCGTGCCGTCCCACATCACCCTTTGCGGACCGTGACACCATAACACCGAGAATGGCGGAATTTCAACGATTCCGTAATTCGTACTGCGGGACGCCACGCTAGTCAATCGATTGACACTCGTGCCATCCCGCAACAGTGTGGGATACGACGTCAAAATCCGCGAAAATCGCGTGCCGTCCCGCGCGTACGGCACCGCACGAATACATGCTGATGAACCGCATAGAAAATGGCTCCCCGTGTGGGGAGCCATGAGCTAGTTACTAACTAGCGATGCGTCACTTCTCGTTCTGGCCGTGGCACATCTTGTACTTGCGGCCGGAACCGCACGGGCACGGGGCGTTCTTGCCAGTGCCAGGGAAGGTGCGGCCGTCGGCCCACGGCGTCTTGAGCTCTTCGCTCTTCGGACGCTTGGAAACCGGGACCTTGCCTTCGGCGTGGCTGATCGGAGCCGGTCCGGCAACAGGCAGCGTGGACTCGCCGGCCCCGGAGGCGGCTGCGGATTCGGCGATCGCCTGCTTGGCGTCCGTATCCTCGTCCTCTTCCTCGACTTCGCCCTCGGCGGCCTCGACCACGGATTCGCCGTTCTCGTCGGGGCCGGAGGCCACGGCGATGGTGTCGGCGCTTTCGGCGGTCTCCTCGACCTCGTCAACGGCCTCGTCGGTGGTGGCGACCTGCTTGATGTCGATGTGGAACAGCAGCTGGACGGTCTCCTCCTTAATGGCCTCGATCATGGAGTTGTACATCTGGTAGCCTTCGCGCTGGTATTCGACCAGCGGGTCGCGCTGGCCCATGCCACGCAGGCCGATGCCGTCCTTGAGGTAATCCATCTCGTAAAGGTGCTCGCGCCACTTGCGGTCGAGCACGGCGAGCACCACGCGGCGTTCGAGATCACGCAAGCCGGTCTCGCCGATGGTCTCCTCCATTTCGCCGTACTGCTGCCTGGCGTCCTCGACGATCAGGTCGCGCACGGCCTCGACGGCCTTCGCACCCTTGAGGCCGCCGACGATCTTCCTGACCTCGTCTTCGTCGACCTTGGTGGGGATCACGGTGTTGAGCGCCTTGAACAGGCCCTCCCAATCCCAGTCCTTCGGTTTCTCGGATCCCTTGTTGGCACCCTTGATGTAGGACTCGACGGTGTCGGAAATGAAACGCAGGATGTCCTTGTGGATGTCTTCGCCCTTGAGCACGGCCTGACGCTCGGAGTAGATGACGGTACGCTGCTTGTTCATCACGTCGTCGTACTTCAGCACGTTCTTACGAATCTCGTAGTTGCGGGATTCGACGGCCTTCTGTGCGGTGCGCACGCCCTTGGTCACGGACTTGGCCTCGATCGGCTGGCCTTCCTCCATGCCCTTGGCCATGACCTGGGCCACCAGCTGGGTGTTGAACAGACGCATCAGATCGTCTTCCAGCGACAGGTAGAAGCGGGACTCGCCTGGATCGCCCTGACGGCCGGAACGACCGCGCAGCTGGTTGTCGATTCGACGGGACTCGTGGCGCTCGGTGCCGAGCACGTACAGGCCGCCCAGCTCCTTGACTTCCTCGTGCTCGTCCTTGACCTGGGCCTTGATCTCGTTCAGGGTGCCCGGCCAACGCTTCTCATACTCTTCCGGGGTGTCTTCCGGAGAGTAGCCCTCGGACTTCAGCTTGGCGTCGGCAAGGAACTCGACGTTACCGCCGAGCATGATGTCGGTACCACGGCCGGCCATGTTGGTGGCCACGGTGACGGCTCCCTTGCGGCCGGCGACGGCGACCACGGCGGCTTCCTTCTCATGCTGCTTGGCGTTCAGGACCTGGTGAGGGATCTTGGCCACGTCGAGCAGGGTGGAGACCACTTCGGAGCTTTCCACGGAAGCGGTACCGAGCAGCACCGGCTGGCCCTTGGCGTGACGCTTGGCCACGTCCTTGACGATGGCGGCCAGCTTCTCCTTCTTGGTGCGGTAGATGAGGTCGTCCTGGTCCTTGCGGATCATCGGCTTGTTGGTCTTGATCGGCAGCACGCCCAGCTTGTAGGTGTTCATGAACTCGGCGGCCTCGGTTTCGGCCGTACCGGTCATGCCCGCGAGCTTGTCGTACATACGGAAGTAGTTCTGCAGGGTGATGGTGGCGAAGGTCTGGTTCTCGGCCTTGACCTCCACGCCTTCCTTGGCCTCGATGGCCTGGTGCAGACCCTCGTTGTAGCGGCGGCCCGGCAGGATACGGCCGGTGTGCTCGTCGACGATGAGCACCTCGCCCTGGGTGACGACGTAGTCCTTGTCACGCAGGAACAGTTCCTTGGCCTTGATGGCGTTGTTGAGGTAGCCGATCAGGGCGGTGTTGGCCGGCTCATACAGGTTGTCGATGCCGAGGAAGTCCTCGACCTTGGTGATGCCCGGGTCCAGGATGCCGACGACCTTCTTCTTCTCGTCGACGTCGTAGTCCTCGTCGCGGGTGAGCTTCAGCACCAGCTTGGCGAACTGACGGTACCAGCGGGTCACGTCGCCTTCGGCCGGGCCGGAGATGATAAGCGGGGTACGGGCCTCATCGATGAGGATGGAATCGACCTCATCGACGATGGCGTAGTGGTGACCGCGCTGCACGAGGTCGGCCTTCTCCCATGCCATGTTGTCACGCAGGTAGTCGAAGCCGAACTCGTTGTTGGTGCCGTAGGTGATGTCAGCGTTGTACTGCTTGCGGCGCTCCGGCGGCTTCTGCTCGGTGATGATGCAGCCGACGTTCATGCCGAGGAAACGGTAGATACGGCCCATCAGCTCGCTCTGGTAGCTGGCGAGGTAGTCGTTGACGGTGACCACGTGCACGCCCTTGCCTTCGAGGGCGTTCAGATAGGTGGGCAGGGTGGCGACCAGAGTCTTGCCTTCACCGGTCTTCATTTCGGCGATGTTGCCCCAGTGCAGGGCAGCACCGCCCATGAGCTGCACGTCGAAGTGACGCTGGCCAAGGGTGCGCTTGGAGACCTCGCGCACGGTGGCGAACGCCTCGGGCATGATCTCGTCCAGGCTCTTGCCGTTTTCGATTTCCTGCTTGAACTTCGGGGTTTGGGCCTTCAGGTCCTCGTCGGAGAGGTCGGAGATCTCGTCCTCCAGAGCGTTCACGGCCTTGGCCACGTTCTCCAGCTTCTTGAGCTGGTGGCCTTCACCCATTCGCAGGGCTTTGTCAATAATATCGACCACTGGGTTCTCCCTTGACTGATAAGTGGTGGTGTCCGCGTATCAGGATAGCGCCTCACACCGTCAGCAGCCGAATTTTTCGACCTTTTTACGAAAAAATGGACCGCCTCCATATTGGAAGCGGTCCATGCGGTATCAGCTGATCGTGTCAGCAGGCCTTACCTTCAGGCCTTCTTGACGTTCTCCGGAGTATCGATTTCGAACACGCCGTAGCTCCAACCGTGACGGTGGTAGACGACGGACGGGCGTCCGGTCTCCTTGTTCACGAACAGGAAGAAGTCGTGTCCGATCAGTTCCATCTCGTACAGCGCCTCGTCGATGCTCATAGGCTCGGCGATGTGCAGCTTGCGACGGATGACAATCGGCGTATCCCCAACCTGGACCTCCACGGATTCGCCAGGGCCAAGATCGGAGGCGACCGCAGCCTGTGGGCTGTTGTTCGGCTCTTCCTCCAGCTCCTCCGTCTCGGGTTCCGGGGCGATAACACCCAGATCCACCGGGACCGGGTTCGCGTAACCACGACGGTGATCCTTGCGACGGTCACGAGTACGACGCAGACGCAGCGTCAACTTATCCAGCGCCATGTCCAGCGCGCTGAATTCATCGGTGCTGGAAGCCTCCGCACGCACCACGGTACGTCCGGCGATAACGGTGATTTCCACGCGCTTGGCGGTATCGGCCTGACGCGGGTTGCCCTCATGGGTCAGCACAATCTGCGCGCGCTGAGCATCCGGGGCGATAGCGGTCACACGATTCATCTTGGTCTCGACCACATCACGGAACCTTTGCTTGACCTGCGTGTGGCGTCCGGTAACGACGATTTCCATGTTGACCTCCTCTAACTCAAGCGGTGTAACCCGCTATATGTGTTCCGAACGGCATCATCACCGACCGGGTATGTTTCATTGTAGACGAACAATGGGTGAACGGCCGGAAACTCGCCCAGAGAATATATGTTTGTTCCCGGGCTTTTCTCTGCAATGAAACGATGTATATACTGGGGCTTTGGCAGCAGTCTCCTATAAGAAGATTTGATACCGGTTTATCAGGCTGGCTCGTTTGTTCGTCATGGTAAATACTGCAATGGATAGGCAGCGTTTTCTTGCTCTTTCTCGCACATACCAAGCTCTTACAGATTTGATTCGTCTCCATACGACACGCCACAACACGCCCGACACGCCCCATCCGATATTCGGCGCGTCGTTCACGAATCGCCCAACTATGCCCAACCATGGAGAAAACAGGATAACCGGGCAACGTCATGGCCTCACCGCAGGGCGGGATGCCGCCTTTTCCGCACCTTATGTATAATTGCAAGCTTGAGACCTCTTGATGGCCGCGGCCGTGATCTTCATTGGGATCGGCTGAGGAACTTCCGGGCTCCATAGAGCACGATGGCGGATAACGTCCGCCCAGGGTGACCTGAGAGATAGCGCAACAGAGAACAGACCGCCCGTCCTCGACGGGTAAGGGTGAAACGGCGGTGTAAGAGACCACCGGGCCTCTGGTAACAGTAGGTCGCATGGCAAGCCTCATCGGGAGCAAGGCCAAGCAGATGGCGGTAAGGGCTGCTCGCCCGTGTCATCGGGTAGGCTGCTAGAGCCTGGCGGTAACGTCAGGTCGAGATGGATGGCCATCCGTGCCGTGCGTTCGCGCACGGCACGACAGAACCCGGGGTATAAGAGGTCTCATTTTTTTCTTGGCTACACCAACAATTCGGCGGCGACTCGACGGAGGGTTTCGGGGCTGTGGCCTTTGCGGCCGCCGGCGGACCAAAGCCGACGCTGACGGACCCGACGATCGAGGCCATGGGTTTTGCGGGCTATTTGGCGGCCCAATTCCCATGCGGCATCTTCAAAGATGCCATTTTGCTCAGCTTCGTCACACACCTGTTCAGCCAGCTTGCGGTCCACACCTTTGCGAGCAAGTTCCATGACCGTACCACGACGGCCCATCATGCGACCGGCACAATAGCGTACGGCCGATTCGGCATAAGCGCTGTCGTCAATCAGTTGCACGCGAATCAGCCGTTCGATGACCTCGTCCACGATCGCCTCGCCGTACCCTTTGGCAAGCAATCGTTCGCGTAACGCACCGGATGCACGCGGGGCCGCGTCCAGCAAACGCAATGCAGCCTCGCGGCAAGCGTCCAAATCATTGGGATCTTCGACAACGGCAGCGGCTCTCCCCCGTCGAGAAAAACGTCCCGACGGTTTCGACTGAACATGCTGCTCGGCAATGGGCATGTCTTGCGACGCAACAGGATTGCGCCGCAAGAACGCTTCGGCACTAATCATGTTCAGGCCTTAGCTGTGCCGGCCTTGGCACGGGTCGTTTTGGCAGCAGGCGCCGCTGCGGCCTTGCTGTCCTTGGCCACGTCGGCCGCAGCAGCCTCGCTGACGGCGGCCGCTGCTGCGGCTTCGCCATCTTCCGCGAACTGATCGGCGGAACCGATCAGACCGAACTCGGCCTTGACCTTGTTCTCAATCTCCTCGGTGATGGCCGGGTTGTCCTTAAGGAACTGACGGACCTTCTCTCGTCCCTGACCGAGCTGATCACCCTCATAGGTGAACCACGAACCGGACTTCTTGACCACGCCAACCTGCTGGGCCATGTCGATCACCGAGCCCTCACGGGAAATGCCTTCACCGTAGAGCATGTCGAATTCGGCGGACTTGAAAGGCGGGGCCATCTTGTTCTTGACCACCTTGACGCGCGTGCGGTTGCCCACCGCTTCGTCGCCGTTCTTCAAGGTCTGGATGCGGCGGATGTCGAGACGCACGGAGGCGTAGAACTTCAGAGCTTTACCACCGGTGGTGGTTTCAGGGTTGCCGAAGAACACGCCAATCTTCTCACGCAGCTGGTTGATGAAGATGGCGGTGGTGCCGGCCTGAGCCAACGCGCCGGTCATCTTGCGCAGTGCCTGACTCATGAGTCGGGCCTGCAAACCAACATGGCTGTCTCCCATTTCGCCTTCGATTTCGGCCTTCGGCACCAAAGCGGCGACCGAGTCGATGACGATGACGTCAAGCGCACCGGAGCGAATCAGCATGTCAGCGATTTCGAGGGCCTGCTCGCCGTTATCCGGCTGGGAGACGATGAGTGAGTCGGTGTCCACGCCGAGCTTGCGGGCGTAGGCCGGGTCGAGCGCGTGTTCGGCATCGATGTAGGCCGCCACGCCGCCCTTCTTCTGGGCATTGGCCACCACATGCAATGCGAGCGTGGTCTTACCGGATGATTCGGGGCCGTAGATCTCCACGATGCGGCCCTTGGGTAGGCCGCCGATGCCGAGCGCCATATCGAGAGCCAACGAACCGGTGGGAATCACCTCGACGTTCTGCTCGGGCTGGTCGCCCAGTCGCATTGCGGAACCTTTGCCAAAACTCTTCTCGACCTGCGCCAGCGCGGTGTCCAGCGCCGCCTTGCGCTTGGGATCGAGCTCGTGCTTGTCCTCGGCTGCCGGGTCCTTGGCCGGCTTGGTCTCAAGTGCCATGATCTTCTCCTTGTCGAAGTCGTGTGCGAATCGGATGCCTCCACCGTATGACGGACATGCCATGTGAGGCAATCCAAACCAACCATTGTGGTTCCAGCTTGCCCGAGCTTGGCCACCTGGCCTCCTTAAGCCTTACTGCGGTAAGGATTATGGCAGATGGCAAGCACCCTGTGCACACGTATGCGGCTTCTTGTCACTGTGGATAACTATAACCACACACACGAACATTTGTTCGAATTTGGCGTGCAACACGCCGAAATCGCCAATTTCACGATTCAGCGACTCCGTAATCCCGCAGTGTCAGACGGCGGGCATGGGCGGAGCGTTATGATCGTGGCCCCAACGCTTGGAGTCCGGAACCTCCATTTGGTCGCAGAGCACATTCCAGACCACGCGTGGCTCCTCCCCCGCGTCCAGCGCCTCGACCACGGTCATATTCGCCAGTTTGGGCATCCGTTGATCACGCGACAGCGAACGACCGTAGGTCCGACCGAACACCTCTTCAAGTAATTCCCAGAATTCCCGTTCACGCATACACGCCAGTGTGCCACCAACCGCAGGACAGCAAAAACCCGCATCGCCACAAGCGATACGGGTTCACAGCTAGACATAGATTACGGGACGCGGCTTCACACCGCCAACCGATCAGCCCTCGACCGAGTCGAGATAATCAGCCACCATGCGCAGCATGCGCGAAGTGGAGACTCCGAGCGCATCGGCGATGGAGCTCAGCAGTTCGGAGCTGGCTTCCTTCTGTCCACGTTCGACTTCGGAAAGGTAGCCTAGCGAAACGCCTGCCTTCTCGGAGACTTCACGCAACGTGCGGCGATCGCGCGTGCGCAGCTCGCGCAGCACATGACCGATAGCACCACGCAGCGAAAACTCGCGAGGCTCCTCCTCAGCCACCACGGGCTCGGCGGCGGCAGTCGGCTTGTATGACGGCGAATCCTCATCCCACATACGTTCACGAACGGCTTGACGCTGATCCTTGGCCTTCTTGGCGGCCTGTGCCTTGAGCACCTGCTGCTGGGCGAACATCACCGCACGGCGCTGGGCCGGAGTCAGTTCACGCATACGGGCAACACCCGGCTGCACAGCCATCGGCTTCTTGGCGGCCACATCCATCTGTTCGTTCACTCGGGTCATCGTTTCCATCGCCATCGCCCCTTCCCAGGTCGGTTCAGTGTTTCCACTATGTACAACACGACAACCCAACGGTTTTATTCCTTAAAACTTGCTGTGAATAGACTCAAGTTTTGCAGAACGTGGAATACGGTGAGGCGACGAATCTCTTCGCGCATGCCATCAAGATGGAGTTCGACGGCTTTGAGCACTTCGGCATGGTCCGGGGTGAGGCTTGCGGGGATGCGCAGGCCCACATACACCAGTCCGGCCGGCTTGTCACCGTCCGGACCGGGGCCGGCCACGCCGGTGGTGGAAAGGCCGATGATTCGGTCGCCGTATTCCGGCTGGCTGTATAGGCGAGCGGTACCGACGGCCATCTGCCGGGCGACTTCGGGGTGTACGGCACCTTCTCGATCCAATAGGGCCTTGTCCACGTGCAGGATCGAGGCCTTGGCATTGATGTCGTAAGTGACAGCGGAGCCCAACAACACGTTGGAGGCGCCGGGAATACGCACGAACGCATCGGCAAGCAGGCCACCGGTCAGGGATTCAGCGCAGGCGATTTTCGTATTGTTCGCCTCGCAAATCTTGAGGATGCCGGCCGCGAGACTGTCGCACAATTCCCGCATTGGAATATCCGTCACTTCCGCTTCGGGGCGACGAACGTGTTGTACAGGTACACGGCACCCGAGTAGAGGCACAAGACCAATGCCACGTAGATGATGGCGTAGGTCAGGAAGTAGTAAGCGGTCATCCAGAACGGCGTGGCTTGTCCGTTACCCAGAGACCAGAACGGCAGCAGCAGCATGGACAGACCCACGCACTGGAATACGGTCTTGAGCTTGCCGGGCCATGCGGCGGCGATGACTTTGCCGCCCGGACGCTCCATGACGAAGAAACGCATAACGGTGATACCAATTTCGCGAATCAGGAACAGGATGGTTACCCACCAGCCGAGCTCGCCGAACGCGGAGCATACAATCATTGCGCCGCAAGTGAGCAGCTTATCCGCGATCGGATCCATGAGCTTGCCCATTTCGGTGACCTGATTGTATTTGCGGGCCATCCAACCGTCGATTTTATCGGTGGACGCGGCGATGATGAACAGCACCGCGGCGACCCAGCGCATGGTCAGGTTGTTCTCACCCCAGGCACCGGCGAGAATGTCGAGTGTCAGGAAAATCACCACGAGTACGATGCGCGAGTAGGTGACTAGGTTCGGCGGCGCGTTCCATCCGTCGAACAGCGATGATTTGGGCGATGACTGCTTGTCCATTGTGTTCTCATCCATAGTGTTCACGTTACCCCCACACTTCTACCTTGAGTGAGTATTGGCTGGATATTGACTGCTATTATTCGGGAATCAGGTTGCGTGCTGATGGCCGCGTGGCCGCGCTTCTCTCCCTCCGCCCCTTCGGGGCACCTCCCTCATCAGAGGAAGGTCGATGGCGAATTATTCGCCGAGTTCGGGCTGTTGCGGGGCGGTGGCTTCGAGCGAGCTGGTTTCGCCTCGGATGAAGGCGAGCACCTGCGGCAGGTCCTGCGGCTGGACGAGCACTTCGCGGGCCTTCGAGCCTTCGGACGGCCCGACCACGCCACGCGATTCGAGCAGGTCCATGAGTCGGCCGGCCTTGGCGAAGCCGACCCTGAGCTTGCGCTGCAGCATCGAGGTGGAGCCGAATTGGCTGGTGACCACGAGTTCGGCGGCCTGCAGCAGCACGTCCATGTCGTCGCCGATCTCCTCGTCGGGCTCCATGCTGTCTTTCTTTTCGGCTTCCTTGGCCATCTGTTCGATGTCTTCGCGGTATTTCGGCTTGCGCTGGGTGCGCACGAACTCCACGGCCTTGCGAATCTCGGATTCGGACACCCACGAGCCCTGCACACGAATCGGCTTGGCGGAACCCATCGGCAGGAACAACGCATCGCCCTGACCAATCAGGGTCTCGGCACCGACCGTGTCAAGAATGACTCGCGAATCGGTGGCGGACGAGGTGGCGAACGCCAGTCGGGATGGAATGTTGGCCTTGATCAGACCGGTGACCACGTCCACGGACGGACGCTGGGTGGCGAGCACCAGATGCACACCGGCGGCTCGTGCCAGCTGGGTGATGCGCTGGATGGAGCTTTCCACATCGTTCTTGGCCACCATCATAAGGTCGGCCATCTCGTCGACCACCACGAGGATGTACGGATAGGGGGCCACCTTGCGCTGGGAGCCGGCGGGCGCATGTACCTTGCCGGCGCGCACGGCCTCGTTGAAGTCCTTGACGTGGCGGAATCCGAAGAATTCGAGGTCGGAGTAGCGTGCATCCATCTCTTTGACCACCCATTCGAGGGCCTGTGCGGCTTTCTTCGGATCGGTGATGATCGGGGTCAGCAGGTGCGGGATGCCTGCGTAGGCGGACAGTTCCACGCGCTTGGGATCCACCATGATCAGACGCACCTGTTCGGGCGTGGCACGCATGATGATCGAAGTGAGCATCGAGTTGATAAAACTCGACTTACCGGAACCGGTGGCACCGGCCACCAGCAGGTGCGGCATCTTGGTCAGGTCGGCGGTCACGAAGTGGCCTTCGACGTCCTTGCCGATGCCGGAGAGCATCGGGTTCGGGTCGCCCACGGCCTTGTCGGAGCGCAGTACGTCGCCCAAGTGCACGATTTCGCGATCCTCGTTCGGGATTTCGATGCCGATGGCGGACTTGCCGGGAATCGGTGAAAGGATACGCACATCCGAACTGGCCACCGCGTAGGCGATGTTGCGCTGCAGGTTGGTGACTTTCTCCACCTTGACACCGGGGCCAAGCTCGACCTCATATTGGGTGACCGAGGGGCCACGCAGGAAGCCGACGACTTTGGCATCCACGTTGAACTGTTCGAAGGTGGAAGTCAGCGCCCGGATCACGCGATCGTTGGCCGGGGTGCGCATCGCATGGGGCTGGCCTTTGGTCAGCAGGTTCAGGTCGGGCAACTGATACGGCCTATTGGCGTCGTCGTCTGTATCGTTGCCGGCGGTGGCATTCGGCTGGCCGCCCGTATTGGGCACGCCCTGGCCGACTCCGCTGCCGTCCGCATCGGCACCCGCGTAGGCTCCGGTCGCGGCTGCCGCAGCCGCGGCACCGGCGGCTCCGGCCGCTCCCATCGCACCGGCTGCCCCTGCGAGCGCGACAGTACCGGCCTGGGCAACACTGGGTGCCCACGGATCGTCTACCGCTCCCCCACCGGGCATGGCGACGGTCTGGCCACTGGTGATGACGCGGGTTCGGGAAGCGTCGCCATCATCCGCATCGGCAGCAGGCGCAGGGCTGGATAGGTGCGGACGGCCGTCGTACGAAGACGATGCAATGGTTCGCGCACCGGTAATCTCGCCGGTCATCGGATCGACCACCGGGGTTTCGGCGGTGGCACCATGCTGGCTGGCGGCACGGTCGAACGGATCGTCGGCAGCATACTTGTCAAGAGTTTTGTCGTCTTCGGTCTTGGATTTGCGGCCGAACAGTCGTGCGAACAGGCTGGGCCGTGCATCGCCGGCCTGATCGTCGTCGTTGCCGTCATCGTCGCCGTCATGCGAGGGAACACCGTCGGCAAAGGCGAGAGTGGTATCTCCCACACGGACCTCGTTGGGAAACTGGCTGGCGCTCCCATCCGTCTCCTGGCCCATCGGCACATACGGTTTGCGCTGGATTTTAGCGGCGATTTTGCGCGCATCCTCCGGCAAATCGGTGACGTGGGTGCCGGTAATCATCAGCAAGGAGAACAGGCCGACGACCACGAAAATGATGATGGCGAACACGTTGGAAAGGCCCCAGGCGAGCGGTGAGCCGAGGAAGAAGCCGAACAGGCCGCCGGCGGATTGCAGAATCGTGATGTCGAATCCGGTGTGGTCGGCGGCGATCGCCACGTCGATGATCGAACAAATCGACCACATGAGCAGCACCCAACCGGTGACCACACGCGGGTTATTGGACCCTTTACCGGAATTGCGCATGAGTCGGAAGGCCACGGCGGCGAGCAACACCGGCAGCACGACGCTCATCAGACCAAGCACACCGGCCGCGATGGCGTGAAGCAGCTGGCCGAATGGACCGCTGACGCGGAACCATTCGGACGCGCAGAACAGTACGGCGAGCACGAGCAGCAGGAAGCACAAACCATCACGACGGTAGGCTGGATCGTATTCGCCGACGCCGGTGACGGCGCGTACGCCGGAGCCGAACGCGCGCGGAATCGCGAGCAAGATCTTCTTCCACAACGGCTCAGGTTCGAGGTCAAGCTCGGGCTGGACCTTGGTTTCGCCATCATGGGTAGACCCGTTGTCTTTGGATTTACGGGGTTTGGTGCTGTTGGAGGATGCTGTTCGTGCCATATCGGGTCTGATTCTACTAGTACGGGGGTGCATGGTTGGTGACGACACCGTGACGATATGGTCGATTGACGAATCCCGACAGCCGATTCGCCGCGTTCGTCTGAGTCGATTCCCCGCTGGGGCGCGAATATGCCTTATCATGGGTTGCATGACACCCGCAGAGCGTGCGAGCGCAGTCGCATTTGCACTCAAGAACTGCGCACTGGAAGCGATGACGCCGGGCGAGGCAACGATGCGCGCCGCGGCTGCCTACGAACGCGGCTTGAAGCCCGTGACCCATCTCATCGACGTGGCGGACGAACAGACCGCCATGCGTCTGCGCGCCGCCGCCGACCCTGCCGGAAAGGATCGTCTGGCTGCCGGCAGTCTGGATGATCATGCCACGGATCGGGCGGATGCGGTGTTCGCACGTACCGTGTTGTTGGCGGAACGTCGATGGAATCCGTCTGGCGACTTGGATGAGCTGACCGCCATTCATAAGGGGCTGTTCGAAGGCGTGTTTGAGGATGCGGGCAAGTTGCGTACCTCAAACACCACACGTGAGGTGACGAACGACCGGGCTCGGGCCGCGAATCCTGAGGCGTTCTTCCCGGCTGGGCTCATTGAGACCGGCGCGCACAACATCGCGATGGAGTTGGCGGACAAGCGCAACCTGCATGCGTTGGATCGCGACGTGTTCGTTCACGCGTTCGCTTCTATTTATGATGAGCTCGGTTATCTGCATCCGTTCCGTGGCGGCAATGCGATGGTGCTGCGTATATTCGGTTCACGCTTGGCGCATGACGCCGGCTGGGATCTCGACTGGGGCTCAGTGACGCGCGAGGAGTATCGCTCCGCCAAGCACTCGGCATATCGGGGTGACACGTCTGCACTGGAGACGATGTTCGACGCGATACTACGCCCGGCGAATCCGACGCGCGTGTTCTTGATCGCCGGCTGGAATCAGGGGCCTGCACACTGATTGCGGGTGATTGCATCGGCCTTTGGCTGATTCCTACGCCGTGATATCCCCCAGATGATGCTGGGTGTATTCGTCGGCTCGGGCGTCGATCGGGTCGTAGTCGCCGGCGTCGGCGTGCGCGATAATGGCCATCGCGTTGTCGACCAGTTTCGGGTTCAGGGCCTGCAGCCAGTGGATGCGCGGGTCACGGCCGAACCATCCCATCTGTTTGCGGGCGAGTCGCTTGGTTTTCTGTGCGATGTCCGCGAAGGCGTCGTTCACATCCCAGATGCCGTCCAGCAGGTCGATGATCTGCTGATAGCCGAGCGCACGTACGGCGGTGGCACCCAGATGCGGGCGCAACCGTTCGACTTCTTCGATGAACCCATCGTCATACATCTGCTTGGTGCGCAAATCGATGCGATGGTCCAAATCCGGGCGGTCCAGGTCGAGTCCGATCTGCACGGACGGAATCACGTACCGGTAGCGCGGCAGACTGGCCGAATACGGTTTGCCGGTAAGCTCGATGACCTCCAGCGCACGGATGGTGCGGCGTGGATTGCGTGGGTCCATGCGCGCGGCGGCCTCGGGGTCTTTGGCCCGCAACTCGTCGAACAAAGCACCGGCACCCTCGGTTTTCTCGCGTTCCTCAAGACGTGTGCGCACGTCGGGATCGGTGCCGGGGAAGGTGATGTCATCGATGGCCGCTCTGGCGTACAAGCCGGAGCCGCCGACGAGAATCGGCCGGATGCCACGTGATTGCAGGTCGGCGATGGTCTCGCGCGCAAGCTGCTGGAATCGGGCCACGCTCATCGTGTCTTCGGGGTCGATGATGTCGATGAGATGGTGCGGCACGGCCGCCTGTTCCTCGGCGGTGGGTTTGGCGGTGCCGATATCCATGCCACGGTACATCTGGTAGGCGTCCGCGTTCACGATTTCGGCCCGCTCCCCCGCTTCGGCCAGACGCCGGGCGATGGCGATGCCCAACCCCGTCTTGCCGGACGCGGTGGGACCGACGATGGAGACGACTCGTTGCGTCATATACGCCCCCTCAGTGCCGCACGGAATAGGTCTGGCCGGCGGCCACGTCGGGGTCGGCAAGCAGATTATGGCGGCCGGCGTGTGTGACGGTGGCCGTGACGAAATCGCCGATTTCAGGTACCGGTTCGCCTTCAGGCACGCCGATGTGCACCAGCACGCCGGTTTTCTCGCGGCCGGTGACACGGTGGGTGTCGGTGTCCTTCTTGCCGAGTTTGCCGGTGATCATCACTTCGACGTCGCGGCCCTCGAATGTGGCGAGGTTCTCTTCGGTGATCTGCTCCTGCAACGCCACCAGACGGTCGAACCGGTCCTGCACCACGTCGCGCGGAATCTGTTCCATTGCGGCGGCCGGCGTGCCGGGGCGTGGCGAGTAGATGAACGTGAACGCCGAGGAGAAGCGCGCCTGGCGCACCACGTCCATGGTCTGCTGGAAGTCCTCTTCGGTTTCGCCGGGGAAGCCGACGATGATGTCGGTGGAGATCTGCGCGTCGGGCATGGCGGCGCGGATGCGGCCCAGTATGTCGAGGAACTTGGCGGAGCGGTAGGAGCGGCGCATCGCGCGCAGGATGCGGTCGGAGCCGGACTGCAGCGGGAAGTGCAGCTGGTGCATGATGTTCGGCGTTTCGGCCATCGCGGCGATGACGTCGTCGGTGAAGGCGGCCGGGTGCGGCGAGGTGAAGCGCACGCGTTCGAGACCGTCGATGGTGCCGCAGGCGCGCAACAGCTTGCTGAAAGCGTATCGATCGCCAATACCATAACCGAACGAATTCACGTTCTGGCCGAGAAGCGTAACCTCCTTGGCACCATCGGCCACACATTGGCGAATCTCATCAAGAATGTCACCGGGGCGGCGGTCCTTTTCCTTGCCTCGCGTGGTGGGCACAATACAGAACGTGCAGGTGTTATTGCAGCCCACGGAAATCGCCACCCACGAGCTGATGCGGGAGGCGCGGGCGGCGGGAAGCTGGCTCGGGAACTGCCGCAATTGTTCAGTGACCTGGACCTGCGCCTTGCCGGTCGCACGATTCTGATCCAACAGCTTGGGCAGATCTTCGATGTTCTTGGTACCGAACACCGCGGAAACCCATGGCGCAGTATCCGCGATCTTCTTGCGGTCAAGCTGGGCCATGCAGCCGCCAACGGCGATCTGCAGGTTCGGCCGAACCAGTTTGACGCGATTGAATCGGCCAATGGTGCCATACATGCGTTCGGCTGCGTTCTCGCGTACCGCACAGGTATTGAGCACCAGCAAATCGAGGTCATTGTCATTGATCTGGTCCTCGGTTGCAGGCACGTAGCCATTGGCCTCCAGCACGCCGGCGATGCGCTCGGAATCGTGCACGTTCATCTGGCAGCCGAGCGTATGGATATGGAACACGCCCTTGCCGCGTTTCCCCAGCAAACCATCGGTTCCATCGGCTGCAATCGAGGCGCGCTCCGCCTCGGTCATCATGTCTTCATTCATAACGACCGATTCTATCGACGGGGTTCGTCATGCTCCGGTCACGTATGCCATTGGTTGTCACGATGTCAAATTATGGGTTCTTGGAAAGATTCCCCGCGAACGTCCAGATTGGCTGGAATCCGCCGAGTATATTGGTGGACGTGATACTTGACCGACATAGCCGACTCAAAACCTCCGATCTGCAAGCCCGTCTCAAAGCGTTGGATCTTCCGGGAGGCACCTTCACTCCCGAACAGGTCGTTGAATTCGTTGACCTCATGCAGGTGTATGAAGGCGCGATGTACGAGATCAGCACCAAACTGGAGATTCTCGACGACGAGTTCCAGGTGCGGTTCAGCCATGACCCGATACATCATATGGAACGCCGTCTGAAGTCGGTGAGCTCGATCATCGGCAAACTGGAGCGCAAGGGTCTGCCGATCGGCGTCAATTCGATTAAGGACAATCTGTTCGATGTGGCCGGCATCCGCGTGATCTGTAATTACCGCGACGACGTGTATTCCGTGTCCAACTATCTGTCGTCGCAGTCCGATATTCAGGTGCTGCGCGTCAAGGATTACATCAAGAACCCGAAACAGAACGGGTATCGTTCATTGCACGTAATCTACGCGGTGCCCGTGTTCCTCTCCTCGGGCGCGCATTACACGCCGGTGGAGGTGCAGTTCCGCACCATCGCCATGGATTATTGGGCGTCGCTGGAGCATGCGCTGCGCTACAAGACCGATTTGCCGGACAACAAGCTCGCCGAGCATTCCCAGACGCTGCTCGACTGCGCGCGCTCATTGCAGAACATCGAGGTACAGATGCAGAACATCCACCGCGACATCAACGGCGCGCCGCAAGTGGGCGAAGCGCCTAAGACCTCGGACTGAGGTGCTATGGAATCGGCCTGCGGCCGATTCATTCACCGTTGCGGCCACTTCGGCAGCCTGGCCGGCGCTTGGGCCAGTAGGGTGCCGAGGAAGATGAGGGCGCAGCCGAGGTAGCCGCGCGGGGTCATCACTTCACCGAGAAGCAACGCACCGCCTACCGCCGAGAAGAACGATTCGAGGCTCATCAGCAGGCTGGCTCGCGTCGGTGGCACCCATTGCTGGCCGACCACCTGCAAGGTGTACGCGATGCCCACCGAGCCGATGCCGGCGTACAGAATCGGAATCCAGGAATGAGCAGCGCCGGCCCAGTCGACCGAGCCTTCGATCAGCGAACCCGCCCAGCTCAGCACGGCGGTGGTGCAGAACTGGCCGAATGAAAGCTTGATGGCGTCCACGGTGCCGCCCAAAGTATCGATCACCAGAATATGCACGGCGAACAGCACGGCCGTGAACACGAGCAGGATATCCGCCAGGCCGATCGAACCGAAACCATCGGTGATGCACAGCAGATAGAAGCCGGCGATGGACAGCGCCACGGCCACGAACACCAGCATGCCGATGCGCCGGCGCAGGAACACGAAGGCCAGCAACGGCACCATCACGATGTACATGGCGGTCAGGAATCCCGCACGGCCGGCCGATTTGCCGTACAGAATGCCATACTGCTGCAGGGTGCTGGCGGTGAACAGCACGATGCCGCAGATCACGGAAATGACCACCGGGTTGGCGAGCAATCGCGCCACGGCCGAATCGGGCTTGTTCGCATTCAGCTTGGCACCGGTGATGGTAACGACGTCGGATGCACCGTTCGATGCGGCATCTGTGGAGACGGCCACGGATGCCTCGGTCCCAACGACATCGGCCCCGGCTGTATCGCCCTTATCCGCGCTCCCCCGGCCACGCATCCACAGCAGAATCGGCACCAAAGACAGTGCTCCCAGCGTGAAGCGCGCGGCGTTGAAGAACATCGGCGACATCGAATCCATGCCCTGGACCTGCGCCACGAACGCAAAACCCCAGATCAGCGCGGTCAACAACAGGCTCAGCATGCCTACGAGTTCTTGTCTTTTCACGGGGAGCCAGCCTAACGTGCGAATGTGACAGACATGAAAAAGCCCGGCCACAATGTGGTCGGGCTGTGACGTTTGACGGGCAGGCTACATGCCGCTCGCCAATCGGCTGTCGAGGCTAGTCCCTGTTGCCGAGCAGCTGCAGGATGTACAGGAACATGTTCACGAAGTCGAGGTACAGGTTCAGGGCGCACAGGATGGAGATCTTCTTGACCATTTCCGGGCCCTGGGCCTCGTATTCGGTCAGCAGCGCGCGCGTGGACTGCGCGTCGTAGATGGTCATGCCGGCGAACAGGATCAGGCCGATGGCGCAGACGATCTTGGTCATGCCGTCGACCTGCACGAAGGCGAGCACGATCTGCGAGATGATGAGCACGATCAGGCCGATCATCAGGATCGGGCCGGCCTTGAGCATGTTGAACTTGGTAGTCATGCCGAACATGGTCAGCGCAAAGAAGAACGCGGCGGTGACACCGAGTGCCACGCCGATCGAGCCGAGGTCGTAGACCATGAAGATCGAGCTCAAGGTGAAGCCCATCAATGCGGCGTACACATAGAACATGACGCGCGCGGTGGCCGACTTCATCTTGGTGACGCGCATGCCGAGCACCACGGCCAGGGCAATCTGCACCACGCACAGGCCGATGAGGCCCACCATGCCGGTGGCCATGAGGAAGCTGTAGTAGGCTCCGGTGATCTGGCCGAGCACGGCGACCACGGCGGTGACGAGGATGCCGATGGTCATCTCGCCGTACACCTTGGTCACTGAGACTCGGCGGGCTTCCTCATAGTTGTAGGTCATCGTCGTGTTGATGGTGGCCGCACCCGCACCGGCACCAGTACCCTGCGGCACGTATTGGTAGGTGGGAGCGCCCTGCGGCTGGGCATAGTAGTTCTGGCCGTAACCGGACTGTGCGTATTGCTGGCCATATCCAGACTGTTGGGCGGCGTTGTAATCAGGCGTGTTGTATTGCGGGTTGTATTGCCCGTTGTTCTGGGGCTGCTGACCGAATGTCATAATCGCTCCTTTAGCGTTTGTTCCAGTACCAATCTTAGAGGAACAAAGCTGAACATTCCATGAATATGATCGATCGGCTCGTTCTGCTCATCTCAAAGCGTAACGGGCGTTTCCACCATGCGCGTGGCATACACCGTAATCGGCGAATCGTCTTGCAGCACATAGCCCAACACCGAAATCGCCTCCCGTATGTTTATCTCGGAGCGTACGGCCAAGGCGCATCTCTCCTCCGCGGCGGACAAGCTCAATATGGGCCGCGTACAGATGGCGAGGCTGGTGGAGCGGGCCGATTTGCCGGCGCGACTGTAACACGTCCGGTTATCGAGCCATATCAGTCATAATGGAGAACATGAGTGAAGCGATTATTCGAACGTTACGTAAAGACGATTATCCGGCGCTGATCGACCTGGTGCGCCGCACTTGGTACGCCGAATATGATGAGCGGACCGGCTTGCTGGCAGCCGAGGCCGATTGGGAGAACTGTCTGGCACGTGTGACCACGGCCTTTGTCGCGGAGCTGGAAGATAAACCCGTCGCATTGATTGTGGGGCGTATCGACGAGCTCGACCATCGCAGCCCGCTGAACATGCACCGGCGTCATTCGTTGCGCAAGCTATTGCAACTGGCGTTTGCCCACGACGGCATGGCAGCTGCGAGCGAGATTCTCGGGACTCTTCATGTCGATAGGCAACTGCGTAAGCAGGCGGCGAACATTGGCCATGAGTATTCGGCTGAAGTGGTGCTGTTCGTACTTGATCCGGCGGCGCGCGGTCACGGTCTGGGCCGGCGCATGTTCGAGACGATGATGAGCGCATTCCACGCAGCCGGCATACGTCAATACTTCCTATTCACGGATACCACGTGCGATGTCGGATTCTATGTACATCGCGGCCTGACGCAGGTGTGCGAGCAGTCACTGCCCGCATCCGGGCCGGGAGAAAACCCGTCTTCGTTCTACTTGTACGAGGGGTCGGTGCCCGAGCCGGCGTGATGCGCCCGCCGCCGGGCGAACACTGGTAGGCTTGAGCACAGTCGGCACGTCGGCATACCGTCCAAAGGCCGGCGACGAAGGGATTGACATGGCAATCAGCGCGAAGGAACTACCACTCGGGAAAGTGTTCACCCCGGATTTCCGGTTCACAATCCCCTCATTCCAGCGGGCCTACATATGGAAGGCCGAGAACATCCTGCAACTGGTAAGCGACTTGGACGACGCCTGCAAGTCACCCGGTACCCCGTACTTCCTCGGCTCGCTGATTCTGGTACGCGAGGGCGACAACCGTTATGACGTGATCGACGGGCAGCAGCGGCTGGTATCCCTGTCGATCATCATCGCCGTGCTGCGCGATCTGGAGCGAGACCCGGACCTCATGCGCCAACTCGACGCGCTGCTGGTGGAGCCCGGCGACAAGCTGCGCGGCATCGTCACCGAGCCTCGCCTCACGTTGCGCGAGCGCGACGCGGCGTTCTTCCGCGAACACGTGCAGGAGGACAACCTCGAATCCGTGTTCGACATGAACGACGACGATCTGGCGACCGCTGCGCAACGCAACATCGTCGCCAACATCCGCAAGACGTACGACGAGATCTCCAATTGGTCGGCATCCGAACGCCAGCAATTCGCGCAGTATCTGGTCAACGAGGTGACGCTCGTCATCGTGACCACCGACGATCTCGACGGCGCGCATCGCATCTTCGACGTGATGAACATGCGCGGCCTGCCGCTCACCCCGTCCGACGTGTTCAAGGCGCGCGCCACGGCCAGCCTGTCGACCGCCGAACTTGACGTGTACGCAGCCCGTTGGGATGACATCATTGACCCAATCGGCGACGATCCGCATGACTGTGAGGAATTCTTCGCCTATCTGCATCTCGTACTCACGCACAAGCCGGCCACCGACAAGCTCATCGAGGATTTCCTGGCCGACGTGCTGCAACCGTACATCGACAAAGGCACGGTGCCCACGTTCATCAACCAGGTGCTGGCACCCTACGCGATGGCGTGGCGGATCATCGCGCGCCCCAGCGATACCGTACTGCCTGCCGAGGTGCGTGGCCGGCTTGAGGGATTGGACGATTACCGCAGCCACGAGTGGAAGCCCGTGGCCATGTGGGCGTTGGTCAATTCGTATCGCGGGCTGGGCGACGCCGATTTGTCGCCGTTCGTGGTTCGTGCCTCACGTATCGCCAGAACCACGGCCACGTTGGAATCGTTGGGCGCCCATGACGAGCGTCGGCTGCTGGAAATTCTGACCGCATTGGAACAGGTGACCGGCATCCGCACGCTGAATCGCACTGGAGCGTTGGAGCGGCGCGGTTATGCGAACGCCGCCATCCGTGATCTTGACAAGGGCTATTTGGTCCAGCGCGTGAACGGGTTGCATGTCTCGGACGGCGACCGTGAAGGCGCATTGGTCCGTTTGCATGGCGAGATGCAGGGTGACGGCGATTTGGTCCGTCTGCTGCTGATTCGCGCCAACGAGCAGAAGGCCGGCATGCAGTTGGATCGACCACGCCGGTTCAGTGCGCTGCCGATTATGCCGTTGGATATCGAACGGTCGAAATCGTTTGCGGACTGGCCGCAGGATCAGCATGATTTCTGGATGTACCGACTCGGCAATATGGCGCTGGTGCAGGGCCCTGAGGATCAGTTGGACAGGTTGAGTGAATATCCGGCACGTCGCGACCGCATGCTGTTGCGCGCGGATTCACGTCGTTTCCCGCTGACCAATCAGTTGAAGGATTTCGCTGACTGCACACCTGCCCTGCTGGAGGCGCGGCAGGAAGAGTCGGTCCGACTCATCGTGGAATACTGGGGCATCCGGTATGACAAGGACGCCCGTGATCTGACCAAGCAGAATGTCGATGAGTTGTCGAAGACCTCTCCACGGCCGTCTCATAGTTCGCGGCGCGTCACGATCCGGCAGGTGATTGACGCGGGTCTTCTGGTGCCGGGCGAGCGTCTGGTGTGGGAGCGGCCGCGCAAGGGCGAGCGCTGGTTCGCCACGGTCACCGAAAACGGTCGTCTCCGTCTGGATGACGGCTCCGAATATCCGACTCCGACCGCCGCGGCCCGTGCCGCCGCCGGAGGACGTCGCGGCGGCGGTCTGGACGTGTGGAAGCGCACGCGCAACGGTCAGAAGCTCAGCGACATCTGGAAGCAGTTCCGTCTACAGGCGCAGTAGGCTACAGTAGCCGGCACATCATTGGTGGCTCCCCTCCGTGAGGGGAGCCACACGCTCATTTATTCCAGCGCCGCCACGATTTCAGCCGGTGTTTTGCAATATTCGGGAAAATGACTGATTAATTCGGCATCCGATGTGACCACACAGTTGGCACCGGATTGTTGCGCGGCAACGATGATCAGATCATCTTCAAAATCCCGATGCCGTTTTTGCAGGGAAAAAGCCCTATCACATGTCGACTCATCGACAGCGACGATGTCACACATCTCCTTCACCTGCTCGATACAATGCCATGGCACCCGTGACGACAGAAAGCTTCGAGTGAAATTCTCCACTTCCGATTCATTCGATTTGAATTCCCTACGAATCGCCGATGATGATAGGTATGCGATATCCTTCAGCGACAATGACGCGCACAACAACGTAACGTTGTTCTTCGCGCCAAGTTCCATAACCGATTCCGCCATCTTGGCGTGATCATCGCGATGGAGCAAATAGTCCAACAGTACATTGGTATCAAGCAAAATACGCTGCATGGAAACGTCGGTCATCAATCGACCCTCTTCATGTTGTAATACGCATCAAGTTGCTCGTCGTACATTTTGTCGCGGAACTGCTTGTAGGTAAGGCCTTCCATGAGGTCGGTGTCTTCTGAGATCAGTCCGGCCTTGACCAGTTCCTTGTGTACGTATCCGGCACCTTCTCGAATCAGTTTCAGCTTGCGCTGCTTTTCCTCCTCGCGGGCTTGCTCTTCGGCGGTCGTTTCCAAGGCCGGCACTTCCTTGCGGTCGGCGATGTACAACCACAGCGACCGGATTACGTCACTCACCGATACGCCTTTGCCCTTGAGGACTTCTTCGACCTCGTTCTTCAGTTTCGCATCAATGCGAACGTTCATTTGGACCATGGTCATGGCAACCTCCATTCCAAAGATGCTATACAGTATAGCATACTGACGTGCATGAAAAAGGCCGGCATCCGTTGGTGGATACCGACCTTTACTCCCCCTCAGTCAGCTTCGCTGACAGCTCCCCTCAGAGAGGGGAGCCAGAATAAGTCACTTCATGAGGTTGCGCAGCACGTACTGGAGGATGCCGCCGTTACGGTAGTAGTCGGCCTCACCGGGCGTGTCGATGCGGACCACCGCGTCGAACTCGGTCTTGGAGCCGTCCTCGTGGGTGGCGGTGACGTGGACCGTCTTGGGGGTCACGCCCTCGTTGAGCTTCTCGACGCCGGCGATATCGTAGGTCTCGGTGCCGTTGAGGCCCAGGGACTCATAGGATTCGCCTGCCGGGAACTGCAGCGGCAGCACGCCCATGCCGATCAGGTTGGAGCGGTGGATGCGCTCGAAGCTTTCGGTGATCACGGCCTTGACGCCGAGCATCACCGTGCCCTTGGCGGCCCAGTCGCGCGAGGAGCCGGTGCCGTATTCCTTGCCGGCGAGCACCACGAGCGGCACCTTGTTGTCGATGTAGTCGCGGGAGGCTTCGAAGATCGTGGTCGGCTTCTTGGCGAGGAAGTCGTAGGTGAAGCCGCCAGGCGTCACCTCCTCGCCCACGGAGGCGAGCAGCTGGTTGCGCAGACGGATGTTGCCGAACGTGCCGCGCACCATGATCTCGTGGTTGCCTCGGCGAGAACCGTAAGAGTTGAAGTTCTTCGGCTCCACGCCGCGCTCGGTCAGGTACTTGCCGGCCGGGCTGGAGGCCTTGAACGCGCCTGCCGGGGAGATGTGGTCGGTGGTGACCGAGTCGCCCAGGAGGGCCAGCACACGGGCGCCGTGGATATCGGCGACCGGGTCCGGCGTGGCCTTCATGCCGTCGAAGAAGGTCTGCTTGCGCACATAGGTGGACTTGTCGTTCCACGCGAACAGCTCGCCTTCCGGCACGTCGAGGCCCTTCCAGCGGTGGTCGCCGTCGAACACGGAGGCGTAGTCCTTGAGGAACATCTCGCGGCTCACGCTGCCGTCGACCATGGCGGCGACCTCGGCATTGGTGGGCCAGATGTCCTTCAAGTACACGTCGTTGCCGTCCGCGTCGGTGCCGAGCGGCTGGGTCTCGAAGTCGAAGTCCATCGTGCCGGCGAGCGCGTAGGCGATGACCAGCGGCGGGGAGGCCAGGTAGTTCATCTTGACGTCCGGGCTGATGCGGCCTTCGAAGTTGCGGTTGCCGGAAAGCACGGCGGTGACGGTCAGGTCGTTGGCGTTGATCGCCTCGGAAATCTCGGGCAGCAGCGGGCCGGAGTTGCCGATGCAGGTGGCGCAGCCGAAGCCGACGAGCTGGTAGCCGAGTGCATCGAGGTCGTCCTGCAGCCCCGCGGCCTTCAGGTAGTCGGCCACGACCTGCGAGCCGGGAGCCAGCGAGGTCTTGACCCAGGGCTTGGGCTTAAGGCCCTTGGCATGTGCGTTGCGGGCGATCAGGCCGGCGGCGATCATCACGGACGGGTTGGAGGTGTTGGTGCATGAGGTGATCGAGGCGATGGCCACGTCGCCGTTTTCGATGTCGAAATCGCCACGGAAGTCGGTGGACACGGCCACCGGATCCTTGACGGTCTTCTCGGTCTCGTAGGCGGGGGCGGTCTTCTCGAACATGCTCTTGGCTTCGGAGAGCAGAATGCGGTCCTGCGGGCGCTTCGGGCCAGCGATGGACGGCACCACGGTACCGAGGTCGAGTTCCTCGTATTCGGAGTACTGCGGTTCCACGTAATCCGGGTCGGAAGCGTCGCCCCACAGCTTGTTGGCCTTGGCGTAGGCTTCGACCAGGGCGACCTGCTCTTCGGAGCGGCCGGTCAGGCGCAGGTAGCCGAGCGTGACATTGTCAATCGGGAAGATGCCGCAGGTGGAGCCGAACTCGGGGCCCATGTTGCCGATGGTGGCGCGGTTGGCCAGCGGCACGGAGGCGATGCCTTCGCCGTAGAATTCCACGAACTTACCGACCACGCCGTGCTTGCGGAGCATGTCGGTGATGGTCAGGACCACATCGGTGGCGGTAACGCCCTCCGGGATGGAGCCGGTGAGCTTGAAGCCGACCACGCGCGGCACGAGCATGGAGATCGGCTGGCCGAGCATGGCGGCCTCGGCTTCAATGCCGCCGACGCCCCAGCCGAGCACGCCCAGACCATTTTCGGTGGTGGTGTGCGAGTCGGTGCCCACGCAGGAGTCGAGGTAGGCGAGCGTGTTGCCGTTGGCCTCGGCCTTGCTCATGACCACCTTGGCCAAGTATTCGATGTTGACCTGGTGGATAATGCCGGTTCCCGGCGGCACCACGCGGAAGTTCTTGAATGCCTGCTGACCCCAGCGCAGGAACTGGTAGCGTTCACCGTTGCGCTGGTATTCGATGTCCATGTTCTGCTGGACCGCGTCGGCGATGCCGTACTTGTCGATCTGCACAGAGTGGTCGATGACCATATCGGACTGGACCTGCGGGTTGATGACCTCCGGGTCGCCGCCAAGGTCCTTGACCGCGTCACGCATGGTGGCGAGGTCCACGATGCAGGGCACGCCGGTGAAGTCCTGCATGATCACGCGGGACGGCGTGAACTGGATCTCGTGGCTGGGTTCGGCGTTCGGATCCCAGTCGAGCAGGGTCTTGACGTGTTCGTCGGTGATGTTGGCACCGTCGATGTTGCGTACCAGATTCTCGACCAGTACCTTCAGCGAGTACGGCAGATGATCGATGCCGTCAAGATTGGCGATGTTGTAGTAATCGAAGTCCTTGCCGGCTGCCTTGAGGGTAGCCAGCTGGTCGTCGCGTAAGGACATGCTTCCTCCGAAATCATGAATCGGCTTATGATGCCGTTGATTATCCGCTACAAATGGTACGGGTACGTTACTTTGGCTCTGGCGTGTCGGCTTGAAGTGTGAGACAATTCGCCGCTATTAGATATTGAAACCGTGCTGGCGCAGTAGATTGCCGAATATTCTGCCGACCAGCGGAGCCAGCCATAGACAGATCACGAAAATCATGGCCGCGCCGCCCAACGCAATCAGCGTGGCCACCAACGTAGTGCCGGTAGGCAGAATCAGCGCGAAGAAGTTCGCCACGAACGGGATGAACGCGCCGATGATGCCGGCCGCCGCGAACCCCGCGACCAGCGCACCTCGCCAGCTGTTGAGCGGCCTCGCCACACGGGCCAGCACAAACACGCCCATCAAAAACAGAATAATGGCACTGGTGGCGCGCAAAGCCGACAGATCGGCGTCATTGTTCACCACATCCCAGCCCATGACGTTCGGCAGGGTCCATGAGGCCAGCAACACCGACAGCGCGGTGGCGATGCCGCCCGGCAGCGCGAACGTGACCACGCGCTTGAGGAATCCCGGAATATAGCGGCGCGTGTTCGGCGCGAGCGCCAGAATGAACGCGGGCATGCCGATGGTGAGAGCGCCGATATAGGTGATATGGCGCGGCAGGTATGGGTATGGGATCTGCGTCAGCACTACGCCGAGCGAGATCAGCGCGGAGTACACGGTTTTGACGAGGAACAGGCTGGCCACGCGCTCCATATTGGCCATGACCTGACGGCCTCGCGCCACGACGTCCGGCAGGTGCGAGAACTTCGAATCCACCAGCACCACCTGGGCCACGGCCTTGGTGGCGGGTGCCGCATTGCCCATGGCGATGCCGAGGTCCGCCTCCTTGATGGCGAGCGCGTCGTTGACGCCGTCGCCGGTCATGGCCACCACGTGGTTCTGCGTGTGCAGCGCTTGCACTATGGCCTTCTTCTGGTCGGGCAGCACGCGGCCGAGCACATCGACGTTTTCGAGCACGCGGGCCAGTTCGTTCACGTCCTCGGGCAGTTCGCGCGCGTCCATCGCCACCGGCTCATGGTCGCCTGTCAGTTTCACTCTGCGGGCGATGGCACCCACGGTCACTGGATTGTCGCCGGAAATCACACGACAGCGCACACCCTGCTCACGGAACCAAGCGAGCGTCCGCTCGGCGTCCTCGCGAATCTTCTCAGAGCACAACACCAACGCCATCGGCTCAGCCTTGGGGTCGAGCTGCGGGTCGTCAGATACATTGGCTCCCTCAACTGCTCCCCTCAGTCGCTTTTGGCGACAGCTCCCCTCGGAGAGGGAAGCCAGCTCGCTCTTCTCGGCTCCCCTCTCCGAGGGGAGCTGTCCGCGAAGCGGACTGAGGGGAGCTGTAGACCGCGCAACCAGCAACACACGGTTGCCGTCATTGGCATACTCGTTAACCTGCTGCAACACCGACGAATAGTCACCCTCAAGCGCAGAAATAATCACCTCCGGCGCTCCCATGTACCAGGTCTCGCCGGATTTACGCACCGCACTCCATTTGCGCGCCGAAGAGAACGGGACACGAGACTCAACCGCACCTGCCCCATATCCTTGGGCCTTGAGCCCGGCGAGTACGGCTTGGCCGGTGCCGTTGGGCTGCTCTTCGTTGCAGCAGTCGTAGAGAGCCTGCGTGGCTGCCTGTTCCGCAGCCGCATTGGCGGAATCGAGCATCACGAGCCGGTTGAAGGCGATACCGCCATCGGTGATCGTGCCGGTTTTATCGAGGTTCAGCGCGTCCACGCGAGCCAGTGTCTCCACGGATTCAAGCTCCTGCACCAGCGTATTGTGACGGGCGAGACGCATGGCGGCCACCGCGAAGTTCAGCGAAGTCAGCAGCACCAAGCCTTCGGGAATCATGCCTACTACGCCGGCGACCGCGGAAACCACGGCTTGCCGCCATTCGCCGGTGGAGAGTGCCGTGCCCCAACCGCCGACCGTATGAATCTGCGAAAGAATCAGCAGAATGCACAGCGGTACCACGAGGAAGGTCATGAATTTCAGAATCGTGTTGATGCCCTTGTTCAGGTCGGACACGGTTTTCTTGTATACCTTGGCCTGCGCGGTGAGCGTGGCGGCGTAGGAATGGCTGCCGACCGCATTGACCTTGACCAATGCCATGCCGGAGACCGCGGTGGCACCGGAATACACCTGCTCCCCCACCTTGTGGCGCACGGTACGAGATTCGCCGGTGAGCATGGATTCGTCGAGTTCCAGTCCCCAGGTCTGGATGATCTGCCCGTCGGCCGGCACCTGTTCGCCGGCGCGGATCCACAGCAGGTCGTCGAGCACGATCTCGTTGTGGGGCACCTCCACGTCCCTGCCGTCACGATGCACGAGGAAGTCGGAGGCCACGAGGATGGATAGCCTGTCCAGCGTGCGCTTGGCCCTGAGTTCGGTGACGATGCCGATGCCCGTGTTGATGATGATGACGAAACCGAACACCGCGTCCCTCCAGGAACCGGTGATCAGCACCAGTACCATCGCGGCGAAGATGATGCCGTTGAACAGCGTGAACACGTTGGCTCGCACGATATCTTGAACCGAACGCGAGCTGGAGGTTTTCACCGCATTCGATTGGCCACTTTCGATACGCTGCACCACTTCTTTGGGGGTAAGACCGGTCGCTCCGATCTCAGGCATTTCCACGGCTGTTGTTGCACTCATATTCCCTAGCCTACCGCGTCTTGTTTCGCAATCCACTAAGGCTCAGGGATGATTCAGGGTGCTTTCTCAGCTTCAAGGGGCTGATTCGGCTCAGGAGACGGTGACTTTGATCTCGCGTTCGTGGGGTTCGTCGCGCGTGATGGTGAGCACGGCGTCAGTAATAGTCATTGGCTTGGTATCGGCAGTGTCGCCAGAATCGGCACTGTTGGTGTTGAGGTGAAGGATGACGGCGTACAGCAGTTCATCTTCGGGCGCATGCTTTGGATCAATGAGAGCGACTGGAATACCGGCTTCACGCGCATTGGTCAACGTCTGGTTCCAGCTCTCCCGGTTGGCGTCGGTAACGTCGATGCCGCTGATAACCACGATTTTGACCGCGCGAGCTACGAAATCGGCAACACCCTGCTGTGCGGTGGCCGCATTCTTGTCGACGCCAGTATGAGCATCCATACTATCGGCACCGTTTTCGCTGGTAGTGACGGCGTCAGAAGATTCGGTTTCACCGGATACACCATCAGTTGCGTTTGCCGAGCTTGCGGATGTTTCGAGCGAGGCATAGTAGACATTGAGTTTGTCATCAGACAGCGCATTGATGACGAACTCGTCTGCGGCGGTGTCAGTCGACCCCACAAAGCCGACTGTGACATCCGTGGGATGTGTGGAATCGTGGGCGACTTCCGGCATGCTGTCTTGGGTATCGCCGACCGCCCTACCGGCCGGCGTGCAGGCGGCCAGGGACAACACAGCCGCCATGCAGGCCAGCAATCCGAGAATTCGTCGTGTCATATGCTCACCTGTCAGCGGGTAAACAGGGCCACCGTCTCAACATGGTGGGTCATCGGGTAGATATCGAAGGCACGGATGTCTTTGAGCTCGTAGCCTTCGCCGATGAGTGTCGCGGTGTCGCGTGCGAGGCTGGTGGGATCACAGGCGATGTAGACCACGCTGGATGCGCCGGCCGCGGCAATCTGGCGACAGACCTTGGCACGAGCACCGGCACGCGGCGGATCAAGCACTACGACATTCGGCTTGGCCAGATGCGCCGGCACATGGTCCAGCGTGCGCGAGACGTCACCCGCGCGGGCGTCCACGTCGTTCAGGTTCATGGCGCGCAGATTGCGCTGGGCGTTCTTGACGGCCACACGCGCGCCTTCAACGCTGAGCATGCGGGTGCGTTCACCGGTCATTGTGGCCAGCGGCAGGGTGAACAGGCCGGAACCGGAATACAGATCCCAGATTACGGCGTCCGCCGCTGACTGCAGCTGCCCGTTGACCAGGTTGATCACGTGCGTACCGAGGGCGATCGGCGCTTGGCGATGCACTTGCCAGAAACCGTTGGCGTCAACCTGATAGTCGAAGGTCGTGCCGTTGATGGTCACCTGTTCGGTGAGCAGCTGGGAGCCGGCGCGCAGTTCGCCGTCCACAAGTACGGCGTAATTGTCGTCTGCTGCCGCGGTATCGACGATCTCGCCGCGCGGTTCGGGCACGGAAAGACGAATCTGGGAGCCGGGTTCAAAGCCGCCCTCCCACACGTGTTCGCGCTTGGCGACGTCCAGCAGCGTGCGCGTGGCAAGCGGCATGGTGTCGATGGCCACGCGGTTGTGTGTGCCGCGCCGGCGCATGGATGGCATGCCGTTGTCGTCAGCAATCATTTCGATGCGGGTACGCCAATTGAGGCCGCCGGCTGCCTTGTCGCCGGGCATGCGCTCGATGGGAACGGCCACGTCGATATGGCCGAGTCGGCTCATCTGTTCGGAGACGGTGATGGCCTTCCACTTGAGCTGGCCGGGCAAAGAGACGTGCACGAGATCCGCGCCGCCCACTCCCCCGCCCATCGCCAAGGGACCGGCAAGTGGCCATGCCGGGGTGACTCGGTCTTCAGACGGCTCGAGAACCTCGACGACTTCGCCGGTCCAGAACCGGTCGTCCCGGTCGTGGGGCTCGTCAAGCTCGACTCGCACGAGTTCGTCGGGCAAGGCGAAGCGGACGAACACCACACGACCGTCGATATGGGCCACGCAGCGGCCTTGGTCGGCGTATCGTTCGATACGAACTTCAGCTTGCATCATCGTCCTTTCCGGTTGCGCTCGGTTCGAGTTCGGCATCAACAGCGACTTCAGTCTGTATCTTCTTAGCCGCGACCTTATGCCGGTGCATCGGCGTGGCGATAATGAGGTAACTCACCCAAATCGCCAATGCCCAGAACGGAATGCCCATGAGCAGGCGGGTCACGCCAAGTGCAGCTACATGGTTGGTCAGATACAGCGGCACCTGCACCACCAGCCGCAGCAGGAACAGACCGACCCACAGGCCGGTGACAATCATATAGGCGCGTTTCAGGGCCTTGTCGTCCATCCAGTCATGGAACCATGCCTTGAAATGCTCGGTGGGCAGGCTACGGATGAATTCGACGACCAAACCCAGTCCGGGCACGCGCGCAATCAGCGACACGGCAAGCAACGCGGCATAGCCAGCATTGGTAATGAATCCGAAGATGTAGTAATTGCGGGCCTCATGAGTCTGCCATGCCCAAATCAGGCAGATGCCTACCGCCACCAGACCAGAGACCGCGCCCATTACCGACTGGCGCTGAATCAGTCGCACAATAACCTGCAATACCGCCAGCACGGCCGAAACCGCAATGGTGAGATTCAGATTGCTCGTGGCCACGAACAGTACGACGAACACCACGCCGGGCAGCATGGATTCGATGACGCCACGCGGGCCACCGATGGCGTCGATGACGGAGAAATCCTCGCCTTCATTGCCGGCGTCGGCTAGAGCGGACAGGCCGGTGCGTTTGTTGTCTGCCAAGTCTCTTCCTATAGATCAGCGAACTTCGGAGAACATCGGGCCACGGGCCAAGGTGGTCTTCACCTCGGTGGTCTGATCCTGGCTCAGCGGACCCTTCGGCTTGTTGTCCGGAATGTCCTTGAAGTGTTCCTTGCCGTTCTCCTCGCCGGCTTCGGCCGCGGCCTTGGCGGCCTTACGCTCAGCGGGGGCGACCGGCGGATGCATCGGGATCAGATCGCGCGGCGCCAAAGGCTCCTCGCCACGCTCGACGACGATGTCGGCGAAGAACTTGTTCAGCGCCTCGGTCTCCGGGCTGTCCGGATCGATAGCAGCCTTGCCGGAGAAGATGCCACGCAGCATCCAGCGCGGGCCGTCCACACCAACGATGCGCGTGTTCACGGTCTTGCCGCCCTTGACATTGACCGGCAGCTTCAGTTCGGTGCCGAACACACCGTCCACTTCAGAAGCGGCCTTGTTGGCTTCAAGCAGGTCACCGCGAACGTCATCCCACAGTCCCAGGGTCTTGGGTGCGGCAAAGGCTTCGATCTCCAGGCTGGAGGAGCCGAAGGTGATGGTGGAACCAAGCACTTGCTGGGTGGCGCGGTTGGCCTTGATGCGCAGCTGGATGCCCTGGAGGAAGGGCAGGTAGTAGGCGCCGAGATCCAGATAATCGTCATAATCGGGCACGTCCTCATCGTTGACATCCCACGGGCCTCGCTCTTCGCCGCGGCCCTGGTATTCGCTGGCCGGCTCGGCGAGCACGGTCTCCGCGCTCTCGGCCTTTGCGGCAGCGTTCGCTTCTGCGGCGGCCACCTTGTCTTCATCGACAGGCTCAACGGCCGGCTCGGCTTCCTTCTTGCTCTTCTTCTTGCCGAATCCGAACAGTCCCATAATTCCTCGTTTCATGTAACGGTTGCAACCTTGCTAACACTAGCACTCAGGCTTAGAGAAAGCTGAGTCACACGTCGTATGTGATGGTAAGTGGCGCGTGGTCGGACCAACGCAACTCGTATGTGGGGGCCTTGTCGATCACAAAGCCGCGCGCGGTCTCCGCCAGCTCGGGCGTGGCGAACTGGTAGTCGATGCGCCAGCCGACATTGTTGTCGAAAGCGCGCCCGCGCTGGCTCCACCACGTGTACGGACCCTGAATATCACCGGCGAGCGAACGCATCACATCCACAAACTCATATTCATCCAGCCACTTGTCCACGTAGGCGCGCTCCTCGGGCAGGAAGCCGGCGTGCTTTTCGTTGGCCTTGGCGTTCTTGATGTCGAGCGGCGTGTGCGCGATGTTGAAATCGCCGCACAATACCGCCTGCTTGCCGCCGTGCGCGGCCTCGTCGCGCAACTCGCCCATGCGAGTGAGCATCGTGTCCAGAAAACGGTACTTCTGTTCCATCTTGGTCGAATCATCGGTGTTGCCGGCGTGCACGTACACGCAGGCCACGGTGATCGTGTATCCCTGCGGCGTCTTGACATCGGTCTCAATCCAACGGCCGGAATCCACATCCTCGCTCAAGCCCGGAAGTCCATAGCGTTTATCGGTCACCTCAAGATCGGTGAGGAGCCCGACTCCGGCACGACCCTTGACACGGCAGACCTCGTTCAGCGAATGCAGGTCAGAGGGTGAGGCGATCTTGCCGGCGGTGGCATACTCGAAACCGAATTCGCCGAAAATCGAATCGACATCCTCTTGCGGGGCGCGCACTTCCTGCATACACCAGACATCCGGAGCATGTTTGCCGGCCCAGTCCTCGATGCCCTTGCGCTTTGCCGCGCGAATGCCGTTGACGTTCGATGTGGTGATGGTGATGGTCATGCAGCCATACTATTTTGGCCTCTCTACCAGTACCGCACTCACGATTACATTGAGGTATAAAAAATTAGCTCCCTCATAAGAGGGAGCTAATTTAGAATGTCCTATCAGTCCAAACCGAGCTGGAGCTTGCCGCCGGGGATGGCGTCGAGCAGGTCTCGGGTGTACTGCTTCTGCGGGTGGTCGAAGACCTCGTCGGTGGTGGCATGCTCCACGAGCTTGCCGTGCTGCATCACCACAACCTCGTCGGCGATCTGACGAACCACGGCCAGATCGTGGGTGATGAACAGGTAGCTCAGGCCCTTTTCGGCCTGCAGATCGTTGAGCAGGCGCAACACCTGGTCCTGCACCAGCACGTCCAAAGCGGACACGGCCTCATCGCACACGATGACGTCCGGGTCCAGAGCCATGGCTCGTGCGATGGCGATGCGCTGGCGCTGGCCACCAGAGAGCTCGTTCGGGTAACGGCCCATCACGGAAGCCGGCATCTCGACCATGTCCAGCAGTTCCTTGACACGGTTGGCACGCCACTTCTTGTCGCCGATCTTGTGGATGCGCAGCGGCTCCTCAATGGAACGGAAGATGGAGTACATCGGGTCGAGCGAACCGTAGGGGTTCTGGAACACCGGCTGCACGTGGCGGCGGAAGCCCAGAAGGTCCTTGGACTTGAACGTGGAGGTGTCGCGACCTTCATAGAACACTTTGCCGGAGGTGGGCTTCAGGAGGTGAAGCACCATGTTCGCCACGGTGGACTTGCCGGAACCGGATTCGCCCACGATGGCCAGGGTGGTGCCGCGCTTGACGGAGAAGGACACGTCGTCGACGGCCTTGAACATCTCCTTCTTGCGGGGCAGCTTGAATTCCTTGGTCAAGTGGTCGACGGTGATGATGTGCTCGCTCTTCTCAAGCGTGCTTTCGCCGGCGATGTGGTGATCGAGCAGGGCGTCCGCGTTCTCACCGCGCTCCTTGGCGGAGATGATGCGCTGGGAGGCCAGCGACGGGGCGGCGGCCACGAGTCGCTTGGTGTACGGGTGCTGCGGGTGCTGGAGCACTTCCAGGGACGGTCCGGATTCGACGACCTGACCCTTGTACATCACGACAATGTGCTGGGCGCGCTCGGCGGCAAGGCCCAGATCGTGGGTGATGAACAGCACGGCGGTGCCCAACGAGTCGGTGAGCATGTGCAGGTGGTCGAGGATGCGCTTCTGCACGGTCACGTCCAGAGCGGAGGTCGGCTCGTCGGCGATCAGTAGGTCGGGCCTGCAGGCCAGACCGATGGCGATGAGCGCACGCTGGCGCATACCACCGGAGAACTCGTGCGGGAACTGACGGGCACGGGTAGCGGCGTCGGGCAGACCGGCCTCGGACAGCAGACCCGCGATACGGTCATCCATTGTGGAGCCGATGACGTACTTCTTGGCGAGGTACCAGGCCTGATCGTCGGCCACGCCGGCCTTGATGAGGTCGTCGGCCACGCGCCAACGGGTTTCGGAGCCCGGAACCCATTCGTTGGTGAAGCGGGCGACGGCCTTGTCGAAGGCCTCGCCGGACACGCCGGCTTCGGTCAAAGCCTTCTTGGCCTCGGTCATGAGCTCGGGCAGTTCCTTGGCACCGAGGAAGGTCTCGTCGTCGTTGCCCTTGACTTCGACCTCGTCGCCGGCCAGGGCCTTGGCGAGGGCGGAGCGCTTCTCATGGTCCACGTCCATGTTGTTGGCCTTCAACGCCTCCTTGACCTGGGTGCCGATGCGCCACACCGGGTTGAGGTTGCTCATCGGGTCCTGCGGCACGAGGCCCATCCTGGTGCCGCGCAGCTTGTCGAACTCGCTCTGCTTGGCGCCGGCGATTTCCTCGCCGTCAAGCTTGATGGAGCCGTTGACCACGTGACCGGTGCCGGGCAGCAGGCCCAGCACAGCCATGGCGGAGGTGGATTTGCCGGAGCCGGATTCGCCCACGATGGCCACCCACTGGCCGGGGTAGACGGTGAAGTTGGCGTCGCGCACCGCATGCACCGGCTTGCCGGTGTCAGTGGTGAAGTCGATGGCCAGATCCTTGACCTCGAGCAGCGGACCATGTTCTTTCTGCATAGCCAGCATCTTGGCGTTGGTGTTGTCAGTCATAATGATTCTCCACTCCCCTCACTCAGGCCGTACGGCTCTTCGGGTCGAGGGCGTCCTTGACGGCGTCGCCCATCATGATGAACGCAAGCACGGTGATGGCCAGTGCGGCGGACGGGTAGAACAGCACCATCGGATCGGTCTGCAGGTTGGTCTGTGCGCTGGAGATATCGCCACCCCAGCTCACCGTGGTGGTCGGCAGACCGACGCCAAGGAAGCTTAGGGTTGCTTCGGCCACGATGTAGGAGGCCAGCGAAGTGGTGGCGATGACGATGATCGGGGCCAAGGAGTTCGGCAGGATATGGCGGAACAGATTCCTGGCAGGCGTGGAGCCGAGGGCCGTGGAGGCGGTGTTGAATTCGAGGTTCTTCGATTCCAGCACGGCGCTTCGGGCGATACGGCATACGCCGACCCAGCCGAAGAGCGTCAACACCAGCACGATCTTCCAGATGGACTTGGAGGTCTTGAACATCTGGAGCACCACGATGGCGCCGAGCAGCATAGGCAGGGCGAAGAAGATGTCGGTGATACGGCTCAGCACCGCGTCGACCCAACCGCCGAAGAAGCCGGCGACGGCACCGATCAGGGTACCGACAATCACGACTAGTAGCGTGGAGAGCACGCCGACGGACAGTGAGGTACGGGTGCCGTAGACCACGCGGGTGTACACGTCGCAGCCCTGCAGGTCGTAGCCGAAGGGGTGTCCGGCGGAGGCGGGGCTCAAGGAGTTGCCCAGATCGCAGGCGTTCGGATCCTGCTTGGTGAACAGACCGGGGGCGATGGCCACCACGATGATGAAGAGGATCAGCAGCCCGGAGATGATGAACAGCGGGTTGCGGCGCAGGGTTCGCCATGCGTCGGCCCACATGCTGGTGGCCGGTGCGGATTCGTCGACGGAATCGACGTCCTGCAACGGGGTCTCGTCGAGAGGAGCTACGTAACGGTCCTGACCGGGCAGGGTTTCCATGAAGTATTCGGTTCCTGGCTCGCCGGTCTCGTTGAGCTCGTTTTCAGTGGTTTCGTTTGCCATGTGACTCACTCCTCCCTATCACGCGTAACGGATACGCGGATCGAGGGCCGCGTACAGCATGTCGACAACGAGGTTGCACACTACGAAAATCAGCATGAGCAACGTGACGATAGACACCACCAGGTTTGCCTCGCCCTTCAGAATGGACTGGTAGGTGAGGAAGCCGATGCCGTGGATGTTGAAGATCTGCTCGGTGATCATGGCACCACCCATCAGGGCACCGATGTCCTGGCCGAGGTAGGTGACGACTGGAATCAGGGAGTTACGCAGCACGTGGCGCAGCATGACCTGACCGTTCGACATGCCCTTGGCGCGTGCGGTGCGCACGTAATCCTCGGCGATGTTGGAGGAGATTTCGGAGCGGGTCAGTCGGATGATATAGGCCATCGACACCGAACCGAGCACCATGGCCGGCATGAGCAGATCAAGGAAGCCGGGGTCGGCGCCTGCCGTCACCGGCAATATCGCCCACTGAATACCAAAGACATATTGCATGACGAAGCCGGTGACGAAGGTCGGCACGGAAATAAGCAGCAGAGAGACGATCAGGATAACGGTGTCGTACCACTTGCCCTTCTTGAGGCCCGAGATAATGCCGAAGACCACACCGAAAATCGCCTCGAACACGAACGCCATCAAGCCGAGCCTGATGGTGACCGGGAAGGCGCGGGTGATTTCGTCGAGAACGGGCTGGCCGGCGAAGGTATCGCCGAAGTTCAGGGTCAGTGCATTCTTCAGGTAGATGAAGTACTGAACGATGAACGGCTGGTCGAGATGGTATTCTGCGCGGATCTGGGCTGCGACGGCCTCATTGACAGGCTTGTCTCCGAACATGGCCTTGACGGGGTCGCCCGGCAGGGCGAATACAAGGGCATATACCAGAAGAGTCGTACCGAGAACCACGGGAATCATCTGCAGAATGCGTCGCAGAAGATACTTACCCATACGGTTGCTCCTTATTTCCTAGACCGGCCAGAAAGGGTATAGTACGCCCCCGCCGGTCGATAAATACTCCGACAGTTTACCGCATGCCCGGACTGTGATATGTAAATTTGCGTTAACGCAAGGTTTGAGATTGGGCAATGCTGGTGGATATGTCCATGGTTGCGGTCGGATAGTGGATACTTTAACTTGGTTCCCGATGGCGTGAGCAAGCACCCCGCACACAACAAAAGGGCGGGGATCTTGCGATCCTCGCCCTTTATTTCCGAACTACCTAGCGGTATCCGTTCAGTGAGTCAGACTCACTTCTTGGACATCTCGGTGTAGGTCGGGAGGTTCTGCCAATCGAAGGCGTAGCCGGACTTCACGTTGAGGGAAGCCACACCGGAGGCGTTGGAGTAGTACAGCGGGATGGCCGGAAGGTCGTTGAGGAGGATTTCCTCAGCCTGCTGGTACAGCTTGTTGGCGTCATCAGTGCTGGAAGCGGCAGCAGCCTGCTTGCACAGGTCATCGAAGGCCGGGCTCTTGTAGTCACCATCGTTGGAGCCGTTGCCATCAGCAGCAGCGGTGGAGTACAGCTGCCACAGGTAGTTCTCGGCGGACGGGTAGTCAGGCTGCCAGCCGGTACGGAAGGCGCCCTTCATCTGACGGTTGGTGACCGCGTCACGGAATTCCTGGAAGGTCGGGATCGGGTTGGTGGCCGCGTCGATGCCCAAGTTGTTCTTGAGCTGGTTCACGACGGCGTCGTAAAGCGGCTTGGCACCACCATCGGCGTTGTAGGAGAAGGTGAGCTGGCCGTCGTACTTGGAGATGGCGTCAGCCTTGGCCCACAGTTCCTTGGCCTTGGAGGCGTTGAACTTCAGGTTGTCGGCACCCTTGAGGGAGTCGGAGTAGCCCGGGGTCTTCGGGGAGGTGAACTCGGTGGCGGCGGTGGCGTTGCCGTTGAGCACCTTGTCGATGAGCTGCTTGCGGTTGAGGGCCATGGAGATGGCCTGGCGACGCAGCTGGCCTTCCTCGTCGTTCTTGAAGTGGTCAAGGGAGGACGGGATGGTGAAGGTCTGGATGACGGAGCCGGCCTCGGAGTAAGCCTGGACCTTCTTGTCGGTCTTGAAGGTCTTGGTGAAGGCGGCCGGGACGGACTCCATCACGTCGAGGTTGCCGGCCTGAATGTCGCGGTAGGCGGCGGAGTCGTCGGTGTAGACCTTGAAGGTCACGCCATCGTTCTTGACGTCCTCGTTGCCCTTGTAGTCAGGGTTCTTGACGAGGGCGATTTCCTTGTTGTGGTCCCACTTGGAGAACTTGTACGGGCCGTTGCCCACAGGAGCCTCGCCGAAGGCCTTCGGGTCCTTGTAGAAGGACTCAGGCAGCGGGGCGAAGGCCGAGTAGCCGACCTTAATCGGGAACACGGAGTCGGACTGGTTCAGGTCGACGGTGAAGGTGGTGTCGTCCACGACCTTGAGGCCGGAGAGCTGCTCGTCACCCTTGAGGCCATCCTTCTGCAGATCGTCATAGCCGGCGATGGCGGAGAAGAAGGAGGAGCACTTCTGGGCGTTCTTGGCGTTGGCCACGTAGGACCAAGCCTTGGTGAAGGACTCAGCGGTCACCGGAGTGCCGTCGGTGAACTTCCAGCCAGACTTGATCTTGATGGTGTACTGGGTGGCGTCATCGTTCGGGGTGATGGACTCGGCCACTTCGTTGGAAGCCTTGCCGTCCTTGTCGAAGGAGACCAGACGGGAGAACAGCAGGTCGACCGGCTTGCCGCCGCCGGTTTCGTTGGTGTTGCCCGGGATCAGCGGGTTCTGCGGTTCGGAGTTGTACGCAGTGATGATGTTGGAGCCAGCGGTGTCACCGGAGGCAGCGTTACTGTTGGAGCCGCCGCAGGCGCTCAGCAGCATGGCCACGGAGCAAGCCATGGCAGCGAAAGCAAGAGCTTTCTTCTTCATATGATTTCTCCTATTCATTAGGTTGCGAAGCGTTTCAGCCTCGCCTCATGCGAACGGGGTCGGATTTCCTCATCGTCGGGACACTTACGCTTCCCGCCGCTTCGGACACCCAACCCCGTTGCTGTTACCTGTCATTTTTGCGCACTTGGGAGACAAGCAGCGTATTTTTGTTACACCCATGTAAAATTCGGGGGCTTTTACCGGCTAGATTCAGTCTTTGCTAAGTTTGTTAACCAATGCCCACATAGTGGTCATGCCCGGGGAAAGGCCTGTCCGTAACGGTTCTTGAGCTGCTCGATGGAGACGTGCGTATAGCGTTGTGTAGTTTTCAAGGAGGAATGCCCGAGCATCTCCTGCACCTCCCTCAGATCGGCACCGCCGTCCAGCATGTGCGTGGCCGCCGAATGGCGCAACGCATGGGGGCTGATGTCCGGTACGCCGGCCTCTCGGGCCGCTCTGTGTACGATGTCACGGGCTATGCGTTGGTCGATACGGCCGCCTCGTGCGCCGAGGAACAGGGCGTTGGTAGCACGGGACTTGGCTGCATCCGTTGCCGTACGGGCCAGTACAGGCCGCCCTTGTTCAAGCCAAGTCTCCAGCGCACGCTGGGCGGGCAGTCCGAACGGCACCACGCGTTGCTTGTTGCCTTTGCCGGTGACTTTGATGGTGCGATTGGAGAAGTCGACGTCAACGATATCCATCGACACCAGTTCGGCGACACGGATGCCGGTGGCATACAGTAGTTCGAGAATCGCGGCGTTGCGCTGCGATTCGGCGACGACTCGGGCGCTGTCGCGCTTGTCTGCACGGGCGGGTGCCTCGTTGCGGTTTACGGTGTCGGCTGACTTATCAGCTGTCTTGCCGACTGCCTTGCCGCTGCCACTGCCGGACGCGGCTGCCGCTCCCCCATCGCCCTTGTACTGGTTTGTTGCAACGGCCTGTTCGGCGACATCCAATAACTGCTCAGCTTGAGATTCGGTGAGCACCGCGGGCAGCGTGCTGGGAATCGAGGGAGTCATCAGTGTGGCGGCCGGGTCGGTGTTGGTCACCCCATGCTCATAGGCCCACGCGAAGAACCCGCGCACGGCCACGGTTTTGCGGGCCATGCTGCTGCGGGCGTGATCGCGCGATTCCACCGCCATCCAGCTACGCAGATCATCCAGCGTGATCTCGTTCAGATCGGTCACGCCGCGCAGCTCGAACAGGTGCAGACATGCCGTGAGATCCGCGCGATACGCTTTGAGCGTATTCGCTGACAGGCCGCGGTTGGACTTCAGATAGGAGACGAAGGAGTCGATATCGCCGTCGAACTGCGTAGATGACACTCTCGTTCTCCTCCGAATTCTTTATGGCCTTGGGTTACGGCCGGGGTGGCGTGTTGCGCCGCTCCGGCACGGGTTTCAATGTGGCAATCTGTTCCTGATGGATGGTCACGTTCTGGGCCGGGCGCGAACCATTGGCGGCGGCGTCACGCACCATCTCCAACGTGTATCCGTCCCAGGAAACCACGTGACCCACATAGTCGCGGAACTTCATACGGTGGTCGACCGGGTCAATGCCGTCGGTGATGCGCACCACCACGCGGGCACCGGCCGGAATCTGCCTTGGTAACGTCATACGTCATCATCCCCCTTAACCATTCGCCGCATCAACTTCGATGCGTTTCCCGAAAAACGGTACAGACTACCTTACTCCTTTGAGCCTTTCGAACAGCGGAGCCACACGGTCTTCTCACGAAAACAAGCGGGAACTTCATCCCCCTCGCGCGGCCTTCTTCGTGACAGGCGGCGAGGGGAACCTGCGCACGGGCCTACATGGCGGTACGCAGTTACATGGCGGGGCGCAGTTGGATGATGGCCTGACGTGGATGGACGAAGCCGGTGATGGCTTCTCCTCGGCGTGCGGAGAACAGCAGGGTCTGCTGCCAGCCGGCTTCGGGGACGGCGAGCTCGCGTTCCGGGAATCCGGCGGCAGTTGTGCCGGCTTGCTGCGCGGTGGCCGTACCAGCTTGTGCAGCGGTGATGCCGGCTCGCGTCACGGCGGCCTTGTACCGGCGGAAGGGGTCGCCTTCGGCGAAGAATCCCATCACATCCTGCTCGCCGTCGGCACCAGCGTGCAGTTGGTCGGCCATATCGGTCAGACGTGCCGCCATGCGGCGCAGCAGCACTTCGACGTTCAGCGAGTCTTCCTCGACCATCGCGCGCGTGCGGTCCGGGTCGGTCAGGGACACGCGGGTCATGTCCCTCCAGCAGCCGGCGGCCAGCGCGGCGGCGATGTTGCGGTCCGGGTTGGCGACCAGTTCGTTGATCAGCGCGGTGGACACCACATGCGGCATGTGGGAGATCATCGCCGCGGCCTTGTCATGCGTTTCGTCGTCCACGACGATGACGCGGTTGCCGACGTCCTTGGTGATCATCGCGGCGACGTCGAGGAAGCGGCGGTAGTCCGTGGACTCGTCCACGGTGATGGCCCATAGGGCACCGTCGTACAGATGCGGGTCGGCGGCCTGCCAGCCGGACAGTTCGTTGCCGGCCATCGGATGGGCGCCGACGTAGCACTTCCCCAGCCCGGCAGCCTTGACCTGATCGCGGACCATGCCCTTGACCGAGCCCACGTCGGTGAGCGTGGTGTTCGGATGGTCGCCCATGAGCGGGGCCAGGGCGGCGAGGATTGCGGGCATCGCCTTGAGCGGATTGCACAGCACGACCACATCCGGCTCGGCATCCATGAGTTCGGAGAGCGTGCTCTTGCAGAAAATGCCATCGGCTTCGGCCTGGGCGTAGGGATGCGGGCGATGGTTCCACGCGACGACGCGCACGCCGCGCTCGGTCAGGCGGCGTGCGAGCGAGCCGCCGATCAATCCGAGTCCGACGATTCCGACTGTATCTACCACAGCAGTTCCTTCCTTGCTTCCTCGGTGTACTGCCAGCCTTCCGGCGCGCGATTGGTGATGTGGACGCCGCCCTCGGGCAGCATCCAGGCGTCGACCGGCGGGTTCGGGCGTTCGCGGCGTGGGTAGACGGCCAGGGTTTTTGCCCAGTCGCCGTGTCCGGCGATCTCTTCCAGTGCGGTGCGGAATCTCGGCTCCCAGGGGGCGGCGTCAAGGGTGGCGATGAAGCTGTAGGTTCCGTCGTGGCCTTTGATCGGGCGCGAGATGAAGCTGGTCATGTTCAGTCCCGCATCGCGCAGGACGTCCAGCAGGTCGGCGAGTACGCCGGGGCCGGTGACCAGCGGGATGAAGGTGATGATGGTTTCGAAGTCGCCGGCGTCATTGCTGTGGGCGCGGGCGTTGAGTTCCTGGACCACATCACGCGGGGCGATGACAAGGAATTCGGTGTGCGCGCCATCGAAATCCTGCACATGTTCGGCGAGGGTGTCGAGATCGTAGAGTTCGCCGCAGATGCTGGGGCCGAGCGCCACGCGGCCGGGCTTCAGGTCGCGGCAGGCGGCGGCGTTGGAGGATGCGGGTTCGGGCTGCAAATGGTGTTCGGCGATGAACCGGGTGCATTGGGCCAGACCGTGCGGGTGGGCGCTGACGGGGTTGCCGGTGCAGTCGTAGATGCTGTGGCCGCGCACGGTGAAGGCGTTGAAGGCCACGTCCACACTGATCCGGGCGAAGCCGGCCGCGTTGGGGGCGTCGATCAGCGCGTCGAGATTCGGGACCACATAGCCTTCGACGTTGTTTTCCCATGCGATGACGCCCCAGCCTTGGCGCGACTGTACGGCCTGCATGATCGCGGGCACGTCGGGCAGAGCGATGAGGTCGAAGTCGCCGAGTGTGGCGAACTGGTCGGCGGCCGTCATTGCCGCCTGATGGGTGAAGGTGCCCTCCGGGCCCAAGTAAAACAGTTTCATGCGTGCCATAAAGTTCTATGGTAGCGGCCGTAATCCCCTACGCCCGCCGATACGCGACGCATTCCCGGGAATGTATCGCCATATATAGTTACGCGCGCGATTCAGAATGAGTGGGAATGACGAACCAGCGGGCGGGAAGAATGAGCAGGACGACTTGGACCAGTATCAGGCCGTACAGCCAGATGTAGCCGGCATGTTGGGAGAAGAACGGCATGTCGCCTTGGAATCCGGCGACGATGAGCGCTTTGCCGGATGTGGTGGTCAGCGCCATGCCCCATGCGGTCAGTGAGGAGGCGATGAGGTGCAGGGCCAGTCCGACCGCGCCCATGCGCGAACGGGCGCACCATGTCGATAGGCCGATCAGCAGAAACGCCAGCACCAGACCATACGGAATATTCAGTTCCGCACCCATACGGTGGGCGAACGTGCCCACAAAGGCGGAAGCCACGCCCGCCGCAATCGTGATCAACGATTTGACCAGCGCGTTCTGGCGATACGACCACGGACGCAATTCAGTAGTGCTCTTCACAGTCATGCGTTTCAGTATAGGTGGGGATATGACTTGGCGAGGAATAAACTTAGCTCCCCTCAGAGAGGGGAGCTAGAGAGAATGGTCGGCTACAGCCGCACCAAATCACTTACCCTGCTTGGCGGCGTTCTGGCGGCGCTGCTTGGCGCGCCACTTGTACCAGTCCTCACGGCCGAGGATGATCTTGCGCACGCGGATGGACTCCGGGGTGACTTCCACGCACTCGTCCTCGTTGGCGAAGTCCAGGGACTCCTCAAGGCTCATCTTGATCGGCGGGGTCAGGGTTTCGAGCACGTCAGCGGTGGAGGAACGCATGTTGGTCATGTGCTTGGCCAGCGTGATGTTCACGTCCAGCTCGTCGGGCTTGTTGTTCACACCCACGACCTGGCCTTCATACACCGGGGACTGCGGTTCGACGAAGAAGTTGCCACGGGCCTGCAGACGCTGCATGGCGTACGGGGTGGCGATACCCTTGCGATCGGAAACCATGGAACCGTTCTGGCGAATGGTGATGGCGCCAGCCCACGGCGCGTAGCCGGCAGAGATGGAGGAGGAGATGCCGGTGCCACGAGTGGCGGAAAGCAGCGCGGTGCGGAAGCCGATCAGACCACGGGACGGCACGGTGAACTGCAGACGGACCCAGCCGGAGCCGTGGTTGGTCATGCCATCCATACGGCCCTTACGGTCGGCCATGAGCTGGGTGACGGTACCCATGTACTCTTCCGGCACGTCGATGGTGGTGTTTTCCATCGGCTCGTTGATCACGCCGTCGATCTTCTTGGTGACCACCTGCGGACGGCCGACGGTCAGCTCGTAGCCTTCGCGGCGCATCTGCTCGGCAAGCACGGCCAGCGCCAGCTCGCCACGGCCCTGGACTTCCCAAGCGTCGGGACGGTCGGTGGGCAGCACCTTGATGGACACGTTACCGATGAGCTCGCGGTCCAGACGATCCTTGATCATGCGGGCGGTGAGCTTGTGGTCCTTGCCCTCGGTGCCGGCCAGCGGGGAGTCGTTGGTGCCGAAGGTCATGGAGATGGCCGGATCGTCCACGTGGATGAGCGGCAGCGGCTTCGGGTCGTTGGGGTCGACGATGGTCTCGCCGATCATGATGTCGTTGACGCCGGCGACGGCCACGATGTCGCCGGGGCCCGCGGACTCGACCGGGGTGCGCTCGAGGCCCTGCGTGCGCAGCAGTTCGGAGACGCGGAAGTTCTCGAGGGAGCCGTCCACACGGGACAGGCCGTAGGTCTTGCCCTTCTCAAGGGTGCCGTTGTAGATACGGACCAGACCGAGTCGGCCGAGGAAGTCGGAGGAGTCGATGTTGGCCACGTGAGCCTGCAGCGGGGCGCCTTCCTCGTATTCGGGGGCCGGGATGGTGGAGATGATGGCCTCGAACAGCGGCTCGAGGTTGTCGTTGTCCGGCAGGCCACCGTCGGCGGGCTGGTTCACGGAGGCGTAGCCGGCCTTGGCGGCGCAGTAGATGACCGGCATCTCCAGCAGCTGGTCGAGGTTCAGGTCGATGCCCTCGTGCTGCACGTCGTCGGCCAGGCCGAGCAGCAGGTCGGAGGTTTCGCCGACGACCTCTTCGATACGGGCGTCGGGGCGGTCGACCTTGTTCACGCACAGGATGACCGGCAGCTTGGCCTCCAGGGCCTTGCGCAGCACGAATCGGGTCTGCGGCAGCGGGCCTTCGGAGGCGTCCACGAGCAGCACGACGCCGTCAACCATGGAGATGCCGCGCTCGACCTCGCCGCCGAAATCGGCGTGGCCGGGGGTGTCGATGATGTTGAGGGTGATGCCCTCCGGGTGGCCGTACTTGGCGGCCAGCGGACCGGTGTATTCCACGGCCGTGTTCTTGGCGAGGATGGTGATGCCCTTCTCGCGTTCCAGATCGTTGGAATCCATTACACGATCCGGCACTTCCTCACGCTCGGAAAACACGTGCGACTGCTGAAGCATGGCATTGACCAGGGTGGTCTTGCCGTGATCGACGTGAGCCACAATCGCCACATTACGGATATCTCCACGAACCGCCATCGAAACCTCTCTTAATACTGATTCTTTTGCGTAATCGTTCGGTACTTGCGTTCTCGAGTACTTAAGTACTTACTCTGAGGTGTTTATTCATACCTACACACAAACCGTCACGATGGTACTCGCACACCTTGACTATGTCGGAACATAGAAAAGCACCTCACAACGGCAGAACTCCCGCGTCTCGACGAACCCCTCGCGGGATTTCTGCCGTTTTTACGGCCTTCAAACGGCAGAACCCCCGCGTCCCTTTCGCCGGGACGCGGGGGTTCTGCCGGTAATCAGGCAAATATCTGTTCTCCCGTCATCGACTTCCGTCAGTCTTCGAGATCGAGGCCTTTGCGTTCGGGCAGGCAGAGGGCGGCGACGCAGGCGATGATGAAGGCGGCGGCGAAGATGATGAAGGCCACGGCCTTGTTGCCGCCGGACAGGGTCAGGAACCACGGCATGAGGAGCGGCGCGATGATGGCGGCGATGCGGCCCACCGCTGCGGCGGCACCGGCGGCCGCGCCACGCAGGCGGGTCGGGTAGATTTCCGGGGTCACGGCGTACAGCACGCCCCACGCACCGAGGTTGGAGGCGGACAGCAGCATGCCGAACACGAGCACGAGGGCCACAGATCCGGCCTGCGAGAACGCGAAGGCGGCCACGGCGGAGACGGCCAGGAAGATGCTCAGCGTCTTGCGGCGGCCCCAGACCTCCACCAGCCAGGCGGCTAGGAAGTAACCGGGCAGCTGGGCGATGGAGATGGCGAGCGTGTAGCCGAATGACTTGGTCAGGGAGCCGAACTGGTCGGCGAGCAGCGACGGCATCCATGTGAACGCGCCGTAGTAGGAGAAGTTCACGAAGAACCACGTGGCCCAGATGGCGATGGTGCGGGCCAGGTACTTGGAGCCGAACAGTTCGCGCGTCTTGATCTTCGGCAGCGGCTTGCCCTTGGGAGAGGTTACCGGGGCTACTCCCCCGGCTTCCTCGAAGTAGCGCACGGCCTTTTCGGCTTCGTCTTCGCGACCCTTGGCTTCGAGGAATCGCACGGATTCTGGGATGTGCACGCGGGTGACGATTGCGTAGAGCAGTGGCAGCGCGCCGATGGCCAGCGCCCAGCGCCAGCCCCAGTCGCCGGTGTTCGGGATCACGAAGTAGCCGATCATGGCGGCGACGATCCAGCCGACGGCCCAGAACGATTCCAGCAGCACAGTCATGCGGCCGCGCTGTTTGGTCGGCGAAAACTCGGAGACCAGCGTGGAGGCGACCGGCAGTTCCGCGCCCAAGCCCAGTCCGATGATCAGTCGGGCGCCGAGCAGCATGCCGAGTGACCAAGATAGGGCCATGGCACCGTTGGCGATGCCGAAGATAATCAGTGTGGCGGTGAACACGGTTTTGCGGCCCACGCGGTCGGCGATGAAGCCGCCCACTGCCGCGCCGATGGCCATGCCGACGAAGCCGATGGACAGCACCCATGACTTTTCGGTCGGGGTGAGGTTGAAGTGCGGGTCGGCGGCGATGGCGGCGACTACGAAGGAGACGAGGCCGACGTCCATGGCGTCGAATGCCCAGCCGATGCCGGAGGCGACGAGGAGTTTGCGGTGCGCCTTGTTGAAGGGCAGCCGGTCGAGGCGCTCGTTGCGGGTGAGCTGCGCGGGTTGCGCTGAAGTGGTGGTGCTCACGTCGTTTCCTTTCTGGTAAGTGGCGTCAGATTTAATGGCGGGTCAGGTCGGTGTAGGACTCTTCGATGGCCAAGCTGATGCGTTCGACTTGTTCGCGGGTCAGCGGCTTGCGGAAGGTCATGCGTAATGCCGATTTGGCGATGGACGGTTCGAGGCCCATCGCCAGCAACGTGGCAGGAATCTCGTGGCGCCCGATGGCGCAGGCCGAGCCGGATGAGGCAGCGATGCCGCGCGCGTCCAGGTCGACGAGCAGCGCTTCCCCGGTGACGCCGGGGAAGATGAAGGAGGCGTGACCGGGCAGACGGCGTTCGGGGTCGCCGGTCAGGTCGGCGCGAGGCGCGACCCGGCGAACCGCGTCGATGAGCATGTCTCGGGACGCGACCAACTCACGGTACTGCGCCTGCATGCGCGCATTCGATTCGTTGAGTCCGATGGCGAGCGCCACGGCACCGGCCACGTTCTGCGTGCCAGAGCGCAGGCCGCGTTCCTGCCCGCCTCCGGACAGCACCGGTTCGATGGGTGTGCGGCCGCGTACCAGCAGCGCTCCCAGACCTTTGGGGGTGCCGAATTTGTGTCCGGATACGGACAGGGCGTCCACATCCCAGTCACGAAAACGAATCGGAATCTGCCCGGCGGCCTGTACGGCGTCTACATGGATGGGCACGCCGTGCGCGTGGGCGATGCGGACCAGTTCCTCCACGGGTTCCACGGTGCCGACCTCGTTGTTGGCCAGCATGGTGGAGACCATCGTGGTACGTTCACTGGCCTCGCCGTCGAGCTCGCGTTCAAGTGCGTCGAGATCGAGATGTGCTTGCGCATCCACGGGAATGCGCACGACTTCGAAACCGAACCATTCGTGCAGCCATGCCGCCGATTGGGCCACGGCCGGGTGCTCGATAGCGGAAATGATAATGCGCGGGCGACAATTTGCCGGCTGTTTGCCATCGGCTTCGGCGAATCCGCAGACCGGCCGCAAGCCCAGTTTGCGCATGCGCGCCATGGCGATGCCTTTGATGGCCAGATTGTCCGATTCGGTGCCGCCTGAGGTGAAGATCACGTCATCCGGCCGGGCGCCCAATGCCGCGGCAAATGATGCGCGAGCCGCGTCCAGCGCGCGGGCCGCGGTTTTGCCGGGCTGGTGCACGCTGGCCGGATTGGCGTAGGCCTCAGTCAGGAACGGGGTCATGGCCTCGATGACTGCCGGGCTCACTGATTCGGTGGCGGCGGCGTCCAGGTACAGTTCGCCGGGTTCACCGGATGCGTTGGGGGTATCGGCCATGACTAGTTCCAATCCAATCCGAGGTCGATGCTGCGCACAGAGTGGGTGAGCGCGCCCACGGAGATCACGTCCACGCCGGTGACGGCCACGGCTGGCACTCGCTCCAGGCTCATGTTGCCGCTGGCTTCCACGATGGCCTTACCGTCGATGAGCTCCACGCCGCGACGGGTGTCGTCGAGCGAGAAATTGTCCAGCATGATGGTGTCCGCTCCGCCGGCGAGCACGGCGGGAATCTGGTCAAGGCGGTCGACTTCCACTTCGATATGCGTGGTGTGGCCCACCTGTTCGCGCACGTGGCGGATCGCGCCGGCCAGGTCGATGCCGCGCGCGGCGAGCGCCGCCAGATGGTTGTCCTTCATCATGACCGCGTCGGACAGTCCGTAACGATGGTTGTGGCCGCCGCCGCAGACCACGGCGTATTTCTCGAACGGGCGCAGGCCGGGCGTGGTTTTGCGCGTATCGACGATGCGGGTGCGCTCGTAGCGGCGCGGCCGGGTGACGGGTCCGTCATAATCATCGCCGTAGATGGCGTTCACCGCGTCCACGAAGGCGGCGGTCATGGTGGCGATGCCGCTCATGCGCTGAGTGAAGTTGAGGGCGATGCGCTCGGCGGTGAGCAGGTCGCGTACCGGGCCTTTCACGGTGGCGAGTATCTGGCCGCGCTGGAATCGCTCGCCGTCCTTGATGGCGGCGGTGACGGTGACGGCCGGGTTCTGTGCGGCGAAGGCTGCGGCGAACACGTCGATGCCGCTCATCACGCCGTTTTCGCGCGCGGTGAGGTGGGCCGAGCCGGTTTCGTCCGCGGGGATGGTGGTCTCGCAGGTGATGTCGCCGTAGGGCGCGTCTTCGGCGAGCGCCGCTTCGACGGCGACGCGGATGATGTGTGATGTGAGCATGGGTCAGTCCTTGATGTAGGCGACGGAGTGGGCCCAGTTGTCGACTGGCTCGCTGTGGTCGGTGCGGGCGTGGGCGCCTCTCGACTCGGTGCGGGCGAGCGCGGCGGTGGCGGCCACATAGCCTACGGTGAGCATGTTGCGGTTCTCCAAAGCCTCAACGCTGCTTGCAGCACCATCGGCGTTTACATCAGCCTGGGCGTTTGCGGCGGCGAGGCCTTGGCCGAGTTCGGCGATGGCGGTTTTCAGTCCGGCCTCGTCGCGCAGCACGCCGACGCCATGCCACATGGTGTTCTGGATGCGGGTACGATTCCACACCTTGTCGGCGGCGGTATCGTCAGCAGCAGCCGTAGCGGCAGGGGCGGCCAGCGCGATCGGCGCATGGTCGAACACGGCACCGGTGGCGGAGTTCAGGAACGGTTCGGGTGCCCAGACCGCGTCGTCACCGTCCGCGACGGCGGCCAGACCGGCGCGGCGTCCGTAGACGAGCCCCTCGAGCAGCGAGTTGGAGGCAAGACGGTTGGAGCCCATGACACCGGTACGAGCGCATTCGCCGGCCGCATACAGGCCGGGAATGGAGGTCCGGGCGTTCAGATCGGTGCGAATGCCTCCCATGTAGTAGTGCGCGGCGGGCGCCACCGGAATCGGCTCCTTGCTCCAGTCGAAGCCAAGCGAACGCGTATAGGCGTCGATGGTCGGGAATCGGTGGGCCAGGAAGCTGGCCAGGTCGGGGTTCTCGCGGGCCATCGGCGAGACGTCGAGCATCACGGGCTTGCCGCCTTGCGCCTGCATCACGCGGAAGTTCTCGCGGGCCACGACGTCACGCGGCGCGAGTTCGGCGCGCGGATCGATGTCCTTCATATACCTGTGGCCATGCTCATCCAGCAGCACCGCACCTTCGCCGCGCACGGCTTCGGAGACGAGGAAGTGCTCGCCCACGGCCATGGCGGTGGGATGGAACTGGTAGAACTCCAGATCGGCGACCTGGGCACCGGCACGCCATGCGACGGCGAGGCCGTCCGCGGTGGCGACCGGCGGATTGGTGGTGTACGGGTACATACGGCCTGCTCCACCGGCGGCCAAGATCACCCGGTCGGCGGCCAGATCCTTGTCCTGCCCGTCGATCAGCAGGTGGACGCCGGCGATGTGGCCGCCCCGCACGATGAGATCTTTGAGGAAGGCGTTCTCGATGATGTGGATGCGCGGGTTCTTGCGCACCATGGCGGAGACGTCCAGTTCAAACACTTTGCCGGTGGCGTCTCCCCCGGCATGCACCACGCGGGCGCGCGAATGAGCCGCTTCCAGGCCGCGCAGCATGTGTCCATGCGCGTCGCGGTCGAAGTGGACGCCGGCCGCGGCGAACTCGCGGACGCGCTCCGCACCCTCACGGGTGAGGATGTCCACGGCCTTCGGGTCGCACAGGCCGTGGCCCGCGGCCATGGTGTCGGCGGCATGCAGCTTCGGGTCGTCGTCGGAGAAGATGGCTGCAGCGATGCCGCCCTGCGCATGATAGGTGTTTGATTCCACCAGTTCGGCCTTGGTTACCAAGGTCACGTCGTGTCCGGTGCCGGCCACGGCCAGTGCCGCGGACAGTCCGGCGACGCCGGCGCCCACGACGACGATTTCAGTGTTGCTCATTGTGTTGCTTTCCTCTGTTTTTGCGTCATCTGCTCCCTTCAGTCCGCTACGCGGACAGCTCCCCTCATGTACGAGGAGCGCCAGGGACGAATCACGGGTGAACGCGCAGCATGCGCTCCAGTGCCACCTTGGCTTCGCGGGCGGTGTCTTCGTCCACGGTGATGCGATTGACCACGTTGCCGGCTTCGAGGTTCTCCAAAGCCCAAGCCAGGTAGGCCGGGTGGATGCGGTACATCGTGGAGCAGGGGCAGACCACGGGGTCCAAGCAGAACACGGTCTTGTCCGGGTACTGCGCGGCCAGACGGTTCACCAGGTTGATTTCGGTGCCCACAGCAATGGCGGATCCGGCGGGCGCGTTGGCGATCTCCTTGACGATGTACGCGGTGGAGCCAGTACCGTCGGCGGCATCGACCACCTGCATCGAGCACTCGGGGTGCACGATCACCTTGACGCCCGGGTATGCCTTGCGGGCACGTTCGACCTGTTCGACGGTGAAACGCTGGTGCACGGAGCAGAAGCCCTTCCACAGAATCATCTTGGCGCGGGCGTAATCGGCCGGATCGGCGGCGCCGCCCTGTGCCTTGAACGGATCCCACAGCGGCATCTCGCTCAGCGGAATGCCCATCGCGCGGGCGGTATTGCGGCCCAGATGCTGGTCCGGGAAGAACAGCACGCGCTTGCCGCGGGCGAACGCCCATTCCAGCACGGCGTGCGCATTGGAAGAGGTGCATACGATGCCGCCGTTGCGTCCGCAGAACGCCTTCAGCGCGGCGGATGAGTTCATGTAGGTGACCGGAATGATCTGCTGCAAGCCATCGGAGTCCGGCTGGGTGCCGCAGATCTCGCCGAGCTGGTCCCAGCATTCCTGGACCTGGTCGATGTTGGCCATATCGGCCATCGAGCAGCCGGCGGACAGGTTGGGCAGGGTCACGCTCTGTTCGGGCGTGGAGAGGATGTCGGCGGTTTCGGCCATGAAGTGCACGCCGCAGAACACGATGTGGTCGGCGTCCGGGCGTTCGGTGGCGTTCTTGGCCAGCTGGAAGGAGTCGCCCACGAAATCGGCGTGCTTGATGATCTCGTCACGCTGGTAGAAGTGGCCCAGAATCAACAGTTTGGAGCCGAGACGCTGCTTGGCGTCGGAGATGCGCTGCTGCAGTTCCTCGTCGGAGGCCTTGCGGTATTCGTCCGGCAACACCTGCTGGCGCGGCGCGTTGGCGGGCAGACGGTCGAGCATCGAGGCACCGGGACCGTAGCTGGGTGTGGTGGTGTCGAAGTGCCATGGGTCCTGGGTCAGTCCTGCATCGCAGGTGCTTTGCGCGCCCAGCTTGGCGATGATCTCGTCAACGGACGGCGCAGTGAATAGTGCGGTCATAGTGGTTCCTTTCCTATATACGTCTGTGATACCGGCCCGAAGCGGGTCGGCGGGAAAAATCAGATGCGCGCGGATGGGATCAGCGCGTCGAGAGCGTCTTCACGCTCGCCTTGTCTGGACAGTTCCACGATGTCGTCACCATCGGATTCGTGGGGCGTACCGTTCTCGACAGGTCGTTTGGGGATGTAGCGGTAGACGGTGGCCGGTCGTTGGCGGCCTTCGCGCATCTTCTCCCCGGTGTCTTCAAGGTCGCCCGAGGCAAGCATTTTGCGGCGGAAGTTCGCCAAGTCGAGGGGTTCGCCGCCAATCGCCTCATAGACGCCGTGCAGTTGGCGCAGGGTGAACGTGGGGCCGAGCAGTCGGGTGGCCACGTCGGAGTATTCGATTTTGGAGCGCAGGCGGAGCAGCGCGTAGTCGATGATCTGGCGATGGTCGAACGCCAGCTCGGGCAGTTCGTCTTCGGGGAACCATCGTACGTTGTCACCGTCCTCGAAGCCCGCGGCCTCGGTCTGGCCGACGAGCGCCCAGTACACGACGGATACCATGGGCAATCCGCCATGGGACCGGGTCGGGCCTCCAAAGGTGTACAGCTGTTCGAGGTATCGCGGGTGCAGGTCTGTGGTCGATTCGAGGGCCGCGTAGGCAGACTGTTCCAACGACCGGTCGGAGCGCAGGTCACCGCCGGGCAACGCCCAGCAGCCCAGGAACGGCTGACGGACGCGCTTGACCAGGGGCAACCAGAGACGGGAATGGGCCGAGTTCGCGGCGTTGCCGGAATCGGCGGCACTGTTGCCGGTATCGCCTTCCGGGCCGAGTGCCAGAATCACCACTGACACGCCGACCTGTGGCGGTGCGCTGCGGCGCTCGGACACATTGCCGAATCCCATGCCATGCCTCTTTCCATACCGGTTGTTCTCCCTGCATTGAGAGCATAGCACTACTTATAGTCACAATGACCATAAATCACATATCGGATGGTCTAGCGCACGAATATTGGTCAGGCAGCGGGCCCCAATCGCTACGAAATCACGTCCGTATCTTCCGATTTCGACTGTGTCATTTCGGCGACGGACGGGAGGAATGGCGCTAGGGAGGGTAGTTCGTCGAGACTCTTCAGACCCATTTGGTCGAGGAAGAATTCGGAGGTGACCAAGAGGGCCGCGCGGGATTCGGGGTCCACGCCGTCTTCCTTGATAAGGCCGCGTACCGTGAGCGAGCGAATCACTCCATCGGAGTTGACACCGCGGATCGCGGCCACTTGGGCTCGGGTGACGGGTTGGCGATAGGCCACGATGGCAAGCGCCTCCAGTGCGGCCTGACTGAGTCTCGCAGTCTGGCCGTCGGTGACGAATGATGAGACGACCGGCTCGAACGCGGCGCGACTGGCGAACTGCCAGCCACGAGCGGTGCGGCGCAGTTCGAAGCCGCGCGGGCGGATGTCACGGGATTCATCGCCCTCATAGTCATCGTGCAGGGCTCGCAATGCCTCTTCGACTGTGTTGCGATCCAATGCCAAAATACGGGCCAGCTCGGTGGCGGTCTGCGGCTGGTCGGCGACCATCAGAATCGCTTCCAGACAGGCGGGCAGCCCGCCGGGAAAATCGTCTACCGCGAAATCCACGTATTCGGGGTGCGTCTCCTCCACTCCCCTCACCGCGGCCTTTGCGGATTCAGCCGTCGATTCGGCATCCGCCATGTGTTCGGTTGTATTCGTTGCGTCAATCTGTTCAGTCACCAATCGCCGTCCTTACGCAAAATCACCTTCGGAAATGTTCACGTCGCTCATCGTTTCGGCTACGCCGGGTACCCACCTCAGGTGCAGTTCGGCAAACGGACCATCTTGCTGATACTGCAGCACACCTTGTTTGAAGAACACGAGCACGGCCATGAACCGAGCCACCACCTCAATACGAGAAGTGCAGTCCCGGGTCAATTCGCTGAACGATATCGACTGGTCGCCCTTGGATTCCAATGCCGCGATCAGCCGGTCGCGCACCACCAGCGATTGGGCCCGCAGATCGACCAACGGCACGTGCAGCTGATGGATCGACACTTCGGAGGCGGGCGCGTTGGCGATGACCTGGGCGGTCAGTCGGGCGAGTTCGAGCGGAGTCAGCGTCCATACCAGCTCAGGCAGCATGGCGGCAACGCCCTCGTCCATGGCCGCCGGGTGCGGGAATCGGCCGGAGTTGGCGGCGATACGCGCCCGGAAGTCACCTGCGGCCTGCTTGTAGGCGCGGTATTGGAGGAGTCGGGCGAACAGCAAATCGCGTTCGCGCAGCACTTCGAGGCTCTGCTCGTCGTGCTGGCTGTCTTCGCCGCCGGGCAGAATCGCCACGCTTTTGGCCTCGACCAGAATAGAGGCGATATCGAGAAAGGCGCTGGCCTCATCCATGTTTTTTGTGAAATCGAGCCCGCGCACGTATGTCAGGAATTCCTCGGTGATCGAGGAGAGGGAAACTTCGGTCAGCTCGAGTCTGTTGTTGGCGATCATGCCGAGCAAGGCATCAAACGGACCGGAATAGACTTCGAGGTTGACCCGGAAGCCGGAAGTGGCGGATTCCTCCGTGCTGATTTCGGCTTCCGCGGAGCTCCCCTCAGCCTCGCTACGCGAGCCAGCTTCCCTCAGAGAGGGGAGCCGAGAAAGGGAAGTCTCATTCATCGTTTATCGAAACAATCGTTACGCCACGATGCCGCGAGCAATGAGCTCACGTGCCACCTCACGGTATTCCTTTGATGTCTTGTGCTCAGGGGCATAGACCACCACGGGCGCGGCGGCAACCGTGGAATCGGGCAGTTTGATGGAGCGGGAGATGAACGTGTGGAACACCTTTTCGCTGAACGCCTCGTAAACGCGCTGGCAGACCTCTTCGCAGTGCAGTGTCTTGGTGTACATGGTGATGAGCACGCCATCCACTTCCAATGCGGGATTGATGCGGGACTGCACTTTTTCGATGGACTGCATAAGCAGGGCCACACCGCGCAAGGCGAAGAATTCGGCGGCCACGGGAATGATCACGCCATCAGCTGCGGCAAGCGCGTTCACGGTGAGCAGGCCGAGCGATGGCTGGCAGTCGACGATGATGAGATCGTATTCCGACTTGAGCTTGCGCAGCACGCTGTTCAGGATCTGCTCTCGGCCCACTTCGGTGACCAGCTGGACCTCGGCGGCGGACAAATCGATGTTCGCCGGAATCACATCGATGTTCTCGAATGCGGTGTGCTGCACCACATCATGTGGGTCCACGGAAATATCGAACAGCGCGGTGTAAATCGTGTTCTCCACGGTATTCGCGTTGACGCCCAGTCCCACAGTGGCGGCACCCTGCGGATCGAAATCGACGATAAGCACGCGGCGGCCATACTGGGCCAACGCACCGGCAATATTGATGGAGCTGGTGGTCTTACCTACGCCACCCTTCTGGTTGCACATGGCAATGACACGCGCCGGACCGTGCTGTTGCAGCGGTTCGGGTGCGGGGAAGGTTTCGTATTCACGTCCAAGCAAATCGGTAGGCATACTGTCTACCTTATCAACATCCGGGTTCGCTGGGGGTGCAACGACATACGTTCCTGTCATAGGCAGCGTTCCTTGACGGAATGCGCTGTCTTTATCGCGGGTATCTCGCCAGTCGTCCATCGTTGCCCTCGCCCCCTTTGTCGGGAATACCTGCTCGCCCATCCTAATGTACTCGCCGGGCTCGCCTCGGAACACCGTTTTGCCGCTGGTATTCCAGTGTTCCGAGGTTTATGGATCTCGTCTCGTACTATGTCGATGCGCTTACTCGGTGCGCAGTGCGGTGGCCGGGTCTTGCTTGGCTGCCTTACGCGAGGGAATCAGGCCGCCGATCAGCGTGAGCACCACGCTTAGGATCACCAGCACCACGCCACCGGTCACCGGCAGGGCGGCATTGACGTCCGCATTGCCGATGAAGTGGTGTAGCACGGCGTTGATCGGAATATTGAGCAGCACGGTCAAGCCCACGCCCAACAGGCCGGAGCATAGGCCGATGATGCCGGTCTCCGCATTGAACACCTGGGATACGTTGTGCTTCGAGGCACCCATTGCGCGTAGGATACCGATTTCCTTGGTGCGCTCCAGCACCGAAATGTAGGTGATGATGCCGATCATGATCGAGGAGACGATCAGCGAGACGGACACGAACGCGATAAGCACGTAGGAAATCACGTTGACGATGGTGGTCACCGAACTCATCATGAGCCCAACGTAATCCGTGTAGGTGATCTTGTCTTTCTTCGAGACGGTGTTGTTGTAGTCGGTGATCGCGTCGGCGATGTGGTCCTTGTCTTCGAAGCTGTCGGCGTAGATGTTGATCGAGCTGGGCGCGTCACGACTCACCACACCGAATGCGGCGAGGTTGTCGTCGTAGGTGCCGGTCGACACGTACTGGTCGTAGATCGCGACAAGCACGTCGTTCGAAGCCGTGGCGATATACGCGTCGAAACTGTCGGCGAGCTGCTGTTCGCTCATCGCGGCCATGGCGGCGGCCTGATCGCCGGCACCCGCCGCGCCAGCGACACCTGCAGCACCAGCACCAGCGGTGTCCGATGCGCCCGTGCCGGACTGCTGCCCGGCGCTCATCATCGACTTGGCCATGTTCGCCTTCTGCGTCACGCCCAGCGAAGCCACGTAGGTGCGCGCGTCGGCCACCTTGGTGGCATCGTCCGAGGGCGAGAACGTCATGCCGTTGAGCACGTTCGTGTTCGGGTTGGCCTTCTGATCGGTAACGATGGCGCTGGAGGCCGCACGGTCGATCAAATCATTGGTCAGAGCGCGCGCGTACCCCACACCAGCGGCCAACGGCGTGGCCGAAGCATCCTTCTTCGCCTTGACGACGCCCACCACCTTGAGTTTGGTGGCCGTTTCGAGGCGCTGTTCGATTTCGTCCTTGTCGTTGCCGATGAAACGGTAGTGGCCGTCATCGCCCTTGACGTACTGGTCGGATGCCGGAATCATGTACAGCGTCTGATCGAGGGCCTTAGCATAGTCGATCTTGTCTTGTGGAGTGCTGACCTTGTCGCCGGCGTTGAGCTTGGACATCATCTCGTGGTAATCGGAGGCGGGCAGCAGGCCGAGCTCGTACAGCGTGGTCAGCGGCACGCTGTTGTTGTCGTCAAGCACCAGCACCACCTCGTCCTTGGACTTCGGCCATGAACCGTTGACCACCTGGTAGTTGTCGGTGATGACCTTGCCTACGAGCTTGCTGTCGTCCGCTCCCGGCATGATCTCGTTGAACGAGTCGGGCGCGGCGTTCTCATCGGTTTTGCCGGTCAGCATCGACATCTGCTGCGAGGTGATCGACGAGGTGCCGGACATGCCGGACGAGCTTGTGGACGCCATCTGCGAGGCCATTGAAGTGGAATCGCTGGCACCGATCGTCACGCCGTCCGCATTGACCAGCGTGCCATCGGGGTCGTGGTCGAACACGGAGAATTTCACGTCATACGTGTACTGGATGCCGGTGGAACCCACATACTGGTGAATCTCGCTCTTGGAATTATCCAGGTATTTCTTGAAGCGGGTCAGATTGTTTTCGGTAATCGAACTGGTCAGGCTGGACGCCTGCTTGACGCTGCGGTCGTCCGGGTAGATGCCGTCGGTTTTGTGCGTCTTGCCGCCGTATCCGTCATCGCCGCCCATCTGTCCGCCCATCATGCTGCTCAGGTCGAAGGTCTGGGAGTCGACGGTGATCGGGTAGGCGGTCATCGTGTCACGCTGGATGTCACTGATGTATGTGTTCACGCCAGTCGACACCGATAGAATCAGCGCGATGCCGATGATGCCGATCGAGCCGGCGAACGAGGTCAGCAGGGTGCGCGCCTTCTTGGTTTTCAGATTGTTGAAGCTCAACGCCAGCGACGTGGCGAACGACATCGACGCGCGGCCCATCGTCTTGTACACGGCCGGCTGTTCGGCCGTCTCGTCCACGACGAACGGGTCGGAGTCGGAGCGGATCACGCCGTCGCGCAGGTTGACGATGCGCGTGGCATATTGTTCCGCAAGTTCGGGGTTGTGGGTGACCATGACCACGAGGCGGTCCTTGGCCACGTCCTTGAGCAGGTTCATGATCTGCACGGACGTGTCCGAATCGAGCGCGCCGGTCGGCTCGTCGGCCAGGACGATGTCCGGGTCGTTGACCAGTGCGCGGGCGATCGCCACGCGCTGCATCTGGCCGCCGGACAGCTGGTTTGGCTTCTTGTTGATGTGTTCGCCGAGTCCGACCTTCTCCAGCGCCTTGCGCGCACGTTCGCGACGGTCGGCCTTGCCGATGCCGGAAATCGTCAGCGCGAGTTCGACATTCGACAGAATCGTCTGGTGAGGGATCAGATTGTAGCTCTGGAACACGAAGCCGATGGTGTGGTTGCGGTACGAATCCCAATCGCGATCCTTGTATTGGCGCGTCGAGATGCCGTTGATCACCAAATCGCCGTCGTCATACCGGTCGAGGCCGCCGATGATGTTGAGCAAGGTGGTCTTGCCGGAACCCGAGGGACCCAGAATCGCGACGAATTCGCTGTCGCGTAGGTTCAGGCTGACTTTGTCAAGCGCCTGCTGAACGAAATCACCGGTTTTATAGCGCTTCGAGATCGATTTGATCTGCAGCATGAATACCTCTTCCTGGCTGACGGTTCGCTGTTATGTACTGTATTGTCACGCCTTGACTTTCCGGCCGACTTTGGTGCTCCCCCGCCGCGATTCCGCTATGGGCGGACGCGTCGCAAAATGGTGTGTCTCACCGCGCTCTGGGATGTGAGGTCAGATACGTTTCGATCAGGGTTTCAGGGCTTACGTGCGTGTAGATCTGCGTGGTGGTCACGCTGGCGTGCCCGAGCAGTTCCTGCACGGTGCGCACGTCCGCGCCGCCTTGGATCAGGTGCGTGGCAAAGGAATGGCGCAAGGTGTGCGGATGGAGTGGTTTGGTGATGCCGGCCCGCTCCCCGGTTGCTTTGACGATTTCCCATACCGATTGCCGCGAGATGCGCTTGCCGCGTTTGTTGAGAAACAGTGCGCGCCTCTCGGGAATCTTGGCGCTGGAGCGCTGTTCCAACTCGCCACGCCCCGCATTGAGGTATGCGGTGATGGCCCGGCATGCGTAACTGCCCAATGGCACAAGCCGCTGCTTGGAGCCCTTGCCCATGAGTCGCGCGATGTGCTCGTCCAGGTCGATGTCGTCCAGATTCACACCGGTGGCTTCCGAGACGCGGCAGCCGGTGGCGTACATGAATTCGAGCAGGGCCTTGTCCCGTAATACCACCGGATCGGTTGAGCCGCCGACTGCCGCCGCGTCGAGCAGACGGGTTACCTCGTCCACGGTGAGTACGTCGGGCAGGGTGCTGGTGCCTTTGGGCGCCTTGACTGCGGCCGAAACATCCGCCGTCACCGCGTGCTGACCGAGCGCGAAACGGTGGAATTCGTGGATCGAGGCCAGTCTTCGGGCTTTGGAGCGGGCGGACTCCCCCGCCTGGTCAAGGGCGGCGATGTAGTCTTCGACGTCTTGTTTGGTTATGGCGTCCGGTTCGTGGATGCCGCGGGTTTCGAGCCAATCAATGTATTTGGCGATGTCGGATTCGTAGGCGGTGACGGTGGCCGTGGCGAGCCCTCGCTCCACGCCGATGTGGACGAGGAACTGCTCGGTGAGTCTGGTGAATCCGTTGGTCATAGTGCCCATGGTACAAAGAAACCCCGCTCGGAAGCGGGGTTTCTAGTGTGAAGTCACGACTTCAAGCAATCAGGCCTCAACCGGAGCGTTGACGTCCTCAGGCAGGGCGGCCTTGGCGGCGTCCACGATGGTCTTGAAGGTGTCCGGGTCGGAGACGGCGATCTCAGCCAGAGCGCGACGATCCAGCTCGATGCCGGCGAGATGCAGGCCCTGGATGAAGCGGTTGTAGGTGATGCCCTCAGCGCGGACGGCAGCGTTGATGCGCTGGATCCACAGCTTGCGGAAATCGCCCTTGCGAGCCTTGCGGTCGCGGAAGTTGTAGTTAAAGGAGTGCAGCAGCTGTTCCTTGGCCTTGCGGTACAGGCGGGAGCGCTGGCCACGGTAGCCGGAAGCCCTCTCGAGAACAACGCGACGCTTCTTGTGGGCGTTCACTGCGCGCTTGACACGTGCCATAATCTATTCCTCAGCTTTCTAAAGTCTTGTTATTTCCGGGTAAGCCCTATGCTCACTTCTGCAGAAGCTGGTGCAGCTTCTTGGCCTGGCCGCCGCGCAGCACATCGTCGGCGGACAGTTCACGGCGCTTGCGAGCGGACTTGTGCTCGAGGTTGTGGCGCATGGCGGAACCGACATGCTTCACCTTGCCGGTGCCGGTGATCTTGGCGCGCTTGGAAGCGGCGGAATTAGTTTTCATCTTCGGCATTGCTGCCCTCCTTGCTGGTTTGCTTCTTGTCGGAAGTCTTCTGAGAAATCGCGGACTGCGCGTCGGCCGCGGCCTGAGCCTGAGACTCCTGCTTGGCCGCGAGACGAGCCGCCTGGCGAGCCTGACGCTCGGCGCGGGACTCGGCGCCACGACGACGCTGCTCGGACTGGGTGTGCACCTTCTTGCCCTTCGGCGCAAGGGTCATGATGATGTTGCGGCCCTCCTGCTTCGGCTTGGACTCGACGGTGCCGTATTCCTCGACATCGTCGGCCAGACGCTGCAGCAGTTCCACGCCACCAATCGGGCGGGAGATCTCACGACCGCGCAACATGATGGTGACCTTGACCTTGTCGCCTCCGTTAAGGAAGCGGGTCACATGGCCCTTCTTCACGTCGAAATCGTGGTCGTCAATCTTCAGGCGGAAACGAATCTCCTTGATTTCCGCGGTGCTCTGGTTGCGGCGAGCTTCACGAGCCTTGATCTTCTCGTTGTACTTGAACTTGCCGTAATCAATGAGCTTGGCGACCGGAGGCTTCGCGTTCGGGGCCACCTCGACGAGATCGAGGTTTGCCTCCTTGGCCAGGTTCAGCGCGACGGAAGTCGCGATGACGCCCACCTGCTCGCCCTTCGGGCCGATCAGGCGTACCTGCGGGACGCGAATCTCGTCGTTAATACGTGGTTCGTCGCTGATGATGACTCCAATCCTCTACTTCAATTCCGTGGCGAGGGCCTTTGCTGGAGTCCTGTTCAATGCTTTGGGTTCATGGCAAGCCAAAGCCCGAGCCAATATGCGCTCAGCTTCTGCAGACGCATATCAGTTCTTTGCGTCATTCCTGATTACGCGTTGTATATCGCAATCGCTAGGCTGTTTGCCTTGAACCCGAGGCCTTGAAAGGCTTCCAGGTGGGGTTGCCCCGCTTTCTTGATTTCTCAAGCCAAATAGAAAGTCTACCATACGCCCGGACATTCGCGGTCCGTGTGTCGAACCTACTGCACGGCGCGCAGCAGACCGCCGAAGCCTTCGTCTTTGAGAATCTGCCGATATGGGCCGGCCTCATCGGCGATGATTTGATCGATGGCATGCATGCCGAGTACTTCGACCGGCGCCTTGTCGTCGGTGAGAATAGTCGACGCTGAGTCCGGTTCGTTCACCTTCCGGAATCGAGAGGCGACCTCTTCCATATACCATTCGAGATCTTCGCTGCCGGTGCGCTCGTAGGTGGTCTCACGCAGGTTGAGCGCCTTGGAGGCCTGCTGCATGGAGTTCTCTTCGGAGCCGGAACCCGGCTTCTTGGCGAACAGTTCACGGTTCGTGGTGTTCGGCACGTCGGCCGTCAGTGTGTTCCCATTGCCGAACACGCTGGCGATGGTATCGCTCAACGCCTCGTTGATCGAACCTTGGCCGTCCGAGATCATGTTCATGTTCACCACCATCACGCCGCCGGGGTTCAGGTGCTCTCTGACCATGGTGAAGAACTCGGTGGAGCTCATCTGGAAGGGAATGGTGATGTCCTGATACGCATCGACCATGATCACGTCGTACTTGTCATGCGAGGCGGCGAGCCAGGCTCGGCCGTCATACGTGGTCACGGGGATGTCGGCGGGCTCATCGAAGTATTCGCCGGCCAGATCGGTGATCTTCTGGTCAATCTCCACGCCGGTGATGTTCATTTTCGGATAATACTGCTTCAGCTGGCGGGCGTAGGTGCCGGTGCCCATGCCGAGGATCAGCGCGGAATTGGCATTGTCGGCGAGCGCCGGCGCAGCCAGGGCCGTGTCGTAGTACATACCTGTCAGTCCTTTGTCTTTCATCGTGACGGACTGCACGCCGAACAGCACGTTGGTGGACAGGATCGTGCGGTCGGAGAGGTTCTTGACCTGCAGGTAGTTGTAGATGGACTCGCCCTCATAGGCCAGGTTGGTTTCCCAGAACGCGAAGCCGGTCAGGGGCGAGACGCAGGACGTGGCCACGAAGATCACGGCGCTGACCACGCAGGCGATGCGCTTGGCCTTGATCGAGATGAAGTAGATCAGCGGACATGCCGGAGAAGAATTCGGTGATGTAGAGGAATATCTTTGATTTGAGAATCGGCCGTTCGCTTGCCTCGGTGATCTGTGCCATCGCTCCGCTCCCCTGCCTGTGCGCCTATCGACTACTGTTCTGATGCGTAGCCTATCAGCATTTTCCCGGCCGATGGGTGGATACCGGCTACAGTAGGCATCATGACTCAGGTATGCGTGATTTTTGGTGCGGGCGAATACTATGCGGGCACGCCCGTGGTGCCGGCCGGCGCGTATGTGATTGCGGCCGATGGCGGGCTCGACCATACGCGCCAGTTGGGTATCGTGCCCGATGTGGTGGTGGGCGACTTCGATTCGCTGGAGGGCCGGCCGCCCCGCACCGATGTGCGCACCATCGCGCTGCCCGCGCTGAAGGACGATCCGGACATGCTCTCCGCGCTGAAGGTCGGTTGGTCGGCGGGTTGCCGCGAATTCCATGTCTATGGCGGTTTGGGCGGCCGCATTGACCATACGATTTCCGGCATTCAACTGATGGCATTATTGGCCCGGCATGGGGCAAGCGGGTATCTGTATGGTGATGGGCTCATCGTCACGGCCATCACCGATGGTAGGCTTTCGTTCCCCGCGCATCCGGTGCCCGAGGACGGCCGCATGGTGTCTGCGTTCTCCCACTCCGATGTTTCGCTTGGCGTGAACGAGCCGGGGCTGAAATATGAGCTTAAAGACGGCACGCTGACCAATACGGTGGTGCAGGGGGTAAGCAACGAGTTCCGCGACGGCGTGGACGCGGCCATCAGCGTGGAGCACGGCACACTGATCGTCACCTTCCCCATCGAGGTGGCGTTGCCTCAGGTGAGTCGATTCCACGAATTTGGCGGCGATATCGGCGAGCTGGACACCGCAGTGTCCAAGCTGCTGGTTCGCTGACTTGCATGCCGCGCGCTTGCTCATGATGATTCGAGACATTCCTCTAAAGGAGAGGAAAAATCACATGTCGGTTGCGGGCAATCCGAATTGTGAGCGCTCACAGAAAATACGGCATTTTTGCCCAAAACGCACGCTGAAACGTTGCCATGTGTACAGAGTCGGCATTACAGTAGCAACTGTTGGTAAACAATGGCCCGGTGTGCCAAAGCGCGCCAAGGCCACCCTACAAGGGAGAATTACATGACAGTTAAGATTGGTATCAACGGCTTCGGTCGCATTGGTCGTCTCGCCTTCCGTCGCATCTTCGAGCTGCAGGCTCGCGGCGGCCAGGCTGGTGACATTGAAGTTGCCGCCATCAACGATCTGACCACCCCGGCTACCCTGGCTTACCTGCTGAAGTACGACAGCACCCACGGCACCTTCCGTCATGACGATGGCACTCCGGTTGACGTCAAGGCCACCGAAGACTCCATCATCGTCGACGGCAAGGAATACAAGGTCTACGCCGAGAAGGACGCCAACAACATTCCGTGGGTCAAGAACGACGGTGTTGAGTACGTGCTCGAGTGCACCGGCTTCTACACCTCCGCCGAGAAGTCCCAGGCTCACATCAACGCTGGCGCCAAGAAGGTCCTGATCTCCGCCCCGGCCAAGGATGACACCACCCCGACCGTTGTGTTCGGCGTGAACCACGACATCCTCAAGGCTTCCGACGTGATCGTCTCCGCCGGTTCCTGCACCACCAACTCCATGGCCGCCATGGTCAAGCTGCTGGACGAGAAGTTCGGCATCAAGGCCGGCTTCATGACCACCATCCACGCCTACACCGGCACCCAGATGCTGCTCGATGGCCCGCGTGGCACCAAGACCGGCCGCAACCTGCGCGCCGCCGCCATCAACACCATCGCCCACTCCACCGGCGCTGCCAAGGCCATCGGCAAGGTCGTTCCGTCCGTGAACGGCAAGCTGCAGGGCCACGCCCAGCGCGTCCAGGTTCCGGACGGCTCCGTCACCGAGCTGACCACCGTGCTGAACACCGAGACCACCGCCGACGAGATCAACGCCGCCTTCAAGGCCGCCTTCTCCGACACCGACTACTACGGCTACAACGATGAGGGCATCGTCTCCTCCGACATCCTCGGCGACACCCACGGTGGCGTGTTCGACCCGACCCAGACCGACGTCAACACCATTGACGGCGTGACCCTGGCTCGCACCGTGTCCTTCTACGACAACGAGTACGGCTTCACCTCCAACATGATCCGTACCCTGCTGTACTTCGCTGAGATCTCCGAGTGAACCACTGCGGTCTAGGCCGCTACGGTTCGTTTGAGAACTAAGCTGTGAGACCCCCGCCTTGTGCGGGGGTTTCTTCGTAGTAGAACGGTAATCATGGCAAAGAAAAGCAAGCATGATAAGGGCGCGGGTTCCACTCCGGCGACAGTCCAACTGGAGAAGGCGGGCGTGGAATTCCACGTATACGAATACGAGCACTCCAACGACCATATGGATGACGGCTACGGCGTGGAGGCGGCCACCAAGCTCGGCTTCGACGAGCATCAGGTGTTCAAGACGTTGATGGCGGACACCGGTGCCGAACGCGTGGTGGGCGTGGTACCGGTGAGCGGTCATATGGATTTGAAAGCCTTGGCTGCAGCCGTAGGTGCCAAGAAGGCCTCTATGGCCGATCCCAAGGTGGCGATGCGTGAATCCGGTTATGTGGTTGGCGGCATCTCGCCGTTAGGCCAGAAGACACGTCATAAGACTGTGTTGGATGAAAGCGCCCTGCAATTCGACCAAATTCTGGTCTCCGGCGGCAAGCGAGGCCTGTCTGTGGGCGTGAATCCACAGGACCTGCTCAAGGTCTTGAACGCCGTTGCCGCACCAATCGGCACGTGGTGACCGTTCTTGGCTCCCCTCACGGAGGGGAGCCAAGAATGACTACTTCTTCCTGCGCAACTCCGCCGGCAGCACAAAGTGCATGTTTTCTTTGATGGTTTCGACGGACTTCATACCGGTGAAACCCAAGTTTTGCAGAGCGTCAATCACACCGGACACCAGTTCGTCCGGTACGGAGGCACCCGAGGAGATACCTACGGATTCCAGACCCTCGAACCATGCCGGGTCAAGCTCGCTGGCATCATCCACGCGATACGCTTTGCCGCGCTCCCCCAAGCCCTCCTGCGCCACCTCCATCAGTCGCACGGAATTCGAGGAGTTGGCCGATCCGACAATCACCACGCAATCGGACTGCTGGGCCACCAGTTTGACCGCAGCCTGACGATTCGACGTGGCATAGCAGATATCCGAACTCGGCGGCTCTTGAATCCAAGGGAATTTGGCCTTCAGCGCGGCAATGGTATCGGCGGTCTCGTCCACGCTCAACGTGGTCTGCGAGAGCAGCACCAGCTTGGTGTCGGGCGCAAAATCCAGCGAATCGACATCCGATTCATGCTCGATCAAGTGCACATGTTCGGGGCTCTCCCCCACTACACCGACCGCTTCATCGTGACCTTTATGCCCGATATAGACAATTTCATACCCCTCGCGCACGAAACGCAGCACCTCACGGTGCACCTTACCCACCAGAGGGCAGGTGGCATCCACCATATGCATGCCACGACGTTCGGCTTCCGCCTTCACTACCGGAGATACGCCATGGGCGGAAAACACCACCGGAATACCCGCTTGGGCAGCAGCATCCGGAATCTCCGCCAATTCCTGGACGAACACCGCGCCTTGCCCGGCCAAGTCCTCGACCACATGCTTGTTGTGCACGATCTGCCGGCGCACATATACCGGGGGCAGCCCATCCTCGCGCGTCCGCTTTCCGGAAGCCTCCGCGGCTTTGAGAATGGTCTGTACGGTAAGAATCGCACGGTCCACACCCGCGCAGAAGCCTCGCGGATCAGCGAGCACAACGCTTTTGGTCATCGGAACCTCCTGAACGTCAATAGTGTTTTCCAGTGTAAGGCAGGGATTACAGGAATCTGCCGTCACAACTTTTCCGCGTCTCCCACAAATCACCGGTTTCCAAGGAATCCACGTGCTTCTCGCATGATGGTGTGAGACTCGTCACTCCACGTATTGCTACCGTGTTTATACGAATTGTTTATTATATGCCGCATATCGCCAATCCCCGCCTCGATAGAGGAGACGCGCTAGACTGGGGCCAGCGATAGCAGGAGCTACCGGCCCACCAACCTCACTACGGGAGTGATTCCATGACGAGTAAAACACCACGCACCGGAAATCAGTATTCGATTCACTATGGCGATTATTCCGCCGTCATCTGCGAACTCGGCGCCAAGATTCGCCGATTCGATTATCAAGGCAAGGAAATTTTCTGCCCGTTCGGCGTCAACGACCTGACCCCCACCTGTAACGGTTATGTGCTGGCCCCGTGGCCAAACCGCATCGAAAACGGCGAATACGATTTCAATGGCAAGCATTACTGCGCGCCGGTTAACGAATATCATCCCGCACCGCGCAACAATGCGAACCACGGATACGCCTACCACTACATGTGGAAGCTTGAATCGTTGACCGATAGCGCCGTGACGCTTTCGCTGCGCTTCCCCAACCTGGACGGATACCCGTTCGATGTGACCGTGACCGTCACATACGAACTCGGCGACAACGGCATGACCGCGACCGTCAATGCCCGCAATGATGGCGACGAGCCGGCACCGTGGGCTCTCGGCCTGCATCCGTGGCTGGCCAACGGCAAGCAGGGCGCAACTGCCGCCGAACGCGATGCCGACTCCGCCGCCTGCCACCTGCAGATTAAGGCCGCCAGTCATGTGACGGTGAACGAGGCGCTGATTCCCACCGGCACCGAACCGGTTACCGGCATCTACGACCTGAACGATGGCCCGACGCTCGAAGGCCGCGCCTTTGATGATGCCTGGGTTGACGTGGAGCGTGCCGCCGATGGTGCGACCACCACCACATTCACCCGCCCGGACGGTATCGAAGTGAAAATCATTGGCGATGAGACGATTAATGCTTGGCAGTGCTACACCGCCACTGGCGCACCGTTCGCCGAGCATCCGTATGGCATCGCCGTCGAGCCGATGACCGCCCCGGCCAATGCCTTCCGCACTGGTGACCACTTGGTGACGCTCGCCCCCAACGGCGACTACACCACTGTGGTCCGCTACGAAGCAGTCCAGAAGTAGTTCTGTTACGCTGGCTCCCCTCCAGAGGGGAGCCAATTTTTTATCCTTATGTGCCGCCGCGTCTTGGGACTTATGCGATACGATTGTGAGCGATAACAATTTGTTCCACAAAGGAGTGTGCACTATGGCTTTGAAGCCTCGCACTGGTAACCAATATGTCATCTCGTCCGGCGAATGGAGTGCCGTCGTCACCGAACTGGGTGCCAGCCTGCGCGAGCTGAAGTGGCGCGGCGAAGACCTCATCGTTCCCTTTGACCCGAACAAGGTCATTCCCTGCTGCAACGGCTGGGTGCTGGCACCGTACCCAAACCGTGTGACCAACGGTCAGTACTCCTTCGACGGTGAAGACTATCAGATGCCGATCGACGAATTTGACCGTCAATCCTCCCTGCACGGCTATGCCTACCGTTATATGTGGGAGCTTGAGGACCTGCAGGAATCGCATGTGACGCTCTCCTGGCGTTCCCCCGACATCGCCGGCTACCCGTTTGATATCACCATCACCGCCACTTATGCACTTGACGAGAACGGTCTCACGGAAACCTTCACCGTGCACAACAACGACAGCGTGAAGGCACCGTGGGCATTTGGCATCCACCCGTGGCTGGCCAACGGCAAGCACGCCACCGGTCAGGCCATTACCGCCGACAACGAGCTCTGCCGTCTTGAGCTGCACTGCGATACTCACGTGACCGTAGACGAACACCTGCTGCCCACCGGTGAAGAGCCGGTTTCCGGCATCTTCGACCTGCGCGATAACCCCACGCTGGAGGGACGTGGCTTCGATGATGCCTGGACCGATATCACCAACCGCGGTGAAGACGGCAGCACTTCCGCCGTGTTCACCCGCCCCGACGGCATCAAGGTCACGCTGACCGGCGACAAGACCATCAACTCCTGGCAGGTGTGCACCGGCAACGAAATCGGCGAGAAGGTTCGTCAGGCCGGCGTGGCCGTCGAACCGATGACCGCCTACGCCGACGCCTTCCGCACCGGCAAGGATCTGGTTGTGCTCGAGCCGGGCGATGACTACACCACCGTGGTCACCTTCCACGCCGAACAAATCTGAAAAACCGAATAACCAAGCCTGACGATCATCGCCACATGGACACCCGTGTTGCATCACGTCGTACTTATGTGGCATAATTCCGAAGGCTTATTTTTTTACTGCAGCAAAGGAGTCCATCATGGGCATGCGCGGACGTAAGCGCAAGGATCGTCGTAAGAAGGCCGCCAACCACGGCAAGCGTCCTAACGCCTGATTCTTCGCGTTTCTTATAGAACGCTCAAGGCCCGTCTGATGATACATCAGACGGGCCTTGTTGTATATGTCGTTACTTATCTTCGCCGCAGCAGTGATCAAGCGTGGCCTTGAGCCGGGCCATCAGACATTCGGGTGCCACATCCGGGCGCAAGTAGGCACGCAACGCGGCAATCAACGCCTGTTCACGCTCGTCGCAGCAGGTACGGGGGTCAAAACAGTCGCCCTCCGTAACGATATGCACGTCCGCCTGGACCGACGCAGAGGCCGAGCCGGTATCCACTGAACGATGATGCACCGCCGTGATATGCACTTCGGTCTGGCTGACCATGCCATCGGCCCCCGTACGGGTTATGGAGATATGGCGAGTACGCTCTACCGGCTGATCGTTCATCAGATCTCCTTTCCCGAAAGCTTGCTTGACTGTTGTGGCGTGCGGGCGCCAGTCGCATGACTATGTCTCACTGCGGCTTGCGTGTCGCCATTGCTACCAACAGTTTGTTCACTACTTCCATTATGGCCGGAATCGGCGATTCGACCAACGTTTTCGCCCAACTTCGCGGATGGTGAACCAGCCGACGAACCAGTCACGTACCCGCGCTCTTTCGCATACGAAGCGAGCTCACGCTTGAGTTGCGTGCGGGCGCGATTCAGGCGGCTCATCACCGTGCCGATTTTCACGCCCTGCTCATCGGCCACCTGCTGGTAGGACTTGCCGTCGATGGCGGCGTCGATGAACACCTGCCGGCGTTCCGGCGAGAGTTTGGCGAGCGCGGCCATGATTTCCTCGGGCGCGAAGGCGTCCAAATATTCCTCTTCAGCGGACTTGAGCCCGTCCGACGTATGTTCGGCGGCATCGTAAATGTCCCAATCGTCGTATTCGCCGGTGGAGTCGTTGGCACGCTGCGGGCGCCGCTTGGCCTTGGCATACTGGTTGAAGTAGGCATTGCGCTCAATGGTGGTCATCCACGCCTCGAAGTTGGAGCCCGGCTGGAATGAGTCGAAGGCCTTGAACCCGCGTTCGAAGGTGTCCTGGACCAGATCCTGCGCGTCATCGGGATTGTTGGTCAGCCTCATCGCCTGCCGGTACAGTGCATTGACGGCGGGCATGGCGAGCTGTTCAAATCTGGCGCGCTTGGCTGCCATGGACTCGCCCGATCCGGCTGACTGCCCGGATTGCATAGTTGCTTCGCTTGTCGTCACGTTTCACCATTCTAATCAAATCATGTGCCCATATCGTGGTCGATGACGTGTGAGCCACAACACGCTGCACCCCACCTGTAGAATGGCGTATCGGCTAGATAATAGGGAGAAACAATTATGGCTTTGACTTTGGCTTCGGCCGCTGACCTGCTCAAGGAACACCATCTGCTGCGTGAAATCATCCAAGGGGATGTCTGGACCGACGACCCGGCCCGTATCGCTTCGGCGGATGAGCCGTTCGCCGGCATCACCTACGACACCCGCAAGGTCACGCCGGGTGCCCTGCTGTGCTGCAAGGGCCAATTCAAGGCCGAGTATCTGAACGGCATCGACGAAGCCGGCCTGGCCGCATACGTGGCCGAAACCGAGTACTCAGCCGCAACCGCCACCCCCGGCCTGATCGTCAACGACGCACGTAAGGCGATGAGCCTGCTGTCCGCCGCGTTCTACGGATATCCGCAGAACGAGCTCACGGTCATCGGCGTCACCGGCACCAAGGGCAAGACGACCACCTCGTACTTCACGCAGGCGCTTATCAACGCCGTCTCCGGAGGCAAGGCCGCATTGTTCTCCTCGGTCGATAATTGCCTTGACGGCCACACCTACGTCGAGTCCGATCTGACCACGCCCGAATCGATGGACGCCTTCCGCATGATGCGCGAAGCGGCCGATAACGGCATGAAGTATCTGGTGATGGAGGTTTCCTCCCAGGCGTACAAGGTGGACCGCGTCTATGGCCTGACTTTCGATGTGGCCGCGTTCCTCAACATCTCCCCCGACCACATCAGCCCGATCGAACACCCCACGTTCGAGGATTACCTGTATTGCAAGCGCCAGATCATCGTCAACGCGAAGTCGCTGGTACTCGGCGCGGACAGTCTGCACGCCGATCTGTTGCGGGAGGACGCGGAGGCAGCCGGCATCGGCGTGACCACCTTCGCCCTGCATGACGCGGATAATGCCGGCACCAGTGCGGACGTTGTCGCCTGGCCCGCCGACCCGGCGCACGCCTCCTTCCACATCACCGACGGAGATCAGGCCCTTGGCGACTACCATCTGTCCATCGATGGCGACTTCAACTACCTCAATGCGGCGGCAGCCATCGCCATCGCCCATGCAGTTGGCGTATCGCTCGATGACGCCGACGCACTGCACGCCATCGAATCCGTACGTATCGCCGGCCGTATGGAACAGTTCCGCGACCCGCAGTCAAACACGCTCGCCATCGTCGATTATGCGCACAACTACGCATCCGTCACCGCGCTGCTTGACTTCGTCTACGAGCGTTGGGGCGAGGAAAACCCGCGTATCACGCTGGTGACCGGATCGGCCGGCAACAAGGCCTACGATCGCCGTAAGGAAATCGTCGAGGCTGCCGAGAACCGTATCGCGAACTTCATTTTCACCGCCGAAGATACGGACACCGAGTCGATCATCGACATCTGCATGGAAATGCAAGGCTACATCACGAACAAGGATGTGGCCTCCACGGTGATTTCCGACCGTCCGACGGCCATCACCAACGCCATTTACGATGCCCGTGCGCACGCCGACCGATTCAACATCCTGCTGATTATCGGCAAGGGCAACGAGCGCTGGATCAAGGACCATCACAAGCATGTGCCGTTCGACGGCGACGATCACGTCGTCGAACGCATGTTTGGCTTGTGACGGGATTCCGGCCAATCAGATCCTGATCGGATCCCGATTGGCCCACATCAGATCACGCGCAATACGACCAAACCAGAAACACGACATACGGATACAAACGAAAAAGGATAGCTGAATCGTAATGATCACGTTGGAGAAAGTTGACGGAGCCACACTGGAAGCCGAGGCCGAGAAGGCCGGCATCACGTTGCCTATCGAACAGACCAAGGTTTGGTCTGGTTTTCAGGCGGATATCGACGGACGCACGCCATGGGGCGATTATCTGATCAAGCGTGATGGTGAATTGGTCGCCGTGATCTCCTTTATCGATTTTGAGACGCACGGTTATCATTATCTGCGCTCGATGCATGGGCCGGCGTGGGCTGCCAAGCCCACCGAAGCTGAGGAGCGCGAGGTCGTCGACGCCATCGTGGACACCGTCAAGAAGGCCGACAAGAACATCGCGTTCCTGCGTATCGACACCTGGTTCGCCGATGGTACGGAGAAGGTGCTGTCCACAGTGCCGTACGACCAGACCGTGGTCATCGACGTCACTGGTGGCGATGATGAGATTCTGGCTCGGATGAAGCGTCGTGGACGCCGTGACGTGCGCAAGTCTCTGCGCGAGTGCCCGGCCGAGGTTGCCGATGAGACGGATAAGGCGCTGGCCGATTTCTCCGAATATTACGATGTGATGGTCGAGACCGGCCAGCGCGATGGATTCACGCCTGCTCCGATGAGCGACTATTCCGATATGATCGGCGCGTTGGGTGCCGATCATTGCCGTGTGTTCGCCGCACGTATTGAAGACCGTGTGGTGGCATGGTCGATTGTCACCGTGAACGGCACGCATGCGGTGCGCTACTATGCCGGCATGCGCAACGAGGTTATGCGTCTGCATGTGACCGACAAGCTGCTGTATTCCGAATGCTGCATCCTGGGCTCGCAGGGTATTACTGAATACGATCTCATGGGCATTGGCTCCGACTTCGCGCCGTCTCTCAAGGGCCTTAACGAGTTCAAGTGCAAGTTCACCGAGGAAATCACCCCGGTGGCCCCCGCCCGCGACGTACCCATCAAGAAGGTCTTCTACAAGACGCTGCAGACTGTACAGGGCGTGCGCAAGGCATTGCGCTAATACCTCCCCGCTCCCGCTGGTGGGAGCTGTCGAACGAAGCGAGACAGAGGGCGGTCTTTCGATATGGACCGCCCTCTGTCACCTGTGGCACCAGTTCCTACCAGCGGGAACCATTCGTTTATCGTTCGAGTTTTTGACTCACCACGGCTGTTACGCCATCGGCTCTCATGGTTACGCCGTAAAGCGCGTCGGCAATCGACATGGTGCGTTGCTGGTGCGTAATGATGATGAGCTGCGCATGGGCGCGTAGCTCATTGAACGCATTAATCAAACGGGTCAGGTTCACGTCGTCCAACGCGGCCTCGACCTCGTCCATCACATAGAACGGGCTGGGGCGGGCGGTGAAAATCGCGAACAGCAGCGCCAGCGCGGTCAGCGAACGTTCGCCGCCGGACAGGAGGCTCAGCTGTTTGACGCGCTTGCCGGCCGGGCTGGCCTCGACCAGTACGCCGGTGGTGAGCATGTCTTCCGGGTTTTCCAGGCGCAGTCGTCCGGTGCCGCCTGGGAACAGCGTGGCGAACATCTGCTCGAATGCCTCGGCGGTATCGTCGAACGCGGATTTGAACACCTGGACCATCGTGGAATCGAGATCCTTGATGAGCTGCATCAAATCGTCACGTGATTTGACCACATCGTTGCGCTGATCATTGAGATACTTGTTCCGCTCCTCAAGCGCTTCGAATTCCTCGGTGGCCAAAGGGTTGATCTTACCGAGTGCGGCCAGATCGCGGCGAGCCTTATCGAGACGCTTCTTCTGCTCCTGACGGTTATACGGCACGGTCTTAAAGAGGGCGGAATCGCCGTTGGTGCCGGTCTCTCCCCCGGTTTCTCCCTCTTCGGTCCCAGCCTCAGCTTCCGTCTCATCCAACGGCACAGGGTTGCCCTCATCATCCAGCACGGGCACCGGCTGTTCGGGGCCGTAACCACTAACCAATTCCTCCAAAGTGAGACCGAGTTCGTCGGACACTTTTTGCATGAGCTGCCCGGATTCGGCGGCCAACCGTTCGCGGTTTACATCCAAGGCATGTTCGCGCCCGGTCAGATCGGTGACCTTGGGCTCGATCTGGTTGCGCTGCGCGCGCAGGGCCTTGAGTTCCTCGTCATGGCTGGAGGCGGCGGCCTGCAGCTCGTCTCGTTTGGCGGCCACGTCATGCAGCGTATGTTCCACCATGGCGGCCACTGCTCGCGCGTCATCGGCCACGCCTTGCAGGTGTGCGGCCTGCTCGCGTCTGCGATCGTTCAACGCCTCGATGCGGGCGCGGCGTTCGGCGGCTTCTCTGGCGTTGTCCCGCAGCAGCCCGGCCTGTCGGCTCAGTGACTCCCCTTTGCGGCTTGCCTCGGTCCACGCGATTTTCGCGGCGACCTCATGCTCGCGAGTCAGGTTCAGTCCGCGCTCCAGCGTGCGTTCACGTTCATCAAGTTCGTCGAAATCGGCATGTTCCGCTGTGGATTGCCGGGCCGATGCCAAAGCGCGATTGAGATCGTCGAGCTTGAGCTGATGCTCGTTGCGATTCTCTTGGGTCTCGGTGATTTTCCTATCCAGCTGCTCAAGCTGACGGGTGAACGATGCGACGCGGTCTGTGGCGGATTTCAGAGATTTCTCCGCCTGTTGGGCTTTGAGCCGGGCTTCGGTGCGTTTGGCGGATTCCTGGTCGACGAGTCGGGCCGCTTCATCGCGTTTGGCTTTGGCCTCGGCCACTTGCTCAGCCATTCCGCCGTCTTGGGCGGCCAACTGTTTGACCTGTGCCAATGCCTTGTCTCGGCGTGCGGCCAAAGACAGGTCCGATTGAGAGATGGAAGAGCCGCCGACCGCCGCCACGCCGTGTGTGAAGGTCTCGCCGTTCTTGGTGACGGCCCGCATGGCTTCGCCGGATGCCACGATGTGCTGTGCTTCGTCGGCGGTGCCGGCCATGGCTACATCAGCCAGCAGGAGACGCACGGTGTGCACGACAGCTTCGGCCTGTGCCGGGTTCTTTGCATCCGGGTTCGCGGTGACGAGTGCCGCCAGCGCGTTGCCCGATCGCGGGGCGGCCGCCGTGTTCTCGGCGCTACTCTCCTCCGACTCCGTGCCTGGCTCTGTGGCGGGATCGCCGGCAATGCTCGCGGTCAGCACCACGGCTTTGCCGAGCTTATCTTCCCGAGCGCGTTCGAGGGCGTGCAACATGTTGCCTGCCTCGGGTACCACGATGGCGCTGGCATGCTGGTCGAGCGCGTGGGCCACGGCTTCTTCCCAGCCTTCGGCCACATGGATGAAGTCGGTGAGTCGGCCAAGCGAGGCCACGTCCGTATCACGCTCCAACGATCCGGAGGCATTGCGGCTGCCTAGCGTGTCGGCAAGCGCATCGGCCTTGGCTTTGAGCGAGATGATCTTGGACTGTATCTCGCGCTGCTTATCGGCGAGTTCGTTCAGTCGTTCGCGGCATTCGGCGAGCGTTGCACGCGCGGCGTCCAATGCGGCACCGTCATCGTCGGCAATGGAGTCCGCTTCGCTGCGCAATGCGTCCAGCTGTTGCTGGGCATCGTCGCGCTGGGAAGTCAGCAAGTCGCGTTGGGAGGCATAATCCTTGGCGCGGCTGGTCGCCAGTTGCACGGCGGATTCCTCGCGGGCGATGAGTTCGCGCAGTCGGGCGATCTGCGCATCGCGCTCCTGTGCGGTTTTGCGCAGTTCCGTCAAGGTCTGGCGGACTGAGGCAAGCTTCTTCTCGTCGTCGGCGCGTTCCTCGGTGGCCTTGTCGAGTGCGATGCGTGCATCGGCCACGGCCTTGGTCTGTGCCGCGGCCTGAGACTCCAGTTCCTCGGCTCGTTTGACGAGCATGCCGGGATCCTCACCGGAGTTGGTGACGATCTGGCCGGTGAGTGACCGGCTGCGCTCTTCGGCCAACTGGGCGAGCGCGTTCAGTCGTTCACGGGTCTGTGAGAATTCATGCCAGTATTGGTTGGCCTTGGCGATGGCCGGACTGGATTCAGAGCTCAACGCCTCGACCTGTTCGATGCGTACTTTGACGTGGGCGAGTTCACGTTGGGCGACGGCCAGCTGGTTGCGCACATCGCCAAGCTCTTGACGTACCGTGTCGCGGCGGTTCATCGAGCGTTGGGCGTCTTCGGCATACAGGCGTGCTTGGGCGTCGCGTACGGATATCTGAATCGCGTCGGCGCGCCGGGAGATGCGTGCCTGGCGTCCGAGGGGGCCGAGCTGGCGGTGAATCTCCCCCAGCAAATCGTCAAGTCGACTCAGGTTCGTTTCGGTATTGGCCAACTTGCGCAACGCGCGTTCCTTGCGCTTGCGGTGCTTCAGGATGCCGGCGGCCTCTTCGATGAACGCGCGGTGGCCGGACGGGTCGGCCTTCAGAATCGCATCCAATCGTCCCTGACCCACAATCACGTGCATCTGCTGGCCAAGACCGGTATCGGAGAGGAGTTCCTGAATGTCGAGCAGACGGCATTGCGAGCCGTTGATCGCGTATTCGGAGCCTCCGTTGCGGAAGATGGTGCGGGAGATGGTGACTTCCGTGTAATCGATATCGAGCGTGTGATCGGAATTATCGATGGTCAGGCTCACCTGTGCACGGCCCAATGGCGGGCGGGAGGACGTGCCTGCGAAAATCACGTCCTCCATCGAAGTGCCGCGCAGGTTTTTGGCGCCCTGCTCACCCATTACCCAGATCAGGGCGTCGACGATGTTCGACTTGCCCGAACCGTTGGGGCCGACGACCGCCGTGATGCCGGGCTCGAAGCGCAGCGTGGCGGCGGAGGCGAAGGATTTGAATCCGCGGAGGGTGAGTTCCTTGAGATACATGGCGTGAGACTGTTTTCCGTATGCCGGGTGTCCGGGTATCCGATATGCCTTGGATGCGGGTTACCGGGCGTCGGCGGAATCGTCGGTGTCGGTGTCGGCACTGGCCGTGCCGGTGCCGGCGTTACCGGCGTCACTGGCCTGTTCCTTGCCGAGGCCGAGGACGTCGAACACGTCGAAGTCGTCCGGGCTTACCGAATCCTCGAGGTTGTCGGCGGCCTCATCCTCGGCCTTGTCTGCCGGCTGATCCGAATCGTCCGGGTCAACCGCCGGCTGATGAACGGCCATAGCCTGCCTCATCGTGGGGCTGGCGTGTTCCTCAAGCATCAGGCGTGCGTCGCCGGCGGTGACGAAGCTGCCGCAGATAAGCACGCCGTGGCCGTAGCCCACGCCCAGCTCGTCCTCGGCATCGACCATATTGACGGCGGTCTGAATCGCGTCAGGCAGGTTCGCTTCCTTGATCACACGGTCACGACCGAACACGTCCACGGCAATCTTCTCAAGCTCGTCGGCCGGCATCACGCGCTCGCGCCACGAATTCTCGGTGACCACCACGGAGCTCAGGATCGGCTCCAGAACACCCAGATATTCCTCGACCTGCTTGTCGCGCATCATGGCGACCACACCGACCAGCTGCTTGAAGTCGTAGCTTTCCTCGATGGCCTTGCGCAGGGCTTCGGCGGCATTCACGTTGTGTCCGCCATCCAGAATGATGGTCGGTGAGGTGCGGATCTGTTCGATGCGTCCGGGAATCTTGACCGAGCTCAACGCCTCGGCCACCAAGTCGCCGTCCAGCGGACCGTTGACCGGAATCACCACTTCGGAGGCGGCGAGCGCGGCAAGCGCGTTGTGGGCCTGATGCTCGCCGAACTTGGCGATCGGCACGCCCTCGTAAGTGCCGTTGGGCGTGGTCAGGGTGGCGACTTGGCCGCCGACTGCGGCCATACGGTCGGACGCGGTCATTTCGTAGCCGTCGCGCACGAGCATGGCGTGGTTGCGTTCGGCGGCTTCGGCGAGAATCGGCATGACGGCTTCCTCATGCGGCTGCGGGCCGATGATGGCGGTGCAGTTCGGCTTGATGATGCCGGCCTTCTCGGTGGCGATCTGTTCGACGGTGTCGCCCAGCCACTGCATGTGGTCCATGTCCACCGGGCCGATGATGGCCGCATCCGCGTTGAGCACGTTGGTGGCGTCCCACAGGCCTCCCATGCCGACCTCGACGATGGCCACGTCCACGGGCGTGTCGGCGAACTTCCAGATGGCCATGGCGGTGAGCACCTCGAAGAAGCTCATCTTCGGCTTGCCTTGCTCCTCCATCTTGGCGTCCACCAGGGCCACGAGATCCTTGGTCTGGTCCCAGATGTCGATGAAATCGTCATCGGACAGCTGCTGGCCGTCGATGGCGATACGCTCGTTGATCTTCTCCAGATGCGGCGACGTGAACAGGCCGGTGCGCATACCGTAGGCGCGGCAGATGGCCTCGGCCATGCGTGCGGTGGAGCCTTTGCCGTTGGTGCCGGTGATATGAATCACGCGGAACGACTGCTCCGGGTGGCCCAGGATGTCGAGCATCAGGTTCATCCGGTCGAGATCCAGATTGGTGGTGTTATGCTCCGGCGGGCGGCTCATGATGTCCAGTTCGACGTCCCGCATGCTCTCATTGTTCCGATTCGGATGCTCGAATGACATATCCTCTTCTAACCTCTGCTTGTGTTGCTGTTGCGCCGTTCGGAGTGCGTATGCCACTTACGTGTTCGCGCCATTCTCGTCATGTCTACGCATGCCCGCGTATATTCCGCTTCCGCATGCGCAGGAAGCTCCCCTTGCACAGGTTTGCCCTGCATGGTTCGGGATTCTTGCCTTCACGCGTGGAGCCGCACTCCCTCAATTCCCTCTATCCTAGCCGCCGGGGTGGTTTATCGTGCGCGCACAGTGAAACCGTCTCATATGTCGCCGCCGCGCGGGCAGTCTCTACCTGCAGCCACGCACAGTGAAGCCGTCTCATATAGTTGCAATGCGGCTCTTGCCGTCGGCATCCCATTCTTAGTCGGTTGTAATCCAAAACTTGTATGTCCGGCGACGCTGATGCTATTCAGCGTCGGTACAGTGCCAGCTTCTGGCGGTACACCGACGCTATGATGCTCTTGCGCGTCGGTAGCTGGCCAAAACCTGGATTAATCCCGACTCCATCGCCTCTCAGTGTCGTCTCCTCGCCAAGGCATGCCATTCTGCCGTCGTTGAGAAATTTCAACGTCGTCAATCGACCATGTCTTGCCCCGGAAACGACTCTCACAAACGTCCTCTACATCATCTTTTGAACTCGCAGAGGCTCATTCACTGTTATGACTGCTCTCACCGTCGGCAGCCGTCCAAGCCCTGGATCTATGCCGCCAATAAATTGCAGCAAATCGTCGGCCCCGATACAACCATTGGACTCACGCCGACGCTAGATTCCACACTCAGACAGAAGCCAGCCAATATCTGAACCAGCACCGACGGCGTACAAAGCATAAGCACCGTTAACCGTCAATTCGCCGCCCTCTACCAGCTACATCCGCCTTCGCCGATGATATCTTGTTCGAATCCCCAAAGCACGTTGTTCGAATGACATTACTGATGGTGGATAAGTTTTGTATGTTATCCACTATTCCGAATTAGCGGCCTAATACCTTGAAATCATCGGGAGTATCTCGCTCCAAGACAGCCAAGCTCCGAGGCTAGAACCACAATGGCTGAAATTCATACTTACGCTGCTTCGTTCCGGCTACGCTCGACGTCATGAAGACACACAAAGCAGTGGCCTCGCTCATATCAGCCGCGCAGAATGAGCTGAGATGCGTCTATTCAAGAAATGAAGCGGAACAGACCGCTCTACGCCGCCGTGCCCAGAGTGGTGAGTTGTTGAAAGTGTATGACGGCATTCCCAGTCTTTATGCAAATACTGCATACTGGGATGGTTTGACGCCGCCGGAGCGAACGTTGCACATGGCCCGCGCTCTTGCGCAAGAGCATCCTCAGTGGGTTTTTGGCGGCTTGGTGGCAGTAAGTGCCTATGGATTCGAACATCAATGGCATTTGCATGATGACTGCATAACCATCGTGACTTCCGATCATGGATCTCGTCAATGCCATCAGCGCTTACGACATGTCTATATGCCCGATATGAACAATCCGAAGACACATTACGAGGCCTCCGGCCTATCCCTGATATCACCGGCTAGAACCTTGGTCGAGGCCGCTATAGACCTTGATTTTCGGTTTGCGTTGCCGATCTTTGACTCGGCCCTTGCCAAGGGAATAACCAAGGAAGAGATAGCCGCCGACTGCGTTCAATGGAGAATCGATTATGCCCGAGTATTCCGCCTGCTGCGCTATGCAAACGAAAGGAGCGAGAATGGTGGAGAATCCCTCGCGCGAGGCACCATCATCGAAGGTCGCTTCCTCACGCCGCGTATTCAGGTAACGGTGACCGACCCACAGACGAATACCGAGTACCGCGTTGATTTCGTATGGAAGCTCGATGACGGGCGCGTGATAGTGGCCGAATACGACGGCACACAAAAATACGTGGACCCAGCCATGACCGATAACCGCAGCATTCAGGAGGTGGTGGCCAAGGAACGCGCACGCGACGAGGGACTGAAACGAGCCGGTGCCACCGAAATCGTCCATTTCACATACGCTGACGTCATCGAACGCACTCCGCTGCGGGTAAAACTGATCAAAGCCGGGGTGCCTCAGGTGGAGACCTCCGCATAGCAGTGAGTCCCGCGACGCGATAAACCTTCATCGCATGGGTTCACATGGATTCAGCCCGCAGAATATGTCAATATCAATCGGCAAGCTCCAGCCCAAGCCCATGCCCCTCTCCTTCCCTGCCGAGAACAATAAACGGGCCCGCATTCCAGCCCGCCGCACTCGCCATATGGGCATGTCCGGAAGACCGTCCAAATTCCGTACTTGGTTTTACCGTCAGCCGTCAATCGTGGCACATCGCATAAAGCCGACTAATATGAGGTGGGAATCGATGATTCGACAACAACTACATACAGGAGAGTGGCAATGGGTGAAGTGATCACCGCCAAGGACAAGGAATATGAGGCCGAAGAGCGCGCTACGGCACCGGGCGCGAACCAGTCGATGAGCGACCGCGTGAACAACCGCTCGCTGCGCCCGCAGTCGGCCGCATTCAAGGAGTTCATGAAGTCCGGCTGGGCCGACGATGATCCGGAGATCAATCCTCTCGAATCCTCCAAGTTCACGCCAGCCCGCCTTGAGGCGCTGGGCAAGGCCTTCCCGGGCGAACGTCTGGTCATTCCGGCCGGCCAGCCGAAGGTGCGCAACAATGATTGCGATTACATGTTCCGCCCGGACACCACGTTCGCCTACTACACCGGTCTGGGTTCCGATTACGAGGCCGGCGCCGTGCTGGTCCTGAACCCGGTCGACCCCGACTCCCCCGAAGCCGCCGCCGGCAAGACGCACACTCCGGAACTGTTCGTGGCGCCGCGCGCCGACAATTCCACCGAGGACTTCTTCATGTCCGTCCACTACGGCGAATACTGGGTTGGCCCGCGTGCTGGCCTCAAGGAGATGCAGGCGATGACCGGCATCGAAACCCACGACATCGCCCAGCTGGCCGACGCCCTGTCCAAGGACGTGGGTGCCGAAGCCGGCGCCGTACGCGTGCGCGTGGTCAGCGAAACCGACCCGCAAATCACTTCGATGGTTGAATCCATCCGCAAGGCCAACGGTTTCGCCGATCCGGACAAGAACTCCGCATCCGACGACAAGCTGCACGAGTTCGCCGCCGAGGCACGCATGGTCAAGGACGGCTACGAAATCAACGAAATGCGCAAGGCCGTGGACGCCACCAAGCATGGCTTCGACCGTCTGCTCTCCGCACTGCCGGCCGCGCTCGACAAGCCGCGCTCCGAGCGTATCCTCGAAGGCGCGTTCAACGCCGTGTCCCGTGAACTGGGCAACGCCGTCGGTTACGACTCCATCGTGGCCTCCGGCCCCCACGCCCCGATTCTGCACTGGATGCGCAACACCGGTGTGGTGAAGACCGGCGACATGCTGCTGGTGGATGCCGGCGTTGAGGTCGATTCCCTGTACACGGCCGACATCACCCGCACCTTCCCGACCAACGGCAAGTTCACCGACTTCCAGAAGCGTCTGTACCAGGCCGTGCTCGACTCGCAGCAGGCCGGTTTCGAAGCCGCCAAGCCGGGTGCCACCTACTCCGACATCCACCACGCCTGCATGCGTGTGATCGCCGAGCGTCTGCACGATTGGGGTCTGCTGCCGGTGAGCGTCGAGGAGTCGCTGTCCCCGCAAGGCCAGCAGCACCGCCGTTGGCTCGCCTGCGGCGTGGCCCACCACCTGGGTCTTGATGTGCATGATTGCGCGCAGGCCCGTTTCGAGTCCTATCAGAGCGCGCCGATTCGCCCGGGCATGATCTTCACGATCGAGCCCGGCCTGTACTTCCGCGAGGATGATCTGCTGATTCCGCCGGAATACCGCGGCATCGGCATCCGCATCGAGGACGACGCGCTCATGACCGAGAACGGCCCCGAATGGATTTCCGCCGGCATCCCGAAGCAGATCGACGACGTCGAAGCGTGGATGCGGAGCCGTAAAGCAATCAGTCCGGTGGACTGATTGTAGGCGACGCCGAACGCTGACAAGCGCGAGGAAAATGAAATCATGCGCGAAGCGCACCATATTAAGCAGGCTGCCCAAGCGAAGTAACCTAAGCTCCCTCTGATGAGGGAGCTTCTTTTCTACTAAGGAGGCAATGTGTCCACTCCGGAATTTGTGTTGGAATTGCGTAAGAAGATCGGCCATGATCTGTTGTGGCTCAATGGCGTGACCGGTTGTGTACTGAACGAACATGGTCAACTGCTGTTGGGCCGTCGTTCGGACACGGGCGAATGGGCGATGGTCTACGGCATCAACGAGCCGGGCGAACAGCCGGCGGACACGGTGGTGCGCGAAATCAAGGAGGAGACGGGCATCGATGCCATCGTCACCGATTTGGTGGCCGTCACCTCGTCAAACAAGGTGCTGACCTACGCCAATGGCGACAACACCATGTACATGGATCATTCGTTCCTGTGCGCCCTGAAGCCCGGCGGCAATGCCGAGCCGTTCGTGGGCGACGAGGAAAGCCTCAGCGTCGGCTGGTTCGATCTGGATGACCTGCCCACTCCCTTGGCGGCCAGCACGAGCGAGCGGCTGGAGCTGTTCCATACTTACATCGAGAACAAAAAGCACGGCGACGCCCACGCCCTGTTCCAGTTCGATGGGCAGCAGTACTAGCGGATATAAAGTTAGCTCCCTCTGACGAGGGAGCTCCAATGCTATGCGATTACGCCTCTTGGGCTAGGAGCTCGTGGAGGTGGGCGCGGTGCTGCTGCTGTTCGCGCGGGTCGGGCACGGGCAGGGAGGCCAGCAGCTTCTTGGTGTACGGGTTCTCCGGGTGCTGCATAATCTGGTCGGCATCGCCGTGCTCCACGATCTGGCCCTTATGCATCACCATGATGCGGTCGGCAAGCATATCGACCACCGCCAAATCATGGGTGATGAACAGGCACGCGAAGCCGATTTCCGCCTGCAGTCGCTTGAACAGCTCCAACACCTTGGCCTGCACCGACACGTCCAATGCAGAAGTCGGCTCATCGGCGATCAGCAGCGACGGCTTCAACGCCAAACCACGCGCCAAAGACGCCCTCTGGCGCTGGCCGCCGGACAGCTCATGCGGGAAACGGTTCATGTAGGCGCGCGGCAGCTGGACCATCTCCAGCAGATCGCCCACATAGTTCTTGGCATCGGCCACGGAACCGTACTTGTGGTGCACGAGCAGCGGCTCGGCCACATTCTCCGCGATGGTCATCAGCGGGTTGAACGAGGAGCCCGGATCCTGGAACACGAAACCAATGTCCGCGCGCTTGGGCTTGAAGTCACGCTCCTTGACGCCGTTCATCTCGATGCCGAGCACGTTCAGGGAGCCGCCGGACACCTTCTGCAGGCCGGCGATGGCACGGCCGGTGGTGGACTTGCCGGAACCGGACTCGCCCACCAGGCCCAGCACTTCGGAGCGGTGGATGGTGAAGTTCGCGCCGTCCACGGCCTTGAAGTCGGGCTGCATGAGATGGCCCGGGTACGTGATGGTCAGGTTCTTGGCCTCGACGGCGATCGGCTGTTCGCGCCAATCGGCCTTGCGCTCGATCGGTTTGCCCTCGCGGTCGCGCACGACCAGCTTCTGACCGATGCGCGGCACGGCACCCAGCAGTCGCTTGGTGTAGTCGTCCTTCGGATGGTAGAAGATCTGCTCCACGTCGCCCTGCTCGACCACGTGGCCGCGGTACATGACGACCACCTGGTCGGCGATGTCCGCGATCACGCCCATGTTGTGGGTGATGATGAGCACGGAGGCGTCGAACTCGTCACGGGCGAGGCGCAGCAGGTCGAGAATTTCGGCTTGCACGGTCACGTCGAGGGCAGTGGTGGGCTCGTCGGCCAGAATCAGGCCGGGGTTCAGCACCAACGCCATGGCGATGACGATGCGCTGCTTCTGGCCGCCGGAGAACTGGTGCGGGTAGTAGTCCACGCGGGTTTCGGCATCCGGGATGCCGACCTTCTTCAGGATGTTGATGGCCTTGGCGCGCAGTTCCTTCTTGTCCTTCATGCCGTGGGCGCGCAGGCCCTCTTCAATCTGCCAGCCGATGGTGTACACCGGGTTCAGCACCGAATTGGGCTCCTGGAACACCATCGCGGCCTCGGAACCACGCACTTCGCGCAGCTGTTCGCCGCTCAGGGAGAGCACGTCCAGCGAATCGGAGCCATCGCGCTTGGACAGGTAGACGGCACCGGAGGTGGTGGCCGTCTCCGGCAGCAGCTTGATGATGGAGCGCGCGGTCACGGACTTGCCGGAACCGGATTCGCCGACCACGCCGACCACGGTCTTGCGCGGAATGGTGAAGTTCACGTCCTCAACGGCCTTGATGGAGCCGGCGTCGGTCATGAAGGAGACGGACAGGTCCTTGATATCGGCGAGATTCTTGTTGTTTTCGCTCATCTCTCACTCCTTGCCTTCCGGCTTGCCCTCGCCGGTCCATTCGGAGGCGACGATGGTCGGGTCATGGTCGGTGACGGTGGCCGGCGGGTCGACGTTCGCGTCGAGTTCGGCAATCACCTCGTTGCGTGCGGTCGGCTTCTCGTTTGGGTCGACGGACGTGTCTTCGATCGATCCGACCACTTCGCCGGCGGACTTGCGGGCGCGCAGACGCGGGTCGGCCAGATCGTTGAGCGATTCGCCCACGAGCGTGATGCCGAGCACGATGAGCACGATGGCGATGCCCGGGAACACGGCAGTCCACCAGATGCCGGCGGTCACGTCGGAAACCGAGCGGTTCAGGTCGTAGCCCCATTCGGCGGCGGCGGTCGGCTCGATGCCGAAGCCGAGGAAGCCCAGGCCGGCGAGGGTCAGGATGGCTTCGGACGAGTTCAGCGTCAGGATCACCGGCAACGTGCGGGTGGAGTTCTTGAACAGGTGCTTGGTCATGATGCGCCAGGTGGAGGCGCCGACCACGCGCGCGGACTCGACATACGCGGATTCCTTGATGCGGATCACTTCGGCGCGAATTGTGCGGAAATACTGCGGGATGTACACCACGGTGATGGAGATGCCGGAAGCCAGAATGCCGCTCCACAGGCCGGACTGGCCGTGGGAGATCATGATGGCCATCAGAATGGCGAGCAGCAGCGAGGGGAAGGAGTAGACGGCGTCGGCGATCATCACCAGAATGCGGTCCACCCAGCCACCGTAGTAGCCGGAGACCAAGCCGAGCAGCACGCCGGCGAAGATGGAGAGCAGCACGGCCACGACGATGGCGATGACGGCGGTGCGTGCGCCCCACACCACACGGGAGAACACGTCGAATCCGGCGGCGGTGGTGCCCCAGATGTGTTCGGCGGAGGGTGCGGCCTGCGCCGGGAAGGACGTGCCGTCGGCGGCCTTGATCTGGGCGTGGCCGTAGGGGGCGATCAGCGGGGCGAAGAGGGCCACGAGCAGGAAGAACGCGGTGATCGCGAGACCGGTGATCAGCATGCCCTTCTGCCAGCCGACCGCCACGCGCAGTTCCTTGATGATCGGGATCTTGGTCCAGAACGGCGTCTTGGTGCTGACGTTGAGCTTGGTAAGGCGGTCGTCACCGGGGACGGTGATCTTGTCTTGGGATGCGGTGGTCATCTCAGTACCTCACTCTCGGGTCGATAAGCGCGGCGATGACGTCGACGAGGAAGTTGACGACGGCCACGATGATGGCGATAAGGATCACGATGCCCTGCACGGCCACGAAGTCACGGGCCTTCAGGTACTGGGACAGCATGAAGCCCAGGCCCTTCCATTCGAAGGTGGTTTCGGTCAGGACCGCACCGGCGAGCATCAGGGCGATCTGCATGCCCATGACGGTGATGATCGGGATCAGGGCCGGCCGCCAGGCGTGCTTGTTGAGCAGGCGCTTTTCGGAGACGCCGCGCGAGCGGGCAGCCTCGACGTAGCCGGAATTGTAGGTGGAGATGACGTTGGTGCGTACCAGACGGATGAACACGCCGGCGGTCAGGAGGCCTAGGGCGACGGCCGGCAGCACGGCGTGGCGCAGCACGTCGACGAGCACGTTCATGTCGCCGAGCTGGATGGCGTCGATGATGTAGAAGCCGGTCGGCGATACCAGACGGGTGAACTGCATTTCGGAGTTCAGGTCGGAGCGGCCGGAGGCTGGAAGGATGTTGAGCCAGACAGCGAAGATGAGCTTCAGCACGAGGCCGAGGAAGAACACCGGGGTGGCGTAGCACAGGATGGCGAAGGTGCGGATGCCGGCGTCGGCGGCACGGTCGCGTTTGCGGGCGGCGAGTCGGCCTAGGCCGATGCCGACAATCAGCGCCACAATCAGGGCGAGGAAGGCCAGTTCGAATGTGGCGGCGCCGTAGTGCGTAAGAATGCTGATCACCGGCTGGTTATCGGTCAGCGTCGTGCCGAGGTCGCCGTGCAGCAGGCCGCCAAGATAGTAGACGTATTGCACAATCAGCGGGCGGTCATAGCCGGCCGCGTGGATGCGCTGCTGGAGTTCGGCGGGTGTCAGGCGGCCGCCCAAGGCGGCGGAAATCGGGTCGCCGGTGGCGCGCATCACGAAGAACACGATGGTGACCAGAATGAAAACGGTGGGAATAATGAGAAGGAACCTCGTCAGCACGAAGCGGAAGAAACTACCTGACAGTCGGTTCTTCTTCGTCTTGGCTTTCGCCGGAGTGGTGCTGGAGGTCGCTATGGCGCTGTCTGACACGCGATGCTCCTTGGTGTTGGTAATCGGTATATAAAGCAATAAAGGCTCCCCTCTCCGAGGGGAGCTGGCGGCGAAGCCGACTGAGGGGAGTCATACGAGTTGGGCTCCCCTCAGTCTGCCGTCGGCAGACAGCTCCCCCCCCCCTCAAAGAGGGGAGCTCATGCTGGATCAGCCCTTGGTGACGGAGGCATAGCGGAAGCGGAAGGAAGCGTCGAGGGTGACACCCTTCACGGAGGTGCCGGTGACGGCGACCTGGGCACCCTGCAGCAGCGGGATGGTGGAGAGGTCTTCGGTCTCGAGCTTCTGAATCTGCTTGAGGATGTCTCCACGAGCGGACTCGTCCTTCTCGCCGGCCTGCTTGACGATCAGGTCGTTGACTTCCTTGTTGGAGTAGCCGTTGTTCACGAAGTTACCATCGCGGAAGAACGGGGACAGGTAGTTGTCCGGGTCGGAGTAGTCCGGGAACCATCCAAGCTGGTAGACCGGGTACACACCGTCGGAATCGTCGGTAACCACACGATCCTTGTTGTACTGGGTCCATTCGGTGGACTGCATGTCGACCTTGAACAGGCCGCCTGCCTCAAGCTGGGACTTCAGGGCAGCGTACTCGTCGGCGGAGACGGAGCCGTAGTGGTCGTTGTTGTACTGGAGCTTGAGGTCGACCGGGGTGGTGACGCCGGCGTCGGCGAGGACCTTCTTGGCCTTCTCGGTGCTCGGCTTGCCGTTGCCGTCGCCGTAGGCGGACTTCAGCGTGTCATCGTGACCGGCCAGGCCGTCCGGGATGAAGGAGTACATCGGGGTGTAGGTGCCCTTGTAGACCTTGGTGGAGAGCTCTTCGCGGTCGATGAGGTTGGCGACGGCCTGGCGCACGGCCTTGGCCTTGTTGGCGTCGGCGTCGGGCTGGGATTCGCCGTAGGGCTGAATCTTGAAGTTGAAGGCGATGAAGCGCTCCTCACCGCCCGGGCCCTTGACGACCTTGACCTTGGAGTCCTTGGAGAGGTCCTCGATGTCGGTCGGGCTCAGGGAGCGGTTGGCCACGTCGATCTGGCCCTGCTGGACGGCCATCTTCAGGTTGGAGGCGTCGGCGAAGTACTTGACCTGCACGGCGGAGTTCTTGGCCGGGGTCAGGCCCTTGTAGGAGTCGTTCTTGGCGTAGGCGGCGGACTCGTTGATCTTGAAGGCGGTCAGCGTGTACGGGCCGGCGAAGGCCTTCTTGGAGACGATGGTGTCGGCGTCGGTGAGCTTGTCGGCGTCGAAGGTATCCTCATCGACGATCGGGCCGGCGGGGCTGGACATGACCTGCTTCAGGGTCACGTCGAAGGGCACGGAATCCTTGAACACCACGGTGGTGTCGTCCTTGGCGGTCACGGATTCGACGTTGGCGAGCAGGGAGCTCGGGCCGTTCGGGTCGTTGATCTTCTTGATGCGATCGTAGGAGAACTTGACGTCGGAAGCGGTCAGGTCGTTGCCGTTGGCAAACTTCAGGCCGTCCTTGAGCTTGACGGTGAATTCGGTGCCGTCATCGTTCCAGGTACCGTCATCGGCGGCGATGTCCGGGCTCAGTTCGGAGGTGTTGTAGTCCTGGGCGTACAGGAACGGGAACACCTGGATCTGCACGGCGTATGAACCGTTGTCGTAGGAGCCGGCGGGGTCCAGGCTGGTGATCTTATCGGTGGTGCCGATGGTGATGGCGTTGCCGGAATCGGCGCCTGCGGTGGTGTCATCCTTCACACCGCCGCAGGCGGTCAGGGATGCGATGGCGGCCACGGAGACGGCGGCGGCCAGAATCTTCTTGGAATTCAACAGGAATCCTCTCTCATAACTTGTTTCCACGTCATCACTGCGGGCGTGGATTACCGCCTGACTATGGTGCGGATGTGTTACCTCTGCGTTTCCATAGTCATCGACTTATGTTTCGCTTGTGGCGACCAAGGCCGGTTTTATGCGGTATCGAGCAGTATTACGGATTCTTGTATTACGACGTGAATAACGGTCACATGGTGAGACAAATATACTATCATCTCACCATGTGACCATGTTCGTAGACGAATGCCTTCCATTCGTCAACCGGTCGGCCTACTGCTACTTGAGCTTGCGGCCCGCGCACCACACCTGTTCGACCGTCCAGTCGGCCGGGTCCGCAAGGTTGAAATCGGCGGCGAAGCCGGGGGCGATGAGGCCGATCGGCGCCCCGGTGACCGGGTTCGGCCGGTCGAAGCCGAACGCCTTGGCCGGCGTCAGAGTGGCCGCCTCGACCGCGTCCACCGGGCTGAAGCCCAGTTCGCACACCGCACGGCGCACGGCGACCTCCAGCAGCAGAGTGGAGCCGGCGATGGCGCCGTTGGAGACCAGGCGCGCATGCCCGCCGACCACGTTCACGTCCAGCGCGCCCAACTTGTAGGCGCCGTCCGGGCAGTCGGTGGCGGCCATCGCGTCGGTCACGAAGGCCGTGCGGTGAGGCGCGAACCGGAAGGAGAGGCTCACCATCGGATCCTGCACGTGGAATCCGTCGTTGATGAGCTCGATGGTGACGCGCGGGTCCTCCACCGCGGCCGGAATCGGACCGGGTTCGCGGTGATGCAGGCCGTTCATCGCGTTGAACATGTGGGTCATGATGCCCGCGCCCGCGTCGAAGCCGGCTTTGGCGGTCTCGTAGTCGGCGTCGCAGTGGCCCACGGCCGGCACCACGCCGGCAGCGGCGAACTGGCGGATGGCGGAGATGCCGTGGGGCAGTTCGGGGGCGATGGTGATCTGGCGGATGCAGCCAAGCTTGCCGGAGGCGGGGTCGGCACCGGAGGCCTCAAGCATCTTATCGACGATGTCAGGCACCGGATCCTTGAGACATTCCGGGTCATGTGCGCCCTTGCGGGCCAGGGCCAGGAACGGGCCTTCCAGATGGCAGCCTAGGATGTCGGGGCGGCCGGACTCCATTGTGGCGCGGACGGTGCGGATGTTGCGGCAGATCACGTCCACGGGGTTGGTGATCAGCGAGAGCACCTGGCGCGTGGTGCCATGCACGGCGTGGCCGGCCCGCGCCACGTCGATGCCGTCCGGCCCGTCATCGAAGCTCTTCTCCCATGCGCCGTGCGCGTGGATGTCCACGTAGCCGGGGGTCAGAATACGGCCTTCGGCGTCGATGACCGCGTTGCGATCGGCCGGGTCGAGCCCCACCGTGCGGCAGCAGTGCTCGAAGGTCCCCTCCCCCGTGCCGGCCGCCATGATGACGCCGGCGGCATCGGAGACGACCCAATATCCGCGCCGTTCGCCGCGCGCATCCACCTTGCGCGCGTTACGAATCGCCACCGGAGCCGGCTTGCCCTCCAGTGCCGCGGTCACGCGCGAGACTATCTCGTTCCTATCAGACATGTTGTTCTCCTTACCGCTCATGCGCTCCCGCTGGCGGGAGCCAGCACACGATAACTCAGATGCCCTGCCAGGCCGGCTTGTGGGTGTAGGCGTAACGGTAGTAGTCCTTGTGGCGCAGGCGGGACGCGGCCTCCTCATCCACGATAATCGTGGCGTGCGGGTGCATCTGCAGCGCGGAAGCCGGGCAGAACGCTGACACGCCGCCTTCCACCGTCTCCTCGATGGCTTCGGCCTTGCCGGCACCGAACGCCAGCAGCACGAGGTGACGGGCCTTCATGATCGTGCCAATACCCTGCGTGATGCAGTGGGTGGGCACTTGGTTGATGTCGTTGTCGAAGAAGCGCGCGTTGTCGATGCGGGTCTGTTCGGCCAAGGTCTTGACGCGAGTGCCGGAGGCCAGCGAGGAACCGGGCTCGTTGAAGCCGACGTGGCCGTCAGTGCCGATGCCGAGGATCTGCACGTCGATGCCGCCAGCGGCTTCGATGGCACGATCATAGGCCGGGCCGGCCAGCGCGATCTTGTCGCCGTCTTCAAGCGGAGTGCCGTTAAGTACGTCGCCGGGCACATGGACCTTGGCCGGGTCCAGGCCGAGCGGTTCGACCACAGTGCGATGGATGGTCGCATGATAGGACTCGGGATGGGTCAGCGGCAGTCCGATGTATTCATCAAGCGCGAAACCACGCACGCCCGAAACGTCAATGGCCTCGTCCTTGACGATCTTGGCGAGCGCCTGATAGGCGGCCAGCGGGCTGGAACCAGTGGCCAGGCCCAGCACAGCGTCCGGCTTTGCTTTGATCAGGTCCGCCACGCAACGGCCGTAGATCTCGCCGGCCTCGGCTTCGTTCTTGACAATGATGATTTCCGGCATCGGTTTCCTCCAGTTCCGTGCGGCCCGCCCGATGCGAGTCGCCGTACCGCCGCCCGTCTTGCGGATAATGGCAACATCCTTGTCACGTCCGGGTGCCGCGCGGCGTTCCAACCACCGTTCGCCATAGTGACGATTGGTGATTCGCTATTTGTTAATAATAGTAACAATTTTGGACCTTATGAACACTCACGGTGTTTCCTGACGCTTCACACAGGTACACTGGAATTTATTAGTGAAGTTTCATAACAGTTTCAACGACGAAATTGTGCTTCACCGTCTAAGCTGTGTACGGAACAACAATCGCCGTTCACTCGCTCACCATCAGGCAGGAGGAAACATGTCATATCTCGGTCTCAACACAACGACCGACGATCATGCGGCCAAGGCCTCCCCCGCCGATGTGCGCCGCAAGAACCGCCAACTCATCTTCAGGTTGCTGTTCCCCACCAACCAGTATTCGCGCGCCGAGCTCGGCCGACGCACCGGATTGAGCCGCGTGGCCGTTTCCGATGTGGTCGGTCAGATGCTGGAGGAAGGATTGCTGCGCGAGACCGGTCAGGCACCCAGCGGCGGCAAAGGCAAACGAGGCACACTGCTGAGCATCGATATCGATCGACTGCGCATCATCAGCATCGACCTGACGCAGGAGCACCTGCTGCACGGTGCAGTCACCAATCTGCTCGGCCAGCCGCTACGCCACGCCGAAGTCACCCTGAACACCGGCTCATTCGTTTCCGTGGATGTGATCATCGAACTTATCGAGAAGATGCTGGGCATGTCCGACGGCGAGGTCATCGGCATCGGAGTCTCCTCCCCCGGCGTGGTGGATAACGGCGTGGTCCGCTCCTCCACGATGCGCGGATGGAACAATCTCGACCTGTCCACGCCGATTGCCGAGCATTTTGGACTTGAGGTGAACGTCAGCAACGACGTCACCGCAGCCATGCTCACCGAACGTTTCTTCGGCCAGGGCGGGCCGAATATGCTCTTCGTGCGCATCGAAAGAGGCATCGGCTCGGCGATTCTGCTCTCGGACACGCCGGTAATCGGCGAACTGCATGCGGCCGGCGAAATCGGCCATATTTCCATCGACCTTGATGGGCCGCTATGCCCTTGCGGCAAGCGCGGCTGCCTGGAGACGATGATTTCCGGAACCGCATTGAAAAAGCAGCTCAGCGCGGCAGACGTGGAGCAGCATCAGAATATCCTCGCTCGGGCGGGCCGCTATCTCGGCCAGGCCCTGTCCATGCCTGTGGGCCTTTTGGATATGGCAGACGTATGCGTCTATGGGCAGCCGAACATCATCAACGAGACGTTCATTGACGCGGCACAGCAGTATCTGGATGCCGCCACGTCCTCGTCCTTCCATAAACACACGGTGATCCGGCGCTGCGAATGCGGACCCGACATCACCGTACAGGGCGAGGCCATCGCCGTGGTCTTCCAACACTTGGCCAAATAAAGCTGGCCACCCCGGCAACGAAACGCGCAAGGCCAAGCGCGGCACAGCGCGGCACAGCACGACATAAAGCGATATAGGACCGCATGGAAGATGCGGTCTCGGAGACAAATCCGACGCCTCATCTTCCATGCCCCGGCACTATGCCAGTGCTATGCCGCCATGGCGGCACCGATGGCTCCGACCGGTTGATCGACGGGTGCCAGACGCAGCCGGGCCGGCAGGTCCAGCGTTTCAAGGAATCGGCATTGCGATTCGCGCCGGCGCAGCTCAGCCGTGATCACCTCGACCAACGGTTCACCGGTTTTGGCCATGCCGCCACCCAAGACAATCAGTCGCGGGTCAACGGATTGGGCCAAAATCTGGATAGTGTCGCCGATGGCGCGCACTACCATGTCCAGCACATCGACGGCCTCGGCCTCCCGCTTTTTCGCGCGACGAATCAGGTCGGGCATCGGCGGGTCGGCGTTGGGCCACAGACGTCCCACGGATGCGCCCGAGCAGACGGTTTCCAAGCATCCGTATTGCCCGCAAGGGCACTTGAGGCGATGAGGTTCGACTGGGATATGGCCGATTTCGCCGGCCGCACCGCTATAGCCATGCATCAGCACGCCGTTTTCGACAATGCCCGCAGCCAGTCCGGTGCCGAAGTTCAGGAACGCAATGGTACCGGCCATGCCATCTGCACCGCCCAACACGGTGGCCGCGCCGACGGCGGCGGCGTTGACGTCGTTTTCCACATGGGCCGGCACGCCCGAACGCTGCGAGATCAACGGCCCCATATCCAGCGAGACCACGTCGAGATTCACGATATTGCCCACATGCCCGCTGGCCGAATCCACCGTGCCCGGGGTACCGACACCGATGGCCCTCACCTCGTCAAAACGCTCACCCGCCGCCTGATGCGCTACAGCGACGATGTCTTCGATCACGGCATCGTTGCCATGTCTGGCGGGAATACGGGCGGAACCCAATACCGTGCCCATTGCGTCAACCAGCACAGCTTCGATTTTTGTTCCGCCCACGTCAACACCGATTTTGAGATTGTTCATAGTGTTTTCGGACATCAGTCCTCCCCTGTTCTTCATCGAACGTTTCGCTTGATATCAGTGTACATCTGACTATTGACAACTATCTTAACAAATTCACCCAAGACGACACTCACATGCACGACACGCCGAATGACATATTGATTGCGTCAATCAATTAACAGCGTTAATATCTTAATCAAGTTCAGATTCAAAGACGAGCGGAACAACTCGCAGCGGTGCAGACAAGGAGGACTTAAGACCGATGGCAACAAACACCACCCACGCCACTTCCCAGGCCAGTGTCTCCGAATCCAACCGCTCCCGCATCGTCAAGCACCTGTATCACAACGGCATCAGTTCCCGCGCGCAAATCGCCAAGGCACTGGAACTCACCCCCGCGGCCATCACCAAAATCACCGCACGCCTTATCGAGGCCGGCATGATTGAAGAGACCGGCGATCTGGAAGGCTCCAAGAACCGCCGTTCCATCGGACTCAAGCTCAACACCACGCACTTCCGCATCATCGGCATCAAATTCGCCCGCTCGCTGGTGCAGATCGGCGTGTTCGACCTGTGCGGCAACACCCTGAGCTTTGAAAACCTGCCCACGGTGTGCGACAACACCATCAACGACTCCATCGTCACCATCCACCAGCGCGTCGAACAACTGCTCGACAACGACCCATCCATCGTGGCCATCGGCATGGCAGTGCCCGGCCCCTATCTGCGTAACGTAGGCCGCACCGCCGTGGTGTCCAACATGCAGGGCTGGCGCAAAATCAACTTCATCGACGAATTCGCCACCGCTTTCCGCGTGCCAGTGTTCATCGAACAGGACGCCCGCGCCGGCGCCCTCGCACATTATCTCTTCGACCCGTCGGTGCACGCCGACGACAACCTCGCCTATTATCTGGTCGGCGAAGGCGTGGGCCTCGGCGTCATCGACAACGGTCGCCTCATCAACGGCTTCCTCGGTGCCGCCACCGAAATCGGACACATCTCCATTGACGTCAACGGCCGCCCCTGCGATTGCGGCAACGTCGGCTGCCTTGAACGCTACTGCTCCACCCCCGCCATTCACGATACGCTCATCGCCGATGGCACCGTGGTTCCCGGCGCGGCCGATATGACCCACACCGAAGCCGCCCGCGCCCTGTTCGCCAAAGCCGGCGACGGCGACGAAGCGGCAATCGCCATTGTCCGCGAAGTCGCCCGATACGTCGGCTACGGATGCGTCACCATCTTCAATGGATACAATCCCGAGCACATCATCATCGGCGACATCGTGTCCGAAGCCGGCCCGATACTGCTCGATGAGGTGCGCGCCACGGTGGCCGAACGGGCCATCCCCGAAATCAATGCCTCCACTTCCATCAGCCTATCCACCTTGTCCGCCGACGCGACGGTCTCCGGTGCCGCAGCAGTGGCAGTGACCCAATTCCTCGAACACCCCTCGGTGTTCTTCGACGTCTCCTAAACCAAGCGCCGACATCACAAGATTTTCCATACGAAACACCCGATAAAGGAAACAAAGGAAAGGAAACCAACCATGACTACCCCGATCGTTCTGAGCCTCGGTGAACTGCTGTGGGACATGCTGCCGAGCGGCAAGCGAGCCGGCGGCGCCCCCGTCAACTTCGCCTACCACGCGATGAAGAACGGCACCGAAGGCTGGGCCATCAGCGCGGTCGGCGAGGATGAACTCGGCGACGAACTGATTGCCAAGGCCAACGAGGCCGGTATCAACACCGTCATCCAGCGCAATGCCTGGCCGACCTCCACCGTCGAGGTCGCACTGAAGAACGGCATCCCGGAGTACACCATCGTCAAGGGCGTGGCTTGGGACCACATCCTGTACACCCGCCAGCTCATCGACGTGGTCTCCAAGGCCGACGCCGTCTGCTTCGGCACCCTGGCCCTGCGCTCCCCCGAATCGCACGCCACCATCACGGAGCTGCTCAAGCACACCAAGCCGGGCGCGATGAAGTTCTTCGACATCAACCTGCGCGGCGACCACTACTCCAAGGAACTTATCGAGGAACTCCTCAAGGCGGCCACCGTCTTCAAGATCAACGACGAGGAACTCCTGCTGCTGCGCGACATGTTCGACATCCGCGGCACCTCCGGCGAAGATGCCTCCCGCTGGTTCATCGAGGAATTCGGCCTTGACTACGTGATTCTGACCGCCGGCTCCGCCTACTCCACCATCATCTCCCGCAAGGGCGAGGTCTCCACGCTGGACACTCCGCACGTCGAGGTGAACGACACCGTGGGTGCAGGTGACTCCTTCTCCGGCACCTTCACCGCCCGCATCCTGCTGGGCGACACGCTCGCCGAAGCCCACCGCAAGGCCGTCAACACCGCCGCCTACGTCTGCACCCAGGCCGGTGCCTGGCCGCAGTACCCGGCCGAGATGCCCGACTACCTGGCTGAAATCGGCAAGTAATCCACCCATCCCCTTATCCGCCATTCGTGCTACTTCACGAATCGACTGATCGCAACCGGTGAGATTCTCCGAACAGGAAATCTCACCGGTTTTTCATATGGTGCGCTCACACTCATGCTCTTCACATCCTTTCGCGTGTCATGAACTAAAGCGGTTTAGAATAATGCTGTTCCCTTGATACGTATATCCCTCAAACAAAGAAGTTGAATTTATGACGACCACCGCGATACCGAAGTCGGTCTCGGATTTCTTGCAGCGCATCACGGACCTATGTGGCACCGAACACGCTGATTGGGCCGAGAACTTCAACGCCTGCTTTGCCGATACCCTGACCACCACGGTCAAACGGCATGACGACGGCACCACATTTCTGCTCACCGGCGATATCCCGGCCATGTGGCTGCGTGATTCGACCGCGCAATTACGCCCTTACCTAGCCCTTGCCGCCAAAGACGACGACATTGCGAACTTGATCGCCGGTCTGGTTCGCCAGCAGTTCCGCTACATTACCATCGACCCGTATGCGAACGCCTTCAACGAGGAACCGAACGGTGCCTCCTGGGACAAGGACGATCAGTCCGACTTCTCCAGCCCTTGGCTTTGGGAGCGCAAGTACGAGGTGGATTCGCTGTGCTACCCCATCCAGTTGGCTTGGATGCTGTATGCGAACACCGGCAACACCGGTCATTTCGATGCCGAATTCATTGCCGGCGTCAAGAAGATTCTTGACGTATTCGAGACCGAGCAGCATCATGAACGCTCCCCGTATTTCTTCATCCGCGACACGGACATCCCCACCGAATCGCTGAGCAATAACGGCAAGGGGTCGCCGGTGGCGTACACCGGCATGACCTGGTCCGGCTTCCGCCCCAGCGACGACGCCTGCACCTACCACTATCTGGTGCCCTCGAACATGTTCGCCGCCGTGGTGATGGGCTATCTGGAACGCATCTTCGGCGGTGAGATTCTGAATGATGCCGATATCGCCGCCCGTGCCGGCGAGTTGCGCCGCACCATCACCGAAGGCATTGAAGCCCACGCCAAAACGACGAACCGCAATGGAGAGACGATCTACGCATTCGAGACCGACGGCCTGGGCCACGTCAATATCATGGACGACAGCAATGTGCCCTCCTTGATGGCGGCCCCTTACTTGGGATACTGCGCACCGGACGATCCGACATATCTGGCAACCCGACGTACGCTGCTCAGCGACGAAAACCCGTACTACTACGAGGGCGAGTATCTCAAGGGCATCGGCTCACCGCACACCCCGCCGCGCTATGTGTGGCCCATCGCCCTGTCTATCGAGGCGATGACCAGTGACAACAAGGACTTCAAGGCGCATATCCTCGACCGTCTTGTAGCCACCGACGCCGGTACACATCTCATGCACGAAGGCATCGACGTGAACGATCCGACCAAGTACACGCGCGAATGGTTCAGCTGGTCGAATATGATGTTCTGCGAACTGGTCATGGACTATTTCGACATTCGCGTGAAACACTAAGACGTGCCCGCTGAATGCTCATTGTGCACCCACCGCATGTTCTCGTTAAGGAAAGGAACAATCATTATGACCAATAACCCACGTTATACGCTCGGCACCGAAGCCAACCGCATTTTCATGGCTTCCGAAACCTACGAGCTGCTGAAGTTCGGCAAAGGCTTCCCAGCACCGAACGGCGGTTCCGGCTGGCTGAACGCCGACGGCACCCTCGACCCCTCCCACGGCGTCGAAACGTGGATCACCAGCCGTATGGCCCATGTGTATTCGATTGGTGCCATGCTCGGATACCTGGGTGCGGGCGAGCTGGCCGACGCGGCGCTCAAGGGATTGACCGGCATTCTGCATGACGACGAGCACGGCGGCTGGTATCCGCAGGTGTTCGCGGACGGCACCCATGCGCCGGGCAAGGTCTGCTATGCGCATGCCTTCGTGATTCTCGCCGCGTCCTCCGCCCTGCTGGCCGGGCGTCCGGGTGCCAAGGAACTGCTTGACGAGGCACTTGCCACGTATGACAAGCATTTCTGGAATGACGAAATCGGTTTGGCCGTCGATACCTGGAACACCGAATTCACCGAGCTCGACCCGTATCGCGGTCTCAACGCCAACATGCACACCACCGAGGCATTCCTAGCCGTGGCGGATGCCACAGGAGACAACGCCTATCGAGTACGCGCCGGACGCATCATCGATCATGTGATCGGCTGGGCGAAGCACAACGAGTGGCGCATCCCCGAACATTTCAAGTCCGATTGGTCGCTGGACCTCGAATGCAACGTCGACAAGAAGGATGATCAGTTCAAGCCGTACGGCGCCACGCCGGGTCACGGCATCGAATGGGCCCGCCTGATCACGCAGTGGGCGTTGAGCTCCTTTGCCAACCTTGACGGAGCACAGCCGTACGTCGACGCCGCCGAACACCTGTTCGCGCGTGCCGTGGCCGACGCATGGAACGCCGACGGCACCGTGGGACTCGCCTACACGACCGACTGGAACGGCAAGCCCGTGGTCACCGATCGCATGCATTGGACGCTGGCCGAATCGTTGAACACTTCCGCCACGCTGTACGCGGCCACCGGCGAGGAGATGTACGCCAACTGGTATGCCACGTTCGCCCAGTATGTCGACGAACATGTCATCGACCACGAGAGCGGCTCCTGGTTCCACCAGCTCGACAAGAACAACCACGTGATCGGCACGGTCTGGCCGGGCAAGTCCGACCTGTACCACGCCTTCCAGTCCACGCTGATTCCGTTCCTCGACCCGGCCGTGTCCATCGCCACCGCGGTCAAGAACGCGGCCTGACCGGCAATATCTTAGCCTTCTTATCTCCTCCTTCAACGACGTTGGCCCCCCGCTTGATAACGAGGGCCAACGTCGTATGGATTGGAAGTGCTGACTCAGAATCGGTGGTTTCTATATTCCACAGGAGTTACAGGGTTTGGCCGTGCTGTCCCTGACCACCAGTTTCGGGGTGAGGATTCGACGGTTGCCGCTCACCTGTTCGCCGGCGAGCACTTTGAGCAGCAGTTTCGCCACTTTGGCACCGTATTCACTGGCGTCACGATGCGCTGAGGTAATCGACGGGTACGCTGCCTCACAAATAAAGCTGTCTTCAAAGCTGACAATAGCGGGCAACCCGTTCGGATAACCCGCAGATTGCCCCTCCCCTGTTTTCAGTTGCCCGGTGGTATATGCTTCGGCCATGGCATGCAGACTGGCCGCGGCAAGAATTTCCGTCTCGTAGATGAATGCAGTAGGAGGCTTCGGCGAACGCAACATCTCCAGCGTAAGCATCGCGGCCTGCTCGGCATCGAAATTCGTGAACTCGATGTTGATGGATTCCAGTTTGCGCCGTTTTGCGAACGACCGAAACGCCGACACACGCCCCTGCGAATAATCGAGATTGGAATCGCCGGACAGATAGGCGATACGGCGGTGCCCCAGTGACGACAGATGTTCAAGCACGGTGCCCATGGTGCGCGAATCATCGATGGACAGCGACGGTACATAATTGTTCGGATCAGGGCCACCGGCCAGAACCGCACGCACACCCAGTTCCTTCAGCAGTTTCGGGCGTGGATCGTCGGCTCGCAGATCAACCAGAATCACCCCGTCCACACGCTTGCGTGACGCCCAGTCCCTGTAGACGCTCATCTCCTCGTTCAGCGAACGGCAAGGGCGATACAGCAAGCCGTATCCCTTAGGGCTGAGCGAGGTATGCACACCGGCCATGAAGTGCAACATGAAGGTTTCGTCCGTGAGTCCCTGTGCGGAGCGTGCGGGGGCAAAGCCTATGGTCATGGTTTTCGACGAGCCCAACGCTTGCGCGGCATAGACCGGCGTCCACCCAAGTTTGGCCGCAGCCTCCTTGACTCGTCGTTTGGTTTCCGCGGAAACACCAGGCCGATCGTTGATGGCAAAGGACACCGCGGTTTGCGAAATGCCCAACTCATCCGCGATGTCTTTTAAGCTCACACGCTGCGTGCCTGTGGACGATGGTGATGCCTCGCGAGCAAATCCCATGAATAATCCCCCTTGCAGCCACGCTGCGAATACCACGCTACAACAGATTATTTCCCACTTTGGGCCGCATGTAATCAGCTGTGTTCTAATACCTATGATATCAACAACTAAAACGTTTTAGTCTATGGGTCTCAGCATATGTTCGGATATAAAAAGCGGGATATAGGGGGTGTCTACAGGGACAACCACCCCATATCCCGCTTAAGGCACGGGTATCAACGCACCCGCATACGCAGCGAAACTATTCCATCTTGCTACGAGCACGAAGCACCACCGTGCCCGCTCCGAGCAACACCACTGCGGCAGTCACAATCGCAATAATCGAAGAGCCCGTCTTACTCAGCGAAGAGTCCGATGCGCCATTCTTATCATTGTTCTTGTTGTTGTTCTGGCCAGGCTTGTTGTCGCCGGGCTTATTCGGCTTGTCCGGCTGGCCGGGCTTGTTCGGGGTCGCCGCGACCTTGGTGAATTCGATGGCGACCCCCTCACCGATGGACTTGTCGCCCAGTGCGGCCTTCACCGTGTACTTGCCCACCTTCGTGGACACGACGTTCAGCGAAGCCACGCCGGCGGCATCGGTCTTGACGGTGGTGTTTCCGCCAATGGCCGAGACGCCTTCGGGCAGTTCAAACGCCACCTCGGCATTGGCCAGCGGATTGCCGAACGAATCCTTGACCGTTGCCTGCACCGTGCGGATGGCCTTGCCGTCGGCCACGGCCGAACCGTCGACCGCGGTCAGCGTGGACTTCTTGGCATCCGGCTGGGTGGGGTCGGCGACCGTGCACTTGGCCAGTTCGTCGGCGGTCGGAATCTTCACCGGATCGGTCTTGTTGCCGCTGTAATCCTCGACCTGCACCCGCAGTTCATGACTGGCGGGGGGATGGACCTGGTGTATGAGGCAGGTGTGGTACGACCACGGATAATACCAGTGATTGGCGGAGTGTTCTGCGAGTAGGTGTAGCTAGCACCCAGCTGGTTCTCCTGCTGCTGCTTGCCATTCTCGCCAATCCACTTCTCGGTCATGTACAGGTAGCGCCAGTCTTGAGTCTCAGGACGGGCCAGCGTCACATTATCGCCATTCCAGATCACCGAGCAAGCCGGATACGGCTCAATGGCGGCATCGGCAAATGCACCTGTTGCCGTAGCGGTAGTGCCACCTGCATTATCGACGTTCACCACATAGCGGGAGCTGTCAACCGGCGCATTGGCAATCGTCACTTTGCTCTTGTCGGCGGCGACCTTGACGGTCTGGGAATGCGGCTTCGCGGCGTAACGCCACGAACCGGTGTCGGATTTGACGGTCACGGTTTTCTCGCCGGATACCTGCGGATTGGTCCAAGAGACCTTGACGTTGCCGTCCTTGCCTGGTTCGACTTTCACGTCGGAGACGGCCGCCGCTTCGTTCAGCGGCGCTTCGGTGGCGAGCGAACGCGAGCCGTCCGCGCCCACGGCGTAGAGCTTGAGCGTGCCGGTCTTCTTACCCGCGTACTGGGACAGGTCCACGCTCGCGGTCTTCCAGCCGTTGCCTGCCGAACCGTCCGTCACGTCCACCGGCACCACGGTCTCGGGGTCGTCGGCAAGGATGAGGCCAAGCTGCAACTTGGAATCATCGCTGTTGAGCTTGTTGTAGGTCAGGTCAATCTTGGAGCCGGCAGCGACATCCAGGTCGGTCTTGTACAGGCGAATGGTGTTGTCGTTGGAGAGCTTGCCGCTCAGCACCAGCGAATCGCCGCCTTCGTAACCACCGACCTTGGTGTACTTGAAGCGTGGTACCGCCTCGTAGTCCTTACCGTAGTCGAAGTCGGCCTGCAGCGGGTCGGAGTCGGCATCGATCCACCACTGCCATGTCGGCAGAATATCCTGCAGGTTGATGTTGCCCCACTGCTGGTCGCTGGTCCGTTCGCCGCCATCACGCCATTCGAGACCGTGACCGGTGTTGAACGACGTAGAGAACATGGAACCGCCAACCACGGAGCATTCGGCGATCTGGGAAGCGAAGCCCTTCCAACCGTCATTGCTCGTGCCGTCGTCGATGTAATTGTCGGCGATGTCGGTGGTGCCCTTCTCGCCGGTGGACGAGCCGGTCCACAGTCGGCGTTCGCGGTCGAACACCTGGTTCTGGTATTTCGGATAGACCTTCTTGTCGTCGCCCAGTTCGCGGGAGACGAAGTCGGTGCCGAGCGCGGCGAGGCTCACATACGGCTTACCTGTATCGTCGAGATTGACGTTCATATAGCCCGCATTGCTGCCGATACTGTCGAACTTCTTCTGTCCGGACTCGATGCCAGCAAACACCGCATATTTCGGATCGATGCCGAAACTCTCGGCGTGAGCGGCCGAATCCTTAAGCATGTTGCCGCTGAACCAGTAGTTCAGGAAGATGGAATCAGAGATCTTGCCCTTGTCCGTATCCTGCCCATACGGCGAATTGCTGCCGTTGAACATGTCTTGGTAGCCTACGCCGCCACCCGGGTATGTGGCTGAGTCGTACCACTGGATGTAAATGCCCTGATCGACGATCTGCTTCATGAAGTCCTGGTAGGCTGGAACATCGTCGGCGACATCGCCAACTTCAAAAGCGCGGCCCACCTGGCCGCCTACGCCGGCATCGCTCCGGCCACCGGCCAGTCCGGCACCAGCATCAAGGGCGAGAGACCCTCCAGACGGGGCAACAAACGCCTCAGGAACGCGCTGTGACAGTCCTTGTTCGTCGCGTCCGCCAAACACCCGCCGTCCATCGCCTACTACAAGCGCAAACGCGAACAGGGCAAGCACCACAACGCCGCTGTCATCTGCCTCGCGCGCCGACGCTGCGACGTAATCTACAGCATGCTCAAAAACGGCGTCCTCTACCAGGAACCAGCCCTCGTAGCCTGAATCGGGCCACACGGGAAAGGACGCCGGACGCCACCGGCAGGGCGAAGCGCGCCCACGACAGCCAACCGGAATCCCGACACGTCAACTCCCCAAGGAGTTGACAAAAACATAGGAACACCCCCATGGCATTGTGCCGGTGGCGCTGGCCGGTGCGGCCAACGCCGCCAGCGTGGTCATCGACAATACCGCGGCCAGACCGCTGCACAGCCATTTCCTGTGTTGAGCCCGGGCAGAAGTACACCCAGCGGGATCGCCTAGTGACAATCTCATCTATAATCTCCTTTGACTTCTTCCGGCTTACGCCGGAGATCAACCGTCTGCGTACTACTTCGTCCCTACCGATGTGGGCCATGGGATACGGCGCTTCGCATATCGCGCCGTATCCCAAATACTGTTTTTCGGTTCATTCGAACCGGTGTTATCCGCGGCGGCGGACTGCGAATACGCTGATACCGGCGAGCGTCATAATCACGGCGACCGATAGCACGACGGTGCCATCGGAACCGGTGCTTGCCAGACGTCCGGTTGCAGACTGTGGCTTGTTGTGTGATGCGTCACCGGAACTAGGTTTGTCCGTTTCGCCTGTGCCTGGCTGTTGCGGCTTGGGCTTGCCGCCCGTTGCATCTGCGATTGCGGCGTTGAGCGATGCCGTCCAGGAGACAACGTCAGCTCCGGTATACAGCTTGCTGGTCAGGCCAGTGACCGCCGCGTTTCTGGCCGTGGTCAGCGTTGTCCGCACATCGGTATCGGTTGCGCCGTCAGCTAGCAATGCATCCGCCTTGGCTATGACACCGGTAAGTGCCGTGGTGTCGATGGAGGTCAGGGAAAGTTCGAGCGTCGGATCATATGTGTTGCTGTATCCGTCGTTCCAATCCGCGCCGAGCACCGCCTTGTTCACCTCATACAGGTTGGTGGCCGCTGCCACGGTTTGGCGCGTTTCGGCTGGAACATCCTTGGTATAGGACATACGGTCAAGGAAATGGTTGGCAGCCTGCTTGGCGTTTTCCAGACTCATGCCTTGGCTTTGTGCGATGGCTGTCTTCGTCCAAATCAGATTCGACGGTTTGATGTGTGCCAAATCATCGTCGGAATAGGTGCGTCCGTCGCGGTCGAGCGCGTAGACGAACATGCCTCCGAGATTGTGGTCGTACGAGTATGAGGCCACATCATAGAAATGACTGTCCAGGTATGGTTCGGTCGCGTCGTTCCACCGGTTATTCATGTCACCCTCTTCGGGGAAGGTCAGACCGGGAACGAACTTGGTCGAGTCGATAAACTGTTCGTAGGTGGCAGCGGCCTTGGCCGTCCGGTTCGAATCGGAACCGTACTGCTGGTAGGCAACATAGTCGAAGCAATCAGAAACGTTCTTAAACGGAGCAGTGTAGCTGCCATTGGTGTCGTAAAGGAACATCGTGCCTTCCGGGTTATCCGACTTCGGCCCGATGCGCTTGGCGAGGGCTGTGATGACCTGATCGGAAATCGCCACCTGCGCGGCATCCGGGAAAGTTTCCATATCGATGTCAAGACCGTCGAGGCCAACCGAGGTCATGTACGTTTCGATGACATGATCGGCGTACGCGTCATAATCCGATTCGGTCGCGCTATCGACGTTTTTGCCCTGCTGAGCAATCCACGTCTTGAAACCGTCGACCATAACACCGCTGTAATCCAAACCTCGTACGAGTTTGATGCCTCGGGCATGCAGATACGGCGCGTAATCGCTCTTGAGCTTGTCATAGAACGGCTGGGCCGCCGCTTCCTGGCCACTGGGAACGTAGCTGAACACATTGACGACATCGATGCCGTATGGAATGTCGTACATGGAGATCCAATTGTCATCCGGTAAATCGGTGTTCACGCCTTTCATGGTCACGTCACGCCATGCGCGGTAATACACCATGAAATGCTTGTTGCCGTTACCCTCCTGCGACGCCGCAACGGGGGAATCCCCCTCCTGGGCGTTCGCAACCGTTCCCATGGCCAGCGAACATCCGAGCATCAGTGCCGTGGCGACTACGCCCGCCGCGACGGCGGCGAGTCTGCGCCCGATGGACGAGCGCCCTTCACTACCTTGTGAGCAACACATATATAATCTCCTTTGTTGTTTCCTCTATCGGGTGACAACCCGCAGACTTGCAGGTTGCGAGGATGGATGCCTTGCGGTTTCAGGCTCCATCCGGGGGTGTGATGCGGTTCCAGTGCTTCGCACCCCCACATTCATACAGGCCCCCTAATATTCCCCCGGCAGCGTCGCCGTGACCGTATGCGTCGAATCTCCATCCAGCGTGCAGGTCACCTGAACTTGCCCGTCACCGACATCCCGCAGACGATCACACGGCACGTGGAACGCGATATCGCGACGCTCTCCCGCGTTCAAGTCCATGTATACCGAATCGACAAGCATTGCCAAACGTGGGATGCGGCGGCCGCCGCTGACATGCGCGAACAGATTCACGGCACCCGCGGCCCCGTGATCGTCAGCATGTGCCGTCACCTGCACCAGCACTTCACCTGGATGCGATTGCGTATCGGCGTGCATCTCGCTGAACGTCACCGCCGCCAGCGAACCGGCTCCATAGCCGAAGCCGCGCAATATCGGTTCCGCCGCATCCTTGTAGACATGCGCGGCACTTTGGCGGTCATTGTATCGAACGGGAATGGCTGCGGGATATGCGGGTAAGGTCACAGGAAGGCGGCCAGACATGTCGGCTCCGTCAACCAATACGTCGGCTACGGCCTGCGGCCCATATTGGCCGGCATATCCGGCCCAGATCGTCACGGCGGAGCGTTCCAGCACATCGGTCAGTACATGCGCGCGACCGCACACCGCCACCGAAACAATTGGAGCGGTGGTCAATGCCGCGACTTCGCCTAGCATGTCATCCTGACGCCAGGGCAGGCGGATGTCAGACAAGTCCACGCCTTCGCCGCAGGTGGCACCGTATTCGGTTACGGCCTTCGCCGCGCCATTGTCGTCGAATTCACTGTCATAGCTGCGTTCGCTGGTGCTGCCGCATACGAATACCACGGTCGACGCACGCGCCCATTGATCGGCCGGCGCATCGCTCGGCTTGGCGGCCAAGAGAACCCGGTCCTCCCCGAGACGTGCCACCAATTGCCGGTAGACGCTTGACTGTTCATCGGCGGGCAGAGGGGCGGTGTAATCGCCCAGGAAGCAGCCGAAATCGTCGGCGAACGGGCCGGCGACAATCACAGGGCCGGCTTGAGCATCAGCTATGACGCTGCGGATATCGTCGAGCGTGGCGGCAGACTGGCCATCATTGATCAGCGTTATCGCCTCGCGGGCCATGCGCTTGGCCTGCTCACGCCCATCCGCAGTGGCCTGCGCGATGGCGTCGGCGCTCGGCATGGCAATTGCGGCGGTATCGGCACCGTCTTCGGGCAAGAGACCGAACATGGCTTTGAGTTCCAGCACCCGGCGCAAGGCCGTGTCGACAGCGGCCACTACCTGTTCGTCATCCGCATATTCTTCGAGGCGGGTGAATCCTTCATCCCACAGGGAGACGTCCACGCCGGCGAGCAGTGCGGCGCGCCCTGCCGCGGGAATGGAGCCGGCCATGTCTTCGAGCCGATCCACGGCCAGGCCATCGGCCATCACGATGCCGTCGAAACCGAGCTGGTCGCGCAGATAATCCTTGAGCAGCCACGGGTTGGCGCAGCAAGGTACAGAATCGATATCGTTGTAGGCTGCCATAAAGCCCAAGGCACCGGCGCGCACACCGGCGGCCACCGGCGGCAGATGAATTTCATGAAGATCGTGCGGGCCCAGTACGGCGGACTGTCCGTTGCGGCCGCCCACGGCCTCGCCTTGCGCCGCCAGATGCTTGAGCACCACGGCCACTCCCCCGTGGCCGACCTTGCTGCGATGCTCACCCTGCATGCCGGTAACGATGGCCTCGCACATGCGGGCAGCCATCAGCGGATCCTCGCCGAAGCATTCCTCGCAACGGCCCCAGCGTGGGTCACGGGCGATGTCCAAACCGGATACCAATGCGATATGAATGCCGCTGGCGGCCAGTTCTGCGGCAACCGCGGCTTCCGCTTCCTGCACCCCCTGCGGGTCAAACGTAGCGCCCAAACCCAGATTGGTGGGCAGCACCGTGCCGCCCAGCGCCTGATGCCCGTGAGGCGCCTCTTCGCTAAGTAATACGCCGATGCCGTGCGCGCCACGTTCCAGCACAGTTTGCTGCACCACGGCAATCGCCTCAGTCCGCTCCTCAGGGCGTATGCCGTTACCCCAATGTTGACCAGACCATGGGTCGGCTCGCAATAGACCGTACAGGGTGCCGAGTCCACCCCATCGGTCAATCTCCTGCTTGAGCTCGTCCGAGGCCACCAGCCGTCCCGCAGCATTGCGTTCCACGGACTTCCAACCGAGCAGACGCTGGTTCAACTGGCCAACTTTCTGCGTGAAGCTCATCGAATCAATGAGTCGGTCCACTGCGGCGCAATTGATGCTCATTGAGCGCTCCCCCTTCTCGTATATTGTCTTCTCGTTCTTCTCGCTCTTCGGCGAGTACCGGGTCTTATGTTTTGCCCTGCGCACTGCAATTGTGCGCACTGCAATTGAAAATATCCGGTTGTGGAACAAGGAGTAGATGATTCCACAACCGGATATCGGTTTAATCAGCCGTTTCGAACGATGGGTCCGAAACCGCAGTGTAGTAACGGGCGGCATAGGGGTGTTCGTCAGCGTGCAATTCCAGAATGCCACGCTGCGCGAGCGCCTCTTGATTGGCCGCCACCTGCGAGGTGATGATGGTCGGGCGCTGGCCCGCCACCTGCAGCTTCATCCACAGGTCGCACACCGAGCCTCCCGGGCCGAGCGCACTGCGGTTCACCGGGTTTCCGGCCTCATCCACATCAATCACCACGGCGACGGTCTTCGGCTGAGCCGGCAATGCGGAACGGTACTGTGCGGCGAGTTCCCCGAACGTACGGCCGATCGGCTTCAGCTGGCCTTGCTCGTCGAACAAGCCCAGAGAGTGCTCGAAGAACGGGAAGTCTTCCATGCTGGCGGGCACATCGTGCGAGCACCACCACGTCACACCCCACAGGTTCCGGCAATCCATGGCACGTTCAACGGTCTTGCGGCAGAATTCCGGCGTGTAGTCGGTTTCCAGCACATTCTCCGGCGCACCGACTTCCTGGAGCCACACCGGGCGCTCGGAATCCTTGCCGAACGCCTTGGCCAGCTCGGCCAGGTACAGTGCGTACGACGAGCACTCCTCACTGGTGGCGCCGTATCCTTGTGCGATGCCGTTGAACACCCAGGAGTGAATCACTGTCATATCACCCTTGGTGGCGGACTGCACCGGAGTGAACGGGTGCCCATCGATGAACCAGGTGCCATCGTTGACGCTGTACAGCGCGTTGTGCCCTTCACCGGCGGCGGTCGGAAGCAGCGCGTCCAGCCATGCGTCGATCTGCCGGTCCGTGGCGCTCATCTTCGTGGGATGCGGCCTGTCAGACAGCTGATTGACCTCGTTGCCCAAGGTCAGACCCTTGAACGCGGGTTCCTTGGACAGCTCATCGGTCATGGTCTTGACCAGTTCACGCTCGGCCGCAACGGCGTCCGCATCGGTGAACATGTTGCCCGCATGCCAGGTGACCAGCCATGAAGGCAGGAAGTCGAAGCTGGACAGATGCCCTTGGAACACGTCCACATAGGCATCCAAACCGTGCTCGCCGGCGATGTGCACCATGCGGCGCACATCCGCCACGCCCTTCTTGTTGATCCAGGTGCGATTAGGTTGCAGATACGACCAGATCGGGAAGATGCGCACATGGTCCATACCCAGTTCGCTGATCTGCTTGAGATCGTTGTCGATGCCGTCCCAGTCCGGGTCGAGCCATGCGTGGAACCAGCCATGCGACGGCGTGTAGTTGACTCCGAATTTCATTGGAGTACCTCCTTTTCCCAGTCCGCTCAGCCCTTGAGTCCACCCTGTTCCAAGCCACGGAAGAAGTAGCGCTGGAAGCAGCAGAAGAAGACGATGATCGGGATAAGCGAGACGAGCGCACCGGCGGCGATCAGTCGCGGATCTTGGATGAACATGCCCTTGAGTCGGTTCATGCCGAGGGTCAAGGTGTACTTGCTTTCATCGGAGATCGCGATCAACGGCCACAGGAAGTCGTTCCAGGCACCGACGAATGCGAAGATGCCGACAACGGTCATCGTGCCTTTGACCTGCGGTACACAGATGTGGAAGAACCGCTGCCATAGGTTGGCACCGTCCACCATGGCCGCCTCTTCGAGTTCCATTGGAATGGATTTGAAGGCGTTGGTCATGAGCAGGATGTTGATGGCGCCGCACAGGCCAGGCAGTGCGACTGCCAGCAGTGTGTTCTGCAGGTGGATGGAGCGAATGATCAGGAACTGGGAGATCATCACGCCTTCGATCGGGATGACCATGGTGCCCATGAACATGGTGAACACCAGTCCGCGGCCACGCCACTTCAGGCGTCCCAGTGCGTAGCCGGCCATCGTGGAGAAGACCACGTTGCCGAAGATGGAGATCAGGCAGACCACCAGCGTGTTGAGCATGTAGTGGAATACCGGGACCTGCTTGAACACGGAAATGTAATTCTCCAGCGTCGGGGTCTTCGGCATCAGGTAGGGAGGCACGGCGTAGACGTTGTCGCCCTTGCCCTTGAACGACAGGGACAGTTCCCAGACGAACGGGCCGACGAGCAGCAGGAACATCAGAATCAGAATCAGATACTGGACGACTTTGCCGACAGTGACCTTATGCGTGTTGGTATTCATCAGTCCTCACCTCGCTTTTGTACGATCTGCTGCACGATGAGCATGACGCCGACGATGACGAGCACGACGATGGAGATGGCGCTCGCGTAACCAGTGCGGGCCTGGATACCGGTGCCTTCGCGCTTGATAAGCATCGACATCGTCATATCCATGCCGCCGGGGCCTGCGGAGCCGTTGGTCAACACGTAGATCTCGTTGAAGACTCGGAATGCGGCGATGGTGGACAGCATCATGATGAGCATCATCGTGGAGCGCACGCCGGGCATTGTCACGTAGATGAACTGGCGGACAGGGCCAGCGCCGTCGAGGGAGGCGGCTTCGTAAAGGGATTCATCGATGTTGGCGAGGGCGGTCAGGTAGATGACCATGTAGTAGCCGAGGCCCAGCCAGATTGTCACGAACATCGAGCTGAAGAGCACGCCCCATCGATCGGTGAGGAATGGAATCGGCTTGGAGATGATCTTCAATGCCTTGAGCACGGAGTTGACCAGACCGGCGGAATCCAGCAGGTTGGTCCAGATCATGCCCACCACAACGGCGGACATAACCACCGGCATGTAGAAGGCGGTGCGGAAGAAGCCCATGATTCGGGAGTTGCCCTTGACCAGATAGGCCAGAATCAACGGGAGGATCACCATGAACGGCACTACGCAGATCACGTAGATCGTGGAGTTGAGCAGTGCGGTGAGGAAGTACTCGTCGTGGAACAGTTTGATGAAGTTTTCGAATCCGACGAATTTGCCCGGACGGAGCAGCGTGGAATCGGTGAAGGCAAGCCTGAAAGTGTTGAGTGCCGCGAGGACGATGAAAACAAACACAATCACGAATGCGGGCAGAACAAACAAGTAAGGGGCAATGATGGTGCCGAACTTGCGATCCTGCTTCTTGCCGTGACGCGTATTCATCGGTTCAGGCCGGTCGGAGGCCGTGCGGGCCTCCGACCTGTCAGCGGCGAGTGCCGCGTTGCTCACTGTGCGAGCTTCTCGTTTGCGAACTCGACGGACTTGTCAAGGGCTTCCTTGGCGGTCTGCTTGCCCTGCATGGCGAGGGCGATCTGCTGCTGGAAGTTCTTGTAGCCGTTGTTGTCGGTAAACTCGGCCGGACGAGAACCGTAGCCGTCCTTGACCTGGTCGAGCGTGATCTTCAGAGCCTTGCCCTCAAGGGTGCTCTCGTCAATGCTCTTGTAGTAGTCGTCATCCAGACCACCCTTAGCGGACGGGAACACGGAGGCCTTCTTGTCGAACTCGATCTGGTTCTTCTCGTTGGTCACAAAGCGGGCGAAGTCGATGGCGACGTCGGGGTGCTTCGAGTTGGCGCTGATGCCGAGCATCTCGTAGGCCACGGAAGCGGACTTGCCGTCGTTGCTGATACGCGGGCCGACTGCGAGGTTCTTGTAGAGGTCCGGAGCGTTCTGCTTAAAGCCGTCAGCGGAGTAGGCGGAGCCGGCCATGGAGACCAAGTTGCCGCGCTGGAAGAGATCGGCGGCCTGGCTCCAAGAGGAGTCGAGGGCCTCCGGCGGGATGCCGCCCTTCTTGTACAGCTCAACGAAGCGGCTGATCTGCTTGACACCGGCCTCATCATTGAAGGTGTACTTGCTGTGGTCATCATTCATGAAGGACTTGACGCCTGCGGTCATCAGATCTTCGGCGTTGTAACCCATCGTGGTGCCCAGGTAGACATCCTTGCAGTTCTGCACGATGGTGTCGCCGGCGGCGAAGTATTCATCCCATGTGGTCGGAATCTTGTTCGGATCAAGGCCGCACTTCTGCATGAGCTCGGTGTTCCAGTAGGTCGGGCCATCGTTGACATACCATGGCAGGCCGTAGGCACCCTTCTCGACGCCATTGCCCTGCATGGTCACGGACTTCCATGCGCCTTCGTAGTAGTCCTTTTCCGCATCCGGAGCCTGCTTGGAGACATCGAGCAGCGCGCCAGCCTTGGCCAGACCGTACAGGATGGAGTTGCCGCCGTCGACGATGTCCGGCAGTTCGCCGGCCGCAGCCTGGCTGGACAGCTTGTCTTCGTAACCATCGGACGGGGCGTCAAGCCACTTGACGGTGACATCCGGGTGGTCCTTCTCATAGGCCTTGATCAGCGCCTCGAAATACGGGGTGTACTTGTCGTTCTTGAGGTTCCAGGTCTGGAAGGAGATCTCCTTCTTGCCGCCGTCATCCCCCGCAGTTCCGCTACCACAGGCAGCCACCGATACGAGCATCGCACCGGCACCGGCGATGGCGAGGATCTTCTTCATAGAAAACATACGTTTTCCTTTCCTTTTGGTTCCTTTTTCGCCCCGCCCTGCTGTGGACGGAGAAAACCTAATCGTTGTGTTCCGGTACAGTCACCCGTCGCGGTGATTGACGTGGTATCACAACCTTTATTCAGTTCTCATCGCTGAGACTAAACCGTTTTAGTTTCCAGCCAGTTATGAACCTGTTAACTAAATCGGTTTAGTAAGAATATAACACAATCGAAACATGCACGCAACGAATTCATCCGCGCGTGTCGCATTGATATTTGCCCAACGAAATCGTCCCCTCTTCTCATACAACAATGGGCCGCGCCCAACCGTATGGCAGAGCCGGTCTACTCCGGTTCCGTTACGGTTGGGCGCGACCCAAAATATCGAGCCTAGGCCCAATATCCCTTATCGGCGAATACGCAGCGTGGTGAGCTGGAACGGCGCCAACGAGACGACCGCACCGTCGGCAGGCATCGGCTCGTCGCCGGCGAGCGCGCGCGGCAATTCGGCGTCCAGTTCCGGCTCCTCCATGAGATTCACCTCCTGCACGCTGGCCTTAGCATCGGCGAGAGCGGCGTCAAGGCGTAGTGCGACCGCGGCATTGCCGCCGGCGGCCTCGTACAGGCGCACAATCAGATCGTCGGAACCGTCATCGGCGAGCTTGACCCAGTCCAATACGATGGTGCCGGTGACGTCGGTGAGCGAGACCAGCGGGGCCAAGTCAGGCAACTCCCCTATTACAGGGCTGTTGAGTCGCGCCGCCTCGCCCAGCACTGCGTTCATATCGGCGTCAGCGACCAGAGACCATGCGAAGGAGTGCGCGCCTTGGTCGGTGCGTGGGTCAGGGTACAGCGGTGCGGACAGCAGCGACAACCGCACCATGGTGCCGCGGCCGGTGCCATGTGCCGTATCGGCGTGGATGGGGCTGACGTCGGAGCCGTAGGTGGAGGCGTTGACCACAGCGGCGGCATAGTCGGCGTCGGCGATACGCACGAAGCGATGCGTGCAGCTTTCGAATTTGGCATCATCGCTGCGCGTGTTCTTATTGATCGGGCGTTCGACCAGGCCGTATTGGCATTCATATTGCGCGTTCACCGCTTGCACGGTGACCGGCATATCCACTTTGAGGAACTGTTCGACGGCATGCCAGTCCACATCGGCGGTGAAGTCCAGTGTGGCGGAGCCCGGCCTTAAGGCAATGCCCGTACGAATTTCAACGCCCTTCGCGCGAGTGACAGCATGCACGACGGCCCCACCGTTGGCGGTTTCATCCACGCTTGTAATCGATGCCTCGCTGAGCGCGTTGGCGGTGAGGAATGCATCGCGTTGAATATCCCAGGCGTCCCAGTGGAAGGGTTCGTCTTTGAGCATTTCGTAGCGGCCCAGTCGGGTGCCGGCTGGCACCAGTTCACGATTGGTTCGCTGATCGACGATTGACGAAACGGTGCCGTCGGCTTCAATGCGCACGTGCAGTTGGCCGTTGTCGAGCACAATCGCATCGCCGTCATGGGTAACGGCGACCCGAGCCATGGATGCGGTTCCCGCTTCGGCTCGGCTCGAAGCCGGGCGTACCACCCACGCCTCACAGGCTTGGCGGGAATATGGGGCGATTACGGCGTCGGTTATGGTTGCGTCATCGGGTTCCACGGCTGCGATCGCGCGCCCGGCTTCAAGGGCGATCTCGTTCAGCCGAGCGACGTCACGCGCGTATTCGACCCGCGCCTGACGGTGTACCCATGCGATGGCCGAACCGGGCAGAATGTCGTGGAACTGGTTCAGGAGCAGCGTTTTCCAAATACGGTCCAGCTCTTCGCGCGGATAGACATAGTCCGGGTTCTTGATGCGGGCCGCGGCGCACAGGTATTCAGCGACGCGCAGCATCGACTCCTCCTGGCGGCAGCCACGCTTCATGTCCTGCTGGGCGGTGAGGGTGGCACGGTGCAGTTCAAGGTACAGTTCGCCCTTGAACACCGGGGTCTCTCCTTGCGCATCGTCGACGATATCCTTACGCACGCGGTCGAACAGTTGGTCGGGAGTACCGAATTCGATCTTCGGCACGCCGGCGAGATCATGGTCGCGGCGGATGCGCGCGGTCATCTCACGGGTGGGACCGCCACCGCCATCGCCGAAGCCGTACAGCAGAATCGCGTTACGGGAGAGGTCCTTGTCCAGGAAGTTGCGCTGCGAATACATCAGCTCATGCATGCTCATCCACGAGCAGTAGGTATCCGAGGGCGGGAAGTGCGTGAGAATACGCGTGCCATCGATGCCCTCCCACATGAACGAGTGGTGCGGGAACTTGGTGGTGTCGTTCCACGAGATCTTCTGCGTGAGGAACCAGTCGAATCCTGCACGACGGGCGATCTGCGGCCAAGAGCCGGTGTAGCCGAAACTGTCCGGTAGCCAGATGCCACGCGGCGTGACGCCGAGATGCTCCTTGAAATATCGGCGGCCGAACGTGATCTGCCGCACCAATGATTCGCCGGAAGGAATCATGTTGTCAGATTCCACCCACATGCCGCCGACCGGGATGAACCGGCCTTCTTCGATGCGCCGCTTCATTCGTGCGAACAGGTCGGGATGTTCCTCTTCCAGCCATGCGTACTGTTGGGCGGAACTCATCGCATACGTGAAGTCCGGGTCTTCGTCCATTAAAGCCAGCACGTTGGATACGGTACGGGCCACTTTGCGGCGGGTCTCGCGCACCGGCCATAGCCATGCGGAGTCGATATGCGCATGGCCGATGGCAATGTGGTTGATTGCGCTGGATGCAGCCGGTTCGGCGAGCACGCCGGCAAGCGCCGCACGGGCTGCCGGCACGGTTTCCAAGTCGCGTTCATCGTAGATGTTCAAGGAGCGTTGCAGCGCTTTGGCGAGCTGCCAGTAGCGCGGGTCGTCGTCTTTGAGTTCGCAAATCAGGGAGGATACGGTTTCCAAGTCCATGTCATAGGCGAACACGTCTTCGTTGAAGATGGTGATATCCATGCGACTCAGTGTGTATGGGAAGTCACAGGTGCCGGTGGCCTCTTCGCCGAGTTCGGTGGGTGAGAACGGGGTGGGGCCTTCGACGAATGGGTTGGCGGCGGCTTCGATATAGACGGTGAAGTCGCCATGTTCATCGAGTTCTACAGTGCTGCTGCCGCCCGCGTAGACGAGTGGAATCCAGTGGTTGCGTGGGTTCGCGGATTTGATGGCGGTGCCATCGGCACGATAGACAAGTCCCTCGGATTGGAATCCGGGGCCGCGGTGATCGAGCCAGCCGAGGTCTACCATGAGTTCGACTTTTCGGCCCTTGACCGCCGCCATGTCGATATGGCCGTTCACCTCGAACCATGTGGTGCCCCATGTGGTGCCCCAGACTCCGGGAACGCGGAAAGGTTCGAAGGGAACTTGGCCGTTGCGCACTTTGGCTAGAAATTCGCTGGAGGGCACCGGTTCGCCGGGATTGTGGAACGAACGCAAGGTGCATGCGGCGAGCGTGGTGTGGATATGCGGTTTGACGCGCTGCTGCATGACGCGGTCGCAGCGCTCCAACTGCTGATTGGGCAGAAGAAACATGGAGAGTTCAGCTCCTTTGCTGTGTCTGGTGGTAGGGGTGGGAGTGATGGTAATTGGAGAAACCGCAATACGACATACTTCTGCCCCCCTCATGGCGCGAGGAGGCAGAAGCGTCAGGCGAAAATTCAGCGCGTGATGCGCAGGGTGGCGAGCTGGAACGGGCCGAAGTGCAGTGTGGCGCCTTCGGCGTCCTGTGTGCCGTCTTGCAGCGCGACCGGCAGGTCGGCGGCCAGATTGTCGCCTTCCAACACGTTGGTCTCATGCACCGAAGCGCCTGCGAGCGCCGGGCAGACGTGCAGCGTGGCATCGGCCCTGCCACCGGCCGCCTCATAGGCGCGCGCAATCAGGTCTCCGGAGCCATCGTCGGCCAGCTTTATCCAGTCCAACACTACGGTGCCGTTTGCTGACTCGATCGAGGCGAGCGGCGCTAAGTCGGGCATGTCATGAAGCGTCGGTGCGTTGAGTGCGCAAGCGGCGTCAAGCGCACGGCCCACCGTGGCGTTGGCCACCACGGACCAGTCGAACTCATGCGCACCGATATCGGTGCGCGGGTCGGGGAAGGCCGGCGCGGAGAGCAGCGACAGTCGGAACATGGTGCCCGAGTCACGACCTTCGGCGGCGTTCTCGGCGATCGGCGTGGCATCGGACCCGTACACCGATCCGTTGATGACGGCCGCCGCGTAACCGGCGTCGCCGATGATGGCGAAGCGGTTCGTGCTGCTCTCATACTTGGCTTCGTCGGATGCGGTGTTTTTGACGATTGGGCGGCGGACCAGACCATACTGGCAGTCGTATGTTGCTTGGTCGGCCACGATACCCAGCGGCAGATCGACTTTGAGGAAGCGTTCACGTTCGTGCCAGTCAATGTCGGCGTGGAAATCGAGCGTGTGTGAACCGGGGCGCAGCGTGATGGTGGTGGTGATGACGGTGTCATCGTCGGCGGTACGCACGCGGACTCGTGCCGCACCGTTTTCGGTATCGACCGATTCGATTGATCCTGTCATGGCATTCGCCATGAGCAGGGATTCGCGTTCGATCTCCCAGGCATCCCAAACGGCGGGTTCGTCCTTCAACAGTTCGTATTGGCCCAATCGGGTGCCGGCCGGAACCAGTTCACGGCCATGCTCCTCGTCAAGCAGCGACGAGATTGTACCGTCGGCCTCGATGGTGACGGACAGTACGCCGTTGGCCAGCAGTACACGGCCGTTGTCCAATGTCTGGGTCAGTACGGAAAGCGCGTTGGTCGGTTCGTTGATGCGGCTGGCACGCCAAGCCGCGCCGTCATTACGGAACTGGCTGATGCGGGCTTCGGCGAGCAGGTCGGCCTGCGGGTTGGCCTTGCGCAGCACGGCGCACATGTCTTGGGCGATTTCGGCGAGACGCTTCAGATCGCGGCGATAGTCCTCGCGGGCTTCGCGGTGCACCCATGCGATGGACGACCCCGGCAGCACGTCATGGAACTGGTTGAGCATCAGGGTCTTCCAGATACGGTCCAGCTCTTCGCGCGGATAGGCGTAGTTCGGGTCGGCCAACGTGGCGGCCGCGCCCAGGTATTCGACCGTGCGCAGCAGCGATTCCTCTTGGCGGCAGCCGCGTTTCATGCCCTGTTGCGAGGTCAAAGTGCCGCGATGCAGTTCGAGGTACAGCTCGCCCTTCCAGACGGGCATTTCCGGGCCGGCGTTCTCTGCAAGCTGCCGATGCGCCTTGTCGAAGAAGACGTTCGGCTCTTCGACGCTCACCTTGGAGACGCCTTCGAGGTTCTCGTAGCGGTGCAGGTGCTCCATCATGTTGCGCGTGGGGCCGCCACCGCCATCACCGAAACCGAAGAGCAGAAGCGAGCGATCGACGAGATCCTTGTCCTGGAAGTTCTTCTCGGCGTAGTCGAGTTCCTGAACCTTGCACCAAGCAGCATAGGTATCCGCCGGCGGGAAGTGGGTGAAGATGCGCGAGCCGTCGATGCCTTCCCACATGAACGAGTGGTGCGGGAACTTGGTGGTGTCGTTCCACGAGATCTTCTGCGTGAGGAACCATTCGTACCCGGCACGGCGGGCGATCTGCGGCCATGCGCCGGTGTAGCCGAAGCTGTCCGGCAGCCATACGCCCTTGGGCTCCACACCGAGATGTTCCTTGAAGTATTTGCGGCCATATGCAATCTGGCGAATCAGTGATTCACCGGCGGGCAGCATGCCATCGGCTTCCACCCACATGCCACCGACCGGGATGAACCGGCCTTCTTCAATGCGCCGCTTCATGCGCTTGAAGATGTCCGGATGATCCTCTTCCAGCCAGGCGTACTGCTGGGCGGAGCTCATCGCGTATTTGAAGTCGGGGTCGGCGTCCATCAGCGCCAATGCGTTGGATACGGTGCGGGCCACCTTGCGGCGGGTCTCGCGCACCGGCCACAGCCATGCGGAGTCGATATGTGCGTGGCCGATGGCGCTGACGTTCATGGCCGAGGCGTTGGCCGGCTTGGCCAGTACGCCGGCGAGTGCTGCGCGCGCGGCTTCCACGGATTCGGGGTTGCGCTCGTCGTAGGCGTTCAGCGAGCGCTGCAGCGCTTTGGCGAGTTGCCAGTAACGCGGCGACTGTTTGTCGGCGAATTCCATCAGGGAGCTCACCACGTCGAGATCCACGGAGTAGTTCTCGAAACGGGCATCGAATTCGGTCAGATCGGCGGACTTGAATACGTACGGCTCGTCCGGCTTGCCGGTGGCATGGTCGCCCAGTTCGGTCTCAATGAACGGAGGCACGCCGAGCAGCAGCGGGTTGCTGGCGGCTTCGAGGTACAGGGTGAAGCTGCCGTCTTCGGCGACCGGCACTTGCGCGTTGCCCTCGGCATCTATGAACGGCACCCAATAGTTGAGCGGGTGTACGGCTTTGATGGCGGTGCCGTCGGCGCGGTAGACGAGGCCCTCGATATGGCCGCCGCAGGAGTGCGGGTACCAGCCGAGGTCGAGGATGAGCTCCAGCGGCTTGCCTTTCGGGTAGCCGGCCGGCACGGTACCGGTCAGGCGGAACCAGACTGTGCCCCATGTGGTGCCCCATTCACTGCCGAGCGTAAACGGCTTGAAATCGATGTCACCTCGATTGAGCTTCGCGAAGAACTCGTCAGTGGGCATCGGCTCTCCGGGAATGTCAAAGGACTCCACCGCGAGCTGTGCGATCGATGGGTGGATATGAGGGTCCACGCGCTGGCGCACTATGCGCTTGCACCGCTCCAGTTGCTGTTCAGGTTTCAGGAACATCTGCTGTTCACTCCCCTTATCTCTGCCGCTTGTGCGGCCACATCATTGTGCTGCCCGTTCATGGGAAACATATCGACATGCGCCCTCGCCCGCAGGAGACTAAAGCGCTTTAGTAACATATTGGAGGGAACGGGATATGATGTCAAATCACTATCGCAATTCAGCGTGTTCCGTCAGGCATGTCATGCTCGGTGTCGATGACGATGGTCACCGGCCCGTCATTGACCAGTCCGACCCGCATATGCGCGCCGAAACGACCTTCCTTCACCGGCACTCCCCCGGAGCGCAACGCCTCGTTGAACTTGATCCACATGAGATCGGCATGCTCGGGCTTGCCGGCCTTGATGAAGCTCGGGCGATTGCCCTTGTGCACGTCGGCGAACAGCGTGAACTGCGAGATGGAGAGAATCTCGCCGCCGATGTCCTGAATCGAACGGTTCATCTTGCCCTGCGCATCCTCGAACACCCTGAGATTCAGAATCTTATGGGCCAACCAGGCGATCTGCTTGTCGCCGTCCTCATCGGTGACGCCCACCAGAATCATGAATCCCGGGCCAATCTGCTGCGGCTCGAACGTGGGATCCAGCGTGCCCAATTCATTGACCACGTCCACGGACGCTTCGGATACTCGTTGCAATACGACTTTCATGGTTCCCTACAGTACAACGTGTGCAGTCACCAGCCGGTAACGTACACGACCGACTGGTGACCGGTAATATCTGCACTGCAGTTCATCGTTTACCGCTTCATTCGACGACGAGACCGATAGTCATCACGAACACCACCAAGAAAGTCCGGCGCGCTGAGGTCATCAAGGTCAGCACCTCCGCGCACGGCGGTCGCGGCACAGGCAACGGCCTCAAACGAGGCTTTGATTCCCTGTCCATCGGCATGAAAATCAGTGGCGCATCGCGGTGAGATACCAAAATCACCAGCCGTCTGTTCGGCGTCGATGTTCGCGCCCAGAAACACAAACTCCCAATGATAGCGTTCACGCTCATAGGTAATCATCTGCTTGATCTGATGCAACGAATATCGACGACTCGCGTTCTCATACCCGTCAGTAATGATGACAAACAGCACATGTTGAGCACGGTACGCTGCCGCAGTATGTCGTTGCGTCACGATCATGCGGTCAATGGCCAGCCCAATCGCATCCAACAACGCAGTGCTACCGCGCACCCAGTAATCCCGGCTCGTCAAATCGTTCACTTCGCGGATGTCGAGGTGATTATGCAAGGTTTCGATTCGATGATCGAACAGTAGGGTCGTTACCCTGCACTCGCCGGCAATTGTTCGCTGCTTGGACAGCATGCTGTTGAAGCCACCGATGGTGTCTGATTCCAGACCTCCCATCGATCCGCTTCTGTCGACGACGAACACCAGTTCCGTACGGCCGTTATTGCCATTGTCGTTCTTGCCCATGATGAATCCTTTCGCTCATTCGCCAGCCGGATTGTCGGCGATATCAATGAGCTTCGCATCATGGGACCAGTCCTAGGTCGCTTGGCAAGCGACAATATGCCGCGTATCGGCAGCAGGTCAGGAGACGAGCGTACCGCTCCGCATCATTGCCCAAGCAACGGCTGATCGTATCGGAACAACATCTCGTTAATAGTGAATACATCAAACATCTCATGGACGATGAAGAATTCCACGATCACATCGAATTTCACGCTGTGCGACAGCGCATACCCGGCGCACGCCAATATATCTTGCGTCTCGTCAATATTCAGCCGTAAGGCAATGGCCAGTGCCAAAACCGTTTTCTTGCTGGGCATATAGCCATCGCCACAGCGAATTTTAGAGAACAGTTTACGATTGATATTCGCTCGTTTATATACCTCCACGTCGGAATATCCTTTGGCGTCGATAAGCCTCAAGAGAATGATGTTAAAAGGTTCATCCAGATTGGAGAGCACCGCATCATCCACATGCCCGGCGGATTTCGGCGATGGAGCTGCCGACGGCGCCGAGTAGACAGGCGTTTCACCCATATCGCCCAGGAAATCCGGCATGTCCAAGACGCCGGAAGGTACGGCCCTATCCGCCTTCGGCTTATTATCCGAAAACCGTTGGAGAGCAAGCAGCTCATACGTTCTGCTTCCTAGCGTATCTTCATGCTCCGCTACATAATAATCATCAATATATGCGCGAAGACGTTTGTCAATACTGCTGCTTATTTCGAAAGCGGTTTTGTCGAATACGCATAGGTATACGTCGAGATCGTGTCCGGAGTCGGCTGCGTCGCCCAGGAATCGGCGAATCTCATCGAGGGCCACATGAAGGGCCTCGGCTTTCGGATATCCATAGATACCGCTGGAAATCAAGGGGAAGGCGATGCTGGCACACCCCTGCCGTGCCGCGAGTTCCATCGAATTGCGATAGCACGAACGCAGCAGACGTTCTTCATCATGCTTGCCGTCTCGCCATATCGGGCCTGCGGTATGAATCACATAGCGTGATGGCAAATTGAATCCCGGAGTGATAACCGCCTCACCGGTATGAATGGGAGCAAACCGATCGCAGGCAGCAGCCATGCGCGAGACTCCCGCAGCGCGGAATATCGCGCCGCACACTCCCCCACCCATGGCGAGCTGCGTGTTTGCCGCATTGACTATGGCGTCCACCTTCATCTTCGTAATATCCTGTCGGACCAATTCCAGCGGCATATATCCTCCCTGATTACGGCGTAGCATAATAGCCTCTACACATCGTGCAATCGGCAGCCCTGAACTAAGTCTAAATCGTTTCTTCCCCGCAAGTTCGTCCAACTGACATATCCGACACGAGAGAATAGCGGGAAAACAAGGAATCAACGGAGCAATAACAGAAAGCCGCTCAGCCTTACTTTCGTAAAGCCAAGCGGCTTGTTTCCGCCGAAGCGGATTGGTGGAGGCGCGGGGAATTGAACCCCGGTCCGATGACCGAGCCCACAGTCTTCTACGTGCGTAGTCTGCTGGCCAAGTTGGCGATTTTTCTGCCCCCATCGATGTCGCAGACAACTGATGGCGAGCATATCCGCAGTTAAAGTCCCGATGCAGCCCTGAGGCTCAACTGCATCAGCAAGTCTTCTAAACGACGCTCAGCATCCTCCCAAAGACGAGGAGGAGTGAACGGAGCGGCTGCTCACTGGTTAATCCTGACTAAAAATCAGGCAGCGAGAGCGAACTCAGTGCGGTTAGATTTAGCACTTATTCTTTTGCCGGGGTCATCCACGAGCGGACCCGGCGTTCTCGGCACGCTTCCCTGCAGCGAACAGGTCACCGTCGAAACCGATCGCCCCCAATCTTGAGTTATCAAGCTTCCGGCTTTTCGGCCGGACTTTTCAGCATACACCCTATGGCGCTACTCGCGCAAATCGCCAGCAGCGAACATCGCCCCGGAACCAACGAAGCCAACGAAATCGCCGTCACTTGATGATGGGCTTCTGGGATGAGGAAACATCAATCTGATGTTTCCCGGCAAAGCCAGCCGTGCCAGCGGTGATGTTCTTGTCGATTTCCTCGACTTCCGCCAACTTCAGCTTCAGTTGCGAAGAGTCGCCCCAAATGATTACGCGGTCACCGTCGTTAAGCGTGGTAGTCACCGAATCCTGCGTCTCAGCGGTGACCTTGGTAATGGACTTACGCATCGATTCCGGCAACGCGCCCAGAATCGTCAGCGTCTCCTTCACCGAACGGTTCTTGAGACTGGCGTCTATATCCTTGACCTCGATCACCGGGATGCCATCCACGTTGGCGTTCTTCACCGAGTTCAACACACGCGCCTGGGAATCCACCGCGGTCAGGGTATCGCCTCTTTTCAGCATGGCCGCGGGCCGTTGCGCCTTGACTTCCACGCTCATCGACTTGGGGAACTGTTTGGAGACCTTGGCCTCGCTGACGCCGGGAATGGACTTGAGTTGCTCTGTGACCTCATGGGCGGAGACCAGGAACAACGACTTTCCAGCCTGCTTATCGGCGATGACATGGATGGTCTGCGCACTCACCCATTCGTTGGCACCGGATACGCCGATCTCGCTGGTTTCCAGACGAAACACCGACGAGAAAAGCAGCAGCCATGCCAGCCCCGCCACTACAGCCACACTGACGACCGCAATCAACACGCGTAACGCAACGACGCGCACGTTTGCACGCTTGCGTTCTTTGGCGCGTTCGGTGAAATTCACCACTTTCGGGCGTGATGCGACTCCTAGGGAGCCGGTGGTCTGATGCAGAGTTTCGGCAACGTAATCCTCGCTGTGCAACCGCCGTGCATCGACGAAGGCACCGGCCTGGCCCTTGGCTACCGTCACATCGTCGATGATCTCCGGCTCGTCGATCTCATGACCGGAAGACACGGACCGGGGAGCGCGAGACTTCGACGAGCGACCCGTGTTTCCGCGTGAACCGATGGTGCGCGGCTTGCGGGAGCTCCCAGACGAACGACGTGAGCCGTTGTCATTGCCCCCGGATCTGACCGTGCGCCCGGACATCACTCGCAGCTTTCCCGATGGGCCTCAAGTGCGGTGAGCAGCACCTGATCCATGTCGGTGATGTCGCCCGCGCCCACGGTGAAGATCACGTCGCCGTGGTGGGCGCGCATGGCCATCATCTTGGCGGCCAGGCACATATCCTCAACCGGCTGAATCCACGTGCCTGCGGAAGCATCCTTGAGTCCCGCAGCCGCGTCCACGATGGTGGAGGGGCTGATGTCCGGGAAATCGGCCTGCTTTTCACGGGCCGGGAAGATGCCGGTGATAATGACGTCATCGGCTTTGGCTAAGGATTTGGCGAACTGGTGCGCGAAGAACTTGGTGCGGGAGAACAGGTGTGGCTGGAAGATCACACGAATGGTCGAATCGGGGTACCGGCGTCGGGCCGCATCCAGCAGGGCCGCGATTTCGGTGGGATGATGGGCGTAATCGTCCACTACAGTGACCTGCTTGACCGTGCCGCGCACCTGGAAGCGGCGTGCCGCACCGAGGAATGTGCCGGCCGCCTTGGCCGCGTCTGCGGGGCTCACGCCCAGCAGCACGGCAGCGCTGATGGCGGCGGCCGCATTGCGCGCATTGTGCACGCCAGGAACCTTCAGGGCAACGCTCTGAGACACCGGCTCCCCCGCCGTCACCGCGGCCGGCAGATGCAGGGTGAGCTGTTCGACGCCGCTGCCAGCGGTCTCGCTTTCCGAAGCGATCCAGACATACGCGGCACCGCCCAAATCGGGCAGGGATTCACGCGCGGTAGTGCCGTAGGCAACGGTATGGGATTTCACGTCGGCGGGCAGGGCCTCCAGCACGGCAAGTCCGTCGGGGTCGTCGATACTGATGATCACGTGACCGGTGGCCCGGCCGGCGTGGGCAACGAACGCGGCACGGTAGTGGGCTTCGTCGCCGTAATGGTCGAGATGATCGGCTTCACAGTTGGTGATAATGGCGATGGTCGGATGGTATTTGGCGAAGCTGCCGTCCGATTCGTCGGCTTCGGCCACCAGGATGTCGCCTTTGCCCGCGTGTCCGCCGTCCAGCGTGGTGCCGTCCGGGCCTTGGATAAAGCCGCCGATGGCGTAGCTTGGATCGGCACCGGCGTTCACCAGAATGTGGGACAGCATGGAGCTGGTGGTGGTTTTGCCGTGCGCTCCGGCCACGGTGACGGCTCGTTTGCCGTTCATGAGCAGGGCGAGGATGTCACTGCGATGCACAATGCGCTTGCCCGCCGCGTGTGCTGCGACGATTTCCGGATTGTCCGGTTTGATGGCGCTGGAGTAGACCACGGTCTCGGCCTGGGCGACATTTTCGGCTCGCTGCCCAAATTCAACGGTGATGCCCAGCGTTTCAAGTCGGTCGGTTTTGGCGCTGTGTGCGCGATCGGAGCCGTCCACCGCGACTCCTTCGGTGTGCAGCATTTCGGCCAGAACGCTCATACCGGCACCGCCGATACCGATGAAATGGGTGGCGCCGAGATCCGCAGGGCGGGCCGCAGCATCGAATGAGGCATACGTAGGGTCAAGCACTATGGGCTGATCTTGAGACAATTCAAAACTCCTTTAGGGATTCCAGCACCCTATATTATGACCGTATCTCGTGCTGCGGAACGGAATTGGTCAGTATCGCGCACGGAATGATATCTGAATACTACTTGGATGGTTCGGCTAATTGCAGAACGTGCCGGGCCATGATTTCGGCAGCGTTTCTGATGCCGTATTCCCATGCCTTGCGGCCGAATTCGGCAAGTCGTTCGTGATCGGCGAGCAGATCGGGCACATGCTCATGCACCCACTGCGGGGTCAGGTCCTTGTCTGCGACCAGAAGGCCGCCGCCGGCGTTCACCACTGGCTCGGCGTTGAAACGCTGCTCGCCGTTGCCGATGGGCAGCGGCACGTAAATGGCCGGCAGGCCCAGTGCAGCCAGCTCGGATACCGATCCGGCTCCGGCACGGCAAATCACCAAGTCGGCACAGGCAAAGGCCAGATCGATTCGTTCCAGATATTCGGCGGTATGGTAGTCACCTTGTCCGGCCGATTCGGGGCCGATGCCGGTAAGCACGTCCGCGCCGGCCGAGGCCGTGACCAGTTCGCGTACTTCGCTGATTTTGCCTCGCCCGGTCAAGTGGATGATTTGTGCGTGGGCCAACAGGTCTGCGGCGGAGGAGGCGATGGCGCGGTTCAGGCTTTGCGCTCCCAGCGATCCGCCAGTGACCAGCACCAGCGGACGGTTCGGATCGACGCCAAGCTGCGCGGCCGATTCACGGCGTACGGCGGCACGGTCGTCACCGATGCGTTTGGTCAGGGAGGCGATGGCCGGGCGCAACGGCAGACCGACGCGCTCGACGTCGGCTCCGGCACGCGGTTTGAGACCGGTGCCCTCGTACACGGTACCGATGAAATCGGCCCAACGAGCGCCCAGTTTATTGGCCATGCCGGCACGCGCATTCTGCTCATGGATGGCAATCGGAATGCCCATCTTGTGTGCGGTGGCGTAGACGGGGGCGGAAGCATACCCGCCGAATCCGGCCACGACATCCGCATGCCGCGTTTCAAGAATGGAGCGCACCTTGGCGGTTTCTCGCTTCCATTTTGCCGGGAAGCGCAGCATGTACAGGTTAGGGCGACGCGGGAACGGCACTTTTTCGATGGTGTCGAGCTCGTAGCCGGCCTCCGGCACCAAATCCTTCTCCAAACCCACCGCAGTGCCGATGACGGTGACCTGTGCCGTGGGTTCGATGTCGCGAATCGCCCCGGCGACCGCGAGCAGCGGATTGACATGTCCGGCGGTACCGCCGCCAGCAAGAACGATATGTGGTGTGCCTTGATTCATGATTACCGAGTCTACTTACGCGCTCTGACGCGACTGTTTTATCTGCGGTTGAGAGCGCATAAGTCCCACAACCAGTCCGGCCGCCGTCAAGCACATAATCATGGATGAGCCACCTGCGGAGACGAACGGCATAGGCACGCCCAATACCGGGAACACACCCACGACCACGCCGATGTTGACCATGGCCTGGCCCACGATCCAAATGGCGACGCACATCAGCACCATGGCAACATAACGATCGGTGACCTGCAATGCGATGACGATCATGCACCAGGCGAGAATCGCGAAGAACAGCAATACGATGGCGCAACCGACGAATCCGGTCTCCTCGCCGATGATCGCGAAAATGAAATCGTTATGGGCGGCCGGCAGGTAGTTCCATTTCTCCCGCGAATTGCCGATGCCCAATCCCAGAAAACCTCCGGAGGCGATGGCGTACTTGGCGTGAATGGACTGGTAGCATACGCTCTGCGCGTCAGCGGCCGAGCAATCGCCATATGTGGCCAGAATACGACGCAAGCGGTTCGGGCTGGAAACCGCCAATGCACCGACCATAACCACCGCGCCCAATACGCCGACTCCCATCCATTTGCCGGGGAACCCGACGATCAGAAAGGCCACGCCTCCGATGAAGACCAGAATCATGGCCGTGCCGAGGTCCCTGCCGCCCATCACCAGCGCCACGCCTATCGCATACAACACCAACGGCGCGGCATATGCTTTGATTCCCTTCTTGTGGTACATCTTGCTGCAGGCATGCAACGACGAGGGCAGCCATATGCACATCGCGAACTTCATGAATTCAGCCGGCTGGATAGTGGTGAAGCCGAGGTTCAGCCAACCTTTGTTGCCATAGACGTCGATACCCAAAGGAGTAAAGGTCAGCGCCTGCAACAGGCAGGCACCCACCACAAAGAGCACGCCGGTCCGTTTCCAGAACGTCACCGGCATCATCAATGCCACGAAGCCCAGCACCAAGCCGATCAGGCAAAACGCGCCCTGGTTCAGAAGCTGAAGGAACGGCGACTTGCCCAGTGCGGCCATGGTGACCGTGGAGCTGGAGAACACCATGATCAGGCCGAAGCATGTCAGCCCCACCACGGCCATGCGGAAGCCGTGGTAGCACCATAGCGGGTTGAGCAAGCTTCGCCAACCCGTGTAGTCAGTGATTTCGAGTGCGGGCTTGTCAGGGACTCTGTATGCCTTACGCTTATGGGTATCAGTGGAGGCCATGCACCTCGCTCCACGTCTTGGCTGCGGCGGCGAATCGATTGCCTCGATCCGCGTAGGACTTGAACTGGTCCATGGAGGCGCAGGCCGGAGCCATAAGCACGATGTCGCCGGCGGCGGTATACGTGCCGCAGGCTTCGACGGCACGATCCATGACGGTATCGTTGTCTTCGGGATCGATGATGGTCACCGGGATGTCCGGAGCTTGGCTGGCAAACGCTTCGATCATCGGCTGCTGGTCTTTGCCGATGATGACGGCCGCTTTGATGGTGTGTGCCTGGTCCTTGACCAGGTCCTCGAATCGACTGCCCTTGGCCAGACCTCCGGCAATCCAGATCACAGACTTGGCCGGGAAGCTGGACAGCGAGGCGCGTGCCGCATGGCCGTTGGTGGCTTTGGAATCGTCCACAAAACGAACAGAGCCGCCCTCGACTGCGGCCTCAGCCACGGTTTCGATGCGATGGCCGCCCGGCTTGAACGAGGTAAGCGCCTTCAACGCGGTATCGCGATCAGCGCCAAGTCCCAGCACCAACGCCAATGCCGTCAATGCATCGGCCACCAGATGCGGGTACAGTGAGCCGTCCGGCTCTGCCAGATGCGTGAAATCGGTGATGGCGGCCAGTCTGACCGACTCTCCTACTGCGCCGCCGGCCACGCCGCTCCTGTCCACGATCCAGCCATCTTCAATGCCGATCTGGCCGGCTTGAGGGGCCTCGAGCGTGAATCCCACCTTGCGGCATCCTTCGGCAGTCTGAGCCTCGGCCGCCAGTTCGCTGACTTTGGCGTCCTGCGCATTGTAGACGATGGCGCGTTTGGCGTTGTGGAACACCTTGGATTTGTCGGCGGCGTAATTCTCGCGCCCGCCATGCCAGTCGAGGTGATCGTCGGCGATATTGGTGATCGCCGCGCAGTCAAGTGCCAGCGAATCGGTGAAGTGCAATTGGAAGGAGCTCAGTTCCACGCACAGTACGTCGTGCTGCGGATTGGTGGCGCAACGAGACAGGCTCATGCTCATGTCTCCGGAGGCGATATTGCCGGCGGTCGGCGCGTCGAGTCCGCAGGCGGTGAGCATTTCCGAGGTCATCTCGGTGGTGGAGGTTTTGCCGTTGGTGCCGGTGATGCCGATCCATGGAGCCGGAGTACCGGTGCGCTCGTTATTCACACGCAGCTGCCATGCGAATTCCACCTCGCTCATCACGGGGATGCCACGGCGTTGGGCTTCCAGCACGAACGGGGTGCGGGGGTTGAACACCGGGGACGACATGACGTAGTCCACGTGGTCCCAGTCCACGTCATCAAAGGAGTGGAGATCGGCCTCGGGCTTCCTCTCGTCGACGCCAATCACGTGGGTGCCGCGTTCCCTCAATACCTCCGCCAACGAGGTGCCGGACACCCCCAGTCCGGCGATCACCACTGTCTTATCCGCTACTTGCATTGTTCCTCCTGATATAGGAATTCCGTGGGTGAGCATAATCCACCCAGATTTCCGCTAGCTGAACAGCAGGCCGGAGCGGGTGACCCAGTCGCCGTAGAAAATCGTCAGGGCGAGCAGCACGAAGATGAGTTCGATCATCCAGAACCGCACCACCACCTTGGTTTCGGTCCAACCCTCCAGTTCGAAATGATGGTGAATCGGCGCCATTTTGAATACACGTTTGTGGGTCATCTTGAAGTACCCGACCTGGATGACGTCGCTCATGGCTTCCATGACGTACAGTCCGCCCAGAACCACCGCCAGGAATTCGGTGTGCGTGGCGATGGACAGGGCTGCGAACAGACCGCCCAAGGCCAGGGAACCGGTATCACCCATGAAAATCGATGCGGGGTTCGAGTTGTACCACAGGAAGCCGAAGCAGGCGACGGCCGCGCATACGGCGATGACGGTCAGATCGAGAGGATCGGACACGGCATAGGAATATCCGCCATGGCTGCCGCCCTTGATGTGGTAGCTTTCCCAGAATGCGATGATGCCAAAACCAGTGAAGGCGATCATCGACGAACCTGCCGCCAGACCGTCAAGTCCATCCGTCAGATTCACTGCGTTGGTCCATGCGGTCATCAGGAAGTTCACCCAGATGACGAACAGGATGATGGCTACGGCACGGCCGGCGAAGTCGAAGTTGAAGAACGGCTGTTCGATGAAGCTGATGCCTGCCTGCGCACTGGGGAATCCCGATTTGGTGGGAATCAGCAGCGCAAGTACCGCGTAGATGGTGGCGAAGATGAACTGGCCGATGAACTTGCCGCCCACCGATAGGCCTTCGTTCTGCTTCTTACGCACCTTGGCGAAGTCGTCGATAAAGCCCAGCAGACCCATCGACAGCATGGCGAACAGTACGAGCGCCGCGGACCAGGAGGGCACGTCGCCCGAACGCAGGTATCGGTACAGTGCGGAGGATGCCCAACCGAGCAGAATCGCGAAGTTGATGACCACGCCGCCCAACGTGGGGGTGCCGCGCTTGACCAGATGCGACTGCGGCCCATCCTGGCGGATGTACTGGCCATAGTGCAGCTTGTGGACCAGCCGAATCAGCAGCGGGGTGCCGACTAAGGTGACGATGAGCGACACCAGCATTCCAATGATCAGAGCAATCACGTGCAGCTTCTCTTTCTTGTCGGTTTCTTGGGGTGGTTATCAGGTCAGTTCTTTGCCCAGCGTTCAGCCAAAGCGCTCAGGCCTGACGCGTGCGATCCCTTGAGCAGCACCACAGCGTCGGGATGGTTGCGAGCCAAGTCGATGACCAGCTGTTCGGCCGCATCGATGTCGTGTACGCAATCCACCGACGCGGATTGGCTCTGACGGGCACCGTCCGCCAGAGCCTGTGCCAGTGCATCGAGATGTTGGTCTTGGGCGGAACCGACCGCGATGATCGCGTCGATGCCCAATTCGTCCGCATACGTGCCGATCGAGGTGTGCAATGCCGTTTCATCGGCGCCGAGTTCCAGCATGGCACCCAGCAGCGCCACGCGGAACGGCTCCTTGCCGTCATTTGAGTTCCAGGCCTTCAACCCGTTCAGGCCGGCTTTCATGGAGTCGGGATTGGCGTTGAAGGAATCATCGATCAGCGTGAAGGAAGTCCCCTCGCGATTCACCGTGGACAATGCCATGCGATGAGGGCTGATGGTGTGCTGCGAGGCCAGAATCCGTGCCACCGTTTCGGGTGCCATACCGTAACGCATCGCCACGGTTGCGGCGGCCAACGCGTTCATCACATTGTGACGTCCAGGAATGCCCAGATGCACCGGCGTATGGTTGCCGTCCGCATCGACCAACGTGAATTCAGCATGATCGGACCGGTCGGCAGTGACATCAATGGCCCGCACCTCGGGCTCCTGCGACGATCCCAAGCCGAACCACAGCACGTCGCCGTTGGCCAGGCCGGCCATGGGAACCACGTGTTCGTCATCGGCGTTCAGTACCGCGGTGCCTCCGGGAAGCAATCCCTGCACGATTTCGCTTTTCGCCTGTGCGATGCGTTCGCGGGAGCCGAATTCTCCAAGGTGAGCGACGCCGACCTTCAATACGATTGCCGTGTTCGGCGGTGCGATACGGGTCAGTCGCGCGATTTCGCCGATATGGCTGGCACCCATCTCAGCCACGAAGAACCGGGTGTGCTCATCGACCCGCAACGCAGTGAGCGGCAGGCCGATCTCATTGTTGAACGATCCCACCGGAGCCACGGTCGGACCTACGGTGGCAAGCAGGGAGGAGAGCAGATCCTTGGTGGTGGTCTTGCCCACCGAACCGGTCAATCCGATGATGTCGAAGTCGCCGTCCAGCTCGCGGCGGCGAACGATGTTGTATCGGGCGAGTTCGCCAAGGGCGTCGACCGTGTCTTTCACTACGATCTGCGGAAGGCCATCGGACTTCACCTCATGGTCGACGATGGCCACCGTGGCTCCCTGTCCAGCGGTTTTCGCCACAAAGTCATGCCCATCGACACGCTCGCCTCGGATGGCCACAAACACCGATCCGGGGCCGGCCTGCCGCGAGTCGCTGACCGTATTGGTGGCTCGAGACTCGGAACCGGCGTCTCCGATCAATCGACCATCGACGGCCTTGGCGATCTCCTCCACGCTCATCGGAACCATGGTGTTTCAAACTCCTTTACGATTACGCTTCGTCCCGTATCCACGGACTTAATTGAGATTATTGGCCACATGCAGGGCACTGCGTATGTTGTTTTTCCTCACGCCGGCGGCCAGCACCATGGCGATGGCCAAGGACATGTGCCCGAGTCGGACGCGGTCATACATTGCCGGTGAATCCGCAGCCATTTCATCCGATTCGGGTGTCGACGAGGTCATGGACATGTCATGTTCCGCAACGAATGCGTAGCGTGTCTTCAATTCGTTCAAGCTTGCGCTTGCGTTGACATCCTCCGTGCCCAGTACATCCACGTTCACCGATTCCAACGCATGCTCGGCCAACGTGCGGTCATCCATGGCGATGATCACGGCCGCCACACCGTCTTCGGCGCACACGGACAGCGCGCGCTGCATATCGAGGATGCCCAGAGGATAGTTCAGGTTCATGGTACGTGTCATCGACGTGGACCCGGATGCGGTGATTACCGCCACCGGATTGCCCAGCATGTGCAGGAATTCAGAGAGCTGGGACACGCCTGCGTCGACGGCCTGCTCATCCGCACCGGTCACCGCGAACACCGCCATGGCATTGGACGGTCCGCCGGCCAGACCGCTGGCCAGATCGCCGAGTACGCGATCGTCGAAATCGCCGTAGAGCAACGGTATATCGGCATTGGCGATCTGCCCTTTGGACGCGCGTGGCAGCAACGCCGCATAGGCACCGGCCTGTGCGGCATGCAGTACATCGGGTTCCTGCTCATGCGTGCAGATGAACAGCGAGCCGGGAATCACGGTGTCCACGGCATCGCTGAGTGAGGTAATGGTGACATTGGTGGCGAAGGGTGGATCGACTTCAAAACCGTACCGTTCGACCAGCATTCCCAGGGTCACCCGCTGGGCGATGGATTCGCTCACTGCACTCATGGGCTATCGCCTTTCTCCCCTGATCCTTACCACGTGACTGGAATAGCATTTTTGCGTGGACTGGAGACAGGCACCTCGTATTTCTGCATAAGGAACTCACAAATCTGTGCGGAAACAGGGCCGGCCGTCAGACCGCCGAACACACCATTCGGATCCTTCATCACCACGGTGACCGCATAGCGCGGGTTGTCCGCGGGAATCACCACGGAATAATCGGAGATAATGGACGAGAGCGTGCCATCCGAGCCCTGCACCTCTGCGGTACCGGACTTGGCGGCCATGCGGTAACCATCGACCTTGACGAACTTGTTGTAGCCTTCCGCCACTGATTCCATCGCATTCATCATGTCCGATGCGACCTTTTCATCCACCACGCGGGTGGCTTCGCCCTTCTTGGTCTCAGTGGTCTTGCCATTGGCATCGGTGGTTGATTTGATGATCGACTGCTGCTGCTTGACACCCTTGTTCGCGATGGTGGCCACCACGTTGTTGAGCTGCAGGGCGTTGACGGTGTAGCCCTGACCAAACAGGATGGTGTTGCGCGTACGCAGATCCCACGCCGAAGGGTTGGTGAGCAGACCGCTCGATTCACCGGGCAGGTTCAGTCCGGTCGGTTGTCCGATGCCGAATTTGGTCAGGTACTCGTAGCGTTGCTCATCCGGATAGTTCTCCCCGGCCATAATCATGCCGACGTTCGATGAGTTCTGCAGAATGCCGGCGAGCGTCCAGCGCTCAGTGCCATGGTCGAATGAGTCCTTGTAGGTCTGGCCCTCCTGTGTGATGTGGTCCGGGACCGACAATTGATCGCTCATCTTATGCAGTCCCATCTGCAGATAGCCGGACATGGAGATGACCTTGCCCACCGAACCAGGCTCGAAGGTTTCGGACACGGCCCGAGACGGGCTCATCTTCGCCGCATCGGTACCAGCCTGTACTTCATCGCTATCGGCCAGTGCGAGAATCTCCCCGCTCTGGACATCCTGCACCACGGCGATCGCCCACGCTGCACCATACTTGGATTCGGCCTCCTTCAAGACCTTTTTGACATACCATTGCACATCACGGTCAATGGTCAGGGTGACATCGTCGCCATTTTTGGCCGCCACCGATTCGGTCATGGTGCCGGGAATCTCTTCGCCGCCATTACCACGCTGGTAGGTTTCATGGCCATCGGTTCCGGTAAGCGTCTTGTTCTCGACCTGCTCGATGCCGGCGACGCCATCGCCGTTGTCGTTCACGCCGCCAAGCAGCGCGCCCATGAGATCGCCATCCGCATACAGTCGTTCACTGCTCAGCTCACCCCAGACAATACCGCCCAGGTGCAACGCCTCGATGCTGCGCTTGACCTGCGGAGTCACATCTTTCTTCAGAATCACATACTGCCCGGTACCGGACAGATCAGCGCCCAGTTCCATGGCGTTCATATCCAGGACTTTGGCCAGCAGTCGGCCCACGGCCGCCGCTCCGGTAGCGCCCACGGGTTTGCCGTCAATTTCGTGGCAGTAATCACGGGTGTTGTCATTGCAAGTAATCGGCTCGAACTCCTGTGCAGCCTCCGGATTGGCGACGATAGTATAACGCTCCACGCTTTGAGCGAGCACGGAGCCGTTGGCGTCGAGGATACGCCCACGCTTGGCGCTCAACGTCACGGTCAGGGTGCGGTTAGCCGTGGCCGCTTGTGCGGTTTGACGGCCGCCGATGAGCTGGGTGGAGGCCAGCTGAATCACGCATGCCGACGCCACCAACGCCAATGCGGCGCCGATGGCGATGCATTTGAACGCGAAGGTCTTGACCTTGGCGAACTCTACGATGCGACGAATGGTGTTCACTGGGTTCCGCCTTTGTTGGACTGGTATCCGCTTAAGTCGATGGACACTGATCCCTGCTGCGGGACCATGCCCATGTCGCTGGCCTTGTCGGGCAGGTTCGCGACCAATTGATCGAGTTTGGCCTGATCGTCTTCGATATCTTGGGTAAGTCTGTTGATGTTGGTTTCGATCTGTGCCGCCTCAAACGAGTTCTGCACCATCTGGGTACGCAGCATCAGCGCGCCGAACAAGGTGCCGACGAGGAAGATCACTGCGATGGCCACGTGCACCAGCGGTGCGCTTCTTGTTCTGGTCCATTCGATGACCCGTCCGACGACATTGCCCTGCTCGTTTCCACGCGGGTTGGAGACCACCCGCAGCTCAGGTCGGGAGGAGGACTGATGCTTGGTGTGCGGTCGGTTCGAGGCTGGAGCCGCGTTCGATCGAATGCTACGTGCAGTTGCCATATGCTGTTATCCCCTCCTTGTACGAATTCGTGCCGTGTTTTTGGCTCTGCCCGGAGACGCGGAGCCTTGTATCTTGACGTCATTCAGGCCCTGCGCGGTTTGCGTAAAGCGTTTCCTCCATCGTGACGGAATCTCACGGCTGACTTCCACCGCCCGCAACCGCACCGAAGCCGATCTCGGGTTGGCTGCGATTTCATGTTCGTCGGCCTTGATGGCACCTCGCGTGAGATCCGTGAAAAACGGTTGGGCATCCGGCGGTACGACAGGCAGGCCAGCCGGAACATCCACTCGCAGCCCTTGTGCCATGAACGATTTGACGGTTTTGTCTTCGAGCGAATGATAGGACTCCACCACCAGTCGTCCCCCGACATGCAGTCGGTTCGCGGCCTGCGGCAATGTGGAGGCGAGCTTGTCCAATTCGCCGTTGACTTCAATGCGCAACGCCTGGAAGACGCGTTTGGCGGGATTGCCCGCCGGGCGGTGGGCTTGCGGCACCACTTCATCGACCAGACGGTTGAGCTGTGCGGTGGTGGTAAACGGCTCCTTGTCTCGACGCGCCACGATGGCGCGGGCGATCTGACGCGAGAAACGCTCTTCACCGTATTCCTTGAATATGCGGACCAGTTCCGCCGCATCATAGGTGGCAAGAATCCGTTCGGCCGTCAACGGCTGGCTGACGTCCATGCGCATATCCAGCGGCGCATCATGCGAATAGGAGAAGCCACGATCGGTTTCGTCGATCTGCAGGCTGGATAATCCCAGATCCATGAATACGGCGTCCACGCGTTCGATGTCTTGGTCCGCCAACACCTGATCGAGCTGATCGAAGGCGGCATGCACCGGAATGAATCGATCGGCGAGCCCCTCCCGTTCCATACGTTCGGTGGCCAGCCCCAGCGCTTCACTGTCACGGTCAATGCCGATGAGCCGAACCTGAGGCGCGGCCTTGAGGAAGGCGATGGAATGGCCGGCAAGGCCCAGGGTGCAATCCACTGCGATGGCGTTCTCATGTTCCAGGGCAGGTGCCATCAGGTTCACGCAATCGTCAAGCAATACCGGCAGATGAATATTCGCCACATCAACCATCAGAATTCCACCTCCGGCAACACATCGTCAGCAATATCGGAATATCCCTCTTCCTTCTCGGCGAGGTAGGACTCCCACGTGTCCTTATTCCACAGTTCGGCACGGGTGCCAACGCCGATCACCACGACGTCGGAACCCAGATTGGCGTAATCGCGCAGCATCTGCGGCACCAGCACGCGGCCCTGCTTGTCCGGCTGCTGGTCGACGGCACCGGAAAGGAACACACGCAGGTATTCGCGGGCGGCTTTGTTTCCCACCGACACACGCTGAATCTGCGAGGCGATACGTCGAAATTCGTCGAACGGCAGCAGGTACACGCACCGTTCCTGGCCTCGGGCCATGACCAGGCCCTGCCCCAGCTGGGAGCGGAATTTGGCCGGAAGCGCCATACGGCCCTTGGCATCGATCTTCGGCGTATATGTGCCGAGAAGCAATGGCGGCAGACCAGCCATGAGATCGGCCATAGTGGTGGAGCCTTGTGCGTTGGCATCAGCGTCGCGAATCGTCTGATCGGCAACCATGGCTCCACCTCCTTCATCGTTACGTGGGATACACTTCGGCCAACTGGCTCACCACTCTACCCCACGATTCCCCATTTCTCCCCACTCATGCACGATTTGCTCACCCTTTTAGGGCAATTACCGATGGATTGCGCGTGTCGGCCACGACTGTCGCATGAATGGACGCTCCGCACATCCAATCCACGTCGCGCACCCCACCGACCGAGCAGCATGGTGAATTCACGCTGAATTCACCTATTCCGGGTTGTCCGCATCACTGACGTAGGGGGTGTGCGGTAAATTTGAATGCCTTAAGTTTTTCTGCCCCACGGAAATGGAACGAAGAGAACAGCATGTCGAGTTACGCCTCCCAGCTGCATGAGGAGCAGCAGGCCGTCGATCGCGCCTATGGACGATTGGATGATCTGCGAGCCGAAATGTGGCAACGCCTGGACACCGTACGCGCCGCCGGCTCCCACGGATCCCCCACGCAACGCAGCGAACGAGACTCCTTTGCCACAATGTACGAAAATCGCCTCACGCAATTGCGCAGCGTTGAGGATCGGCTGGTGTTTGGCCGCCTCGATGCCAAGAACGGCGACCGTCATTACATCGGCCGCATCGGCCTGTCGAGCCCGGACCATGAGCCGATTCTGACCGACTGGCGTGCCGAAGCCGCACGTCCTTTCTATGAGGCGACCCCTTCCAATCACGGCGACATCGTGATGCGCAGGCATATCACCTTGAGTTTCCGCGAAGTCGTGGGCGTTGAGGATGAGGTGCTCGACGTGCATTCAGACCAGGTCGGCCAGGCGTCTTCCGCCGGCACATTGACCGGCGAGGGTGCGCTGCTGGCTTCGTTGAGCTCACGCCGCACCGGCAAGATGACCGATATCGTGGCCACCATTCAGGCCGAGCAGGACCGCATCATCCGCTCCGACATGAATCGCGCCGTGGTGGTGCAGGGCGGCCCCGGCACCGGCAAGACGGCCGTGGCGCTCCATCGCGCCGCCTACCTGCTGTACACGCACCGGCGCACGCTGGAACGTTCCGGCGTGCTGGTTGTTGGCCCCAGCTCGGCGTTCCTGCACTACATCGATCAGGTGCTACCTTCCTTGGGCGAGACCGGCGTGGTCTCACGCACCATCAGCGATCTGATTCCCGGCATCACCGCCACGGCGGTCGACTCCCCTTATGCAGCCAAGCTCAAGGGCGATCGACGCATGACCTCCGTAGTGGCCAATGCCATCGCCGCACGCGTGCGTGTTCCCGCTGCTCTGCCGACAGTAACCATTAGCGGCATTCAGGTACCAATGCTGGCCACTGATATCGAGCAGGCGCAGGCGGACGCGAAGCGCACCCGACAACCTCATAACAAGGCCCGCGAGACTTTTATCCGTTCGATGCTGACCAGCATGCAGAACCGTTATGCCGAACAGCTTGATTACACGCCGGATCAGGCGGAGCTGAACCGCGCGATGTCGCTGCTACGTATGAACGAGCAGGTTCGCAAGACCCTGAACCTGTGCTGGCTGCCGATGACCGCCCCATGGCTCATCGATCAGCTGTTCGCCCATCCCGAACGTCTGAAGTCTCTGGCTGGTTGGCTGACCGACAACGACATCGCGGCACTTGCCCGTCCCAAAGGCTCCCCATTGACCCGCTCCGATATTCCGCTGCTCGACGAAGCAATGGATATGCTGGGCCCCGATCCCAAGGCGGTGGCCCGCCAGTCCGCCGCCGACGCACGTCGTGCCGCCGAAGAGCAGTATGCCAAAGACACTCTGGCCGCGACCGGTCTGGGTGGAGGCATCGTCTCCAGTCAGATGCTGCTCGACCAGATGAACGGGGACGACGCTGAGCTGACCGCGCAGCGGGCCGCGGCCGACCGTGAATGGACCTACGGGCACATCGTGGTCGATGAAGCGCAGGAATTGACCGACATGGACTGGCGTATGTTGATCCGCCGTTGCCCCTCCCGCTCGTTCACCATCGTGGGCGATGTGGCGCAGACTTCGGCGCTGGGTGGCACCCGACGCTGGAGCAAATCGATGAACCGCCTGTTCGGCGAAAGCCACTGGGATTTGAACGAGTTGACCATCAACTACCGTAATCCTCAGGAAGTTTCCGAACTTGCCTCACGATTTGCCGAGGAGGAAGGCCTCTACATCTCCACGGTCAATGCGGTGCGCACCATCCCCGATTCGGTGTCCCGTAATGTGGTGCCCGACATGTCGTCCTTGCTGGAAACGACGGCCGAGCAGGCGGCGCAGCTTGCCGAACAATTCGTTTCGGCAGACGGCACCGGCCGCATCGCCGTCATCTGTCCGGATAATCTCATCGCCCCGGTGCGCGATGCCGTGCGCCGCAAACTGGCTGTCATTCTTGACCCGGCCGAATACGCAAGGCTCATCGAGCAGCCCGAATGGGATGAGCAAATCAGCGTCTGCGGCACTGAAACGGTCAAGGGTCTGGAGTTCGATGCCGTCGTGGTGGTCGAGCCCGGTCTCATCGAGGATGACGCGCCGAGCCGCCTGGTCGCCGCCTCGGACCTGTACGTGGCAATGACCAGGCCGACCCAGAAACTGGTTATAGTTCGGACAAAAGCGGACGAAAAGTCCCTGAACATCTAAGGTATGAAGCATGCCCAAAGCACTGTTATTGGAAAACATTCACCCCGATGCGGCCAAATCGCTGCGTGATCACGGTTTCGAAGTCGAGACCATGAAAGGAGCCCTGAGCGAGGACGAACTCATCGATGCGCTGGATGGCGTGGACTTGGTGGGCGTACGCTCCAAGACCAACGTTACAGCCCGCGTGCTGGATGCGCGTCCTACGCTAAGCGCCATCGGCTGCTTCTGCATCGGCACCAATCAGGTCGATCTGGCACATGCCGGCAAGCGTGGCATCGCCGTGTTCAACGCTCCCTACTCCAACACCCGTTCCGTGGTGGAATTGGTGATCTGCGACATCATCTGCTTGATGCGCCGCATTCCCGCACACACGCATCACATCAAGCATGGCCTGTGGGACAAGTCCGCTTCCGGCTCGCATGAAGTGCGAGGCAAGACCCTCGGCATCATCGGCTACGGCAACATCGGCTCCCAGCTGTCGGTACTGGCCGAGGCCCTCGGCATGCGCGTGGTGTTCTACGACATTGAGGAGAAACTGGCACTGGGCAACGCCTACCGTTGCGACACCCTCAACGAACTGCTGGAACAGTCCGATGCCGTGACCCTGCACGTGGATGGCCGCAAGTCGAACACCGGATTCTTCGGCGAAGACCAATTCGCCCACATGAAGCAGGACGCGATTTTCATTAACCTTTCGCGCGGTTTCGTCGCCGATCTGGGAGCTCTGAAGCAGCACCTCGATTCCGGCCATCTGTCTGGCGCGGCGGTCGACGTGTTCCCCGTTGAACCGAAGAAGAGCGGAGATCCGTTCGAGACCTCACTGGCCAATGAAGACAATATGATTCTGACTCCTCATATTGGCGGCTCCACCTTGGAAGCTCAGGAATCCATCGGCCATTTCGTCTCTCAGCGTCTTGAGGATTACTGGTTCAAGGGTTCTACCTCCTTGTCCGTGAACCTACCGCAGATCAACCTCGGTGAGTGCAAGGGTGTGTGCCGTATCGCCCATCTGCACGACAATCTTCCTGGTGTGCTGGCTCATGTCAATCATGTGCTCGGCGAGGAGAACATCAACGTTTCCTTCCAGTCGCTGGCAACCGAAGGCGAACTTGGCTATGTGGTCACCGACGTGGCTCAGAAGCCCAGCGCCGCCACGCTTGAAGCACTGCGCAACATCGAAGGCACCATTCGCATGCGTGTCATCAGCTGACGCAGCTCATCCTCGATTGATATGAAAGAGACCCGTCATCATGACGGGTCTCTTTCATAAGTGCTGGGCTTCATGATTGGCTCGCACCATGGTTTGCGAATCACTCGCATATCACGGTGCATGGCATTCGCATATTATTCACGCAAACCATCAATGGCGCTTTGGAAATCCTCCAGACCTGCAAAGTTCTGGTACACACTCGCGAATCGAAGGTACGCCACCACATCCAAGTCACGCAACGGTTTCAGGATGGCTTTGCCCACTTCATCTGAGGTGACTTCGGCAAGGCCTCGGGAGCGAAGATCCTCTTCGACTTTCTGTCCCAGCAGCTTCAGATCCTCTTCTCTGACCGGCCGCCCCTGACAAGCTTTGCGTACGCCGGAAATCACTTTGTCTCTACTGAATGGCTCCACGCCACCCGAACGTTTAGTGACCAGCAGCATACTGGTTTCCACCGTGGTAAAACGCTTGCTGCATTTCGGGCATACGCGACGCCGACGGATGGAATGACCGTCATCGCTAATGCGCGTATCAATGACTTTGGTGTCGGGGTTCTGGCAAAAAGGACAATGCATGCTCCCCAGAATAACGTGTACGGGCGGAAAAACCATGCCGCTCGGGTTTCATTTACTCAACCGGAACAATAATGCGCTGCCCGGCCTGCAATGATCCGGACTCAAGATTGTTCAACGCAATCAGCTCATCCACCGTTTCCGATACATCATGACCAGCAGGCGTGATAGCCGAAGCATATGACCAGAGCGTATCCCCCGGCCGCACGATATAACCGGTCACCTGCGTGGCCCCCGTATCCGATTGGGCCCGCTGAGCGGTAAGCGCGCCGAAACCACACCAGGCCAGCGCCAAGGCGACCATCACTGCGATAATCTTCCCACGCACATTCCGGTGGAACGTTCCAGCATGCTGCATAGCTACACGTGCGCTACGGGCCGGGGCCATCACCATTGAACCAGTCATCACGACCACCTCTCTCGAACAGATGTTCTATCGAACAACTGTTCTTATAATGGCACAAACGTTCGACACGGTCAAGTCGAAACTCGAACAGATGTTTGATTTCACACGAACAACACGTTATGCTGGTGACGTAACGAAAGGAGCCCTGACGTGAGCACCATTCCCTTCTCCCCCAAGCAGAAGCCGGACGAGTCCACCCTGACCGACCGCCAGCGCAAAGTGTTGGACGCCATTCGCACGCATATCGACGAACAAGGCTTCGCCCCCTCTTTCCGGGAAATCGGAAATGCCGCCGGGCTCAAAAGTCCGTCTTCGGTCAAGCATCAGCTACAAGTTTTGGAAGACAAGGGCTTCATCCGCATGAACGCGAACAAGGGTCGAGCCATCGAGGTGGTGGCAGGATCCGCCCCGAATGCCGAAAAGCCCTCCCAAGCCAGCGAAGAGGCAACCAGCACCAGTAATGTGGCGGAGATATACCAATTCCCCGCCGAAGCCATTGCCGAATCACACGATGTGCCGCTCGTTGGCCGTATTGCCGCCGGCGTGCCAATTACCGCCGAACAGCATGTGGACGACGTCATGCGTCTGCCGGAACGGCTGACCGGCTCCGGCACCCTGTTCATGCTGGAAGTCCACGGCGATTCCATGGTGGATGCCGCTATCTGCGATGGCGACTATGTGGTGGTGCGCGAACAGAATTCCGCCGTCAACGGAGATATCGTCGCCGCTCTGCTGGATGACGAGGCCACGGTGAAGACCTTCCGCAAGGAAAACGGCCATGTCTGGCTGATGCCGCACAACCCCGCATACTCGCCCATCGACGGCACACATGCCACGATTATGGGCAAGGTGGTCACCGTGCTGCGCAAATTGTAGCCTGTTCGCCACCAGCTGATCAGCGTGCACCGAATCGCGCCGGTCGTGCTATAGTCACGCACAGCTTACGGAACCCCGGCCTCGCGCCGGGGTTTCGTCGTATTCAGACCATATCGCAAATGGTATTGAGAAGCGGTTTCAACTCGATAGAGCGAAGGAGTACATATGGCTCATACCCATGCACCCGCACCATCCACATCCATAAACCCTGCCGCGCACCAGCGTAGGCTGATTGCCACGTTGACCGTAACCGGTTCGGTCTTCCTCATCGAAATGGTGTCGGCTGTCTTAACCGGCTCATTGGCCCTGCTGGTGGATGCCGGTCATATGCTCACCGACATGTCCGTGCTGGCGGCATCCACAATCACCGCCATACTGATGCGCCGCAAGCCCAGCAACACTCGTACTTGGGGCTGGGCCAGGCTTGAGGTGCTCACCGCTGCCGCAGGTGCCGTGGTGCTGCTCGTCGTTGGCATCTATGCGTTGATGGAGGCCGGCATGCGTCTGTTCGGCGGTTCCAAAGCGGAAATCGACGATATCGGCTTGCTGCTGTTCGTGGGCATTCTGGGTCTTGCCGCAAATATCATCTCGATTTTCATCCTTGCCTCGCAGCGCGAAGACAACATGAATATGAAGGCCGCGTTCCTCGAGGTGATGAATGACGCACTTGGCTCGGTGGCCGTGGTGGCCTCTGCCCTGGTAATGATCTCCACCGGATGGAATGGCTTCGACGCCGTGGCCGGTGCCGTCATCGCACTGATGATGATTCCGCGCGCCATCAAGTTGCTGCACAACGCGGTCAAGGTGCTGCTGGAGGAAACACCGGATGGACTTGACCTCGATAAGGTACGCGAACATCTGGAAGACGTGCCGCATGTGCTTGCCGTGCATGACCTCCACGCCAGCACGGTGTCCACCGGCATGCCGATTCTGATGGCCCACGTGGTAGTTGACAAAGACCTCACCATGGAAGATGCCGCCACAATCCTCACCCAACTGCAGGATTGCCTGCGCGAGCACTTCCCGGTCTCGGTCCCCCACACCACCTTCCAGCTCGAGCCCGAGGGCTATAGCTCCCCCTCCTCCAACGAACTCCACGAATAAAAAATGCTCCCAATGGGAGCATTCGGCAGGGTATAAAAAATCGCTGTATGTGTGCGATTTTCGTGCCGCACAAGTTGAAGGCCTACAAAGGTAGGTCGAGTCTTGTGCGGTGCGAAAGGCGCTCCGTACAGCGATTTTTTATCAGAAGCCGAACTGGGCGGCGGTTTCCTTCAGCGTCTCGGCAGAGCGCTTCAGAGCGGCGAGCTCCTTGTCGGAGACCGGGGTGTTGATGGTGTTGTTGACGCCCTGACGGTTGAGGAGGGTCGGCACGGACATGCAGATGTCGGAGATGCCGTGGAAGTCCTTGAGCATGGAGCTCACGGGCAGGATGCGGTTGGTGTCGTGCAGGACGGCTTCGATGATGTCGACGCCGGACATGCCGATGGCGTAGTTGGTGGCACCCTTACCGTTGATGATCTTGTAAGCGGCGTTCTTGACTTCCTGGTGGATCTCCTCGCGCTTGTCGGCGTCGAGCGGATCGTGGCCGGGCAGCGGGGTCCAGTCGCACATGGGGACGCCACCGATGGTGGCGGACTCCCACAGCGGGACTTCGGAGTCGCCGTGCTCACCGGCGATGTAAGCGTGCACGTTCTTGACGTTGACGCCGGTCTGCTGGGCAATCAGGAAGCGCAGACGAGCGGAGTCCAGGTTGGTGCCGGAACCGAAGATCTGGTTCTCGGGCAGACCGGTGAGCTTCTGAGCCACGTGGGTAGCGATGTCGACCGGGTTGGTGATGAGCATGTAGATGGCGTTCGGAGCCACCTTGACCAGGTTCGGCATGATGGCCTTGAGGATGTTGACGGTAGCGCCAACGAGCTCAAGACGAGACTGACCCGGCTTCTGACGCGGACCAGCGGTGATGACGACCATGTCGGCGTCGCGGCAGATCTCAGGATCGTCGGAACCGTCGATGGACACGGTCGGGTAGAAGCTGGAGCCATGCTGCATGTCGAGCACTTCGGCTTCCACGCGCTCCTTGGCGATGTCTTCAAGCACGATCTCGCGAGCGATGCCACGCTGGGCAGCGGCGAAGGCGAGGGTGGAGCCAACGGCACCGGCACCAATAACAGCAAGCTTCGTGGGCTTAACGGTAGTTTCCGCCATGATGGATGAACCTCTCTTCAAAGGCGGTCTGCTGATGAATGGCAGGCCTTGTAACTAACGTCTTCACTCTATAAACCCGCTAAGACGTTTTGCTACCGGCACACCACCCTGTTTGACAACCGTATGGTAATGTTTTCAACGGTTGTTAGCGCTCACGAATATACTGTGATGTTTATCACGTTAGTCAATGGACTGTTCGACCACCTGAGCGGCAAGATGGGCATCAACGTCCGCTTCAAGCTGTATGCCATCATCGCGGTACTCCACCTTGTCTACCTTGCCGTATTCGCGTACACGAGAGATCAGGGAGCCAGCGGTATACGGCAGCAGAGCGTTGACATGCACATGCGGGACCGGCAGCAGACTTTCGACCGCGGTACGCAGCTCGTCCAATCCCTCACCGGTATAGGCGGAGACGATGAACGCATCTGGCTGCAGCGCGGCGAGTCGTTCACGAGTCGCCTCGTCCGCCTGATCGGCCTTGTTGAATACGAGAATACGCGGAATCGAGGCCGTGCCTTCGATGTCCGCCAACACGTCATTGACCGCGTCGACCTGAGAGAACGGGTCAGGGTGGGAGCCATCGACCACATGCAGGATCACGTCGGCCTCGGCCACCTCTTCCAGGGTGGATTTGAACGCCTCGACCAGCTGGGTGGGCAGGCGGCGCACGAAGCCGACCGTGTCCACGTAGGCGTAAGCGCGTCCGTCGCGGGTTTTGGCGCGGCGCACGGCCGTGTCCAATGTGGCGAACAGCGCGTTTTCCACCAGTTCGGCCGAACCGGTCAGACGGTTGGTCAACGAGGATTTGCCGGCGTTCGTGTAGCCGACCACGGCCACTGTGGGCAGGCCGAAGCGACGGCGTGAACCGCGCTTGACCTCACGTGCCGGGGCCATCTCACGAATCTGACGGCGCAGTCTGGCGATACGCGTGCGAATTACACGACGGTCCATTTCGATTTTGGTCTCGCCCGGGCCTCGCGATCCGATGCCCGCATCCGCGCCGGCCGCGCGACCGCCGGCCTGACGGGACAGCGAACCACCCCAACCACGCAGTCGGGGCAGCATGTATTCGAGCTGCGCCAACTCCACCTGCGCCTTACCTTCACGCGAGGTGGCGTGCTGGGCGAAGATGTCCAGAATCACCGCGGTGCGATCCACCACCTTGACTTTGGCGGCGTCCTCCAATGCACGGCGCTGTGACGGCGGCAGGTCGTCGTCCACGATAATCGTATCGGCTTCCTCACGCGCCACGATGCCGGCAATCTCCTTGGCTTTGCCGGAACCAACGTACGTGGCTGCATCCGGCTTGGAGCGATGCTGCAGCAAACCATCGCATACCACCGCACCGGCGGTTTCGGCGAGCGCCGCCAACTCTCTCAATGATTCCTCGGCCTTGGCTTGCGTGGTGACGGCGGACGACCAGACGCCGACGAGCACCACACGTTCCAGACGCACCTTGCGGTATTCGACTTCGGTGACGTCCTGCAGCTCGCCGAGACCGGCGACATGCTTGAGCTCGTTGCGGGCCTCGCGCTCCTCCCATTCCTGGTTGGCGTCCTCATGCCAGCCGGTCGCGCGCTGGCTGTCGTCGAGCAACACTTCGGACTGCTCGGCCAGCACACCTTCAGGGGTAACGTCGTTGTTGCCGCGGTTGATGTCGGTGTACTGGGTGTTGTCGGTCAAGTGCGCCTCGTTTGGTTGGAATGGTTCACGATTCTTCTATGGTCCTTTATTATCATCACATGAGGTGACATGCTGGCATAGATCGGCACGTACCGGCATAGGCCGGCTGATACAGGTCGGCATACGAGAGCGGCGAATCCCGCAGAAATGGAGCGACCATGGCAGAACAGTATTTCTCTGCGGAACCCGCATCGAAGGATGTGCGCCGCACATTGAACGTAACGTTGCGCGGCCATGAGGCGACCGCTCAGGTGTCGAACGGCGTGTTCTCCGGCTCGCGCGTGGACCTCGGTACGTCGGTATTGCTGAAGCATGCGCCCGAGCCGCCGCTTACCGGCGATTTTCTGGATTTGGGCTGCGGCTGGGGCCCTATCGCCCTGACATTGGCGTTTGAGTCGCCCGAAGCGAACGTGTGGGCGGTGGATGTCAACGAGCGCGCGGTGGACCTGACCCATGCCAACGCACAGGCGAACGGCCACACGAACATTCATACGGCTCAGGTGGACGAGTCCAGCACTCCCCTGCCTGCCGAGAACCAGCCGGCGTTCTGCGAGACGGTGCCGAGCGACCTCACGTTTGATGTGATTTGGTCGAACCCACCGATCCGAGTCGGCAAGGAAGCGCTGCATACATTGCTTATGGCTTGGCTGCCGAAGCTCAAGGTGGGCGGTGCCGCCTATCTCGTAGTGCAGAAGAATCTCGGTTCCGATTCGCTGATCCCCTGGCTGGACGATGCGCTCGGCGAGGGGTTCACTGCGAGCAAATACGCGAGCTCCAAGGGCTTCCGTATCATTGAAGTTCGTCATGAAATATGAGTATCCCGCAGAACTTCCCGTATCTGCCGCGCGTGATGAGATAGCCAGCGCGGTCAAACGTTCCCAAGTCGTTATTGTGTCCGGCCAGACCGGTTCGGGCAAAACCACACAGCTGCCGAAAATCCTGCTTGAGCTTGGCCGTGGCACGCACGGCAAGCAGATCGTGCACACCCAGCCTCGCCGTATCGCCGCACGCACGGTGGCCGAACGTATCGCCTCGGAGATGGGCGTGAAGCTCGGTGACGAGGTCGGCTATCAGGTGCGTTTCACCGACGAAAGCTCGCCCGGCACACGATTGAGGGTCGTGACCGACGGTATTCTGCTCGCCCAGATCCAGCGCGATCCGAAACTCACCCGATACGATACGATCATCATCGACGAGGCGCATGAGCGCAGTCTTAACATCGACTTTCTGCTCGGCTATCTGACGGCACTGCTGCCTCAGCGCCGCGATCTGAAGCTCATCATTACCTCCGCGACCATCGATTCGGTCAAGTTCCAGGAGCATTTCGAGCACGCCTTGCATGAGAAGGTGCCGGTAATCGAGGTTTCCGGCCGCACCTTCCCCGTGCAGGTGGTCTACGAGCCGCTTGGCACCGCGCCCGCGTTGATGCGCGAAGTGCCGGGATTCGCGGTGGGCGCCCGCCCCGGCGACGCCGATTACGACGAGCTGGCCAGCGCCATCGCGGAATCCGATTCCGACCGGCCCCGCGGCCGGTCCGGTGCCTCCTATGCCGATGACGGCATCACCGATATGCCTACCGCCGTGGCTCGAGCCTGCGCCGAGCTGGTGATTCACTCCTCCCACGAGCGCGGTCCCCGCGATATTCTGGTCTTCGCCTCCGGCGAGCGCGACATCCACGAGTTCGAGGCCGCACTGCGGCATCATTACGGCCCGCGCGCCGACGACATGCGCCGGCCGGATGCCATCGAGATCATGCCGCTGTTCGCGCGACTGTCCGCCGCCGACCAGCATAAGGTGTTTGAATCGCACCTTCACCAGCGCATCGTCATTGCCACCAATGTGGCTGAGACCTCGCTGACCGTGCCCGGTATCCGGTATGTGGTGGACCCCGGTTCCGCCCGTATCTCCCGGTATTCGAAGACCGCAAAGGTTCAGCGTCTGCCGATCGAGCCGATCAGCCAGGCCAGTGCCGACCAGAGGTCCGGCCGATGCGGCCGTGTGGCCGACGGCATCGCGATCCGCCTGTATTCGCGTGAGGATTACGAGACCCGTCCGCGCTTCACCGAGCCGGAAATCCTGCGTACCTCGCTGGGTGCCGTGGTACTCCACATGCTGTCGGTGGGCGTGGCCCGCACGGCCGAGGACGTCACGAACTTCGGGTTCATCGATCCGCCGGATATGAAGGCCGTGTCGGACGGTTTCAATGAGCTCACCGAGCTCAAGGCCATCGGCCGCAAGCGCGGCGAGGTGACGCTCACCCATACCGGTCGTCAGCTGGCGCGCATCCCCATCGACGTGCGTCTGGGACGTATGGTTATCGAGGCCGCGAAAACCGGTTCGCCGAATCTTCTGGCCCAGGTGCTCGTGGTCGTGGCGTTCCTGAGCTTGCAGGACCCACGTGAACGCCCGGACGACAAGCGTGAGGATGCCGACCGCATCCACAACCGGTATGCGGATGAGACCTCCGACTTCCTGACGGCCCTGAATATCTGGGACCGCGTGTTCCAAGCAGACGGCGACCCGAGCAACAACGCGCTGCGCCGTATCTGCAAAACCGAGTATTTCAGCTGGCTGAGGATGCGCCAGTGGAAAGATCTCGTCTCCCAACTACGCCAGATGTGCAAGGAGCTGAAGTTCAAGGTCGGCGACCCGCTGCCCGCCTCCCGCCCAGGCTTGGAGATCCGCCAGCTGCCGTTGAATCAGCAGGCCGCGCATTCGCTGTGCTGCGCGTGGGATGCGGACGGCATCCACAAGTCGATGCTCGCCGGATTGCTGTCGATGATGGGCATGCAGGTGGTGCGCGAGCCCAAGGCCTCCGATTTCGCGGGGCTGACCGGTTCGGCGCGCGCCCGTGCGATGAAACGCGCCCAGAAGCAGTCGAAGAACGATTATCAGGGCGCACGCGGCACCCGTTTCGCCCTGTTCCCCGCTTCCGCCGTGGCCAAGAAGACCCCGTCATGGGTGATGAGCACCGAACTGGTGGAAACCTCTCGCCTGTGGGCCCGCTATTCGGCGGCCATCGACCCCGCGTGGGCCGAACCGTTGGCCGGCCAATTGACCCGCACCACGTATGCGGAGCCGCACTGGTCGGGTTCGCGTGGCTCGGCTGTGGCCACCGCGCGCGTGCTGCTGTATGGTCTGCCGATCGTACAGGACCGTGCCGTGCAGTGGGGACGCATCAATCCACTTGAGGCGCGCGACTTCCTGATTCGCCAGGGTCTGGTCGAGGGCGATATTCAGCAGCGTTTCAGTTACGACGACTTCGTGGGCAAAAACCGCGACATTCTCGAGGATGCCGCCGATGATGCGAGCCGCACCCGCCAGCTGGCGGATACCGTGTCCGACGAGGATCTGTTCGACTTCTACAACGCGGTCATTCCCAACGATGTGACCAGCGTGGCCGATCTGGCGAAATGGTGGAAGTCCGAGCATGACCGTCAGCCGAATCTGCTTGATTTCGACCCGGCCAAGGTGGAGCGTCTGGCATCCAGCGATTCGGTGAGTCTGGACGATTACCCCGACCATTGGCATACGACCGGATCGGACGGCCAACCCATCGACCTGCGTCTGAGCTACGTGTACGATCCGGCCGACCCGGCCGACGGCGTCACCGTGCATGTGCCGTTGAAGGCGCTCTCGCGTATCACGCCCGACCAGTTCACATGGAATGTGCCGGGTCTGTTGGATGAGCTGATCCTGTCGATGATCAAGGCGCTGCCCAAGCAGCTGCGCGTCCAGTTCGTGCCGGCCCCGGATGCCGCGCGTGCGATTCGTGACTGGATCGACGAGCATTACCCGGATCTGCCGGGCTCGGGCTCGCAGCAGAAGCCGAATCTGCCGCCGGTGGATGAGGATGGCACGACCGTTGGCTGGCCCGATCTGGCACATGTGTTCACCAAGGCGGCCATCGCCACCAAGGGTGCGCAGATTCATCCCGAAGTGTTGGGGCCGGAACTGGTCGAGCGTCTTTCCCCGTATCTCAGAGTCACGTTCTCGGTGGAGCAGCAACTGCCGGCCGGCAAGCACCCTCGTGGACGCCGGCATGCGCGCGGCCCCATCAAGGTGCTGGGTGTGTCCAAGGATCTGAAGGCGCTGCAACGCAAGTTCGCCGCGCAGGCGGAGGCGTCGGCCCGTCAAATGGTCAAGAAGCAGGCCGATCAGGCTGGAGAACAGGGCAAGCTGGTCAGTCAGGCGAACCTGTTGCATAAGGCGGGTGCCACCACCGAGTCCCGGGCCACGATGCTCTGGCGTGGCGCATTGGATGCGTTGCGATTGCCGGCCGAACGCATCTCGTCGCGCTGGCTGGGTACCGAGGCGTTGATGCTGGCTTCTGCTCCGTACAAGTCCACCAAGGATCTGGTCGAAGACCTGCAGCTGGCCACGGTCAAACGGCTGATGCCGAATGTCGACAGGCTCTCGGACGATGAGGCGTTAGCCAATGCGGTGCTCGATGTGCGCGAAGTGTACGAGGACACCGTCTATCAGGTGGCGCATGACGTGATCGCCGTGCTCAAGGCTTATGCCGAGGTCGACAAGGCCACTGGCGGCAAGGCTGATCTGCCGATGCTTTCGGTGTTGCAGTCGATTCGCGACCATATCGCCACGCTCGTCTACCCCGGATTCATCGGGCGCACTCCCCCGGATGCGCTGAAGTCGTTGAGCCGATATTTGAGAGCCGATCTGAGCCGACTCAATAAGGCGAAAACCGATAAGAACCGTGATGTCAAGTGGGCTTGGCAGGCCGACGAGGCCCGTCAGGTGGTTGATAAGGCGTTGGCCCGTGCCAAGGCGGAGCCGGCCGGCCCGAAGCATGAGGCATTGATGAAGCAGGCCGAACAGGCCCGTTGGATGCTTGAAGAGTTCTACGTGTCCCTATGGGCGCAGGAGCTTGGCACCAAGGGGCCGGCTTCGCTCAACCGTATCAAGAAAGCGCTGGCGTGACCGGACGGCAAACAAGTCGCCAGGCCACGCGCCAGCGCACGCGCAAGCCGTCATCACAGCGTGGGCAAGTGCGCGGACGCCTCGGCAATCGGAACAGGAAACGCAATCGTAGGCACGGTCCGATCAATGCTCTGAAGCGTTCCTGGCGTAAGGCGAACTGGCCGACCCGTATCAAGATGGTGCTGATTCCCACGGTGGCGGTGGTCGTTGTCGTAGCGCTGGTGGCCGGGCTGGTTCGTTTCACAAACTGGCGGGCACAGGTTCGCGCAGCCGAGGCGGCACAGCTGGAACTGACGCGAACATACGATTTCAATCCGGGCAATATTATTTCGGATGGTCAGTTCTTCAACGGTTCGGCGATGAGTCAGGCCGAAGTCCAATCGTTTTTGGACACACAAGGTGGCTCGCTGGCCGCGATGACCTTCGACACATCGAACGAGTCAGGCGAAGGCCTGTGCGCGGACTATACAGGCACCAAAGGCGAGTCGGCGGCGGCAATCATCGACCAGTCGGCCCGCGCCTGCAAGGTGAGCCAGAAAGTGCTGCTCACCGTGATGCAGAAGGAGCAGCATCTGGTCACTGCCGTCGATCCCAGCGACTATCAGCTTATGGCGGCGATGGGGTTGAACTGTCCGGATACCGCCGACTGCGATCCCGCCTATGCCGGATTCTTTCGGCAGGTGTATGGCGCGGCCAAGCGGTACCGTTACTATCTCGAGCACGAGGAACAGTACGGGTATACGGCGCACAATCTCAACTACATCCAATATCATCCGAACGCGGCATGCGGCGGCGCACAAGTGTATATCGAGAACAAGGCGACCGCCCTGCTCTACATCTATACGCCCTACCAGCCGAACATCGCCGCACTGGCCGCTGGCAACGGTACCGGCGATTCCTGCTCCAGTTATGGCAACCGCAACTTCGCGCTTATCTACACCAGCTGGTTCGGTTCGCCGCGAAGCTGATAACGGCAGCTGACCGGTCTTGTCCGATTGGACTCGGCCAACACTGTCAGCGTTCGACGTATGGACGCAGCAGGGTCGTGGCGCCAACCGCCAGCAGCGAGGCGAAAGCCAGCAGACACAGGCAGACGGCCTGCACGCAGTAGATCGGTCGAATGTGGGTCAATGGTTCCACGCCATGACCTTTGTCGGCCAGCTTGCCGCCGTACAGGTTGCTCCACAGGCAGGCGAGCCGTAAATCACCAAGCCGATGCTGATATAGCGTTCGGGCACGCCGATTTCGTCGCGCATGATCGGCGAAAGATACGTGTAGAAGACATAGGAGGCGGCTGCGCCGAAGACCACATCCGCCACGCCGAGCTGGATGCGGCGGTCGAAGAACAGGCGGAATTGCCTCAGGAAACCGATCTTCGCCGGATGCGAGTTGCGTGGCAGAGACACTGCCATCGATGCCATCAGCACGGCGGTGAGCACCGAGACCAAGGCAAAGGTGACACGCCAACCAAAGGTATCGGCCACCCAAGTGCCGGCCGGTACGCGCGGTGTTCGCAGGTGCGTTCGTCATGGGTGCTCTCTTGAGTGCTCTCTTGAGTGCTCTCGCTCGTACTACAAGCTGATTCGTCGGTTACGTCAATCGTTTTTTCGTATCAACTCAGCGATAACACTTTTCCCGCCTCTGCCCGCTACCCACCACCACGACACGCCATAGAAAACCCCGCCGATGACCAATCATCGACGGGGTTCGGCACATGTGCAACGCTTGCGATTACAGCTTCGGCAGATACTTCTTCAGCTCGTAAGGCGTGACCTGCTGGTTGTACTCCTCCCATTCCTGGTGCTTGTTGTCCAGGAAGTAGCCGAAGGCGTGTTCGCCGAGCACGTCGGCCACGAAATCGGATTTCTCCATGATCTTCAGCGCCTCGTCCAGCGAGCGCGGCAGCGGCTGAATGCCCATAGCCTGACGTTCGCCGTCGGTGAGCTCCCACACGTCATCACTGGTGGGTTCGCCCAGCTGCATCTGCTTATCGATGCCGTCGAGACCGGCGGCCAGCAGCACCGAGTAGGCAAGGTATGGGTTGGCCACCGGGTCGAGCGCACGGAACTCCATGCGCGCGGAGTTGCCCTTGCCCGGCTTGTACTGCGGGATACGCAGCAGCGCGGAACGGTTGTTGTGGCCCCAGCAGATGTAGCTTGGTGCCTCGTTACCGCCCCACAGGCGCTTGTACGAGTTGACGTACTGGTCGGTGACCGCGCAGATTTCGGCCGCATGGTACAGGATGCCGGCGGCGAACTGGCGGGCGGTCAGGGACATGTTGAACTCCTGACCGGCCTCGTAGAAGGCGTTGGAATCGCCTTCGAACAGGCTCAGGTGCGTGTGCATGCCGGAACCGGGCGCGTCGGCCAGGGGCTTGGGCATGAAGCTGGCGTGAATGCCACGCTCCAAGGAAATCTCCTTGACCACCGTACGGAATGTCATGATGTTGTCGGCCATGGTGAGCGCGTCCGCGTATCGCAGATCGATCTCGTTCTGGCCTGGCCCCGCCTCATGGTGCGAGTATTCCACCGAGATGCCCATTTGCTCGAGCATGTTCACGGTGGCACGGCGGAAGTCCATGCCTGGGCTGCGCGGCACGTGGTCGAAGTAGCCGCCCTCGTCGATCGGGGTCGGGGCCTTGGACCAGTCGTCCTGGCTTTCGAACAGGTAGAACTCGATTTCCGGATGCACGTAGAACGTGAAGCCCTTGTCCTTGGCTTTGGCGAGCGTGCGCTTCAACACGTGACGTGGATCGCCGAGCGAAGGCTCGCCGTCCGGGGTCAGAATGTCGCAGAACATGCGGGCGGTACCTTGCGGGCCACCGCGCCACGGCAGGATCTGGAACGTCGAGGGATCGGGTTGAACGATCATATCGTCTTCGGACACGCGGGTCATGCCCTCGATGGCGGAACCGTCGAAGCCGAGACCCTCCTCAAACGCGGCTTCCAGTTCGGCCGGAGCAATCGCCACGGACTTCAGTGTTCCCAACACGTCCGTGAACCACAGACGAATAAAGCGCACGTCGCGTTCTTCGACCGTGCGCAGCGCAAACTCCTGCTGTTTATCCATAGTCGCCTATCGTTCCATAACCGTGTTACGAAGGGCGTTAACATCTCACTGTTCGTCACCTGCGAGTCGCGAGATTTCATCAACATGCCCCGGTCCGCATGTCAGGCATGGTTCAGGCCCATGCCGGCACGGCACTATGGTAGTGACTATGAGCGAAGATCATCTCACCCCATCCGCCAATCCGCCCGTCGACGTGACCAGCTGGACGCAGGCCACCGACCCGCGCGACCGTTCGCGCGCCGGCATCGCCACTCGTACCAAGGCGCCGCTGGACGCACATGCCATCTGGAAGGTCAAGGAGGGCCGGCGTGAGGCGATCAGCCTTTTGGAGGAGCAGTCCGCGATTCGCGTACCGGATCTGATTCCGCTGCGTTACAAGCGTATGAGCGCCAGCCCCTTCACCTTCTACCGGGGCACCGTGCTCATCATGACCAATGACCTGGCTTCCACGCCAGTCACTGGCATTCCGGTGCAGTGCGTGGGCGACGCGCATATCGGCAATTTCGGCATTTTCCGCTCCCCTTCCGCCCGTCTGGTGTTCGATATCAATGATTTCGACGAAACCGCTATCGGCCCGTGGGAATGGGATCTGAAACGTCTCGCCGCCTCGGTGGAGATCTGCGGACGCGCCAACAAAATCAAGGAGAAGGACCGTCGCGCCGCCGTGGTCCAGTGCGTACACACGTACCGCACACGCATGAAGTGGTTCTCCGAAATGGATTACCTTGACGCGTGGTACGAGCACCTGGACGTGGAGGAGACGCTCGACCGCTTCGAGACCACCGGTTCCAAACGCAGCCGTGTGCTGCGCGAGGCGGCCATGAAGGCGCTGCTGAAGGATAACGACGCGGCGGCGGCCAAACTGTGCCGTTATGAGAGCGGCAAGCTCAGGTTCAAATCCAATCCGCCCGAGCTGGTGCCGATCAATCAGCTGGATGATTACGCCGACTTGGATGCGTTGCAGGCACGTATAGACACGCTGTTCGAGAGCTACCGGCATTCCCTGTACGACGATCGCCGTTGGGTGTTCGATCATTTGCGCTATCAGGACGCGGCCCGCAAGGTGGTGGGCGTGGGCTCGGTGGGCCAGCGCGCGTGGACGTCGGTGTGGATCGCGCGTGATATCGACGATCCGATGATGATTCAGATGAAGGAAGCCACGTATTCCGTGCTCGAGCATTACTGCGGCGCGTCGCCGTACGCCACGCACGGTGAGCGCGTGGTTCAGGGGCAGAAGCTGATTCAGAATACGGCCGATGTGCTGTTGGGTTGGTCGAGCTTTATGGCCGAGGATGGCCGACCGCGCGACTATTACGTGCGCCAGTTGTGGAATGGCAAGGGGTCGATTGATATCGACAATCTCAACGCTTCGGGATTGAGCGATCTGTCACGCATGTGCGCATGGTCGTTGGCGCACGCCCACGCCCGCACCGGCGATTCGATTGCGATCGCCAATTACATGGGTGGCACCGACGAATTCGATCAGGCCATCGCCTCATTCGCCGTCAGCTACGCCGAACAGAATGATGAAGACTACGCCGTCTTCAAAAAGCTCCTCAAATCCGGCGACCTCCCTTGCTGAGCCGTTAAGCGGACAGCCCAATGGGCTGTCCGTAGGAGGGGTCTGAGTGAAGCGATAGCTGAGCGAAGGTAGATTAACAGTCTCGCTAAGGCGAGTCCTTTGCCTACTTCGCTACTTCAAGCGCTTCCTGGAGCGTGAACGCACGTGCATAGAGGGACTTGCCGAGGATGGCAGAATCAACACCAATTTCAGCCAGTTCCTTGATGGCGCGCAAATCGTCCAGCTTGGAGATACCACCGGAAGCCGTGACCTTGGCGTCGGTGCGTTCAGCGACTTCACTCAGCAATTGAATGTTCGGGCCGGACATCATGCCGTCCTTAGCCACGTCGGTTACCACGTAACGCGAGCAGCCCACGGAGTCAAGGAACTTCATGGTCTCAAACAGGTCGCCGCCTTCGCGCGTCCAGCCGCGCGCCGCCAGTGTGTGACCGCGCACATCCAGACCAACAGCCACGCGGTCGCCGTACTTCTTGATGACCGAGGCGGTCCAATCCGGATTCTCCAAAGCGGCGGTGCCGATGTTCACTCGGGCGGCACCGGCCTCAAGGGCCGCGTCCAACGAAGCGTCATCGCGCACGCCGCCGGACAGTTCGATGTTCACGCGGTCGCCGAGCTCATGAACGATTTCTCGCAGCTGATCGCGATTGTTGCCCGTACCGAAAGCGGCATCAAGGTCGACCAGGTGAATCCATTCGGCACCGGCCTCAACCCAAGTACGGGCGGCCTCGAACGGCGAACCGTAATCGGTTTCGGAACCGGATTCGCCTTGGCGCAGGCGCACGGCCTTGCCATCGCGTACATCGACGGCGGGCAGCAGAGTCAACGACATAAGAAGAGCCTTTCTTCAGTTACTTATACACAATTTGAGCTCCCTCGTCAGAGGGAGCTTCATGCTTTTTTACAGCGTGGCGATCCAGTTCTTGAGGAGCTGGGAGCCAGCGTCCCCGGACTTTTCCGGGTGGAATTGCGTGGCGGACAGCGGGCCGTGTTCGTAGGCGGCCACAAAGCGCGATCGGCCGTACGAGCACCAGCTCACGCGTTCGGGCGAATCGCTCAGATCGATGTCGAAGCGGGACGTATCCGCCGGCTTCACTTCCATCGCGGCGTAGGAGTGCACGAAGTAGAACCGTTCGTTCTCCACGCCGTTGAGCAGCACCGAGTCGGGGGCGGCCTCGATCGTGTCCCATCCCATGTGAGGCACCACGTCGGCGTCCAGCAGGTTCACCGAACCGCCGATCAGTCCGATGCCTGCGGCATGGGCACCGTGCTCCAGACCGTGTTCGAACATGATCTGCTCGCCCACGCACACGCCGAGCACCGGGCGGCCAGCGCGGATGCGATCATAGATCACACGGTCGCCGTCGACCTTCTTCAGTCCTTCCATACATGCGGCGAACGCACCCACGCCCGGCACGACTAGGCCGTCGGCCTCCAACGACTGCCGGTAGTCGGAGGTGAGGGTGGTGTCGACGCCAAGATTGGCGAGCGCACGCACCATGGAACGTACATTGCCGAAACCGTAATCGAAAACAACCGCTGTGGTCATCTGCTCTCCTATCCCCTACTGGTTTGGTTGGCGTCTATTCGATGCGGGAGCCGCGCCCGCCACGTCCGCGCCTAGTGTGGTTGGCGAGAATCTGCATCGCCTGGTCATGGTCGAGTCCAGCGGAATCCACCACTTCGAACCCTTGGGTCTTGAGTTGGTTCAGGGTTACGATGCCGAGCATCAGGTCCTCGACGAAGCGCGGCGTGGAGGTGAACAGCACGGGCGGCGCGAAACTCTGTCCGGCCTCTCCCTGCACGTACATGGCCACTTCGAGCTTGTCGGCACGATTGACTGCAAGAATCACGGCCATGCCGGATACCACGGTGGTCAGGTCCTTGGCTGCGGCTTCCGGACCGTCGCCGTCCAGATTCTTCAGCACCGCGACGGCCCCCTGATTGGCACCGATGCATGCGGCGGAGATGTCCGACAGCTGGCAGAACGCGGCCAACAGTTCGGCGGAGGCAAGACGGGTAACGATCAGCGCCACCTTCGCCTTGTTACCCAACAGTCCAGCGAGTTCGTTGTCGAAGCCGAGCGAGGGGTCGACCACGTCGGCCATGGCCTCGTTCACCGCATCCGCAACGGACCCGGTGACGTCGTCGGTCATAGGCTGGCCGGAATCAGCGGAAGCCTTATCAGCCGTATCATCATTCGCGTCGGAATCGGACTTCGCTGAAGCAGCGTCCGCTGTTTTATCGGCATCACTGGTATCACTGGCATCGCCGGATACCGAATCGTCCGCGAATTCTTTCTCGAATCCGGCGAGCGCAGCCTCAAGCTCCTCGTCGGAGAAGTGCGATTCGTCCGGATCGAACTTGTCGTCGGTCATCACAGGGCTCCCTTGGTGCTGGGCACGCCGTCTACACGCGGGTCGATTTCCACGGCGAAGCGCAGCGCACGGGCCAGCGCCTTGAATTCCGCTTCAGCGATGTGGTGCGGGTCGCGGCCGGCGAGCACCTGCATGTGCAGGCAGATGCCGGCGTGGAAGGCGATGGATTCCATGACGTGGCGGACCAGCGAGCCGGTGAAATGGCCGCCAATCATGCAGAATTCGTAGCCTTCGGGCTCGCCGCTGCACACACAGTACGGGCGGCCGGAAATGTCGACCACGGCCTTGGCCAGCGCCTCGTCGAGCGGCACGGTGGCGTCGGCGAAGCGGCGGATGCCTTTCTTGTCGCCGAGAGCCTGCTTCAGAGCTTCGCCGAACACGATGGCCGTATCTTCCACAGTGTGGTGCACGTCGATGTCGGTGTCGCCGTGGGCGTGGATGGTCAGGTCAATCAGCGAATGCTTGCCGAGCGCGGTCATCATATGGTTGTAGAACGGCACGGATGTATCGATATCGGTTTTGCCGGTGCCGTCGAGGTTCAGTTCGAGGTCGATGTGTGATTCGGTGGTTTCGCGGACGATGTGCGCGGTTCTTGCCATCATGTCTCCTGTGTGATTCGTCATATTGGATTGCGGCGGGACTCGAATCGCTTCGGGTCTCGCCGCAATCGGAAAGAAACGTCCCTTATGCTGCTTCCACTATACGAAGCACTTCAACAAGGGCGTTACGGAAGGTTTCCATCTCCTCGTCGGTGCCCATGCACACGCGCAGCCAACCGTCCGGTCCGACCACGCGGATGAGTACGCCGCGCTTCAGGAGCTCGTCGAAGATGGCTTCACGCTTGTCGAAGTGCCCGCCGAACAGCAGGAAGTTCGAGCCGGATTCGGCCACTTCAAGCGGCTGGTCCTTGTAGGTCTGTTCCTTGAGCCATGCGGCGGTGGCCTCGCGGGTTTCGCGCAGGTGCTCGACACGGCTCAGCTGCTCGTCGGTGTGTTCGAAGGCGGCCAGTGCGGCGGCCTGAGTCACGGCGGACAGGTGGTACGGCATACGTACGATACGCACGCAGTCGATGATGCCCTTGGACGCGGCCAGGTAGCCGACTCGCGCACCGGCGAAGGCGAAGGCCTTGCTCATGGTGCGGCTGACGGCCAAGTTCGGGTGGTCCTTGATCAGGCTCACGGCGCTCGGGGTGCCGGGCTTGCGGAATTCCACGTACGCTTCGTCGATGACGAGAATCGGGTGCACGCCCTCGCCCGCGCCGACCACTTCAGCGGTTTCGCAGGCGGCGAGAATACGTTCGATATCCTCCATCGGCAGTGGGGTGCCGGTCGGGTTGTTTGGGCTAGTGAGCAGCACCATCGAGGGCTTGACCTCGGCGATGGCCTCAAGCACCTTGTCGACGTTCAGCGTGAAGTCGGCGTTGCGGTGGGCGAGCTTCCAACCGGTGAAGGTGTCGCGGGCGTACTCCGGGTACATGGAGTACGTCGGGTCGGCACCGAGTGCGGTGCGGCCCGGGCCACCGAAAGCCTGGAACAGCTGGAGCATGATCTCGTTGGAGCCGTTGGCACCCCACAGCTCGTCCACGTCCAGACGGGTACCGGATTCGCGGGCCAGGTAATCGGAGAATGCCTGACGCAATTCGATGTGCTCACGGTCCGGGTATCGGTTGAGTGTGGGGGCGATTTCACGCACACGCTTGGCGATGGTGTCGCATACGGCCGGGTCCGGCGCATACGGGTTCTCGTTGACGTTCAGGCACACCGGCACGTCCAGCTGGGGAGCGCCGTACGGCTCCTCACCGATCAGGTCGTTGCGCAGCGGCAGGTTTGCAGGAATCGAGCTCATCGCAGACCGGCTTCCTTCTCCTGCTCGCGCAGGGTGGCCTTGTCATACGGATCCTTGACGAAGCGGGAGAGCACGCACTCGCCGTGGGCGGGCAGGTCCTCGGATACCGCGAAGGCGTTGATGCGGGCGGCGAGGGCCTTGAGGCCTTCCTCGTCGTATTCGATGACTTCGACCGGCTTCATGAAGGTGTGCACGCCGAGGCCTGCGGCGAAGCGGGCGGTGCCGCCGGTGGGCAGCACGTGGTTGGAGCCGGACATGTAGTCGCCCAGCGGCACCGGGGAGTACGGACCGCGGAAGATGGCACCGGCGTTCTTGATGCGCTTGACGACCGCATCGGCATCCTTGGTCTGAATCTCAAGGTGTTCGGCGGCGTAGGCGTTGGCCGCGTCGATGGACTGGTCGAGACCGTCGGTCAGCACGATGGCAGACTGGGTGCCGGACAGCGACGTGTGGACACGCTCGGCGTGCTCGGTACGCGGCACGCGGTACTTGAGGCTCTCCTGCACCTTGTCGGCAATCTCGGTGGAGTCGGTGAACAGCACGGAACCGGCGAGCTCATCGTGCTCGGCCTGGCCGATGAGGTCGGCGGCCAGCAGGCTCGGGTTGGCGGTTTCGTCGGCGATGATGCCGATTTCGGTGGGGCCGGCAACCGCGTCAATGCCCACGAATGCGGAGACCAGCGACTTGGCGGTGGCCACGAAGATGTTGCCCGGGCCGGTGATCTTGTCAACCGGATCGCACAGGATGTCGCCGTCCTGCGGCTCGCTGCCCTTGGCGCCGTATGCGAACATGGCAATGGCCTGAGCGCCGCCGACCGCGTATACCTCGTCAACACCGAGGATGGCGCAGGTGGCGAGGATGGTCTTGTTCGGCAGGCCTTCCTCATTGTCGCGGGCGGGCGGGGTGGCGATGGCCAGCGATTCGACGCCGGCGGCCTGGGCCGGCACAGCGTTCATGATGACGGAGCTCGGGTAGACGGCCTTGCCGCCGGGCACATACAGGCCGACGCGCTGAATCGGAATCCAGCGTTCGGCCACGCGGGCGCCTTCGGCGAGGTCGGTGTAGAAGTCCTTCGGCACCTGGTTGGCGGCCACGGCGCGGGCGCGGCGCACCGATTCCTCGATGGCGGCGCGCACTTCGGGGTCGAGCGTGGTCAGGGCGTCCTTGATCGCCTCGACCGGCACGCGCAGGTTCTTGGGACGCACGTGATCGAACTTCTCCTCGAAGTCGCGCAGGGCAGCGGCGCCGCGTTCTTTGACATCGTCCAGAATCGGACGCACCAAATCGGTGGCTTCGGAAGTACCCATTGCAGCACGCGGCATCGCGGCAAGCAGTTCGGCACGGGACAGGTTCTGACCACGCAGGTCAATGATTCGCATGATGTTCTCACTCATAACGCCCCATCGTAGCAATGTGCGAGGCCTAAGCGGCGAGGAACGCCCATGTTCACCCGTATCGTGAGATTATCGTGCGTGATGTGGGTTCGTGATACAGGTTATTGACGCACGCCAAATGCCCGAGCGGTCTCATCGATAATCGGCATGTCATGCACGGCGACGTGACTCACTTCGGACCATCGCGGGCCAATGGCTAATTGCTCAACCAAGGCTTGCACTGCGTCGCTGCTGCCTTGTGCTTCCAGCTCAACCGAGCCATCGCGACAATTACGCACCCAACCCCGTACACCAAGCCGACGTGCCTGAGTCACCGTAAAATAACGGAATCCCACGCCTTGCACCAGTCCGTTGACCACTATATGTTTGCGGACCAAATTCGCCGATTGCCTCATGATGCTCAGTTCCTAATCCATCGTTCGCAGCATTGGGTAGAGGCTCAGGAATCGCCGGTATGCGTCGGCATATGTGCGTGCGGTGTCAGGATTCGGCTGGTATACAGTGCATTCGCATACTGATTGCAGCAGGTCTGGTACATTGAATACCAACGAGGCCATTGCCACTGCTGGCAGAATATCGGCATTGGCGAACACTTCGATGGGATGCTCCAACACATCGGCCAGAATCTGGCACCACGCATTTTCTCTGGCTCCGCCGCCAATCAGGGAAATCTCGGTGGGTTTGGCGTCAAAACTTTCCATACCTTGACGAATGGAGAAGGCCACACCCTCAAGCGCGGCACGCATCATGTCTGCCTTGGCGGTGTCTGGATCGAGGCCCACATAGGCACCGCGAATATTCGGATTCATAACAGGGAATCGCTCCCCCACCAGATATGGCAGGCATAGCACACCGTTGGAGCCGGGTTTGGATGTTTCGATAAGCTGATGCGCCTCTGCGTAATCGCCATCGGAGAATACGCCGGTAACCCATTTATGCACGTCGCCGGCGTCGAGGAATGGCACGGCATTCACGAAGCCTTCTTCCACGCCAAATGCCAGATTCGCAGCACCTGGCTTGTCGGTGAACGGCTCGGGCGAAACGGTGGCGATCCAGCCTGAGGTGCCGATATTGATGTTGTATTGACCAGGGTGGCTGACACCGCTGGCAAGTGTGGTGGCACCCGCGTCTCCAATGCCCGCGTATACCGCAGTTCCGGCGGAAAAACCGGTGCGTTGTGCAGCGGATTCCGTCACTGTGCCAATGTTGTCTTGCGGATTGTGCAGGTGTGGCAATATGGTCATGTCGATTTCTGCGACCTCGCATAATTCGGCATCCCACTGGCCATTACGGATATTCATGGCCCCAGCTGTGGAACACGCCGCCACATCGCCCACGCATTCGCCAGTTAATTGGGCGATCAAGTAGTCCTTGGAACTGATCAATACATGACGAATGCGCGCGTACGTTTCCGGCTCGTGTTCACGCAGCCACATCAACTTGGGCAACGGCAAGCAGCCTTCGAGCCGGTTACCAACGGTGTTCAGGAAACGTTCTGCACCGCCCTGATATGTCTCGGCGAGTTGCTTGGCCTGTTCCTCGGCTCGGCCATCCGAATACAGAATGGCATTGCGGACGGGATTGAGCTCGCCGTTCAAAACAATAACATCCTGCATCTGACCGCTGAAAATGATGCCACGAATGCGAGTCACATTGAATTCTGACTCGGATTGCCGCGCCTGCTCAATCATGTGCCTGGAGGCCGAGCAGAAAGCTTGCCACCATTGATCGGGGCTCTGCTCCCGATAGTCGCCGTTGATAATAAGGTCAAGTTCGCTACTCGCACTAGCTACAATGCAACCCTGCCCATTAACTAAGGCACCCTTCAACGCCGTGGTCCCCGCATCAAATGCAGCCACATATTCCGTAGTCATATCGTTCATCGTAGCGCTGAAAAAAGAATCATTCTTTGCCAGCAAAACGCGGCTTATTGCATCGTCTTGTTTCTAGAATGGGAAATTGAACGAATACTACGACTAGTGAGGCATTATGGCAATTCAATCGACAATCATGCTGAACAACGGCACTGTCATCCCGCAGGTGGGCTTGGGCGTATTCCAGACACCGGATGGTGATACTACAGTGAACGCGGTGCAGACGGCTCTGGAGAATGGCTACCGCCATATCGATACCGCAATGATTTACCACAACGAGGCTTCAGTGGGTGAAGGTATTCGCCGTGCTGGTGTGCCGCGCAGCGATTTCTTCTTGACCACCAAGCTGTGGAATGACGATATTCGCGCACGCCGCGGCAAGGATGCATTCCAAGAAAGCCTCGACCGCTTGGGCGTGGATTATGTGGATCTGTATCTGATTCACTGGCCAGCAGACGGCTGGCAGCAGGCATGGGACGACTTGCAGGAGATTTATGCCTCTGGCCGTGCCAAGGCCATTGGCGTCAGCAACTTCCAAAAGCATCATATCGATGAGCTACTGACCCATAGCGATGTGGTGCCTGCTGTAGACCAGGTTGAGTCTTCCCCACAATTCACCAATCAAGAGCTTATTGGCCAGCTGCGTGCCAAGGGCATTCACACTGAAGCTTGGAGTCCGCTCGGCGGCACCGGCGGTAACTTACTCAGCAACCCAGTACTGGCCGAAATCGGTGCCAAGTACGGCAAGTCTGCTGCACAGGTAGTGATTCGTTGGCACATCCAGCGCGGTATCATCGTGCTGCCCAAGTCCACTCATGCCGAGCGCATCAAGCAGAACTTCGAGGTCTTCGACTTCAACCTATCGGTCGATGATATGACCGCCATCTCCGCCATCAACACCGGCAAGCGCAACGGTGCTGATCCGGACAATTTCAATTTCTAGACCTTTATCGGTCCAGATACGCAAAGTGGGGACTCTCCGTCATTGGAGGGTTCTCTCTTCTATATGCTTTCGATTCGGCCACGCCCTAGGTGCGAGAGCCTATGTCTTGTTGGTTTCGGGTATGCGAAAGCCCCTTGGGGCGTGTGCTCCAAGGGGCTTCCTGTACGTGTGATGCGGCGGCGTGCTACTCTCCCACACCCTGTCGGGTGCAGTACCATCGCCGTGCCAGGCCTTAGCTTCCGGGTTCGG